>OLGD01000476.1_pt1 | contig 81474 bp, 47 predicted proteins | sample 1605311 | NCBI WGS metagenome assembly OLGD01 (sample SAMEA3888917, study PRJEB22519) | human gut metagenome | biome: human gut; feature: human-associated habitat; material: faeces | place: Denmark | collected 2010
CCGCAGAAGAACAGGGGATTGATATTCCGACGTACAGGATGGTGGCGGAGAAGTTTAAACAATAAACCATATAATCAGATATATTTATGCCATCACTGCTCACCATCAACTGGAATCCCGACCCCGAACTGTTCAACCTCTTCGGAATCTTCCCCCTCCGCTACTACGGGCTACTGTGGGGCATCGGCATCGTACTTGCCTGCATCATAGTCCAGCGTCAATACCGCGACCGAAAAATCAGTGAGGACAAATTCACCCCGCTCTTTTTCTATTGCGTAATCGGTATCACCCTCGGAGCAAGGTTAGGGCATTGTATCTTCTACGATTGGAGTTACTTCCAGAATCATCTGATAGAGATGATACTCCCCATCAGGCAGTTTCCCGGCGAAGGCTGGAAATGGATAGGCTACAAGGGACTTGCCAGTCATGGCGGTACTCTCGGACTGATTATCGCCTTGTGGCTCTATTGCCGCAAAACCAAGATGCACTATATGGACGTACTGGACATGATAGCCGTAGCCACCCCCATCTGCGCCTGCTGCATCCGCCTTGCCAACCTGATGAACTCCGAAATCATCGGCAAGCCCACCGATATGCCCTGGGCTTTTGTATTCGAACAGGTAGACATGCTACCCCGCCATCCGGCACAGCTTTACGAAGCCATCGCCTACTTCATCTTCTTTCTGGGAATGGTTTACTTATATAAGAAATCAGATCACGGCACAAAGCTGCACCGCGGCTTCCTCTTCGGACTTTGCCTGACAGAGATATTCACCTTCCGCTTCTTTGTGGAATTCCTCAAGGAAAACCAAGTGGATTTTGAGAATACAATGACTCTCAACATGGGGCAATGGCTCAGTGTTCCGTTCATTATCATCGGAATATACTTCATGCTCTTTTACGGGAGAAAGCAAACGATAAGAAAGTAAATAAACTTATCTATAAACCAATATAATTGAAAATATGCTCTCATTATTAACCATCAACTGGAACCCCAACCCCGAACTGTTCAACCTCTTCGGTCATGTACCCGTTCGTTACTACGGTCTGTTGTGGGTCATTGGCATCGCATGCTCCTACTTCGTAGTCCGCTACCAGTATAGAGATAAGAAAATCGGCGATGACAAGTTCGAACCGCTGTTCTTCTATTGCTTCTTCGGCATCCTCATCGGCGCCCGGCTGGGACACTGCCTGTTCTATCAGCCGGAATACTATCTTCATCATTTCTGGGAGATGATATTACCTATACAGTTCCTGCCCGATGGAGGTTGGAAATGGACCGGCTATGCAGGTCTCGCCAGTCATGGAGGCACGCTGGGGCTGATGATAGCCCTGTGGATGTACTGCCGCAAGATGAAAATGCACTATATGGACGTATTGGATATGATTGCCGTGGCAACTCCTATCTGCGCCTGCTTCATCCGTCTTGCCAATCTGATGAATTCTGAAATTATCGGTAAAGCAACCGATGTGCCTTGGGCATTTGTATTCGAACGGGTAGATATGCTTCCCCGGCATCCGGCACAGCTTTACGAGGCAATCGCCTACTTCATCTTCTTCCTGCTGATGATTTTCCTGTATAAGAATTACGGCAAGAAGCTGCATCGTGGTTTCTTCTTCGGACTCTGTCTGACAGAAATATTTGTATTCCGCTTCTTCGTGGAATTCTTGAAAGAGAACCAGGTAGATTTCGAGAATAGCATGTCACTGAATATGGGACAATGGCTCAGTGTTCCGTTTGTAATCATAGGAGTGTATTTCATGTTCTTCTACGGAAAGAAGAAAGCACAGAAATAAAAAGAAGAATGAGGATGTATCAGACACGATTCTGATGCATCCTCATTCACACTATTTACGTTGCCACTTACTCTTCGAGGCATGCTCCCGCTTCAGAATATCACTTAGGGGAACTTCAAATATCTTGGCCTCAACCCATGCCACAAAGTCAAACTTACGCAAAATCTGAGTCTCATATTTATCCGCATACAAAGCGTGAACTTCCTCTGCCATACTTTCCCATATTTTCGCTCGTTTTTTCCGGTCCGTATCAACAAAAGAGTAATTCAAGAATTTAAGCAGAAAAGATTCTACCTTCAGATTATGCCCTTTATTTTTGGACATTTCCCGCTTGATAGAGCGAACTTCGGACTGGATATAGTCTACATCCCCCAACTCATAATGAATCATCACATTCACGATCCTAATGGTGCGAAACAGCGGCAGAGAATATAAGTGTCCTCGCCCGATAGTCGTACTCAACCGTTTCCGGGCTTTCCTGTACTCTCCGTTCCCCAAATGAATCAAGGCGACATACAAGGACATTTCCGCCTGTTGCTGTTCTTTTAATAAGGCCATTTTGTCAATCAGCGAAGCCTGATGTTCAGCAATCCATAAACCAGCCTGCTCAAACTCTCCCCTATCGATATAGGAGAATAACCTGTATATGAATATCACATAAGTTACATTCAACTGAAAACTCGATGACGGCGAAGACAGTTTCTCCAACTTCCCTATAAAGTAATCCATACCCTCATAATTGTGCATGATGCGAAGACTCTCTAACATTCCTTCCACCGTCATCAGATAATATACCGGAGGATTATTCCAAAGATGGGTGTTCTCTTCAAACAACTTGTTCAGTTCCACAAACGAATTGAACGCAGCTCTGTAATCTCCCACCGTCACAAAGTAATTGGCCTGGAAAAGCTGGTGATTCTTCTTTATCTCAAAGTTCTCGACGCCTGCACTGGCCACGATACTTATCTCACTGGTCACCAGGTCATCCAGTTTCTGAGTCTCCTCCAATGATCGTGAAGCTCCCCTATTAAGCATTCTCAACTTCAATAACTCATACAATGAAGACTGTTCATTCAGCTGCCTGATATTCTTTAGGGTATTATTCATCTTATATTGCTTGTTCAGGAGCTTCTTTTCATCCACCTCTTCAAAATCCAGTGTCAAGAGATAATTCAGTTCCAGCCTTTGCGCCACAAGCAGTGCAAAATGATTCTCATAATAGACAGCTTTTTCCTTCACTTTTTTCAGTACCTGGAAGCACTCCTGATACATTGATTTCTCATACAACACCCTGGCATGCAGCAGCTCATTGAACAGCAGATAATAGCTATCCTGCTCTGTCCGTAACTCCGTCAATATCTCTATCAGCAGATCGAACAGGTAAATAACCACTGTATTGAAAGAAGAAGTGGGCTTTGCCTTCAGGAAACACTGTTTCAGTTCTTCAGGGTCACTGATCTTCTTGTCATCAATCAATCTGAAAAGGAAGATATAGTCTTTCTCCGGCTTATTGGATATATAGATAGAGAATTCTTTCTTCTCTTGTTTCGTGAGACTATTTATCAGTTGGATAAGCGATTCGGACTTTAGCATAGCATTAGTAGATTTTGAAATAACGAAAGCAAGGTAGAGAAAAAAACAAAAGGAAACAATCTTTTCGCGGAATAATATAAGCTTTAGCTATATTACAAATATTAAAACTACGCATATACATATACACAAAATTCATTATATATCAATCAATTAACACTTACATTAACGATATTATATAAATTTACCAGTATTATATTTGTGCACATTTTGTTTGCTTATGAATTATCTATCGCATACATTTGGCGTAGAAAAAGAAAGCACAGTTCCGAATTATTTAATCTTAAACTAATTAATAGCCATGAGCAAGAATATCATTGTAATAGGTAGTTGTAATACAGATATGGTCATCAAAGCCGACCGCCTCCCCGTTCCCGGAGAAACAGTAATGGGCGGCAGTTTCATGATGAACCCCGGAGGTAAAGGGGCCAACCAGGCTGTAGCCGCTGCCCGATTAAAAGGAAATGTGTACTTCATAGCCAAGACCGGCAACGATCTATTCGGCAAACGTTCCATAGAGCAGTACGAAGACGAAGGAATCCACGTTGAAAATATCTATTCAGACCCCACCCTCCCTTCCGGAGTGGCACTGATTATGGTAGACGTGAACGGAGAAAACAGTATCGCTGTCGCCTCCGGAGCCAATGGTTCACTGAGTCCTGAAGATATCCGGAAAGCACAGCCCGTCATCGAGAAAGGAGATATCCTGCTGATGCAACTGGAAATTCCCATAGAAACAGTGGAATACGCAGCCCAGATAGCAAGCGAACAGGGCATCAAGGTTATCCTGAACCCGGCACCCGCCCGCGCGCTCTCTAACAAGCTGCTGCAAAACCTGTATATGATTATCCCCAACGAAACGGAAGCCGAAATCCTTTCGGGAATCAAAGTGACCGACTGGGAAAGCGCCCGGAAAGCTGCGGATATCATCAGTGCCAAAGGAGTGGACATTGTCGTGATTACAATGGGTTCCAAAGGAGCCCTGATTAAAGAAAACAACGAATACCACGAGGTTTCCGTCCCCAAAGTGAAAGCAGTGGATACCACGGCTGCCGGAGACACCTTCTGCGGGTCTCTGTGCGTTGCTTTATCCGAAGATATGAATGTGCTGGATGCCGTGAAGTTTGCCAACAAGTGCGCTTCCATCACAGTGACCCGCATGGGAGCACAGTCCGCCCTGCCCTATCGCAAAGAAATAGATGTTTTATAAATAATAACTTTAAATTCTGATACCATGTTTATTGTAGACAGTTACTCATTAGCCGTTATTTTCTGCGTTATCACGATGCTCTGTTGGGGTTCGTGGGGTAATACACAGAAACTTGCCGGGAAGACCTGGCGTTACGAATTGTTCTACTGGGATTACGTTATCGGTATCCTGGTCTTCTCCCTCCTTTTAGGATTCACGCTGGGCAGTACGGGAGATGCCGGACGCGGTTTCGTTGAAGATTTGAAACAGATCAGTATGGAGAACTATGCAAGCGCTTTTGCAGGAGGGGTTATATTCAACCTATCCAATATCCTGCTGTCAGCTTCCGTCTCGATGGCCGGGCTTACGGTAGCATTCCCTCTGGGAGTTGGCATAGCATTGGTATTAGGGGTTTTCGTCAACTACTTTGGCGAGCCCAAAGGTGATGCGGTAATCCTTTTCAGTGGTGTGGCGCTGGTGGTACTGGCCATTATTTTCAATGCCATAGCTGCCGGAAAGATGAATAAGAAAGGAAGCAGTACGAATAAGAAAGGAATTCTTATCGCCATCATAGCAGGTGTACTGATGTCCTTCTTCTACCGGTTCGTTGCCGCTGCCATGGACTTAAATAACTTTGAGTCGCCTACTCCCGCAATGGCTACTCCGTATTCGGCATTCTTTATATTCGCAATAGGTATCTTCATAAGCAATTTCATTATCAACACCATCGTGATGAAGAAGCCGTTTGTAGGTACTCCGGTAAGCTATAAAGAGTACTTCCAAGGCAAATTCAGCACACATATGGTCGGAGTGCTGGGAGGAGCCATCTGGGGATTAGGTACGGCTCTGAGTTACATTGCAGCAGGGAAAGCCGGGGCGGCCATCTCGTATGCACTGGGACAGGGAGCGCCTATGATTGCAGCTTTGTGGGGCATATTCATCTGGAAAGAGTTCAAAGGCTCTTCACGGACGGTAAATATCCTTCTGGCTTGCATGTTCGTTCTGTTTATATCCGGTTTAGGAGCAATTATCATCTCCGGAGCCAATTAATCCGGCTCTCACTCGATCTCATAAATTAATGCTTTCTTTTTCTACCTTTCATCGAGTGAAAGAGGAAATTGCCTGAACTAAATATACATTTTCGTTCAACCTAAAATTTTTAATACATGAGACTAATTAAAGCAATATTATTCTGTCTATGCATGTGTTCGTTCGACTTGTATGCACAAGTCAATGTCACAGGTATTGTAAATGATAACACCGGGGAGACACTTCCCGGAGTATCTATCCTGGCAAAAGACGGCGACCGTACTTACGGTACCACCACCGATATGAATGGCAAATACCAGATTAAAGTCAATCAAGGCACTACCCTTGAGTTCAGTTTCATCGGCTTTGCCACACAAAAGGTGAAAGTGGGCACCGGCAACGTCATCAACATCACTCTGGAGCCCGAAAACAAACTACTGGACGAAGTAGTGGTCATCGGTTACGGTACTGTAAAGAAGAAAGATTTGCTGGGTTCCATATCTACCGTCAAGGAAGATGCTCTGGCCGAACGCGTTTCGGGCAATGTAGTGGAATCTATGCGTGGTCTGACTTCCGGTGTAAAGATTACGAGCAGCGGTCAGCCCGGCTCCAATGCCAACATCACAATCCGCGGTTTAGGCAGTCTGACGAACAATAACCCGCTGTTCATCATCGACGGTGCCTATGGCGGCAGCGACTTGGGTGTCAATGTGGAAGATATCGAATCCATCCAGGTGTTGAAAGATGCCTCATCAGCGGCCATCTACGGATCGCGTGCAGCCAACGGCGTTGTAATCATCACCACCAAACAGGGTAAAGAAGGTGAGTTGAAGGTAAAATTCGACTCCCAACTGACGCTGAGCTGGCTGCCCCGTTACGACCTGATGGATGCCGAGACATATAAAATCTACAACGACCGCGCCTACGACGAAGCCATACTGGCAGGCGTCTCAGGCATTACCAAACGTCAGAACCACTACGACGGGAATACCGACTGGCAGGATGAAATGCTGAGCACCGGCGTTTTGCAGAACTACAACGTCTCTCTGTCCGGTGGTTCCAAAACGGTGAAGTACTACGCCTCACTGAACCGCATGGTCGACGACGGCGCCCTATTGAATACCAAGTATGACAAATACGGCTTCCGTATCAACACAAGCGGACAGAAGGGCATCTTCTCCTATGGAGAGAACTTCTACTACACCAAGTCGGACCGGAAAAACCTGAATGGTAATCCCTGGAGTGACTTTATCGGTATAGCACCAACAATTCCGGTATATGATGAATCACATCCCGGAGGCTACGGATATGGTGACGTAGACCGCGCGAACACATACGGCCTCAACCCCGTAGCCATGCAAAACCTGTATGTGCAGAACAACGAAGAAGAGTATCTGACAGGAAATATCTACGGACAGATATCACTCTTCGGGATGTTCGACGCCAAACTGAATGTTGCCTACAAGAGTTATATGGGTATCACCAACTCATTGCGCAAGAAAGGAAGCTGGACAATGGGACAAGGAGACGATGCGGCACACTTAGGTTACGACAGTGCCAAGAATCATGACATATTGATTGAGCAAACCTATAACTTCAAGCATAAATTCGGTAAGCACGATGTGAATGCTCTGTTCGGTATCACCTACAACAAGTTCCACGAAGAAAAGCGCTGGATAACGAAATTAGACCCGCTGATGGTAGGCGACAAATACATCACTTCACTCGATGCCGCCACCGGCAACACCACCGCAGGCGGTAATTATGGTGAATCTGCCTTGATTTCCTACCTCGGACGAATCAACTATTCGTATGCTGACAAATATCTGGCACAGGTGACCGCCCGCCGCGACGGCACTTCCCGTCTGCCCAAAAACGACCGTTGGGGAGACTTCCTCTCCGTTTCACTAGGTTGGCGCATCAGTGGAGAGAAGTTCTTCCAGGTGCCCTGGATTGACGATTTGAAGATACGTGCCAACTACGGTACACTCGGTAACAGCAGTATCGGCTACTGGGACTACCAATCAGTCATCAACACCGCTCCGCGTGCAGTGATCGGCAGCCCCGAAAACATCCTGATTGGTATGACGCAATCACAGTTGAGCAACAACGACCTTGTCTGGGAGAAGAAGACAACCGCCAACGTAGGTTTCGACTTAGTCGCCCTCAACAACCGCCTCCGCTTCACGGCCGAATATTTCTACTCCAAAAGCGAAGACCTGCTTGTCTACCTGCCCATCCTGATGAGTTCAGGTAACGAAGGCGGTGCACCGGCTGTCAATGCCGGCAGTCTGGAGAACAGAGGAGTCGAGTTTGAAGTAGGCTGGAATGATAAGGTCGGTGAATTTGAATACTCAGCCTCATTAAACATCTCCCACTTGAAGAACAAAGTTATCGATCTGGGATATGGGAAACAGAATAAGAAGATTCCTACATATACCACGCTCGCAATAACCGAAGTCGGACAGCCTCTCGGTATGTGGTACCTCTACAAGATGCTCGGCATCTTCCAGTCCGAAGAAGAGATACAGAACTATGTAAACTCCGAAGGCAAAGTCATTCAGCCGAATGCCCGCCCTGGTGATATCAAATATGATGACTACAACGGCGATGGAATCATATCATCCGAAGACCGCCAGAAAGTGGGCAATCCGTGGCCTAAGCTCGAACTCGGCTTAAATCTTGGTGCCTCCTATAAAGGTTTCGACCTGAGCATCAGCGGTTACGGCCGCTTCGGACAGGAAGTATGGAACGGCTCGGCAGCCGCAGCCGGTGACTTCGCCAACAACCAGAACAACTTCAACGGCATTATTCCCTGGACACAGGAACACCCGGTGAACGACCGTCCGCGCATCGTATACGGAGATTCCCGCAACAGCCGGAGCGACCAGGATCGCTGGTTGGAGAACGGTTCGTTCTTCCGTCTGAGCGACATTACCTTAGGATATACGGTTCCTGCCCGTTACATCAAGAAAATCGGTCTGGAAAGACTCCGTGCGTCAGTCACCCTGCAGAACATGGTTACTTTCACCGGATATTCCGGACTTGACCCTGAATTTGCAGACAGCGGCATCTTCACTATGGGAGCAGACTATTGCTCGTTCCCCAACCCGCGTGCCGTACAGTTTGCCTTATCATTCACATTCTAAATACTGCCGATATGAAAAAGATAGCTCTATATATATTATGCGGCGCAGCAGCGCTGTTCACGTCGTGCGACCCTTCCCTGCTCGACCTGCAAAATGAGAACACCCTCAGTACGGGCGTATACTGGAAGACGGAATCCGACATTGAGGCCGGTGTAATATCCGTATATGGCATGTTCTATCGCCAGGGAACATGGACCCGCAATATCTATACACAGATGATAGGCATGGCCGACGAAGGTGTCAGCTATGCCGGATGGACGGAACTGAACGAATACACCAAGTTCATCTTTACCGATTATAACTTCGGAGAGGCAAATACCAAGATCTACCGGGAACACTACACCGCCATCTTCCGTGCCAACCAGGTGCTGGATAACATCGATAATGTTACGTTTGCCGACGAAACGCACAAAAACGACCTGATAGGCCAGACCAAGTTCCTGCGTTCTTTCTACTACTTCTATCTGACCACTCTCTGGGATAACATTCCCATCGTCCTGAAGACTTCTTCAGCCGCCGACAAGCCCATGCAAGCCAGTGCGGACAAAATGCTCACCCAGATAGAAACCGACCTGGAAGATGCCGTCACCAAACTGCCCGCCACCCGCGACGCCAATAACTACGGCCGCCCGACAAAAGGTGCCGCCTACGGACTACTGGCGAAAGCCTATGCACAGCACCATAAATGGGAAGATGCCCGCAGATGTCTCGAATGGCTCATCGACGGTGAAGGAAAGCGGTACTACGACCTCGTCCCCAACTGGGCTGACAACTTCAGCAACCAGACGGAAGACAACAAGGAGTCGCTATATGAAATCCACTTCTCACTGACCAACCGGGTAGGCTTCGACCAAACAGACAACTACCTGGACCCGAACGCACAGTTGGGCACACAGATTGAGATGAACCAGGCCCCCACCGGAATCGGTTGGAACAACATCGAAGCAAGACGCTGGCTGGTGGACTACTACAAACGCGAACAAACCACAGACGGGAAGAATGACATCCGCCTGTTCTACACCCTGTGGTACGACGGAGCCGCATCCGACTTCCCCGAATATCCGAACCAGCTGATTTACGGCAAGCCCTGGAACAGCGATTGGGGTAACCGCGTGTTTATCAAGAAGTACAGCACCGATGCCTCCCCGCTGTATTACTGGAACGACAACAACTTCCGTTCATTGCGATATGCCGACATGCTGTTGCTTTACGCCGAAGCACTCAACGAACTGGGTGCCACCCCATCCGCCAAAGCCATCGAATGCCTCAACCGCGTGCGCAACCGTGTAAACCTGCCCGACATAGAAGACAGTTCTTTCTACAATGGCAGCCAGATAACAGGCAATAAAGACGCTTTCCGCGAACATCTGAAGATTGAACGCGCCCTTGAGCTTGCCATGGAATGTGTACGCTGGGTTGACTTGAAACGCTGGGGCATCAATGACACCAACACTCTGAACGAGTTGAAAGCCCGCGACAGCGACTTCAACAACTTCATCATCGGCAAGTCCATCCGCATGCCTTTACCGCAAAGCGAAGTGGATAACAATCCGAATCTGAAACAAAATGACCAATATTAACCGAAGACATCTGAGTTATGACTAAAACAAGATATTTATTGATAGGAGCAGTCATATCACTGCTGACTTTATGGGGATGCGACGATAATTCCGACTATGTGATCGGAAGCAATCCCAATGAATTTGCCATCAATCCGGTAGCCATACCGGTAAGCGCGGATGGCGGAACCTACGAGCTGACAGTCACCGGCAATGAATCCTGGACGGCCAAATTAACCGAATCCAACAGTTCGGCACAAGACTGGTGCACACTGAGTGCAACATCGGGCACAGGCAAGACGGTAATCACGCTCACCGTGAAGCCGAGTACCTCGTTCGTAAAAAACCGTTCCCTCCTCATCGAAGTAAGCGGCGGCAACAAGACGCTGAAGTCCAGAGTGCTGCAAGAAACGATGGTACTGGGCGAAGACGAAATACTGATAAACGGTATGGTATGGTCTACCAAGAACGTAGGCTCTCCCGGAACATTCGTAAGCTCTCCCGACGAGATAGGACAGTTATATCAGTTCAACCGCAAAGTGGGTTATCCCACCGGCCCGCAGGACGACCCCGCACCGGCCAACTGGCCCGCCGACTATACGAACGACAACACCAACTGGCTGACGGAAAACGATCCTTCACCCGAAGGCTGGCGCGTGCCCACCACACAAGAAATGGCAGCCCTGTGGGAAAAAGGAGCAACATGGGTGACAGCCGCCCAAACCGGCTTCAAGGTTGACGGAATCATTATCGGAGTAGATGAAGCCACCGCCAAACGTGCCACCAAGGACAACTTGAAACAACTAGGCTGCCTCTTCCTGCCCCAAAGCGGCTGGAGAAGTGAAAGCGGAATGATGGACCGCACATGGCTCTGTGCCGTGCGCAGTGCCAATTCATTGAGCGCCACACATGGCGGAATGTCATTGGGAGACTCAGGCGGTTACCGGGACACATGGGGCTGGGGCGATGGTCAAAAGGCCCGTGCAGCCATGATACGCCCTGTCAAAAACATACAAGTTGAGGATTGATTTGTAACTCATTCATTAACAAACTAATTTTAAGAAGATGAACAGCTACAAGACCTATATATGCCTTGCCCTGCTCGCCCTTTCCGGCTGTAAGAACAATGACGGCAACAGCCCGCAGACACTCACACCGCAAATCCGGTATGAGTTCAGCGGTGGCGCAGGACACTATAATTATGCTCCGAGCATCATCCAGGACCAATACGGCATCCGCTACGGGTTCATCTGCGAGAACCGCGACCCGTTCAAGATAGTGGACTATGTTTATCTGTATAAAGGCATCCCTACGGAGAAAGGCTACGTATGGCAACCCGGCACACAGATTATCGAACCCTCTGAAAGCGGCTGGGACAACTGCCACATCTGCGACCCCGACGTTCGCGAATTCAAAACGACCTACAAAGGGGAAACCTACAACTGGATTATGACCTACCTCGGCGTAGACCGTTGGGACTGCAACCATAACCAGATAGGACTCGCCATCTCCAAGAACATTGAAGGCCCTTATATCAAGTTCGACAAAAACCCATTGGTTGCCTATCAAGACACCACCAAATGGGGTGTAGGACAAAGCACCACCATCGTCAAGGACTCCGCCACCATACAGTTGTTCTATCACTCCACCACGGAGAACGGCCCCTTCTGCATGCGCGAGATAAAACTGAACGATCTGGATAACATCGTATTGGGCGAGGAACAGTCAATCCCTTTCCTGAGCGCCAACAGTTATCCCGCCATGTCCGACAAGTACATCTATATGGTGTCCGAAACCCGCGTATCTCCCATCAAGGAAATACCCACCTGGGTAGGTGATATATGCCGCCTGGCGTACAAGCCGAGAACCGAAGACCTGGCCGGAGACAAGGACGGTTGGATAGAGATAGGACATGCCGGACCGGAAGAGACAGGATTCCCGCGAAACCACAACCCGGGCATCCTGACGGACACGAAAGGTTATATGCTCAGTGATGACGAACTGGTGATGTACTTCACCCCCGCCATGACAGGAGAGAACTGGTTATGGTCTTATGACCTGTATTCGGCTACGTTCAATCTGAAAAGTTACTTCAAATGAGAAAGACAGCGCTACAAACAGTATGGCTCGCCCTGCTGCTCCTTGCCCTCCCCTGCGGGCAAGCGGCAGGGCAGCAGCAGAAGACTCCTGTGATAGTAATCACCGACCTGTATCACCCCTACCAAGACCCGGGGGATAATATGGATCTGATTATGGGGTTCGGCCTGCCCGACGTAGATCTGAAAGCCGTACTTCTGGACATCACCGACGCTTTCCGTAAAGATACCGCCGATCACCCTACCCTATGGCGGGATCCGCGCGGACCGAGGGAGGCTGGTATCATCCCGGTGGGGCAATTGAGCTATATCTTCAACAAGAAAGTCCCCTACGGCATAGGTCCATTGTCCATGATGAAATCGGAAGAGGACAAGATGGAATACCTTCCCGACTATGAACAGGAAGCCATCCGGTTGCTGGCTGACGTGCTGAAAGCAAGTAAAGAGCCGGTAGAAGTCCTCTCTTTCGGTTCGGCAAGGATACTGGCGGTTGCCTACAACCGCAACCCCGCACTACTGAAAAAGAAGATACGCAAGATTCACCTCAGTGCAGGCACGGCAAGCAAGAACCACGAACTGGGAAGTGACGCCGGAGCCAACGCCATCCCCGGCGGAGAATGGAATGTAGCGCTGGATGTATTTGCTTTCACAAGAATACTGAAGTCGGACCTTCCGGTAGCCATCTATCCCTGCGCAGGCAAAGACGGTGGCTTCGTGAAGGACTGCAACAACACCTACTGGCAACTGCCCGATATGGAGTTTACGCGCAAAATGCATCCCCGGTTGCAGCGGTATCTGGATTTTGCCTTTAACCGGAAACTGCAATACGACTTCCTCCGCGCAATGGATGCCGGATATCCGGCAGATATGAACATCAGCCGCTACCCAAAACCTTTTCATGTATGGGAAAGCGCCATCTGGCTGAAAGCCACCGGAAGGGAAGTGGTCTGTACGCCCGAAGGGGAATACCGCCTCGCCAGAAAGGGGGAGACAAAACAAGGCGACCGGCTCATTAAGAACGAGTTGCGCCCTTGCCGTCTGGATGAGATAAGAGATGACGGGCGTTTTCAGTTCTCATACACCGGAAAGCTGTCCGGCAATAAAGAGATATATTACCGCCCAGACCCCAATGAGAACGAGAAAGCACTTCAAGCAGTGATTCCCGAACTCTACATTTCCATTTCACCGAATAATTAACTTCTAAAACATAATGTTATGACCAAGAACAAACTTTATCTATTAGGCTTATTTCTACTGGCCTTGTCGAGCTGCACCTCCTCCGGGAAACAGCAGAAAACGGAAGTTGCTTCAAGCGCGGAAAAGATTATCCTGGAAACGGACATCGGCAATGATGTGGACGATGCCCTGGCACTGGATATGCTCTACAAATATCTGGATGCGGGAGACATCGACTTATTGGGTATCATGATAAACAAGGAGGGCACTTACCCGGCCGAATACACAGACATCATGAACACTTGGTACGGTTATCCCCAAATTCCCATCGGCATCCTGCACAATGGGGCGGACTGCGAGAATGACGCCACAAACTATGCCAAAGCCGTATGTCTGATACAGGATGAAAACAGCAAACCGACATTCAAACGTTCGCTGAAAGGTGGTTACGACCAACTGCCGGAAGCTCCCGCCCTCTATCGCAAGCTGCTGGCACAGCAACCGGACAGTTCCGTCACGATCATCTCCGTAGGTTTCTCTACCAACCTTGCACGCCTGCTGGACACTCCGGCCGACGAATACTCATCGTTGATAGGCAAAGAGCTGGTTGCCAAGAAAGTGAAACTGCTATGCACTATGGCAGGATGTTTCAACAATCCCGAATTGTACGAATACAACGTTGTGAAAGATATTCCGGCAGCAAAGAAAGTGTTTACGGAATGGCCCACCACGCTGGTGACTTCGCCTTTCGAGGTAGGTATCGCCATCAACTATCCTGCTACCAGCATCGAGAACGATTTCCAATGGGCACCGATGCATCCGATGGTAGAAGCGTACAAGAGTTATCAAAAAATGCCATACGACCGTCCGACATGGGATTTGACCTCAGTACTCTATTCTGTTGAAGGATCTTCCTACTTCACGGTTTCGCCCGCAGGCAAGATAAGCGTAACGGACAAAGGGGCTACGGAATTTACTCCCGATGCAACCGGAAACCGCTACTACCTCACGGTAGATGCCGCCCAGGCTGAGAACATCAAACAACATTTTGTCAAACTGGTTAGCAAACAACCGGCTCACTTCATTAAATAATCAATGTCATGACTAAGTATCTATTCTATATTATCGGTTTATGCCTGTTCTGCTCCTGTTCGGACAGCACACCGGGAGAAGAACCGCCCGTTACCCCTCCCGAACCGACTCCTACCATAACCATCAGCAAACCGGAATTCGTCTTCGGTTTCACGGGAGAGAGTAAATATTCTTATTGTCCGAGCGCACTGAAACAAGAGGACGGCAGTGTGCACCTGTTCTTCTGCGGCAACCCGGAGAACCAGATTATGGTTGATAACATCTTCCATATAAAAATCAATCCGGACGGTTCGCAAACAGCTCCCAAAAGTGTGCTGCAACCGGGCATCGCAGGCACATGGGACGACCATCACACCTGCGACCCTTCCGTCATCGAGGGCAGTTTCAGCTGGAACAACGTGACTTACAAATATGCCATGTTCTTCCTGAGCAATATGTACGGAGTGTATTACAATGAAATCGGTGTGGCATTCAGTAACAGCCTGGATGCCGATAGTTGGGTGAAATATCCGAAACAGATTGTAAGAAAGACATGGTCGGACGACGGTGACCAGGAAATTGGCGGCGGTGGAAAATCGTGGGGAGTAGGCCAGCCATCCGTAGTATCTCTCGACAAGAAAGGGAAGGTACTGCTGACTTACACCATCGGTGACATTGGCGGCACGCGGATAGCGTGGGCCGAAGCTGACTTCAGCAACATGGATAGCTATACCATCAGCACTCCCATGACCATCGTTCAAAGCGGCTTGCTGGCTATTGACAACCAATCGAGGGATTATACCTGCAATTCCGAGTTCGCCATCAACCAGGATGCGGATAAAATAGTCATGATACGCCCTGTGCAACCTATGCCCAACGATTACCCCGCTTATCTGAACAGCGCGCTGGAAATAGACTACATGAACCTCTCCGACTTCATGAACCAAAGCGGCAGTTGGACACCTATATACCGGATTACTCCCGACGATACGGGTTACCCGAGAAATCATAACGCAACTTTATTACGGGATAACTTCGGGCACTTACAAGATTGGGAAGAACCGGCTTTCTACTTTACAGTCAGCAAGGCGGCACCTAACGTACAACCTTCGGGCAGCAGCCATGCCGAATGGACATATCATATCTGGAAGAGCAAGGTGGTGAAAAGCAAATAATATCAATCTGACAATTTGATAATCCCATCACGCGAGAATGTCTTCTTTCCGCCCGAAGATAAGGAAGGAAGAAAAAAACGCAAGGATTTCAATTTGCAGAAACGCAGGAAGAAGGGGAAAGCACTTTTGGAAGAACATCATGGAACGATTTGTCCCCTTTTAGTGTTTTAAAGCCCGATATCGGGCGGAATGCTGACAAAAGGTGGGATTGCCGGTTATCACGTCATTCGTTCAACCAGGAGAAAATAAGGCATGTTTCCGGTAAGGCTACACCCTTTCATCCACATAGTATCACCCTTTCAGGGAAATGGCTACACCCTTTTTGGGAAAAGGTGTAGCCCTACCGAAAAACAGATGGTGTATTTTACCTGAATACATCATCTGTTTTGTCTGAAAAGACCATCCGTTCAAGGCAAATAGATGGTGTATTGCAGACAAAAAGATGATTTATCTCCCGAAAAGAGACGATGGATTGCGCTAAAAGGAGTAATTCAATCCAATGCTACGTCAACAGAATATACGAAATTACATCTTTATGTCAGCAAAATAGCAATATCTTTATCCTTGAAGCAGACTGAAAAGCACTCAGCAATATTTCACAAGTCTTATTCTCTCAGCTACCCGGTTACCCCTACTTTATTACAAAATATCTGCAAAGTTACCCCTACTTTATTACAAATAACAGGGAATCATACCCCCACTTCATTACAAAATCATTATCTTTATGCTGAAAAACAAACACTTAAGCTTTTATGATAGAACGTAGACTTTTATCCTCCTTGACCGAATGGAAAAACAGTAAAAACAGAAAGCATGAGGAACAGCCCCGCAGAAACATAACGGGCTGTTCCTCTTCTTTTTACGGTTTTGTGACATATCTATCTGTATTTATGACATTGCCTGCATCCATACATTAATGTCGCGAATTCATATACCTCTTCCCACATTTGCGCATACCTTTGCAAGCAGAAAAAGATTTCATTTGTATCCTTGATTGAAGAGATAGGTAAGATAAAAACATAGGTAAGAAAGATTTCAGAACAGGAAAACAAAAACAGGTAGTCGCAGCTACTACCTGTTTTTCTAAAAGAGAAAAAAGAGAAACATACAATATAACAATCAAAATTAAGAATGATGAATTCAAAACAAGCGCTTTTCAGTCTATTAATATGCGTACTGGCAATAACAGGTTGTGATACGCAAAAACAAGCCCTCGTAGGCAATGAACTTGCCCTGACACGAGCCAAGCAAACGTTGGATTCCTTGTACCAGAATTATTCAGTCTCCGGCACATGCCTGTTGCGTGAAAACTATCCTTCCAACATAGGCGATTATACTGCAACCTACCTGGCATCCGAAGAGCAGAAGAATATACCTAACCTGTATTCCTATTTATGGCCCTATTCCGGAACTTTCTCTGCCGTGAACGCTTTATTCGAGACAACAAGCGATGCAAACTACAAATCGCTGCTCGATAATAAAGTATTAGTAGGACTGGAAGAATATTTCGACACCCGGAGAACTCCCGAAGCCTACGCTTCATATATCAACAGCGCAGCGCAATCCGACCGTTTCTATGATGATAATGTCTGGTTGGGCATCGACTTTACCGACGTTTACACGCTTACCAAAGAAGCAAAATATCTCCAAAAAGCACAACTTATCTGGAACTTCATAGAAAGCGGTATGGACAGTAACCTGGGAGGCGGCATCTACTGGTGCGAGCAAAAGAAAGAATCTAAAAACACCTGCTCGAATGCCCCCGGCTCAGTCCTCGCACTGAAACTCTTCAAAGCCACAAAGGACAGCACCTATTTCGTAAAAGGGCAGCACCTTTATGAATGGACCAAAGCGAACCTGCAGGATTCCACCGATTACCTGTACTTCGATAACATCGCCCTAGACGGAAAAATAGGTAAAGCCAAATTTGCCTATAACAGTGGTCAGATGATGCAGTCAGCCGCCCTACTCTACCAACTGACAGGTGACAAAAACTATCTGACCGACGCTCAGAACATCGCCCGGGCATGTCACAACTATTTCTTCATGGATTATGCAACAGAGCAGGGCAAAACCATCAAACTCCTGAAGAAAGGCGATATCTGGTTCACCGCAGTCATGCTCAGAGGTTTTATCGAGCTGTACCAGGCAGACCGGAACAAAGCCTATCTGGATTCCTTCAACCAAAGTCTGGACTATGCCTGGGAACATGCACGGGATGAGAAAGGATTATTCAGCACCGACCTCAGCGGAAATACCCACGACAACCGGAAATGGTTGCTGACCCAAGCCGCCATGGTTGAAATGTATGCCCGCCTTGCGGCCGTCAAATAATAAATGAGAATATACTAATACCCTTTAAAACATGAAAAAGAGAAATATCGGTCTATGCGCCGTAGCCTTGTTATGTATGCACAACAATGCCAAAGCAATGGAACCAACTTTAAAACAAGACAACACCAAAGTTGTGAACCATGCCCAGGTGACTGCCGCTTACAAGACCAACCGCCCTGCCGTAAAAAACAGACTGTACGTTTCGAAAGCCGTAGAAGCCGAAATCCTGCGGGTAAAGAAACTGCTGACCAACCAGAAACTGGCGTGGATGTTCGAGAATTGTTTCCCGAACACGCTGGACACAACCGTACACTACCGATTGCTGGACGGCAAGCCCGACACATTTGTCTATACCGGTGATATTCATGCCATGTGGCTGCGCGATTCCGGTGCACAGGTTTGGCCCTACGTGCAACTGGCACACAAAGACCCTGAACTGAAAAAGATGCTGGAAGGTGTCATCCGTCGCCAGTTCCTATGCATCAACATCGACCCATACGCCAACGGCTATAACGATGGTCCCACAGGCGGCGACTGGATGTCTGACAATACAGATATGAAGCCCGAACTGCACGAACGTAAATGGGAGATAGACTCTCTCTGTTACCCTCTCCGACTGGCTTATCAATATTGGAAGGAAACCGGTGACGCCAGCGTCTTCGATGAAGCATGGCTGGAAGCTATCACAAACATACTGAAGACATTCAAAGAGCAACAACGTAAAGACGGTGTCGGCCCTTACAAATTCCAACGCAAGACGGAACGTGCTCTCGACACACTGAACAATAATGGTTTAGGCTCCCCTGTCAACCCTGTCGGACTGATTGTTTCCTGTTTCCGCCCTTCGGACGATGCAACGACATTTCAGTTCCTGATTCCATCGAACTTCTTTGCCGTATCTTCTTTAAGAAAAGCTGCGGAAATTCTTTCGACAGTGAATCAAAATGGAGCTTTGGCTCAGGAGTGCACAGCCCTGGCTGACGAGGTAGAGACTGCGCTGCAGAAATACGCTACCTACAATCACCCGAAATACGGCACCATCTATGCTTTCGAAGTAGATGGTTTCGGCAACCACATGCTGATGGACGACGCCAACGTACCGAGCCTCCTCGCCATGCCTTATCTGGGAGATGTGGATGTAAACGATCCTATCTACCAGAATACCCGTCGCTTCGTATGGAGCCAGGACAATCCGTATTTCTTCAAAGGGAAAGCCGGTGAAGGAATAGGTGGCCCACATATCGGATATGATATGGTATGGCCCATGAGCATCATGATGAAAGCTTTCACCAGTCAGGATGATCAAGAGATTAAAGAATGTATCAAGATGCTAATGGATACGGATGCAGGAACCGGATTCATGCACGAATCTTTCCATAAAGATGACCCGGCAAACTTTACCCGCGCCTGGTTTGCATGGCAAAATACACTGTTCGGAGAGCTGATTCTGAAACTGGTGAATGAAGGGAAACTTGAATTATTGAACAACATCAAATAAGAGGAGAAACAAATATGCGTAAATTAATAATAGTGGGTTTAATGACTTTTGTACCCATCTGTCTGTCGGCACAAAAAGCTTTTAAGAATTGGCCTGAAGGCGTATCTCCTAAAGCAGTGGGTGAACTGGTTAGTAAGCGCTTTGTTGAAGTTCCGCACCCCAATTTTAATGGTAATCCGGCTCCCCCTAATGAAATCACTTATCCTGAAACATGTGCTTGGTTTGGTGCTTTGCGCTATGCGGACATAACCCATAATAAGAAACTACTCCGACTATTAGAAGAGCGCTTCTTGCCCATCTTCGGTCCGGAACGCCGTTTGCAGCCGTTACCCGACCATGTAGACCATACCGTATTCGGAACGATACCTTTGCAATTGTATGCACAGACGGGTAAGGAGATTTATTATCATATGGGAATCTGGTACGCCGACGAACAATGGAAAATGCCCCGTAACACCAAACATAAAGAAGAATATCAAGCCTTGCTGGACAAAGGTTTATCGTGGCAGACACGCTATTGGATTGACGATATGTTTATGATATCAGCCATTCAGTCTCAAGCCTTTTTCGTAACCAAAGACCGCCGGTATATAGACCGTGCTGCCGCGGAAATGGTGGTTTACCTTGATAAAATACAGCGACCGAACGGATTATTCTATCATGCAGAAGATGTTCCATTCTTCTGGGGGCGCGGTAATGGATGGATGGCAGCCGGAATGACGGAACTTCTCGGACTCTTGCCTGAGGACAATCCGAACCGGACCCGCATCTTGGAATCATACCGGAAAATGATGGATACCTTAAGCAAATATCAAAAAGAAGATGGCTTGTGGGGACAATTAGTAGATGATAAAACAACTTGGACGGAAACATCCGGTTCGGCCATGTTCATTTATGCAATGATAAAAGGCGTAAAACAGGGGTGGCTGGATGAGGCTGTCTACACTCCCATAGTTCGGAAAGCCTGGATTGCTTTAGTGGGACATATTGACGAAAAGGGAGATATTGCCGACGTGTGCGAAGGCACCAACAAGACGAACGATCGTCAATTCTATTTGAACCGCCGTACTTTATCGGGCAATATGCATGGACAAGCTCCGGTATTGTGGTGTGTGAACGCATTTTTGGAAAAATAACCTTATAATGATAGAAAAACAATGATACATAAGTATTTTATGCATGTACTGATAGCACTGTTGTGCATGTACGGAGGAAAAGTTTCTGCCAAGGAAATCAGTGTACAGTCACCCGACGGCAAACTAAGAATGAACATAGAATTAAAAGATAAGGTATATTACTCCGTATATTCAGGCAATGACTTATTACTGGATAATTGTTCTTTGACTATGACATTAGGCAATGAAGTACTAGGAGAGCAACCGAAACTGAGAAGTTTGAAACGTGGCAAGATTGATGAAAGCATAAGACGGGAAATCCCATTGAAAAATGCAATCGTTGAGAATCACTGCAATACGTTACGCATGAATATGGCAGGTAATTACGCCATCGAATTTCGGGTCTTTGATAATGGAATGGCGTACCGTTTTGTAACAGACAAGAAAGGTGAGGTTGAAGTAAAGGGAGAAGATTTCGTAATCAATTTCCCGGCTGACTATATGGCTCACATGTCTCAGCCGAACAGCTTTAAAACGTCCTACGAATATCCATATACGCATATACAAACTAAAGAATACAAAGCAACAGACCGTATGACCTATCTGCCTGTACTATTAGAGACAGATAAACAATACAAGATATTGATATCGGAAGCCGATTTGCAGGATTATCCATGTATGTTCCTGAAAAGTACCGGTAACAATGGAATGCAATCGCTTTTCCCGAAGTGTCCGCTGGAATTTGGTGAGGACGGTGACCGCAGCATGAAAATATTGAAAGAGGCCGATTATATAGCCAAGACTTCCGGCAAAAGGAGTTTCCCGTGGCGTTTCTTTGTGATTTCCGATGATGACAGGGATATTATTTCCAATGAGATGGTATATAACCTTTCTTCTCCTTGCGAACTGGAAGACTATAATTGGATTAAGCCGGGCCAGGTAAGCTGGGAGTGGTGGCATGATGCCCGTTTGTATGGAGTTGATTTCCGCTCCGGTTACAACATGGATTCCTACAAATATTATATTGATTTCGCTTCATCTTTTGGCATTCCTTACATCATCATGGACGAAGGCTGGGCAAAAAGCACCCGTGACCCGTTTACACCGAATCCTACGATTGACCTGCAAGAACTGATTAAATATGGCAAGGAACGTAATGTGAAAATTGTATTGTGGCTAACTTGGCTGACGGTAGAAAATCATTTTAACCTGTTCAAGACATTTGCCGATTGGGGAATTGCCGGAGTGAAGATAGACTTCATGGATCGTAGCGATCAATGGATGGTAAACTACTACGAGCGTGTTGCCAAGGAAGCTGCCAAATACAAATTATTTGTAGATTTCCATGGCTCATTCAAGCCGGCAGGTTTGGAACGCAGATATCCGAATGTTCTTTCATATGAAGGAGTACTGGGTATGGAGCAAGGTGGCAACTGTAAACCGGCAAATTCAATATATCTGCCGTTCATGCGCAATGCCGTAGGCCCCATGGATTTTACCCCCGGCTCTATGCTTTCCGCCCAGCCCGAGGACAATCGTTCTACCCGCGCCAATGCAATGGGATCGGGAACCCGTGCTTACCAAATGGCTCTGTTTGTTGTGTTTGAGAGTGGCTTGCAGATGCTCGCCGACAACCCTGTGTATTATTACCGTGAACGTCCTTGTACAGAATTCATATCCAGTGTTCCTGTTGTGTGGGATGAAACTAAAGTATTAGATGCCAAAGTAGGAGAATATGTTGTTATTGCCCGCCGTAGCGGAGAAAAATGGTTTATCGGCGCTATCACCAACAATACCGGACGTGAACTTGAGATAGATTTAAATTTCCTGCCGGAAAGCAAAAAACTACATCTTACTTATTTTGAAGATGGCATCAATGCAGACCGCCAGGCTATGGACTATAAAAAGAGAGAAGCAGAAGTTACAAATTCTACCAAATTGACGATGAGACTGGTTCGTAATGGTGGTTGGGCCGGTATTATCGAATAAGAAAAACAATACTATGAATTTGAAAAATATATACCTGATTTTCTTGCTGTGTTGTGCGCTAGGGCTACATGCAGAGAACGGTTATGAGCTATGGCTACGTTATAAGCCGGTAAACAAAGGAAATCTTTGCGAGTCCTACTGCTTGAAAAGCCGTAAAATTATGTTCCCGGGAGAAACAGAAAGCCTGATTACTGCAAAGAAAGAACTACAGGCCGGTCTGTCCGGATTATTAAATATGCCTTATACAGAAGCGGAGACTTTAGAAGATAACATGCTGGTGGTTGGTACACCTCAGTCTGTACCATTGTTTGAGAAGCAAGATTTCTATGCCGAAATTAACGGATTGTCCGACGAAGGCTATCTAATTCTGGACTGTACCATAGAAGGGAAAAAGGCTATAGCTATAGCAGCCCGGACAGATGTCGGAGTACTATATGGCGTTTTCCATTATCTCAGGTTGATACAGACCAATCAGTCTTTGGATAAACTATATATTCAGGAAAATCCGAAACTGAAGTATCGTGTATTAAATCATTGGGATAACCTGAACGGAACAGTAGAACGTGGTTATGCAGGGTATAGTATCTGGAATTGGGAAAGGCTTCCATCTTATAAGGAACAGCGCTATACGGATTATGCACGTGCCAATGCCTCCATCGGTATCAACGGAACGGTACTCAACAATGTGAATGCACAAGCTAAAAGTTTGCGGACAGATTGGCTGGTAAAAGCTTCCGGACTGGCAGATGTATTCCGCCCTTATGGTATAAAAGTGTATCTGACAGCAAAGTTTAGCGCACCCAAAGAAATAGGCGGACTGAATACGGCTGACCCTAAAGATCCTCAGGTGCGAAAATGGTGGAAAGAGAAAGTGAAAGAAATATATTCTTTAATTCCCGATTTTGGTGGTTTTCTGGTAAAGGCAAACTCAGAAGGTCAACCCGGACCACAAGATTACGGCTGTTCTCATGCCGATGGTGCGAATATGCTTGCCGAGGCTTTGGAACCTTATGGGGGGATTGTATTTTGGAGAGCATTTGTCTATCAGAATGAACGTCATGTAGATCGTGTGATAAACGGGTACAATGAGTTTAAACCGCTGGATGGTAAATTTGCAAAAAATGTCTTTGTACAACCCAAGAACGGCCCCATAGACTTTCAGCCGCGTGAACCTTTTCACCCTTTATTCGGTGGTATGCCCGATACGCCGCTGTCTTTAGAGTTTCAGATAACACAGGAGAATCTTGGGCATGCAGGACATCTGGTATATTTGGGCACTCTGTTTGAAGAAACCCTTCAATCAGATACTTATGAGAATGGAAAAGGCTCTACCGTTTCAAAGGTTTTGCAAAACTACGGGGAATCTCATGGAATTTCAGCCATCGCCGGTGTTCCTAATATTGGTACAGACCTTAATTGGACAGGACATTTGTTCGGACAAGCCAACTGGTATGCCTTCGGTCGTCTGGCATGGAATCCGGATACAAGCTCAGGCGAAATAGCGGAAGACTGGGCGAGAATGACCTTCTCCAATGACAAAAGCGTAATCTCTCCGGTACTGAAAATTATGATGATGTCCCGTGAAACCTATGTCAACTATACCATGCCCCTCGGATTGAATCATATCATGAACTATGATACACATAACGGGCCTGAACCTTGGCATGACGATCCGGTATGGACTGCTTTCGACTATCATAAAATAACCAGAGACAGTATCGGTGTAAACAGAACTGCCAAGGGGACGGGAGCTACCGGACAATATCATAATCCGGTCAGTGAAATGTTTGATGATATCAGGAAGTGCCCTCAGGAATATCTTCTGTGGTTTCATCGGGTTCCTTGGAACTATAAGATGGCTTCGGGAAGGACTTTATGGGATGAACTAATTTATCATTACTACAAAGGCGTGGACGAAGTTCGGCAGATGCAGACAATTTGGAACGAACTGGATGGTAAGATAGACCGTGAACGTTTTAATCATGTCGCATCTCTATTGAAGTATCAGGAACAGGAAGCTATCTGGTGGCGAGACGGCTGTCTACTTTTCTTTCAGGACTATTCAAGATTGCCTATCCCTGCAAATCTGGAACAGCCCAAACATTCATTGAAATATTATAAAACCATTCCTTTCCCGCATGATTGGAAAGGACGCTACGAATAAATAAAGAATTTATGAAAAACATGATGCTTACAATGTTGTTGGTGTGGTTAGTTGCCATGCCGACCCAGGCACGTCAGCCTGATGAATATTGGAATTCTCCCCGTGGTACATATGAAGAACGCCGTGCTCTATTTTTAGATTACTACTCAGAGAATGGAGGCGGACACCCTCTTTACGGTGTCTTCCGCCAGGCAGCGCGTGCCGCTTCCGGTCGTCCTTTGGAGATGGACAAGATGAGGGAGGTGATTTCCGTTATCAAATCGAACCGTGATTGCAATGACTTTACACTCAATTGTCTGCTTCGCATGGTTTATCTGGACAAGAGGCAACCTTTCTTTCCGGAAGAAATAAAAGGAAGCATTGAAGAGTGTATTCTGGACTTTAAATATTGGTGGGACGACGGCCGCCGTGATACAACCTATCGTTGCTATCATACGGAAAACCATCAGGCGCTTTATCATACCGCAGAATTACTGGCAGGTCAACTCTATAAAAAAACAAAATTCACCAATGGAATGAACGGCAAACAACACATGGCGCACGCCAAAGAAAGGCTGATGAAATGGTTGGAATACCGTTTCCGCTTCGGATTCAGTGAATGGATGTCCACCTATTACGAAGTGGAAGTATTGCTGCTGGCCAATTTATATGATTTTGCCGAGGACAAGGATATTCGTTCCAAAGCCGGCATGGTACTAGATTTACTCATGTTTGATGTAGCGCTGAATAATTATGAAGGTTTCCTTGGTTCAGCAAGTGGACGTAATTATGCCAATTCTATCATTATGGGAGCCCACAATACGGCTCCATTAGCCAAATTGGTATTCGGCGTGGGGACTTATGACCGGGATGAAGTGATAGCCCCCGTAGCTCTCTCTACCAGTTCGTACCGTTGCCCGGAAGTTATCCGAAAAATAGCAGTGGATTATAAGACTCCTTTATTAAACCGTCAACGGGTAAGTATAAACGTAGAAGATGCTCCCGCCTATGGCATTTCGTATGATAAGGAGCTGGATTGTCACCTCTTCTGGGGCATGCAGGAGTTCATACATCCTATGGCTATTCGTATGTCTAAACAGATTTCAGAAAAATACGACGTATGGCCCTATCGGAACTATGACGAGTACATTAAAAAATATGATGCGCAGATAGCCGAACATGGTAAACTTGTGGATATGCATTTGGATCGATTTGCACTTTCAGAGGCCAATATAGAGACCTACCGTACTAAGGACTATATGTTGAGTTGTGCGTTGGACTACCGAAAAGGTGCTCCGGGCTATCAGCAACATATATGGCAGGCAACATTGGGTAATAAAGCTTTGGTATATACCAATCACCCCGGTGGAAAGAATCTGCGTTGGTCGCCTAACTATTGGGCCGGTAACGAAATTCTGCCCCGTGCTGTTCAAAGCAAGAATGTGGTAATCTGCATCTATAACATACCGGTCAATCAAAAGAATGATTTTTCCCATGCTTATTTCCCAGTGAAAGCTTTTGATGAAGTACATATTTCCGGTTCCTGGATATTTGGACGTAAAGAAGATGGCTATGTGGCTTTATATTCAAGAAATACGGCAGATTTAAGAGCCGATGACAGAGGGGAAGTCTGTGACCTACTGGCAAAGGGCCGGCAGAATATCTGGATTTGTGAGACAGGTTCAAAATCACAATGGGGAAGCTTCTCAAAGTTTATAGAAGCCATATCTGCCGCATCGGTTCATGATAACGGACTAGACATCAGTTATGAATCTCCGTCCGAAGGTGCGATTTCATACGGTTGGGACAGTCCTTTCTATGTGAAAGGCAAGGAAATGCTATTGCGTTGGCAGTATAGATATGATAATCCTTATTGCAAAGCCCTGTTCAATTCTACCTGTATAGAGATAGAAAAGGATGGAGAAAAGATAATCCTGGATTACAATAAGACAAAAAGGTGACATTAGGTCAGGATATATAGAATATAAACTATAATTAAATAACAAATCGTTTAATTTAAATTGTATATTATGAAGTTACGAAAAACACATTTATTATGGATACCTTTAGTGGTATGCCTATTTCTCGTAAATAGTGTAAATGTCATGGCGGCTATAGAGCAAGCCATCCATGTAAGAGGGCAGGTTGTAGACTCTGCCGGTGAGCCCGTGATTGGAGCCAATATCGTAGTGAAAGGCACTACTACCGGAGTGATTTCGGATATAGACGGCAACTTTGCCATTGATGCGCCGAAGAATGCGGTACTGCTTATTTCCTTTATCGGATATAAGTCGGAAGAAGTGAAAGTGACAGGACCTTCGGTGAAAATAGTGTTGAAGGATGATGCCGAGATGCTGAACGAAGTGGTAGTTGTCGGTTACGGTTCTCAAAAGAAATCAGACATCACCGGAGCGATGGTGAACGTAAAGAGCGAAGCACTGCAACAGGCACCCGTAGGAAACATCGGAACGGCATTGCAAGGTCTTGCTGCCGGTGTGGACGTGCAGATGGCAGGCGGAAATACGCATCCGGGAGCTTCTCCGCAGATTCGTGTGCGTGGAGAGCGTTCGCTTAGTGGAAGAAATGATGTCTTGATCATTGTAGACGGAATCCCTTTCTCCGGCGGACTGAACGAAATCAATAACGATGACGTAGAGAGCATCAGCGTACTGAAAGACGCTTCGGCAACAGCCATCTATGGTTCCCGCGGTGCCAACGGCGTACTTCTGATCACTACGAAACGTGGAAGCAAAGGGAAAATGAACGTCAGCTACAGCGGTTATTACGGTATCACGACTGCCATCAAGGAATATGACGTGATGAACAGTTCCGAATATATCCAACTGAAGAAATGGGCTACCTATAATGCCAATCCGGATGCCTACACCGGCATTGACGACCCGAATCTGATGCGCGTGGGGGATGTCTTCCGCGATCAGGAGGAGATGGAAGGCTATCTGGCAGGAAACGATACGGACTGGCAGGACTTGATATTCCGAAACGGCATGACGACGAATCATCAGGTGGCTATCAATGGCGGCAATGACCGTACTACGTACAGCGCTTCCGTAGGTTACTATAAAGGACAGAATAACTATGAGGCACACAGCTTCGAGCGTATGACGGCAAAGCTTTCTCTCGACACGGAGATAACCAGCTTCCTGAAAGTGGGTCTTTCTACCTTGAATACTTACATCATCAATAAAGGTCAGGACACCAATCCGATGGAAATGGCTTTGCGTGCTTCTCCTTTCACCACTCCGTACAAAGAAGACGGTTCTCTGCGCACTTACTTGCCCGGTAGCGGACAGAATGTATGGAACCCTTTATTAGATACGCAGAAGAACAGTGTAGTGGACGACCGTAAGAGCCTGTCTACCTTCACCACCGGTTATATCGACGTGAAGTTGCCATTCGGCATCAAGTATCGTTTCAACGGCGGTATCAACCTGAAATATTACTCAATCGGCCAATTCCAATCCACCAATACGACCAAACGTATGGGCGCCCTCGACTGGTCATTCGGCGAATATCAACACAGTGTAGACTATACGTTGGAGAATATCCTGACTTGGGACTACTCTTTCAACAATGTCCACAACTTCAATGTGACCGGATTGTTTTCCGCAGAAGAGAAGGAGTTCACCAAGAACAGCGTGTCCGGCAATGACTACTACGATGACAACATCCAGTATTACAATCCGGGACTTGCACAGGGCAACGTGACCGGTGGCGGTGGCTACGAGAAATGGGGCCTACTCTCTTACATGGGACGTCTGAACTATAACTATAAAGAGAAGTACCTGTTGACTGCAACCGTGAGATACGACGGCTCGTCCCGCTTGGCAAAAGGTAACAAATGGCATGCGTTCCCTTCGGTTGCTTTGGGATGGAACCTGATGCGTGAGAACTTCATGCAGAATGTCAATACGGACGTCCTTTCCGGCATGAAACTGAGAGCCAGTTGGGGTAATGTGGGCAGTACGGCTATCAATGCTTATCAGACGATGTCGATACTGGATACCGGCAGCAAGTATTTGTTGGGCACGGGCGGCGTGATGGGTGTTCGTCCGGGTACTGTGCCGGACAGCTCCCTGGGATGGGAAAACACCGAGACATGGAACGTAGGTATAGACTTCGGCTTCCTGAACAACCGCATCACCGGTACTATCGAATGGTATCAGCAGAATACTACGGATTTATTGTTGGGTGTACATCTGCCTTCTACTTCCGGTTACTCCAATTCTTACCTGACCAATCGCGGTGCTACCCGAAACCGTGGTCTGGAGTTCAATGTGACTACTGTGAATATCGAAGGCGACGGACAGGACAAGCTCTCTTGGTCAACCGACTTAAACATCTTCGGAAATCGCAACAAAATCATGGATCTTGGCGAAGGAGTAGAATTTGACAAGGATGCAGGATTCTTCCTGGGGCAAGACAGATACGTGATTTACTCATACGAGCACGACGGCCTGTGGCAGGATACTCCCGAAGACCGTGCATTGGCCGAGTCATTCGGCTACGCGACTTCCGGTGCCAATTCCGTAATCGGTACTGTCAAGATCAAAAACCACCATATCGATTATGAGGAAGACGGTGTCACTCCGAAAGCCAAACAGATAATCAACGAAGATGACAAAGTATTCATCGGTCGCCGTGCCCCGAAGTTCGAGGGAGGTATCAACAACCGTTTTGCCTGGAAGGGCTTCGACCTTTCGTTCTTGTGGACATTCCGTTGTGGTGGAACTATTACCTCTGACATGCACAACGGCTGGATGAATACATTGCAGGGAGGTTACAACAACTTGAATGTGGATTACTGGACGCCGGACAATACAACAGCCCGCTGGCCGAAACCGACTACCGCTACAGTTTCCAACAAAGGACTGCTGGCCCGTTATGACGGCTCTTACCTGAAACTGAGAAATATCACGTTAGGATATAATATCCCCAAGACATTCCTTTCCAAATTAAACGTGCAAACAGCCCGCGTATATGCTACAGGCTCAAACCTCTTCACTTGGTTTAGCAAAGAATACCGTAAAGATGGCGGCATAGATCCGGAGACTACAAGTACCATCAACTTAAAGACTCCTCCTACACGCACATTTGTGTTTGGCTTGAATTTAACTTTCTAAATTAGTAATTGAATAATAGCAGAATGAATATGAAAAAGATATTATCAACACTTGCCTTGTCATCACTTGTTTTGTTGGCAACCGGTTGTTCCGATTTTCTGGAGGAAGAGAATCACTCGAATGTAATGCAGGATTTCATGGCAACACCTTCCGGCTTTGGCATGGCCCTAAACTCTGTTTATGCCAATGTACGTTCCACTTATAGTGCCGAAGAAGGCATTCACGGACTGATGAATCCGGGCACGGATGAATTGAAGAACAATATCGGAGGAAGCAACCGTTGCGCCGATCTTGCAAACTACGATTTAGAGAAATATAATGCAAACAATGAATACCCAAGGAAATTGTGGAACGATGCCTATATCCACATCAACACCTTGAACTATATGATTGAAAATGCCGATAAAGTAGATATTACTACCACTGTGCTGACTGCTGCAAAGCGTGACCAGTACTTGGGCGAAGCTTATTTTATGCGAGCTTACAATTACTTTCATTTGGTGGAACAATTCGGTGACGTTACACTGACTACCACCTATAATGCATCCCCAAGCACTTCGGCCGAACGCCATGATATGGTGCGTGTTTATGAAGAGGTCATTATCCCTGATTTATTGAATGCCATCAGGCTCTGTTCACCCAGTCCGCAACTCAATAATCTGGAGTCAGGCCGCGCTTCTGCCGCAGCTGCCCGCCACTTGTTGTCACGCGTTTATCTGACATTAGCCTGGGTATTCGATAAAGATCCTGCCAATCCATCTTATAAAGGAAATACGCAGACGAAGTACTATAACACCACCAAGGCTAAGGAATATTATCAGAAAGCGTTTGATATGGCAACCGGATTAATCACGGATGCCCCTTCTTTGGGATTGAAGCTGATGGATAATTATGCAGATGTTTTTGATGAAGCCAATGATGCCCCTTCAGGCAAGAACAAGGAAGAACTGTTTGTAGCCCGTATGGACTGGGATGATGACAACACTTTTGGCGGACGCAGCACGCTGAATCATTACTTTGTGAATGGTTATGACCAGTATTTGGGTGAGCGTAACATCAATGACGGACGTTGTTACTCTTGGATTAATCCTACCGGCTATACCTATAATGCTTTCAACAACCGTGATAAAGACACACGTTATAAAGCTACTTTCCAGACAGTGTGGTATGCCACTAAAACGCAAAAAGGTGGTGTTGTCAATTATGTCATTGACGGCAAGGACGAAAGCTTCAACTGGAACTATACCGTTGTTGGCGATACTGCCATGTACTATCCGGGATATTATATGTCCGCTGAGGAAATCAGAGCTAAAACTCAGAACCGTGAAGGTAATCACTATCTGATTTTTACCCCTGACGCTTACAATGGTCGCGCTATTTTCCCCACTATCATGAAGTTTCTGGACAGAACGCGTGCTATTCCTAATGACAATACAGATCGCTCTTACATCATTTATCGTTTAGCCGAAACTTATTTGCTGGCTGCTGAGGCCGCTTTCAAATTGGGTGACAATACGAATGCGGCTAAATATATAAATGTGATCAGGGAGCGTGCCCGTGATAAGCAAATCGGTGAAATTGGTGCATTGGACATCGCTCCAAGTGATGTTACGCTCGACTTCATTCTTGAAGAACGTACCCGTGAGTTACTTGCAGAACATTGCCGATGGGCAGATTTAGCCCGTACAGGGACATTAATAGACCGTATACGCAAGTATGACGATGGTAAAGCTAATACGAATATTACGGAAGACAGACATTGGTTGCGCCCTGTTCCACAACAAATGATTGACCGTGTGACAACCGGTGAACGTTATCCGCAGAATCAAGGATGGTGATAGAATTAACTATCCAAAGATAACGGGATTGATATTACACATAGCGGTGGATTTTTTTTTCTGAAGTTCCCTGAAAATGGGACTATCTATCTGATTGTGTAAATAGAAAACTACGGGATTTCTCTCGTAGTTTTTTTATTTATATATTAACTTTGTAAAAATCAGATCTTATGGCAAGAATCTTTTATATCTAATGATAAATAAAGTCTTCCTACTTACTTTTCCTCATATAAACGTGTCACAACTTCACATGGTCATGCCCACCTATTGCTTTCATCCTTTTTTGTCTTCGGGCTTCTTCAACTGATATATTGATTATTTATATTGTATTCATTCTGGAATTTCATTATCTTCACGTCTAAATAATAAATAGTGATGGATAAGATTTCTAATAAATGACGAATTGGCACGTCATATGGCTACTTAGGACTTATGGAATAATAAAGACCGAAAAATAAATATAGCCACTGGAGAAATACAAAATGAGAAACATTGTTTCATCTCTTCATTAGTGAACAATCCAGCGCTTATTCTTAAATATAAGAGAAAACATTGGGCGGTAGAAAATGGATTGCATTGGCAGTTGGATGTTACATTTAATGAAGATGATGAAAAAAAATGATGAATTCGGCACAAAACTTTTCCACTTTAACTAAAATAGTATTGACCATTCTGAAGAATTATCAGGATGAAGACAAGAAGACTTCTGTCAATAGGAAAAAGGAAGAAGGCAGGATGGAGTAATGAGTACCTAACTAATTTGATAGATACCTTTATTAAAGCGTTTGAACTCGTGCGTTTTCCCTGGGTTAGTACTTAGGAGGTTGTCAAAATGCTGTATGGCTATCTTTTAGACGCAGATGACGCAAATTTATAAAAGGAGAAAATCCGTGTCATCCACATCTAAAAAATAACAAAAGGATAGTTGCATTGAATTTTAAAACGTCCTTCACTCTCGTGTTTGTCGGCAAGAAAGCGTGTCTTTATACAGAATATTTTGTATTTGTATTAATAAATGCAAACATCTCTACAACAACACTCATTATGCCTGAACGATTATTATTTTAAGCGCATATATGGCGAAAAAAATAACTTTCTTTTCCTTTCTCCGTACCAAACAGCATTTCAACATTTAACAAATTGATTTTCAATAGCAAAAACATAATAAGAAAATAGAAACAAAGTCAAAGTATCTCTATACAGCCAATTTCTTGCCATAAAAAAGCACAATTTTTTCCATAAAAAAACAAAAATTACCCATATTCACGCTTGTCAACTTATATTTTTGCGCTCGATAACGGAACATATCATTACATGGAAGTTAACCACATTTATTCAATAACTATAATATAAAAACATTACTATGAATCTAAAAAAACTTGCTAAAAGGGCATTAGCTACTCTCTCATTGAGTATGTTGTGTTTAGTCGCTTTTGCACAAGGTCGCCAGATTACAGGTACTATCTTGGATGGTACGGGCGAACCGGTCATTGGCGCAAATGTGTTGGAAGTAGGTACCACCAACGGTGTAATTACCGACATCGACGGTAATTTCAAGTTGCAAGGCGTACGACCCAATGCAAAAATCCAAGTATCATTCATCGGTTACATCACCCAGACAATCACGGTCGGTAACCAAAATACCATTAAAATTACATTAAAAGAAGATGCGCAAGCATTGGACGAAGTCGTGGTCGTAGGTTACGGTACGATGAAAAAGAACGATGTGACGGGCTCTCTTTCCTCCGTATCTTCCGAGAAACTCGCCGCACGCGGCGCGCTCCGTGTGGAAGATGCGTTGCAAGGCTCCGTTCCCGGTGTCAACATCACCCAGGCCAATAGCCGCGCCAACGGAAAATTCACCATGCAGATCCGCGGACAATCTTCTATCAACAACTCCAGCGGCCCTCTTTATGTGGTAGACGGCATGGTGGTCTCATCCATCGACTTCCTGAATTCAGAAGACATCCAACGTATCGACGTTTTGAAAGATGCTTCTTCTACAGCTATCTATGGTTCACGCGCTTCCGAAGGCGTTATCTTGATAACCACCAAAGGTTCAGGTGTGGGACAGAACAAAGCTCAACCGGTAGAAATCACATACGATGGCTACTACGGTATCCGTAAAGTAGCCCGCATGCCGGACTTCATGGACGCCACAGAATGGATGAACTACCGTTTCGCTAAATACACCACCTCAAGCGGTCCGGACGACACAGGACACATCAAATACGTAATCAAAGATTCCGACTTGCAATCAGTATTCCAAAACGGTACAGACTGGAAAGGTTCTCCCTTGCACAACCGTTGGATGAACAACGAAGGCTATGACTGGGCCGACCAGGTATTGCAGACCGGTTCCCAACAGAACCACTTCATCAGTGCCAGCGGTGCCAGCGAAAAGACAAACTATCGTTTGGGCGTAGGCTACCAAGGTGAAGAAAACGTATTCAAGAAGAACGACTACAACCGCTTCAATATCAAAGGATCATTCGACAGCAAACTTTCCAAAGTGGTGGAAGCCGGTATGTCTGTCAACTTGGTATATGACGTACAGAACGACTGGATCACCGAGTCTTCCAATGCATTTTCTCCTTATAATAATGCATTTTGGTTTGCTCCGGTGGTTTCTCCTTGGGATGAAAACGGCAATCTGTTAGCTCTTCCGGCAAAGGTAGGTAAAATGTCCTTGACATCTACTCCCTCTCCGTTAGTGGATTTTGATATTGACGCATACGAGAACCAAACCCGTAAGTTCCATGTATTCGGTAACGCTTATTTGCGTTTCAACCTAATGGAAGGGTTGAAATTTACAACTACCTTCTCTCCTAACTTCTACCATGGCCGCCAAGGAACTTTTATGGGTACAGGCGTATCGGACAAATATCCTTTGGGAACGGCTTATTACCAGAACAAGAAAACCAACCGCGCTTCCGTGACGAATACAGATCGTCTGGACTGGACTTGGGACAACCAAGTAGACTACACCAAGACATGGGGTGACCACAGAATCGGCGCGATGGGATTGTTCTCTATATATAAGACGGACAAGGAAACTTATACGCAAACCGTAGAAGGCATCTCAGACGACAAACTCTCTTATCACTCTATGGGAAAAGGTAGCAAGAACTGGGCTACGGGTTCCACTTTCACAGAATCTTCCATGGTTTCCGCCGCAGCCCGCTTGAACTATGCCTACAAAGAACGTTACATGGCTACCGTAACAGTACGCGCCGATGGTTCTTCACGTTTCGCCGAAGGCAACCGCTGGGGCTGGTTCCCTTCCGCAGCTGTGGCATGGCGCGCGTCGGAAGAAGACTTCCTGAAAGATGTGGATTGGTTGGATAACCTGAAATTGCGCTTATCATACGGTATCACGGGTAATAATAATGTCAATGATTATGTTACGATGTCTTCCGCAGCCGGTCCTACTTATATTGTAATAGGCGGCCATGAATATCAGGGATATTACGGCAATGGACTGATTGACCGCAACCTGATGTGGGAAAAGATCAAAGAATTCAACTTCGGTGTAGATTTCGCCGTCCTGCAGAACCGCATCAACGTAACGGCCGATGCTTATCGTCGTTTAGCCGACGGACAGATCATGAAAGCCACCGTACCCCTCGAAACCGGTGAGAAGAATATTACGACCAATATAGGTTCCGTTCAGAATACAGGTATCGAATTGGGCTTGAACTTCGGTATCATCCGCAACAAGAAATTCACATGGGACGTAAATGTCGCCTTTGCCCGCAACTGGAGCAAGATCAAAGAACTGCCCAACGGTGATGACGTAAGCAGCAACTGGTTTATCGGTGAACGCCTAAACGTATTGCGCGACTATACTTACGCCGGCATCATTACGGCGGACGGCGTCACGATGCACACCAAAGACGGTGATATACACTATACCCTGCAGGAAGTCTATGACAAATACGGTCCCAAGAGCCCTAACAAACTGAAATGGTATGAAGGCCAGATGGCCATCAACGACTGGAACAATGACGGCAAGATCGACGACAACGACAAGCAGATCTACGGTTGCACAGACCCGAAATGGACCGGAAGCTTAAGCTCGACCATGGTCTACAAAGGATTCGACTTCTCCTTCATGTTCTATACCAAGCAGGGACAATGGTCGCGCAGCTACTTCCACGAACAATACATGGACATCAGCGACCGCGGCCGTCAGAAAGTAAACTTCGACTATTACATTCCGGCAGGTACACCGGTACTGGACAAGGCGACAGGCGACATCACTTATCTGGAAACCGCACATGTAGGCGCTTATCCTTATCCGAATAACTATGAAAAGACCGGTGGCGGCTACTTCAGCAAAAGCAGTTCAGGTGTAAGATATCACAAAACCTCTTTCGTGAAAGTGAAGAACATCACATTAGGATACACATTCCCGAAGAGCTGGATGAGCAAGATAGCCGTAAAACATCTGCGCCTCTACGTCAATGTACTCAATCCATTCTGCTTCACCGACTACAAAGGTTTCGATCCAGAATGGGCAAGTGCCAGCTTGACCGACGGCGGTCCGGCTTCCGTAACCTATCAGATCGGCGCTAACATCAAATTCTAATCAGTCTAATAACCAAACGTATGAAACTATATAAGAAACTATTATACACAATGTGCGTGGCAAGCTCCATGGCATTGGCAGGATGCAGCGACTTCCTTACCCCTGACAACAAGAGCTCTGTGACCGATACAGACTATTTTGCTACAGCTTCCGGATTCCAGTCATTGGTCTATGACGCGTATGCACAGTTGAAGAACATCTATAACAGCAGCGATGTAAACCTGTACTTCCATGCCGGTACAGACATTTACCAAGACGGCCGTAACGAACTCAGCCATGCACTGCATCGCTGGTCAACCTTTACCCCCGAAAACGGTACGGTAAAAAACTTCTATACGTATTGCTACGACGGCATCCGCTCATGCCTTGCCATCCAGTACTATGCTCCGATAGCGTCAGTCAGCGATGACACAAAACAAAAAGCCATTGATGAAGGACGCTTTGTGGAATCTCTCTATTATTACCTGTTGGTAAACAACTTCGGGGGTGTTCCTCTTGTGACGGATTATGCCGCTTCCGCAATCAAAGGTTATCCGCGCGCCACGGCAGAAGCCGTTTACAACCACATCATCAACGAACTGACCGACATCATCGCCAACAACAAACTGGTGGCAAGTTCCGCGACCCAAGGCGGTGGCGAGGCCAGCATCGAGGCAGCCAAAGCATTGCTGGCCAAAACTTACCTGTCCGCAGCATGGGATTTGAAGAAAGATGCTTATTTCGCGGAAGCAGCCAAATATGCCGACCAAGTAATCAACGGACGTGAACTAACTACCGAATTTGCTGATTTGTGGGCTGCCGACCGTTCGGGTGATGACAACGCCGAATTTATCTTCGACCTGGAGTATGACGAAGCAAACCAACATGACAACAATGACGGCAACCGCTGGCAAACCATGTTCTCCAACTACTACGGCGGTGCCGAAGAAGGCATGAAGAACGGTTCTTCCAATTGCATTCCTAATATGCACATGTTGCGTTACTTCGAACCGAGCGACAAACGTTATGACGCCACTTTCATGAAAACCCTGCTCGTAAAGAAAGAGTGGACCATCGAAGGCGGCTTCAAGGAAAACGGCACTCCTATCGGCGACTACTTCGAATTCTACAGAAACGGACAGACCGCCCAAGGAAAAATGGTAGGCGTTTATTATCCGGCTTACTGGGAATGTGACGCCGCCTCGGTAGCGGCATGGCGTGCCGAAGACCCGGAGAACCGCAAGAATACATTCGTCATTCCGCAAAGCGAGCTGTCTGCCCGCATGGAGCCAATGTCCATTTATGCCGAAGATTTAGAGGAATTTCCCGACGGTGTGATCGCAAAATATGATTATGACAGCGACGACTGTACAAAAATGAGTTGGTCTTGCCATCCTTGCCGTAAGTTTGACGACAGCCAAAGAGCTGTGTACGAAGGAGGAAGAAGCTTCCGCGACTTGCATATCATTACTTTGCCCGAACTCTTCTTTGTTGCGGCGGAAGCCTATTATAAAATGAATGATTCCAAGGCACTTGCCCGTTTGAACTCCGTCCGCAAGCGCGCCGGCCTGGCTGACGCTACAAGCATCGATTTGGACGTTATCCTGAAAGAATCGGCTTGCGAAATGTTCGGTAACGGTTGTCGCCGCATGGATCTTCGTCGCGTGGGCAAACTCGTGGAATATAATAATCTGTATAATACCCGTTTGAAAGGAAGTGCAGCTACTGCCATCGGCGACAAGCTGTTATGGCCCATCCCGCAAGCGGCTATCGACGCCAACGACCAGTTGAGCATGGAAGATCAGAATCCGGGATATTAAACAAGGCAAAGATTCTCTAAGTAAGACCAGAAGATTCAATAATAGACATTCTTTGCAAAGAAGAGGGGTTGTGTCAAAACGTTGGCACAACCTTTTTTATGCGCAAAGCCCACAGACTTTCGCAAGTCCGTGCTTTGTTATTATCCAAAGTTTTCGTATCTTTAGGCATAAAGTCTTTCGTTATGGTAAAGTTATATTTTCGTCCCTACATTCCCAACCAAACCGTTCTTTTTCCACAAAGAATCGATAAAAACATAGTTGTGAACGACCCAGTGCGCATTGTCAATGCTGTTGTAGATAATCTCAATCTTGACAGTTTCAAGAAGCTTTATAAGAGAACGGGGCGTTGCCCTTATCATCCTAAAATGATGCTCAAGGTAATTATCTACGCCTACATGAGGTCTGTCCTTGCCGGAAAATAGAGAAGGGTTTCCATCGGAAAATCCCACTAATATCACTACCTTTGTGTGCTGACTTTGAAACGACCGACTGGAGTTGTTCATTCGAATGACTCCAGTCATTCATTCGACCAACTCCAGTCATTCGCCCGAACAACTCCAGTAGTTCATTTTCAAGACAGCACCTTCGGGTCAACAAGCATATACATTTAAAGCATTAAAATACAAGCATTATGGCAATAGTTTACGACTGGTACGAGAACTCCAACGCAGAAGGGGAACCGGAAGAAAGAGGGCTGCATCCCCGCCCGTTACTCAACGGCAAAGTAAGCATGGAGAAATTGTATTATCGAGTACATGAACGTAGTTCGCTCACCGTAGGTGATGTAAAAAGTGCAATAGACACTTTGACCCAGCTTTGCGGCGAAGAGTTGCGCGAAGGCCGGGAGGTACACATCGAGGGATTGGGCTACTTCGCCCCTACCCTGGAGGCCACGCAGAAAGTGACCCGCCAAACCAAGAACAAGCATTTGAAACTACGTCTGAAAGGCATCAGCTTCCGCCCGGATATCCGCCTGAAAGCTGCGCTGGCAGGCGTTACCGCCACCCAAAGCAAATACACGCGCCACTCCCTGCGACTCTCCGAAGTAGAGATCGATATGCGCCTGAAAGAATATTTTGCGGAACATGACCTGCTGCTTCGCATCGACTTTCAGGAATTGTGCGGCATGGCTCGCACCACCGCCAACAACCATCTGCAACGGTTGCAGAAAGAAGGTAAACTGATGAACGTGGGAAGACGTGCACAACCCATCTACCGGCCTATGCCGGGATATTACGGAATGTCAAGGGATGCAGCACCCAAAAGATAAATCTGAAGTGCTTCTTAAAATATGAAGTAATTCATCATCCCTATAAGAACTTTTCGTATCTTTGTATCGTTGTGTGACAAGGCAATAGATTAAAAAAACAATAGCAGGAGGGCAGAATATGGATCCATTGGAATATATAGTACCGGACAGAAAGAGACTTCCTTACGGAATGATGAACTTTGCGGTTATTCGCCGCGACAATTATTATTACGTAGATAAAACCCGCTTCATCCCCCTGATAGAGCAAGCAGACCCTTTCTTTTTCTTTATCCGCCCTCGGCGCTTCGGCAAAAGCCTGACGCTGAACATACTGCAACACTACTACGATGTGAGTATGCGCGACAAATTCGATGAGCTCTTTGGTGGTCTTTATATCGGACAACACCCCACACCAAACCGCAACAGCTACTTGGTGCTCTATCTTAACTTCTCCGGTATCAGTGGAGAGCTGAATGATTACCGCCAAGGATTGGATGCACACTGCGGCACCACCATCGAGAGCTTTTGCAAGAAATATGCCAACCTCCTTCCCCCAGAGACATGGGAAGAACTGCACACCAAAAAAGGAGCTGTAGCGCAACTGGAGTTCCTCTATCAGGTATGCGAACGTGCTAACCGTAACATCTACCTCTTTATCGATGAATACGACTACTTCACCAACGCCATTCTCGCCAACCCTGAAGGTTCACATCATCACACTAACGAAACGTATGGCGAAGACTATCTGCGTGCTTTCTTCAGCAAGGTGAAGGCTGGAACTTACTCCAGTATCAAGCGTTGCTTTATCACCGGCGTAAACCCTGTGACCATGAACGACCTAACCAGCGGATTCAACATTAGCACCAACTACTCCTTCTCACCGAATTTTAACCAGATGATGGGCTTCACAGAGGAGGAAGTACGCGAAATGCTGACTTACTATTCAACAAACAGCCCTTTCCATCACACAGTGGACGAACTGATAGAAATAATGAAGCCTTGGTACGACAATTACTGTTTTGCACAGGAGTGCTATGATGAAACCACGATGTACAATCCCAATATGGTGCTATACTTTGTCAAGAACTACATCATCCACGGCAAAGTGCCGGAAAGCATGGTAGAAGACAATATCCGCATTGACTTCGAGAAACTGAACATGCTCATCCGTAAGGACGCCCATAATGCTTCTATTCTCCAAAGTCTGATGAGCCAGAGATACATCATCGGGGAGTTACAGGAAGGATTCTCTCCTACCAACATCACCAACCCGAATAATTTTGTAAACCTACTCTACTACTTCGGCATGCTTACCATCAGTGGCAAATATCAAGGAAGAATCAGGCTGACCATCCCTAACTTAGCGGTACAGGAACAACTTTATACCTTTCTACAGTCAGTTAACTATCCTATAATGGCGATTACGACACAAGATTGTAGTGGTATATAAAGGGATGGAAATGCGGGTGTGCGAGGAAGTGATTTGATTCGCCTGAAAGAACTTCCTCGTCTTTCAGTCGGTAGTTTCAGCGGAAAAGCCGATGAATAAGACAAGTATGAAAGATGAAAGAACTTTGCAGATAATCAGTGCATGCTGAATTATCTGCAAAGTTCTTTTAATTGTCACGCAAGAAGACATATACGTCACAAATACATAACACACAAATCGCTATAAGCCAACATATTTGCAGAAAATACTATATCAATAAATCCAATAAAATAAAACAAATGAAACGCATTGTTTTTTTAGATTATGTACGTGTATTCGCATGCTTCCTCGTCATAGTCGTCCACGCCAGCGAAAACTTTTACGGCACCATTGGAGCTTCTGACATGGCAGGTCCGCAGTCTTATCTTGCAAGCGAGGCCGACCGACTTTGGGTATCCGTATACGACGGTTTCTCACGTATGGCAGTACCCTTGTTCATGATTGTCTCCGCCTATCTTCTTGTACCAATGAAGAAAGAGCAAACCAGCTGGCAATTCTACCGGCAGCGCTTTATCCGCATCTTACCACCGTTCCTCATATTCATGATATTATACTGCACCCTGCCTGTGCTATGGGGACAGATAGACGGAGAAACGTCCTTAAAGGACACCTCACGAATATTCCTAAACTTCCCATCACTTGCCGGACATCTGTGGTTCATGTATCCCTTAATCAGTCTTTACCTTTTCATCCCTATCATATCACCATGGTTGAGCAAAGCTACGGCAAAAGAAGAACGCTTCTTCATAGGGCTGTTCCTCATATCTATGTGCATGCCTTATCTCAACCGTTGGTTCGGCGAAGTATGGGGGCAATGTTTTTGGAATGAATACCATATGTTGTGGTATTTCTCAGGTTACTTGGGATACCTCGTACTGGCACATTACATACGTGTACACCTTACATGGGAACGTTCTAAACGCCTCACTATAGGGACTGTCTTAATGCTTATCGGGGCAGCGGCAACCATTTACTCGTTTTATATTCAGGCTACGCCCGGAGAGATTCTTACTACCCCCGTAATAGAAATAGGATGGGCTTTCTGCACGATCAACTGTGTGATACTCACAGCCGGAACATTCCTCATGTTCACCTGCATAAACCTCCCGAAGGCTCCACGGCTCGTAACAGAGATGTCGAAACTCAGCTATGGCATATACCTCATGCATATATTCTGGCTGGGGTTATGGGTAACCGTATTCAAGACTACACTGGAACTGCCTACTGTTGCCGCCATACCATGCATCGCAGTAAGCACATTCATCTGTTGTCTCATAACTACAAAGATTATCTCGTTTATACCGGGCAGTAAATGGATAATAGGATAAATATCCTGTTGAATCTTAGATAAGCCTAAAAAAAATATCCGACTGAATAAAATCAGCCGGATATTTTTTTTAATTAGAATCACTATCAACGAGTTTATTCGTAAACAGCAAACTCATAAATCCGCGTATCTTTCCCATTAGGAGCCTGTACCGGCTGAGTAACCAGTAGACGTAAATAACGTACCTTCTCAGTCTTACCCAAAGAACGGTTAATTACATTCTGCTTATTTCCGGTTACAAAATCCAGTGTACGCCATGCCTCATTCGGGTTGTTCCGACCTTGCAGAAAGCAGTTGCTTGTTATATAAGAGTGACTTTCCTGAGCAGCATTCACCATCTTCCAGCCACTTATCTCCTTTTCCGTCCCCAAGTCGAAATCAACGTAATTAGGAAGCATGGAGATGTCACACCATTTTGTGTTCTCTTTTCCATCGACAAGGAATGCAGGCTTCTCATTATCATTGGTATATCCCGACCAGGCAACGATCTGTTCCGGTTTCAACAGATTAACCTTCGGCTCCGCCATTTCTTGCAGACAAGCATTATCTTTATTGGCAGTACGGAACAAGGTAGACACAGCCTCAACAGGCGCATAAGGTTCCTCTACAAGCGTAGCGGCAAAGATGACCACATCCTTATTGTCCGGCAGAACAATTTCAGTAGCTTTAGCCGGAATATCAATGGCCAACTTGAACATATAAGTAAACTCATAAGCATGATCTCCCTCGGCAGAGTGGCGATGTGTACCGGTATAGGCTACTTCCGCATCCTTCAAATAGCCTTGCGTATGCCCCGTATGTCCCCACTGACCGATAAAACCGGTATAAGACGGAACAACAAGCTCCTGCAAACTCTTACCGGCGCGGAATGTTCCCTTCGCATCTTTCTCGGAAGTAGCCGCTGCAGCAAGAATGTACAAACGATTATAAGTATGTCCGGCAGGCAATTGCAAAGTCCCTCCGGTACATGCCATACCATTCTTCTCTTCTTTCGTTTCCAGACAGAAAGGAATGCGATTGACGGTCAGTTCCGCAGGAATCAGCTCTGCAGCGTATGAATAACCGGACTCAAAGTCAGCTTCCCAACGGAATTCATTCCAGCTAAAGCATTTCCGGTCATAAATCAGAGGCAGCTGTTCATACTTCAGCTTCTCTTCTCCGGTAGTATTCAGGCGGATTTTATAGGTTTTGATACTATTGGGTTGTACGGAAACCTCTAATTGACGACCTTTGAAAGCCGCACTACCGATATTCTTTTCCGTACCGTCCGCTTCACTAGCGCTCAGAATGTTCCCGGCAAATGTCAGCACAGCATTTTGCAAGGCTTTACCACCGGTCTCATATACACGTACCACATACTCATCAGAGCTTTCTGCTTTCTTCAAAGCCTTAATCACTACATTATTGTTGTTTGAAGAAACCAAAGAGAAAGTCTTACCCAACGTTCCTGTATGTTTCTCCGTTCTGAAAGCTTTCACACGCTGATTCAGTACCTCAGCATCCATAGCGGCCTGTGCCTTATCCAAAGCACCGGCATGTCCGATCAAGCTATAAGTAAATGTATGATAACCTAAGTCCTGACGGTCCTGATAGGAATAATTGTTCTTTGTGGCCGGTGTGTGGAGTAAAGTCAGGCGGAGGGTATTGTTATCCGGTTTATCCCAGCCATATTTACTGTCATTCAGAATAGAAACACCATAGCTGCCGCTGCGGTCGGTCAGATCTGCCCATTGTTGGGCGTAAACTTCATAAGCAGTCAGTACATTATTACCTCTCTGGACGCTGCCGATACCAAGGTCGTATGTAGCTTTCTCGTTATCAAGATTCAAAGGGAACTCGGCTTTCAGAAGGGCATTGGTAGACTGCCAGTCTATTTCATTATAGAAATCGATACGTCCGGCCAACTCACCTTCGTAAAGGCGGATATACTGACGGAACAATGACTTGCCATGACGTTTTTCCACGCAAATGGTTTTGCGCAGTTCTCCGTCTTCATTCAAAGTCATTCTGACATCTTCCGTGATGGAAACAGGCGTACTGTCAACCGTCTTCTTCATAATCTCCCAGGCAGGCCAGTTGTAAGAGGGATTGTCAGTAAAGAGGGCCAAACGGATCTGCCTACCGCTTTTAACAAGTTCCTTATCGTTTATCTTATCATACAGAGAGGTGATGTCGCCCTGTTCATTCAACGAAATCTTATACACGGAATTCTCTATTGTCGCCTTTGCAACGGATGAGGCCGTTTGTTGTTGATTTCCGGAGAGACGGATATCATAAACCGCATATCCCGCAGCAGGCACAGTAGCTTCTACCAGCAAGTGTACCTTCCCGTCTTTATAAGACAGGATTTGAGAAGCTACTTTTTTCCCTTCCGCATTGTATGCGCTAATACCCCTGGGAAATTTGGGAGCTTCAACCGCAATTTCCACTACATCCGTTACCGGAAAACCCAACGCATTGTAGAATACAACAGGGATTCCCTTGACACGAGTATCCAATTTCTCGGAAACCGCCCCGACAGAAGCAGTCAATATACCGGAGAATTGCTTCAATGAAAGAAGTTCGTCATTCCATGAAAATTCGTATGCACGCGGAATACTGGTACCGGTAAGGTCATCGTGGAACTGATGGAAGATAAAACGCTGCCATGACTCTGTCAGACTTTTACCCGGATAACTGGCCGCACCCATCCAATCCGCCGCAACAGCAGCCCGTTCGGCAGCATCGCCCAACAGTTCATTCTGCCGGTTGTAGAGTTTCATGGCAGCTTGTGAAGTATAGCACCCTGTTCCATGCACATCCATCAGAAGTTCACCGTTGAATACGGGCAATTCGGGATGTTTGTCGTATGGCAGATAATCCTTAAACAACTGGTCGCTTGTAGCACTGATAATCTTCAACGGCCCGTTTCCTTTGATACCTTTCTCCACAGAGCTGACAGAACCCAGAGTAGGGGAACCTCCCGTATCACCCGTACCGTAATAGCGATATACGGTATTCAACGGAGTGCGTTTAGCCAGTTCCTGCAATTCTTTATCTTCCGACAGGTCGATGTTTTTCCAACGCTTACCATAATCATAACCGTGGGCAAGCATAATGGAGGAACCGTCTACTCCTTGCCATAATCCAATTGTGAAAGGATGCTTGCTTTTACCGTAAAAAGGATTGGTACGCCAGTCCAGTTTTTGTGAAGAAAAGCCGATGAGACCGCAGTGTTTGGCAATTGTAGGCAATGTCCAGCCAAAACCGAAGCAATCGGGAAGGAAGATATCGGTACTCTCCACTCCGAATTCCTGCCTGTAGTATTCCTGCCCAAGCAAGATGTTACGGATGGAAGATTCGACAGAAGGGACCAGCACGTCCGAGGCTTCCCAACTGCTGCCGCTAATGTGCCAGCGTCCCGAACGGACAAATGCTTTAAGCTGCTCATATTCGCTGGGATAATATTCCTTCATCCATGCATATTTGACACCTCCCTCAAAATTGAAAACATAGTCGGGATACTTCTTCAGCAAAAGCAGGTTGCGTGACAGGGTATTCCAGACATACTCCTTAATGGTGGTCTGTATATCCCAGTTCCATTGGGTATCCAAGTGGGCATCCGCCACCGCATAAACTTTCGCTTGTTTCTCTTGCTCCGTATTTTGTGCGTATGAACCACCCGAGCAAAACAGCATAGATGCTAATAAGATAATCGGTAATTTCATGGTTAACTATTTAAGTGAATAATCAAGATAGACACAAAAGTAAGCATATTTACCTGAAAGCTTATACACATTTACGACATAAGAGTCCCACAATGCAGTCATGGCAGGAGAATGAACAAAAAAGTCAGAAAAGTATTACTCTATTTTTTAAGTATTCCTGCCATATCCTCCCATTATTCTCTATCTTTGCAATAACCAATTAGTCCGATATATAGAATATGAAAAACAGACACTACCTTTTCGGAATTTCATTACTGACCTGCATCTTATGCTGCCTTTCACATCAGGCCCGCGCATACAGCTTACGACAATTCTCCAATAAGGATGGACTGTCCAACAGCGCCATCCTGTCTCTTTATCAAGATCACCAAGGCATCATCTGGATTGGTTCGTGTGACGGTCTGAACGTCTTCGACGGCAAAAGCCTGCATGTATACAGCCCTGTCAACTCTTCTAAAACATTGCTGTCCGGCAACCTGATCAACAGCATCATGGAAACCGAAAGAGACGTATTGTGGATCCAGACCAACTACGGACTCGACCGGCTGGACACCAAGCAGCAGACCTGCCGGAGTTTCGCCGAGTTCAAGGACAAAAACTACATGGCTAAAAGTGACGATAATGACCTGTTCATCGTAAAAGATGACGGATATCTCTACTACTTTCAGCGGGAAAAACAAGCTTTTCAGAAGTTGGACGTTCCCCAGATCTCATTCGGGCATGTGCTGTCCGTCACCGTCGATGCGAATAATATATTGTGGGTTTTCACCTCCGATAATGACACCCGCAGCTATCAGATAAACAAGACGGCAGAAAGCGTAACCTTAACCTCCAACAACCTCTTCAAGCACCAGGAGAAACTGTTATGGGCCTTCTCGGAAGAACGTTTAGTGTATTTCATTGATGAAACCTACTCACTCTACGAATATGATTTCAACAACCAGCAGCAATACTTCATCGCAGATCTCAAAGCGGAAATCGAAGCGCGCGGTGAAGTCTCTTCCATCATCAAACAGCAGAACGATTACTACATCGGCTTCAAAAGCAGCGGTTTAATCGTACTCAAATACATGTCCGACCAAAAAATCAAATACCAGATACAGCCCACTGAGATTCATTCCGGCATCTTCTGCCTGATGCAAGACAAATTCCAGGACATTGTCTGGATAGGAACGGACGGGCAAGGAGTATATATGTATTTCAACGATGCTTTTTCCATCACCAATACCTTGCTGGATACCCCGGTATATCAGATAAACAATCCTGTACGCGCCCTGTACTATGACCAGGAGCAGACACTATGGATAGGAACCAAAGGGGGAGGAATACTGCGTATCCGGAATTATTCTCCCGAAAGCAGTGCACCGGAATCTTTCGACCGTATTTCCGTCAGCAACAGTACACTGACTGATAACTCTGTCTACTGCTTTGCTCCCGGTTCCACTGACAAACTATGGATAGGTACGGAAAATGGACTCAACTACTATTCCTATAAAAGTAAACAGGTAAGAGAGTTCCCGGTGACAGCCAACGGAGAAAAGCTGAAATATGTACATTCCATTAACGAACTGAATGATTCTACCCTATGGGTGGCTACTGTAGGTGAAGGTATTGTGAAGATTGTTCTGGGTGGGAACAGTGCTTCTCCTACCGTAAAATCAGCCACCAGGATAGTATTGGATGACGGACGCATGGCTTCCAACTATTTCTTTACCTCTTTCCAGGAAAATGATTCTGTCTTGTGGTTTGGAAACCGTGGCTACGGAGCTTACAAGCTGAATACCCATACCGGTAAACTAACTCCATATAGTTTCGATGACGTAGTGAACAGCCAGACAGCCAATGATATTTTTGCCATTTACAAGAATAAAAAGGGGTATTGGCTGGGAACCAGTTCGGGGCTGCTTCATTTCAACCAGGATAATTCGCACTATCATGACAGGGCTGACCTGTTTTTGAACAACACCGTACATGGCATTCTGGAAGACCAGCAGGCTAATCTCTGGATCAGCACCAATCAAGGACTGGTAAGATTCAATCCCCAAACCAATACCGGGCAAACCTATAACCGGGAAAACGGACTGGCCGTTACCGAATTCAGCGATGGCGCTTTCTACCAGGACAAACGGACGGGCACATTGCTTTTTGGTGGTACAAACGGGTTTGTGACCGTTAAGTCCAATACATACACTATGGAAGATTATATGCCCCAGATACACCTGAAAGGCCTGACCATCTTCGGAAAGGATCACAATATCTACGATTTCTTCTCAGAGGAGAAAGGGACGCCTGCACTTCAACTGGATTACAGCCAGAACTTCTTCTGTATCAACTTTATGGCTGTCGACTACATCAACGGCAATAACTACTCCTACTCTTATAAACTGGAAGAAGTAAGTGAGCATTGGATAGAGAGCGGAACGTCGGCCAGCGCCATATTCTCCAACCTCTCACCCGGAAAGTACACTTTGTTAGTGAAATACAAGAATAACATTAACGGACAGGAAAGCCAGCCTCAGACCTTGTTCATCTACATCACTCCGCCCTGGTATCTGAGTTACTGGGCTTACGGAATTTATTTCATCCTGTTCGCTTCTCTCTGCATCCTGCTGGTTTATCAGTTCATTCAAAGATATCGCCGCAAGCAACACCACATGATTGAGAAAATGAACCGGGAGAAGAAAGAGGAAATCTACGAATCGAAACTACGCTTCTTCACTAACATTACGCATGAATTCTGTACTCCCCTGACACTGATTTATGGTCCGTGTGAGAAGATACTGGCTTACCCGAATGCCGATTCATACATTCGCAAATACGGACAAATGATACGGCAGAATACGGAAAGGTTGAATAGCTTGATTTTAGAATTACTTGAATTCCGCAGACTGGAAACCGGCAACAAGGCTCTGTCAATCCAGCGGCTATCCGTATCGGATAAGATAAGGAATATAGCAGAGTCATTCGGTGAATTGGCTGAAAATCGCAATTTGGACTACCGTTTGGACATACAGCCTGACGTTTTATGGAACACGGATATCAGTTGTTTTAATAAGATAACCAACAATCTGGTATCTAATGCTTTCAAGTATACACCGGAAAAAGGGAGTATCACCGTTGAACTGAAAACAGAAGACAAACACCTTACTCTCCGTATCTCCAATTCCGGTAAGGGAATAGCCAAAGAGAACCTTGCAAAGATATTCGACCGCTACAAGATACTGGATTCTTTCGAGATGAACGGAACCAATTCGCGGAACGGTCTCGGACTGGCTATATGCAAGAGCATGACCAATCTGCTGAATGGACAGATCAGCGTTGACAGTGTGCCCAACGAGTTAACGACATTCACAGTTACTTTACCGGAACTAACACTGACAGAGCAGGAAACACCGCAGGAAGTGTATGAAAACACTCCATTGAATATCCATGAGGAACCCATAGAACTGGAAAAGACTGTTGCGGATTTCGATGTGTCCAAAGAAACAATCATGATTATCGACGATGACCCTTCCATGTTGTGGTTCGTTTCGGAAATATTTGTAGAGAAGTATAATGTATTATCCTTCAACAATGTCAGGGAGGCTTTAGACAGTCTGGAGCTAAAGCAACCGGATTTAATCATCTCCGATGTGATGATGCCCGAAATCGACGGACTCTCTTTCGCCCAACAGATAAAGCAGAATAAATTGTGGAGCCACATACCGTTGATTCTATTGTCCGCCCTCCACAATGAGGACGAGCAGGTGAAGGGTATCGAATCGGGGGCGGAAGCTTACGTCACCAAGCCTTTCAATGTGAAATATCTGGAGAAGATAGTCTACCGGCTGATAAAACGGAAATTAGACTTAAAAGAGTATTATAGCTCCATATTCAGTTCCTTCAAGATAGAAAACGGCAATTGCATACATAAAGAAGAACAGGAGTTTCTGGATAAGGTAATAGAGACCATAGAGAAGAACATCAGTAATCCCGACTTATCCGTCGAACTATTGAGCAGCGACTTAGGTTATAGTACCCGCCAGTTCTACCGGAAACTGAAGCCAATAACCGAAAAGTCACCGGCCGACATCATCAAGGAGTATCGCCTTACCATGGCAGAACGGTTACTGTTGACCAAGAATCTCACCATTGATGAGATTATGGACCAGACAGGGTTCAATAACCGAGGTACCTTCTACAAGCTGTTTACTGCACGCTTCGGTATGCCGCCGCGGCAGTATAGGGAACAGCAAAAGGATAACGTCATGATAGAGAAGTCTTTATTATAAAAGCACAATCTAAAATTTATCCTGATCGTTTTCCTGATATCAGGAAAACGATCAGAAAGTTATTCTAAAGCGTACCGGAAAATATCTATTTCCCTTTCACAATCCGCTTGATGTCATTCAGCTTATTCAGTGCTTCCAGCGGCGTCAGGTTATTCACATCCAGCGTCAGTATCTCGTCACGTATCTGACAGAGTACCGGATCTTCCAACTGGAAGAAACTGAGCTGCATACCGCCGCGTGTCTCTCCCACTTCCACCATTGGCTTACTGGCGATGCCTTGCTGGCGATTATCCGTTTCCAGTTGCTTCAGGATGTCATTCGCACGTTTTACGATACTTTTCGGCATACCCGCCATCTTCGCCACATGAATACCGAAAGAGTGCTCACTGCCGCCACGCTCCAACTTACGCAGGAAGATGACTTTGTTTTCCACTTCCTTGACGGAAACATTATAGTTCTTGATACGCTTGAAGCTTTTCTCCATTTCGTTCAGTTCGTGGTAGTGCGTGGCAAACAATGTACGCGCCTTTGCCCTGGGGTGCTCATGGATATGCTCTACAATCGCCCAGGCGATGGAAATACCGTCATAGGTAGAAGTTCCCCGTCCCAGCTCATCAAAAAGCACCAGACTGCGCGGTGACAGGTTGTTCAGAATATCAGCCGCCTCATTCATTTCCACCATAAAGGTAGATTCACCGACGGAGATATTATCGCTGGCACCCACACGGGTAAATATCTTATCCACCAATCCGATATGCGCACTCTCGGCAGGCACGAAGCTGCCAATCTGTGCCAGCAACGTTATCAGTGCCGTCTGCCTCAACAATGCGGACTTACCTGCCATGTTCGGACCGGTAATAATAATAATCTGTTGCGAACTGCTATCCAGCATCACATCGTTGGCGATATACTTCTCGCCTATCGGCAACTGTTTCTCGATTACCGGATGACGCCCCTGACGGATATCCAGCACATCATTATCTTCAATAACAGGACGGATATAATTATTCTCACGCGCCACATTGGCAAAGGAAAGCAGACAGTCCAGGCGGGCTATCTGGGTCGCATTGACCTGAATGGCGGGAATGAACTCACTTAAAGCCTGCACCAGCTCCGTATAAAGCTGCGTTTCCAGTATCAATATCTTGTCTTCGGCACCCAGGATTTTCTCTTCATATTCTTTAAGTTCCTGCGTGATGTACCTTTCGGCATTTGCCAAAGTCTGCTTACGTATCCACTCCTGCGGCACTTTATCCTTATGCGTATTGCGCACCTCGATATAATAGCCGAATACATTGTTGTAACCGATCTTCAAGCTGGGGATTTCCGTCAGTTCACTTTCGCGCTGCTGTATTTGCAGCAGGTAATCCTTACCGGAGTAAGCAATCTGCCGCAGTTCGTCCAGTTCGGCATTAACGCCCGATTTGATGACACCGCCTTTATTTATCAGCAGCGGAGGGTCATTATTGATTTCTTTGGCTATGCGGTCACGTACAGACTGGCAGATGTTCAGTTGCTCACCGATACGGTTCAGACTGGCATTGTCCGCTTCCATACAAGCCTCCTTGATGGGCTCAATAGCTTGAAGCGCCACTTTCAGCGCTACCACTTCACGCGGAGAGACACGTCCTACGGCTACTTTGGAAATGATACGTTCCAAGTCGCCTATCAGATGTAACTGTTCCTCAATCAACTCCTTGAAGTCCGGCTGACGGAAAAAATACTCCACCACGTTAAGGCGCTCGTTGATAGGCAACACATCCTTCAACGGAAACACCAGCCAGCGTTTCAGCAAACGGGCTCCCATAGGGCTGATGGTCTTATCAATCACATTTAGCAGACTACTGCCGCCATCGTTCATGCTGCCTATCAGTTCAAGACTGCGTACGGTGAACTTATCGAGACGGACATACTTATCCTCTTCAATACGTGCCAGCGAAGTGATGTGCCCTATCTGGGTGTGCTGCGTCATGATGAGATATTGCAGGATAGCACCCGAAGCAATGATACCATTCTTAAGGTGTTCCACACCGAATCCCTTCAGGTTTTTCGTTTCAAAATGCTTCAAAAGCTTTTCACGGGCTGTGGTCTCTGTAAACACCCAGTCGTCCAGTTCGAAAGTAAAGAACTTGTTTCCGAAGTTCCCCTCGAACATGCCGCGCTTGCCACGCTCAAAAAGCACTTCTTTGGGGGCGAAGTTATTCAAGAGCTTATCCACATAGTCGAAAGGACCTTCCGCCGTAAGGAATTCACCCGTGGAGATATCGAGAAACGCCACACCGCACATTCCCTTGCCGAAATGAACTGCGGCGAGAAAGTTATTTTCCCGGTAGTTCAGTATGTTGTCGTTAATGGAAACACCGGGAGTCACCAGTTCCGTGATACCGCGCTTCACTAATTTTTTGGTCAGTTTGGGGTCCTCCAACTGGTCGCAGATAGCCACGCGCTTGCCTGCACGTACCAGCTTGGGCAGATATGTATCCAGCGCATGATGAGGGAAACCGGCCATTTCAACGGTTTTTCCTTTACCGTTGGCACGCTTGGTCAGAGTGATTCCCAGGATTTCGGCCGCAACGACAGCATCGGTAGAATAAGTTTCGTAGAAGTCACCGCAACGAAACAGCATAACGGCATCCGGATGCTTGGCTTTCAAGTCCAGGAACTGCTTCATCATCGGGGTGAGGACAATATCTTCGTTCATGCAGATTTATCTTTATCGAACACAGAGGCACGGAGGTACAGAGTATTTCACTGATATAAAAATTATAAAAGAGAACTCTATGTCTCTGTGCCTCTGTGTTCATTAATTAATGAGACAAAGATAATTCTTTTTTAGAAAATAAGCGTGGAGAGGGTTCAAATCCTTAGTAAGCCTTAACAAAAGCGTTCGTTTCGCTAAAACATGTTATAAAACACACTTTTTTATTTGTTTTATTTGGAGATATCCCGAAAGTCCGTACCTTTGCAATGTGTTTTTCATAGTATTAGATTTAAGGTTAACAAAGGTTGGAGTACAGCGGTACTCCTTTTTTTATGCCCATACGTAACGTCATACAGTAAAATAATCTCCATTTGAACTGATTTGTCCCCTTTTTTGCGCCTTTTGTACACCTGGTAATAGCAACTATTTCGCTTAATTTGCATCCAAAAGACATATTACCATGAAAAACAAGAAAATGAAAAAAGTACTCCTTTATTGCCTGGCAACCATCTTTGCCACCGGAGCCTATGCCCAAACTTACAACTGGGTGAGCAGCACGGAAGACAACATCTGGCAACAGTCCAAAGTAAAGTTACAACCGAACACCGCTCAGACCCCGCTCTTAGAAGTCAGCGGAACCGAAGAAGGCACTACCTTCAAAGCATGGGGCACCACCTTCAACGAACTGTGCTGGGATGCCCTGAACATGCTCACCCGCGATGAACAGGATGACCTTCTGGAAAGAATGTTTTCTCCACAAGGAGATTTACGCTTCACAAGAGGAAGAATTTCGATGAATGCGAACGATTATGCACGCGACTGGTACAGTTGCGACGAAGTATCGGGCGACTTCCAGTTGAAGTATTTCAACATCAACCGTGATAAGCTGGCAATCATTCCTTTCGTCCGTGCGGCACAAAAGTATAATCCTGAAATGACATTCTGGATTTCCCCCTGGTCTCCTCCCAGCTGGATGAAAATCAACCACGATTACCCGGTGCGTAGCGACAAGACCAATAAAATGTCTCCGGAATCGAGCATAGCCCTCTACGAAGACCATACCGAGAAACGTGAAGACGTCTTCCCCAAACAGCTGGCCGTGAACGACTATATGATACAAGACCCCCGCTATCTGCAGACGTATGCCAACTATTTCTGCAAATTCATTGATGCCTACAAAGAACAGGGAATTCCCGTCGATATGGTCATGTATCAGAACGAAGCATACAGCTACACTCCCTATCCCGGTTGTGCCTGGACCGCCGAAGGCACCGTGCGCTTCAATGTAGAATATCTGGCTCCTACGCTGAAAAAGCATCACCCGGAAGTGAAACTATACCTCGGCACCTTCAACACGAACCGCTACGACTACGTCGACAAGATACTCTCCGACCCGCGTATGCCGCAAAGCATCGAAGGCATAGGTTTCCAGTGGGAAGGCGGACAGATATTGCCGAAAATCCGCGGGAAATATCCCCAATATAAGTATGTACAGAGTGAAAGCGAATGTGGCTGGGGCAGTTTCGACTGGAAGGCCGGAGAACATACTTTCCATCTGATCAACCATTACCTGGGCAATGGTTGCGAAGAATACACTTTCTGGAACAATACGCTCTGCGATAACGGCGAGAGTCCCTGGGGCTGGAAGCAGAATGCGCTGATACATGTGGACTCTAAAACCCGCAAGGCAACGCTGACGCCCGAGTATTACGCCGTGAAGCATTACAGCCAATTCGTCTCTCCCGGCTCACGCATCATAGCCTATAAACCGCAGAAAGAAGATAAAACGCCCGTCATGGTAGTGGAAACCCCACAAAAGAAGAAGATAGTCATAGCCGGCAATTTCAACAATGAAGCCAAAGAAATAACCCTGAAATTGGGCAACCGCTATCTGAATGTAGAGCTCCGGCCACATTCGTTCAATACGTTCGAAGAGAAATAAATTGATAAAAGTAATCGTTATCCGGACAATCATATCCGAATAATGATTACTTTTGCCGTGAAATTCAATCGTAGTCATCGCAAAAGAAACACTGAGCTTCTATTTTGAATAAGGATAACTGCCTTGGAAACAACAACAAACAACCCACAGTCATGAAAGAAGAACATTATTTTCCGAACGTACCCCACAACTATCCCTTATGCCTCAACCGCCAATGTCCCAAAGCATCTACCTGCCTGCGGCAACTGGTAGAGCAAGAAGTGGCGGATAACGTGGAATACTGGGTAATCATCAGCCCCAAATACCAGGCCAAACTGAAGGGTGCATGTCCCCACTATCGCTCCAGTAAAAAAGTGCAATACGCCAAAGGCTGCATAAATATCCTTGATAACCTGCCCCACAGACAAAGGCAACATGCCATGAGCGGTCTGGTGGAATACTTCAGCCGAAGAACCTATTACCGCGTCCGCAAAGGCGAACGCCTTCTCAGCCCTGCCGAACAAAGGGACGTACAGAAGATTTTCAAACAGTGCGGTGCAACCGGGAAACAGGAGTTTGACGCTTACGTAGAAGACTACGAATGGTAACAATCACCCCCATCTACAGGTTAGCTACATCCCATCTATAGATCCATGCTTTTGCCATGCCTATGGCACAACTTTGCCATCGCATTGGCACAACATTGCCATGCCTATGGCACGACTGTGCCAAAGCGATGGCAAGAATCGGGCATAACTCTACGGTTTCGGCAACGCCGCAGTCCCGGCAGATTAAAGCTGCAAGGCAGCAAAATGATCAGGCAGCTAAGATTATTCTGATATTATATCGAACTCACTCTTAAATAAGAGTATCTCTGGAAACAGAGGTTTCTGGTGACCAATTCCACGGTTCCATAATTCCAGTCTGTTTATTGACTAAACGTTCATCCTGTTTTATCTTCTGAATTAGTCTGGTTAAATTCGGCAAGTTATAACAATCATTTGCTTCAATGTCTTTGAGTAATTCATGATCGTCAAAAAAAGCACTCCAAAAACAATCTACAATTCCAATATTATATTTATCCAAATGCCCATAACCATCCTGCCCATTATATTTTTCATACAGAGGTTGAAGCGTATTGACTACATAAGCAATCATTTTATGACGTTCTTCAAGCGTCATACCTTCCAGCTGAGAATATTCTTTTTGCTTCTCATCTTCACGTTCAAGAATATATGCAATTTGTTCCACAAATGTACTTGCTTTTACAAAATAGTCACTATGATTTTCGTCAGATAACCGCTCTACGAAGCGTAGTATTCCTTCATGAATTTTGGGCTTTCCATAAATGTCACGTCCCATGAATTTATCCATTATAGACAGATTGTCATCGTTCAATACCAATTCATTTATTTTATCATCCTTGTCATATCCAAAATTGACTAGCAAATCTTTCAATTCCTTTTCTTTTCCATTATTTAACAACCAGGCTAAACTAATCTTATTGTCATTCAGCACATAATTATTCCAGTGATAATCAATAGAATCTCCGCAAACATTTATATTATCTTTATTTGTATTCTCGTCCATTTCTATTAATAGAACAGATGGCATCTGCACAGTGCAGAGATTGAACTTCTTAAAAAAATACAGATGCTCTCTGTATGGATAAAACTCTTTGCTTAGTATATTGTCCTCGCTATCAATATTAGACATTGGATTTAAAGCTACAATGTAGTCTTTATAGCTTATAAATTTGTTTTTATTTAAAGTATCAAGATGATTATAATCAATTCCAAAAACATATTTTATGCGTTCTACATATTCATTGTCCGGTAAAAACTGATAGTCTTGCTGCTTCAATTTATAATATAGCATCATTCCTCCCAACGAAACATCATTAGACGTTGCTATTCCGGATAGGTTTACATATAGACTACCTTCGTAATCATCTCCACTCATTATTTCATCCAAAGCATTCACTAACTTATCATAACTCGACTTTACCTCCAGCCACTCTTTATCCGTCAATTTCATGGCCGTAAGCATAAGTGTGTCACTTCTTACGTCTTCCACTTGTTGCATCTCTTCTTTTGTAGACACAACATCTTCTTTTGTTTTCTTCGCATTTTCACAACCCACAATAATAATGGCTATAAATAATAATTTGATAAAAGTTTGCCGTTTCATTTTCATTCGTTTTTATTTCTTAATATTACAGAGAAAGGTATTGAATATTCGCTCACTTTACAATCGTCCAATATCTTATTTATCATTTATAATAATATATGCATCCGCAGCTTAAATTTTCTACCTTTGTTCTTTTTCAATTAATCCAAAGAGTTTGGATATCGATATTGCATCCTTATCAACACCGGTAAGAGGTACTTTACAACGTTTATCAAAGAAATCGACATAAACGGTGTCATTTACTATTCGCCATTCAAATGACAGAATGCGTTTATCAAAATGGTCGTATATAATATCCGAGCCATTTGCTTCTTCCCGATAGTCTTTATTAAGGATTATACTTCTTCTGAAAAAGCTTCGGCAATAGCTATCAGGATATTTTTTTATTGAGTCTAACCGGATAGTTCTATCATTGAAAGCAATGATACTATCTATAAGGGTTTGTTCACTTTTACATAAGTGATTATAAACTACATAATTTTCCTCTTTCTGTGTGGAACTGGGACCCATCCATATTTTACGTTCCCAAGCATCTATCGGCATTAAGTAAAATCTTACTGGCATAAAATAGAATCCCAAATAAATAGCTGTACATATAATCAGCGTACAAACCAATATATGCTTTGTTTTCTTCATAATATCCTATATGAATCATCCTTTATGGATTCTGTTTAAACCGTATTTAACGTGAGTTCGATATAAGTGATAACTTGCGATTAGCAATAAAAGCAGTAAATTTATAGTACTAAAATATAACATTCACTAGACTTTTACCGCTATGTTCACCAAAAGCAAAATTACAGAAATATATTGTTTGGCAAATGATTTCTGCAAAGAATTTACCAAGCAACAAGAAAAATATATGTTGGAAGACCAAGTTGAAGGTCATAACCACCGAAATGAGCCTAATCGTATATGTGTGTAAGCATTCATCCCATTGGTTTCCGGTCCGAGTTTCCTATAACCGCTTTGTGGAATTAGAAAAGGAGATTCTTCTCCCATTGACTATCTTTATCAGACAGGTACTCTTGGGGCAATGTACAGGAATTAGTTTTGCAAATCAAACTTGTTTGATAACATTATATCATTACCACCTGCACCCCTTTACGGCTGTTTCAGATAATCCGAAGGCAACACTCCGAACTCCTCTTTAAAGCATTGCCGGAAGTAAACCACGCTATTTATACCTACTTTGAACGCAACCTCGGATATATTATACCTGCCCTCCAGCAACAACCGTTCGGCATACCGCATCTTTATCTTACGGACATACTCATTAGTGGAAAGTCCCGTCAGCGCTTTCATCTTACGGTAAAGCGTAGATTTACTCATATACATATTGTCAGACAAGTAGCCGATATCAATCTTCTCGGACGACAGCCGGTCTTCTATCAGCTTGTTTATCTTCTCAAGAAATTCATTATCCAGCTTATTCATGGACTCTGCCAACTGGGCACGCTTCTCATCCAGACTGTGATGAGACGTCGAACCGGCAAAGCGTTCCGCCAGCAGCTTGCGCGATTCAAGCAGATTATTGATGCGGCTATGCAGGAGGGTAGCGCTGAAAGGCTTGGTCAGATAAGAGTCCGCTCCCACCTGATACCCTTCTTCTTTATCTTGCAGAGAGTCTTTAGCAGTCAGCAGGATGATGGGGATATGACTGGTGCGCACGTCTTCTTTCAGCTGCTTACACATCGTTATTCCGTTCATCACGGGCATCATGATATCGCTCACGATGATGTCGGGGATGCAACTCAACGCTTGCTCTATTCCCAGTTCGCCGTTGGCGGCGGTCTTCACTTCAAAATCGTCGGAGAAGGACTCGACGATATAGTTGCAAATGTCCTCATTGTCCTCCACAATCAGCAGAATACGCTTTCCGCCGGACACTGATTCCGGAATCTCTTCCTTTTCCTCCTTTTCATCGGCCGGTTTCTCCGGTGAGTCGGTATGCAACACGTGGGGATAAGTATTGTCCGTCAGCAAGCTGAAGTAGAACGTGCTGCCTACGCCCAAAGTGCTTTCCGCCCTTATCTCCCCTTCATGAAGGGCAACCAGATTCTTCACCAACGCCAGACCGATGCCCGTACCGGAAGCCTGGTGGTCGCCGCCCTCCTGATAATAACGGTTAAAGATATGGGGCAATGAATCGGGAGTGATACCATAACCGGTATCACTGACCTTAATCTCGGTATAGTCGATGTTGTTCCGCACCACGTGATACAGGCCCAGTGTAATGATACCCTTTTCGGTATATTTAATCGCATTGGAGATCAGATTGTCCAGGATAATGGTCACCACTTCCTTGTCAAAGTACAGGGACATATCCTCCCTTTCCAGTTCGATGTGGAACTCTATATCCGGTTTGCGGTTCAGTTCCTTGTATTTGAGGCCGACTTCATGCACCAGATTAGCGATATTGTCATGAGCCACACAGAGTTTCTTATTCTGCGTTTCCGTCTTTCTGAATTCCAGTATCTGATTTATCAGGTTCAGCAACCGGATGGCACTCTGATGAATCACCGATATCTTCTGGGAATCTTTGTTTGACAATGAGTTGCTTTTCTGCATATCTTCCAATGGTCCCAGTATCAGTGTCAGCGGTGTGCGGAGTTCATGCGTGATGTTAGTGTAGAAACGAAGACGCTCCTGATTCAGTTCCTGCTCCTGCTCATGGTTCTTCTTTTCCAGGTCGTAGAGAACTTCCACATCGAGCTTCCTCTTATAGGCATGGAGAATAAGAAACAGGATTACCGCACTCAGCAATATATAGGACAGTTTGGCCCACCAGGTCAGCCACAAGGGAGGTACGATGTGAATGTCCAGTGCAGTCACGTTGTCCGACCATTCCTGGTTTCTGATACGGGTCTTTATCTGGAAGCGGTAGTCGCCGGGAGGAATATTACGGAAAGTGACGTTATTAACGTCCTTCACCGTGTACCAGGCGTCTTCCAGACCTTTCAGCATATAGGCATACTCTACTTGGTTGGCCAGTGCATAGTTCCGGATGTTGAAGGTGATACCAAAGCTGTTCTGCATATATCCCAGCTTCACCTTCGACTGGCTGTCGATACTGACCACTTCCTCGTTACTACCCGGACTGCCCAAAGGGGCGAATATCTTCATTTCCGTGATAACGGCCGCAGGAGACTCACGCTTTGCCAGAACAAAATCCGGATTGAAATGGCACAAACCATTGATGGAACCGAAGTATATCTCTCCATCCTGTCCCTTAGCCACACTCCCGCTCATGAAGTTTCCCATCGGCACCCGGTCCCAATGGTCGTAATTGTAGAAAATGCCTTTATCCCTTACCAGGCAACTGATTCCCTTGTTCGTACTCACCCAGATATTACCGTTACCGTCTTCGGTTATCGCGCGTATATGCGTATTGTTCAGCCCCTCCTCGCGGCGGTATGCCTTGTAAGTCCATTCAGGGAATGAGGAAAAGCACACTAATCCCTCTCCCGTACCGACCCATACGTTTTTCCGGCTATCTTCATAGATAGCATTCACGGTGTTGGAAGGGAACTGATTTTCAATATTGAAAAGCTTGATATCCTGCAAGTTTCCGTTACCTACACCCAGTCCGCTGCCAAACGAGCCAATCCACAGATATCCCCGTGAGTCTTTCAAAACGCATCTCACCAGGTTGTTTTCAAACTCATAATGCCCGGCAAGTTTCTTCGTGGCAAGGTCAACCTTATAAATACCGTTGCTGGTACCAATCCATAATATACGCTGATTATCCTCATAGAAGGAGCGTACATCCTCATGTTCTATCTCTTTCAGAAAATTCCGGTGAAACACTTTTCTTCTGGTATCATAGTAATTCACTCCATCCATGAACAGACCGAACCACAGATTACCTTCCGAATCACGCAACGAAGCCTGCACGGAGTTTCCTCCCATATCTTCAGTCTCTTCCTGATAGACAGCTACCCGCGTACCATTGTCAAAGACATTGATTCCTCCTCCATCCGTACCAATCCACAACCTGCCCCGGCCGTCTACACAAACGCTGCTTGCAGTCTTATTATTCAAACGGCTCATGGAGTCATGGTTCGACGAATAGTAATAGCCGCTGAACAAGGGAGGTTCGTAACTGAGAAAGTTTATGCCGCCACCCCAGACCCCCGCCCAGATGTTCTTGAATGAATCCTGAAAAATACATCTTGTACTCGAATTTGACAGACTATATCCGTCATCCCCTTCCTTTATATAATGGAACTGGGTCTGTTCCGGCAACAGAAACAGCCGTTGGGACAAATCCATGATAGCTACTCCACCGAATTCCATCGCTATCCATAGCTTATTCCCGTCGAGCTGACGGATATCATAGATGTAATGCGAAAGATTGCCATCTGAATTAAACTGAATGAAGTTCATTGATTCCGGATTGAACAGGGCCAGTCCCTTATTTGTCCCTACCCAAATGTTATCGTTCGTATCCTTATACACGCATCTTACTTCATTACCCGGCAGGCTGTTCTTGTCATCAGGGTCATGGACAAAATTTTTCACCCGCTTGTCTTTAATGGAAAGGATGCTGAAACCGTGATGCACATGCCCGATATATAACTTGCCATTTCCTCCGTCGGCCACTGTCCAGATATTGTCACTTGCCAGACCGGGTATATTTTCTGTATTATAATGGAAAAAGTGCCCGGACTTCTTATCAAAATATTCTATTCCTTTCCAATAAGTAGTGACCCAAAGGTTGCCGTCGGCGGCAGCCACGATATTGGTCACATCATCGGTTATGATACTTTCCGGAACCGAATCATTATGCCGGTAAAACGTAAAGGTGTCATTCGCATAGTCATAAGCATTCAGTCCGGCCCTCTGCGTACCAATCCACAGAACAGAGTCTTCCGGGTCATCCAGCAAGCAATTCAGTTCGTTTCCCGTGATTCCATATCCGTTTTCAGTCTCATTCTTATAATAAGTGATAAAACGGGTTCCATCAAACTTATTCAGGCCTTCTTCCGTAGCAAACCAAAGAAATCCCTGCTTATCCTGAGCAATACTGACCACATAATTGTTGGATAGTCCCTTCTCAATACTGAGTTGCCTGACAGCATATGGTTGTGCCGACAAAAGGAAAGGTAACCACAAGAAGTAAAGTAAAAATCTGCTTTTCATTATATCAGTTTTTTATTCTAATCCAAAAATACGAATAAATTCTGTATTCAAGGTACACAAATCATTCAATGCATGATTTGTATACCTTCACTGCACGATTTACACAGTCCTCGAATGCCAATATAGCATACATTTGCATTGACTAAAAGTGATATTTTAGTAAAGAGTGTATCTAATTGTTTAACTTTAAAAGTAATATTTATGAAGAAGCATTTCTTTAATGCCACCTTACTCTGGGCATTTTTATCGCTGGCTTTATGGACTACAGGATGTAGCGACGACGATGGCTATCCTGATGTGGATGGACAAGCTCCTTCGATAGCATTAACTGCCGACCACATTCAGACTGCAGCAGGTCGCACGTTCACGCTTGAAGGAACCATCACCGATGCTGATGGCATTTCAACCATTCAGCTACAGTGTGCCGACCTGTACCTCAACAAAACAATCGATTTAATCGAGATTTACGACAAGCCGCTGGAGACTTACAAGCTGAGTTACAACTTCGAAATCCAACCTAACGAAATCGGTGAACAATTCACAGTGAAAGTAACGGTGACAGACGTAGGCGGACGTAGCGTTTCACAAGACGTGCGCATAACGCTGGACGGAGACTTCGAGAATCCCATTTTCGTCATTGCCCCTACTAATGGAAGCATGGTCACTGCATTGTTGAGAGAAGGCGAAATTCCTAAATTCACCATGAACATTTCAGTAACTGACGACCGCGCATTGGATTATCTTATTCTTAATATTGAAGGTATCGAAGAATACACAAATCTGAGAGTGGATGCCGATGGCGGCAAAGCCTTTGAACAAGCATTCGACATCACAATGCCTGCCGAAAAGAAAGACTATCCCATGACTATCAGCGTTTACGACAAGACGGGCAAAAGCTCAACTATCGAGTGCACCGTATCCGTAACCGATGTTCAGGACTTTGAAAAGATGTATCTTGCTGACGTAGCAACCGAAGCGGAACTGAACAGCGACGTATTCGGCGTGCCGATGCGAATCGATCATGTGGGCGAATACCAATACCAGGCTCTCTATTACTGCCGGAACGCCAATACGGAAATCTTCTTCCTGCCGCAGAAGACAAGCTTCTCTCCTGTTTGTTATGGTCTCGACCCCGAAAATGAAGACATGCTTACTGACGATCCGTCAACAGCCAAACCTATTGTACTGACCCATGCAAATGTGTACTACAAAATCAATTTCAACATCTTACAGAAGACATACGAAATAGACTTCTATTCGGTTGAAGACGCCATAGATCCCTGGCCTGCAAGCATGACATACGGACTTCCGACTATGGATAAATGGAATGACGGCGGTTCTACAATGATGGACTTTACCTTTGGTATGACATCAACTAATCCGACTGAAGTTGTTTCCTTAAAGCAAGATGCCACCAACCCGCATCTCTTCTATTATGATCCGATGTCGCTGACGGGAGGAGAATCCATGAACTTCATCATCCACAATTATCACACAGACCAGTGGTGGAACTTTGTACGCTGGTGCAGCGATACAGAGGACAATCCCGAAGTCTTCGGTTATTATAACGGAAGTTCAATGAAGAATGCGGCTTACACCGGACCTACAACAACGCAAGATGTTTGGTCTAAACCCAGAGTAACGGCTACCGGTTCCTACCAGTTCTGGTTTGATTCCCACTTGGGTAGAGCAAAATTAGTAAGAGTAAATTAACCTGATAATAGTCTGACAAATGAGAAAGCAACTATTAATAGCATGTCTTTTGTTACTGTCAATATGCAGTTATGCACAACAGATAACAATAAAAGGTATAGTGACTTCTGCTACCGACAAGGAACCCCTGATCGGAGCAACAGTTCAAGTGAAAGGTACCGGTAGTGGTACGATTACCGGCATTAACGGTGATTATTCACTATCCAATGTAGAAAAGAATGCCGTATTGGTATTCTCTTCCATCGGTTTTGAATCTCAAGAAATTGCAGTAGGAAGCCAAACTACAATCAATGTAGTACTGAAAGAGGCTACCGAACTGCTGGATGAAGTGGTAGTTATCGGTTATGGCGCTGTGAAGAAGAGCGACTTAACCAGCTCCATCGCTACTGTAAAAGGTGAAGAAATCACTGAAACCGTAACTGGTAATGCCATGGATGCTTTGCAAGGCAAGGTAAATGGCGTGCAAGTTACCAGCGGCGGTGGCCCGGGCGCCAGTCCGAAGGTGTTGATTCGTGGTGTAACTACTGCCAATGGTACAAACCCGCTGTATGTTGTAGACGGCATGCCGGTGGGTGACAATATCAACTTCCTGAACAGCAACGACATCGCTTCCATGGAAGTGTTGAAGGATGCTTCGGCTGCCGCTATCTACGGTACACGTGCATCAAACGGTGTTATCCTGATTACCACAAAAAAAGGCAAGACGGGCAAAGCCCGCATCAACTGGACTACCTCCGTAGGTTTCCAAACCGTAGCCAAACCTGATATTGCCGGTCCGGCCGAATATAAGGAAGTGTTTAATACCCGCTACACAAACGATAACGCGGGTTCCATTTGGAAGGATAACGGTGCAACAACCAATCCGGGTGGTACAGACTGGTGGGACACCGTGGTCAATAAAACCGCCTTGGTGCAGAACCACTCACTCAGTGTGGCCGGTGGCTCCGAACAGTTTGTCTATAATTTCAGCGTGGGCTACTATCGCAACAACTCCCAATTCGATGTGGGCTATTGGGACAAAATCAATATCCGCCTGAATACCGAATACACATTCAATAAGTATGTGAAGCTGGGCGTTGACATTGCTCCGCGTGTAGAATCGTGGGATGATACTCCGAATGTCTTTTCGGCAGCGATGGCTATGGACCCTACAACTCCGGTATTCCGTCCTCAGGATCAATGGGAAGACAATGAATTCAACAACTACCAACGTTCCTATAACAATCAGGAATGGAATCCGGCAGGTACGGTAGCCCGTCAAAACGCGCACTCCCGCGAAATGGGGGCTATCTTGAATACTTACTTGCAGGTGAATCCGATAGAAAAGCTGACCTTGCGTACCCAGTTTGGTGCCAATGCGCACTATCGTCGTTCCGACACGTTCATTCCTGAATTTAGCATGGACCCGCTGGAACAACAAACATTGAGCGAAATTACCCGTCGTAATCAGGAATGGTTTGACTGGAACTGGACGAATACAGCCACTTATATGGATACGTTTGCCGGGAAGCACAACCTGAACGTTATGGCCGGTTTTACCGCTGAACGTTTTGCATGGTACAACACGCAAGCCCGACGTGACAATGTTCCCAACAATCTGGACCAGATGCAAGAGGTGAATGCCGGACAGCAGGGTACGGACGAGGCCAACGGTGAGACTACTTATAATACATTAGTCTCTTTCCTGGGACGCGTCATGTATAACTATGATAATCGTTACTACATCTCTGCCTCTCTTCGTGCCGATGGCTCTTCCCGTTTCCCGAAAGGTAACAAGTACGCCCTCTTCCCTTCCGTATCTGCTTCCTGGCGTGTCATCAGCGAAGGATTCATGCAGGATCAGGAAATCTTCAGCGACTTGAAACTCCGTGGCGGCTGGGGACGCGTAGGTAACCAGAGCATCGACAACAATGCTACCCTAACCTTATTGAGCGAAACTCAATATTATTTTGGCAATACGCTGACAAACGGTTATTACGTGTCTACAGTAGGCAACAAAGAATTGAAGTGGGAGACCGTAGAAGACTGGAACGTGGGTGTGGATATGTCCTTCCTTAATTCACGTCTGGGCGTGACATTCGAATACTTCCAAAAAAAGTCCATGGATATGCTCTATCAGAAACAGAACATCCTGGCTCTGGGTTATAACAACTGGAACAGCCAGATTTGGATGAACATCGGCAGCATGCAGGCCCGCGGTTGGGAATTGGGACTTACCTGGCGCGATGAAATCGGCAAGGACTTCTCTTATGATCTTGGTCTGAATCTTTCTGCCGTGCGCAATAAGGCTATCAAATTCTCAGGTGACGGTCCTATGAGCGTCGGTGGCTTCAACAGCGATCAGATTATCCGCAATGAAGACGGTGGCCTCATCTCCCGCTTCTATGGTTATGTAGCCGACGGCTTGTTCCAGAACTGGGAAGAAGTATATGCACATACCGATGAACACGGAACAAAGATTCAGCCTGACGCGAAGCCGGGAGATATCCGCTTCAAAGACTTAGACCACAACGGTGTGCTTGATGCCAATGACAAAGCTTATATCGGTAATCCTTATCCCGACCTGATGATGGGTCTGAACATCGGCATGCGTTATAAGAATATTGACTTTGCCGCCAACTTCTATGGTACGTTCGGTAATGATATCTACAATATTACCAAAGGCAGATATTCCGGTGCCGGCGGACAGAATGTCTGGGCAGGTACATTGGAAAAAGCATGGCATGGCGAAGGCACCAGCAACGATATTCCCCGCTTGTCGAGCAACGATTTGAATTTGAACTATAACCGTGTATCCAGCTTCTACGTGGAAGACGGTTCTTACATGCGCTGCAAGTTATTACAAATAGGTTATACACTTCCTAAAAAATGGGTCGGTGGTGCCGATTTACGTCTCTCTTTCTCCGCGCAGAACCCGTTTACCATTACCGGCTATTCCGGTATGGATCCTGAGCGTCCGATGGTTGACGGTACTACCGACCAATCTGGTAGTGCTATCAATACCGGTATCGACAACGTGGCTTATCCTAATCCGAGAACATTCCTATTCGGCATTGACTTTAAATTTTAATCCTTGATTACTCATGAAACGAATATTTACAATAGTAGTTTTGATTGCTTCGCTGATGTTTACCTCTTGTGAGGACTTCCTGACCGAAGACGCACGCGGGCAGTTGAACGTGGACACTTATTACAAGTCCATAGAAGAATGTGAATCCGCCGTTACGAGCTGCTATCAGGCTCTTACTTATGGAGGATGGTGGCAAATAAATACAGTGTGGCTGCTTTCTGAAATGTGCAGTGACGATGCCTGGATGGGCAATACGACACAAAGCCAGAGTGACTATATTTCATTAGCCCACTATCAGGGAAACGGTGCCAGCAACGGTCCTATTTCCAACTTCTGGCAATACCGTTACAAAGGTATCTTGCGATGCAACATTGCCATAGACCGTATTTCGGCTCTTGAAACTCCGGATACTGAATCCCGGGACCGTCTGGTAGCAGAAGCTCGTTTCCTGCGTGCTTACTATTACTTCGAACTGGTGAGAAATTTTGGAGGGGTACCTTTGATGACCAGTTTCCAGATGCCGGAAGAAGTGGCAGGAACCGAACGTGCAACAGAAGAAGCTGTCTACAAATTTATTGAAGACGACTTGGTGGCTGCTGCCGGAGTATTGCCACGACGCAATGCAGCTGAAGTAGGGCATGCCACCCGTGGTACTGCTCTGGGACTATTGGGTAAGGTTTATCTCTATCAAGAGAAGTGGCAGGATGCCCGTGAAGCATTGAAGACCGTGATTGACGAAGGAGAATATAAATTGCTCCCTGACTTTGGTGATGTATGGAGTTTGGCTTATGACAACAGTGAAGAGAGCCTTTTTGAAATCCAATACGAGTATCATGCAACATTAGGCTTAGGTGGTTCGCTTGCTACCATCACCGGTGCCCGTAACGGCCCGGGCGACGGTTGGAGCTGGTGCCAACCTACAGCCAATCTGGAACAGGCTTATATTGATGCCGGTGATACGGAGCGGTTGAAGTGGACTATCATTAAATCCGGTTGTACGGAAATTGCCGGAGAAGATCAATTCACAGAGTTTGTAGAAACAAGTAAAGCCTTGAACAAATATCAGGAATACATTGATAAGTATGGTTGGGACCCCGATTGTTATATCGTTGATCCTGCGCAGCACAAATCTGCCCGTCTCATCCGCAAGTATTTCCTGCCGCTGAAAGATCGCCCGGCAATATACAATACGGACAAGAGCCCTTTGAACCATCGTATTTTGCGTTATGCCGATGTCCTTCTGATGTATGCTGAGGCTTGCAACGAATTGAATGATGATGAATCTGCACGCGATGCCCTCAACCAAGTACGTAAACGCGCAAAGCTGGATAACATTACAGCAAGCGGAACAGAGTTACAGAATGCCATTCGACTGGAACGGCGCCTTGAACTGGCATTTGAGCAAAACCGCCTGTACGACATCCGTCGCTGGAACGATGACAACGGAAAGAAAGTTATTTGCAACCTAATGGGTTCGAACGGAACATTCGTGAAATGGAATACCGATGAAGCAACCCGCGATGCCCTCGAATGGGAAAACCAGGGTGAAGCAAGCAACAAAGGTATCAGCTTTAATGAAAACCGTGACATGGTATTCCCGATTCCTTTATATGAAATTACAATGTCTAACGGTTCTATCACTCAGAATCCAGGTTGGAATTAACCCGGCCCGGACTCAGGTAACAGATTGTTATAGAAGTTAATCACTCAATAGGTTAATACTATATTTTCTGCCGCGGGTAGTCCACAGGATTATTCGCGGCAGTTTTTTTATAAATACGAATATCATGAAATTCAAGCATTATCTTTTTTCTTCCCTGTTACTCGCCCTTGCGGCTTGCAGTGACGACAATGCCCCCGACTCTCCGGGCACCGAACCGGAACAGCCCGGCACAAGCGTAGAGAAATTAGTTACCATCAACGCCGGACGCACTTACCAGACCATTGCCGGATTCGGAGCATCCGACTGTTGGACACCGTCCTACGTAGGCAAATACTGGACCGGAAGCCGTGACCGAATCACCGAACTGCTCTTCTCGTCCGAAATAGAAGCAGGTAGTCCCAAAGGCATCGGTCTTTCGATGTGGCGCGTGAATCTGGGCGGCGGAAGTGCCGGACAAGGTGACGCAAGCGGGATCACCGACAAGTCACGCCGTGCAGAATCCTATCTGACCGACGACTTACAACTCGACTGGACGCGATGTGAAGGACAACGCTATTTCCTGAACCGCGCCAAAGGATTCGGTTGCGAGAGTATCGTACTCTTCAGCAATACCCCACCCGTACAATACACCTACAACGGCAAAGGCTTCTCCAACCGAGGAGGAGTATCCAACCTGAAAACAGAACATTATACCGACTTCGCCGACTACATGGCCGACGTAGCGCAACATTACATCACCGAAGGATATCCCGTGACACACATCTCTCCCGTCAACGAACCGCAGTACAACTGGGACGGCGGACAGGAGGGAAGCGGATGGACCAACGATGAAGTAGCCGCACTGGCACGCGAACTGAACCGGTCACTCACCGAAAGAAATCTGACCACCGACATCTTGCTCGGTGAATCGGGTGACTGGGAATACCTCTACAAAGCCAAAGATGATGCCAACCGGAGCAATGTGATATCGGCTTTCTTCACTCCCGGAACCTCCTCCTATGTGGGAGACCTGAATCACGTAAAAAATCTCATCTGCGGACACAGTTATTGGACTGACGGCACTTGGGATGGCATGCGCAGTGTTCGCAGACAAGTGGCACAGGCCGCACAGAAACAGGGTGTCGATGTATGGCAAAGTGAATGGAGCATGCTGGGAGACAACTATAGTAACACCGAATTTGTAGGATACGACAACGCCACTGAAATGGATATCGCATTCTATATGTCCAGAGTAATACACAACGATCTCACCGTGGCGGGAGTGTCTTCGTGGAGCTACTGGACTTCTATGGATGTAACCCGCTGGGGACACAAGAACCGTTTTCTGCTGATATCTCTGGTACCGGGCGGCGGAGTCGATGATAATAACGCTAATATTGAACAGGAAGGTACCTTCCAGCCTACCGCCACGCTTTGGGTGCTGGGCAACTATAGCCGTTTTATCCGTCTCGGATACCAACGCATCAACATGACGCTGACAGAATCCCTCAACTTCTTCGGGTCAGCATGGATTTCACCACAAGGCGATAAAATAGTAGCCGTCTTCACCAATATGTCCGATAAGAACGTCCGCCTGAGCGAAACTCATGAAGGATGGAGCAGCGAGGCCACCTCTATCAATACCTACACCACCACCGGAAGCAAAAACTTAGTAGAAACTACTATATCCGGCGGAGAATCTGTAATTTTGGAGGCAAAGAGTGTAACCACAGTCGTGTATAATCTAAAATAACATGTCTATATGAAGAACGCTATACTTGTAACAGTCATTTTCATAACAACCTTGTTCACCGCTATCCCGATAAAAGCACAGGTTTCGTTTGGTGATGCCGTGAAGTTCAATGACGGATGGTTATTCCGTCTGGATGATGATTCCGCCGCCACTGAGGCATCTTATGATGACAGCCAATGGCGCAAACTGACATTGCCGCACGACTGGTCTATAGAAGGGCAATTATCACCTTCGTTGGCCAGCTGCACCGGTTATCTGCCGGGAGGCATAGGCTGGTATCGTAAACATTTCAATATTACGGATGACGCGGCACGCCATTATATCTATTTCGAAGGAGTATATAACCGCAGTGAGGTCTATCTGAACGGGCATCTGCTCGGCAAGCGTCCCAATGGCTACATATCATTCCTTTATGACATGACTCCCTATCTGAAAGAGGGTGACAATGTACTGAGCGTACGCGTAGACCATAGCCGTTACGCCGATTCACGCTGGTATACAGGATCGGGCATCTATCGCGATGTATGGTTGGTGGCCGCTCCCGAAGTACATTTTGCCCAATGGGGCATAGGATGGAAAGCAACTTCGCTCACCAACCGGCAGGCTACTGTGTCCGTCGATATGGAAGTGCAAAAACATCTGCCTGCCACCGATAAGATTGAACTGACCGCCGCATTGTTCAATGCCGAAGGGAAACAGGTAGCACAGCGCCGCGTTCGTCTCTCGGATGGCAAGGAAGGGATTAGCAAAGAAAATCTCACCTTAAAGTTAACCAATCCCCAGCGTTGGAGTCTTGACAACCCCTATCTATATACCCTGAAAACCGAACTGATCAGTAACGGGCAACGCCTGGATGGTTGCGAGACCAAAGTGGGACTTCGTACACTGGACTTCAACCCCGACAAAGGGTTCGCGCTCAATGGCAAATGGATGAAAATCAAAGGGGTATGCCTGCATCACGATGCCGGTGTGCTGGGTGCAGTGGTTCCTCCCGAGGTATGGGAACGCCGCCTGAAAAATCTGAAAGAAATCGGAGTTAATGCCATCCGCATGAGCCACAATCCGCAAGCTCCGGTCGTTTATGATTTGTGCGACCGCCTGGGACTGCTCGTCATGGATGAAGCCTCCGACGAATGGGAGTTCCCGAAACGTAAGTGGGTGAAAGGCTGGAACAAAGGCGAGCCAAGCTTCGACGGTACTTTTGACTTCTTCGAAGAATGGATTGAACGGGATGTAACCGACATGGTGCGCCGTGACCGCAATCACCCCTCCATCTTCCTGTGGAGTATCGGCAATGAGGTGGATTATCCGAATGATCCCTATTCCCATCCCATCCTCGACGGTTCCACTATCAACCAGCCGATGTTCGGCGGTTATAAACCGGATGCTCCCGATGCCATGCGCATCGGAAAGATAGCCAAACGCCTGGCTGCCTGTGTGCGCGCCGTAGATACTTCACGCCCGGTGACCGGTGCCCTGGCAGGCGTGGTAATGTCCAACCAGACAGAATATCCCGAAGCCGTTGACGTGGTAGGATATAACTATACGGAAGACCGCTATGACGAAGACCATGCCACCTATCCCAAACGTGTAATTTACGGAAGTGAAAACGGTTCGGGACTTGATGCATGGTATGCAGTGAAAAACAAAGAGTTTATCTTCGGCCAGTTCATATGGACGGGCACAGACTACCTGGGCGAATCGGGAGCATGGCCTTCGCGCGGGCTCTACACCGGCTTACTTGATTTCGGCAGTTTTCCCAAGCCTCGCGGACATTTCCGTGCCTCGCTGTGGAGTGAGAAACCTGTCACTTATCTGGGTACCTATCCGGTACAGCCCAGATTTAAAAACTCCAAACGCCTCTATCTGTCACCCGATGCATGGGACATCTGGAATTATGAGCCAGGACAGGAGATACGTATAGTTTGCTACACCAATGCCCCGCAGGCACGTCTGTTATTGGACGGGAAAGTAGTGGGTGAGATGAAACCATACGATGAAAAAACTGGTATTATCTACTGGGACATTCCCTATCAACCCGGCGAATTAAAGGCGGAAGGATGTGACAAGGATGGGAATGCCATGTCGGACTATTCAATAAAAACCTCCGGTCGGCCTTATGCGCTCCGCGTCAGTGCAGACCGTACTTCCTTATCCAAAGACCGGGCTACGGCACACCTCACAGTAGAAATCATTGATGAAAGCGGTACGGTTGTGAAACTTGGCGACAATGACGTCACCTGCGTCATCGAAGGTCCGGCACGGTTGTTAGGTCTCGAAGGCTCCGATAACAGTGATATGAGCGACTACACCGATAACCATCATCGTGCTTATCACGGCCGCTTGCTGGGTTATGTGCAGACTACCGGCGAGAAAGGACAGGTTCGTGTGAAGTTTACCTCACCTCTCCTGCAAGGAAGTGAGATTCTTTTGAATGTTGAATAATCCCCAATAACAGATATTTATGAGATACAAAGTATTATTACTCGCTTTAGTTGCAATAACTACTTCGTGTTCACCTCAAGCAGATATAAACTATCGGATAGTTGCCGAACAGCCTTTACAGGTCATGGAACACTTCGGCGCTTCGGACGCCTGGAGTATGCACATCATTGGTCAATGGCCTCAGGAAAGGCAGAACCAGGTGGCCGACTGGCTGTTCAGCACAGAGAATGACGCCAACGGCAAACCTAAAGGAATCGGCCTCTCCTTATGGCGGTTCAATGTGGGTGCAGGCAGCACGGAACAGGGTGTGGCAAGTCAGATAGGCTCTCCCTGGATGCGTACCGAGTGTTTCTTAAAGCCGGACGGAAGCTATGACTGGGACAAACAACCGGGACAGCGTAACTTCCTCCGCTTAGCCAAAGAACGCGGAGTCAGCAAATTCCTTGCTTTTCTGAATTCACCTCCCGTTTATTATACTCAAAACGGACTGGCTACCAATACCGGGCGTGACGGTACGCTCAATCTGAAAGAGGAACATTATGAAGACTTCGCCCGCTTCCTGGCAAACATGATTAAAGGAGTGGAGAAGAAAGACGGTATCAAGTTCGATTACCTCTCCCCTTTCAATGAACCCGACGGACACTGGAATTGGATAGGCCCTAAACAGGAAGGCACTCCGGCCACAAAGAAAGAAATAGCCCGTGCCGTGCGCCTCATCAGTAAAGAGTTTGTAAAAGAAGGCATTGATACGGAAATTGCCATCTGCGAAGCATCGGACTATCGCTGTATGTTTGCCACCCACATGACGAATCATGAACGGGGATACGAAATCCAGTCTTTTTTCTGTCCCGATAGTGTGGATACTTATCTGGGGAATACCCCCAAAGTACTTCCCCTCATCTCAGGACATAGTTACTGGACGACTACTCCGCTGAATATGCTACGCGATTATCGCCGTCAATTACGTGACACGCTGGATAAATACAAGGTCGGTTTCTGGCAGACGGAAACCTGCATTATGGGGAACGATGAAGAAATCGGTGGCGGTCACGGATTCGACCATACGATGAAAACGGCACTTTATGTGGCACGTATCATTCATCATGACATTGTCTATGCAGGAGCACGAAGCTGGCAATGGTGGCGTGCCATAGGAGGCGACTACAAGGATGGACTGATACGCGAATACGCCAATCCCGACTTGCGCGACGGCAAAGTGAAAGATTCAAAGCTGATGTGGGTATTAGGTAACTACAGTCGCTTTATCCGTCCGGGAGCTGTACGCATGTCCATTCAGACGACTGACAAGAACGGGCAGGTTATCCCGGAAGGAGATACCGATCAGAAAGGACTTATGTGCACCGCTTACCGAAATACAAACGGGCAATGGGTGATAGTAGTCATCAACTATGCCGAGCAGGAACAAAACTTCACGTTCAATGTAGACGATTCGAAGGTGAAGTCATGGCAAGGCTATCGTACATCGGATATAGCCGGTGAAGACTTGCTCCCTATCCATAAATTGAAAAAAGGACAGTTGGCAGTTATCCCTGCACGTTCGGTAATTACGTTTATTTCTGTGCAGAAATGAATTATTTCACCACAGATTACACAGATTAGCACAGATTTAATTTATTAATAATCAGAGACATCTTCCCTAATCTGTGTAAATCTGTGTAATCTGTGGTGCATCAAAACCGTGCAAAGAGAAAGAAAAACCTTATCTCCTGCGTTTTGGCAACTTGAACCCAGCGCAGACATTCGCTCTATTGATGTCCACCACCGCATTTACTCCACCCATCTTTCCTAATAAAGCTTCCGCTCCCTTCGCTATCTTGAAATTCATCTCCTCTTCATAGAGTGGAATCACCTGATAGAAATTCACTTCTTCACCATTAGGCAACTGGCAAACGGCAGCTCCATCTTCCACATCCTCCGGATTAATCAGCAATACACCGGAGAGCAACGTATTCTCTGCAAACGGCCCGCCATTGGGCACCGTATGTCCCCAGCCTAACCAGGTATCCTGCTCCAAAGGCAAGCGGGCAAGTATCTTGAGCCAGCGCAAGGGCCAATAATACTTTTCATCATCGCCTTGGATATCCCAGTCGGCAGGCAAGTATATCAGCAGCTCTGCACGTTCCAACTTATATTCAGCTAATTCATAAGGTACATTCATCCAGTGCGCACCCATTCCCAAAGTAACCAACGTATAATAATTCTTCTCGGCTGTCGGTTCAATAATATAAATATCCACATGGATATCCGGTGAGACTATCTCATGAAAAACATGATCCGAATGCCCGAAGAACTTCTCAAGATGAGCATTAAGAGCATCCTTCTCTTCCTCTTCGTACAGCTCCATACGATAAGGAGATACCCCATTCTTACAATTCTCAATATACTCTTTCGCATCTTCATCATCCGGATCCAGTTCCAACGAACGTTCAAAAGCTTCCTGAGCTTTATCCAGCTGATTCAAATAATAATGAGCATAGCCCACCCGATAGAACCAAAGTGCATCTTCCTTACACTCCTCTTCTATCGTAGAAAGGCAGTTGAGAGCTTCCTGAAAACTTCCCAGGTTATTGTAAGCACGTGCCAGAAGACCGGTCAGTTCCGTTTCCCGTTCTCCTTCCGGAATCTCCAGGATGGCATCAATTATCTTCTGCTCCTCATCCTCTTCATTCCACTGCTCTATCTTTTTGAACAACTCGTCATGGTTACTCATTTTCGTGGCTTCCAAATGCTCTATAAACTCAGCAGAGAAAACTGTCGCCTCATTCTTTCCTTTGCACGAAATGGTGAAAAGGGAGAATTGGTGCTCAGTGATAGCCTGACATTGGAACACATATTCATCACTATCTTTGCCTCTACCCAGGTTATAAAGCCTGCATTTACCATTCTTGAAGTTCTTTTCTTTCACCAACACAGGCGCATCTTCCTCCATATAGCTCACCTCATCATCAGGAACGGAACATGCCAACAGGCGCACAATATGCCAGTCCTCATTCTCTCCGTCATAATAACCGCGGAAGTCGTCCTCTTCAAAATAAAGGTAGTTGCCCGGAAGGGAAAATTTCAGATTGCCCAAAGTATACGTCACCCAGCCTTTGCGATAACCTATCGAAAATTCACATACGTAGTCCGGCAATGCAGAGACATCTATCGGCTCTTTTTCGGCCAGACGGCAAAGTTGCAGATAATCTTCTTTCGGGAAAGGCAGAGAAGCATCCATCCCGGCTGCCGTCTCCAGATTCTTTATAATGAACGAATTAATTTCCTCATCTTCATCACTGCGTGCGGAAGGCATGAAGTAACAGTCCTCCCACAAAGCACTTAATGCCGTATTCCGGTAAAACAACGCATCACGTTCCTTATTATTCCACATGAGGAATTCATTTGCCAAGGCTTCGATGCCTTCGGTCTTTATCCGTTCAACAAAATGTTCCGGACGTATGCGTCCAAAGGGGGACACAACCGTTCCTTCCACTTCCTGAGGCATATATTTATGGCAATCCCAGCAGATGGCATACATACTTCCATCCTTACTCATACGCTCCTGGCAGAGTTCTACAATTGCATTCAGCCAATGATAAAAATGCTCGGAACGCATCCGCTCAAAGTCCCTGTGCTCATAATATTCCGTATCGTCTTCCACCTCGAAAGGGAAGTCCCTCAGCTCCATCACTTCGTCAACGATGTCTATTGCAGCCTTATGGAAACCCGCTCCTAACAGGTTAGTCTGGCAATCGCCTATGATAACCGTTTCATCCTCTGTCGGCTCATAATTGAAGAATATATTTCCTAAACGGCAAACAGATAATTCCGAATAATCCTCCGTATGACTAACAGATACCTCATGCCGGGCAGCCACCACATCCAACAGCTTCTGGAATGAAGAAACATTTTTGCACTTCGTTGTCAATCTGAAACCTATACTCATGGTTGTGACATATTAATTGTTAGCGATTTATTTTTTATTCCTCCGTCTCGTCATCTTCTGTTTCATACAATCTGCACAAGTCACTCCCCTGACGGAAATCAGAGAGATAGAAGCGATACTGGGGATAGTCTTTCAGGAATGGGACAATTTTCTCCATGAAAGCCGGCTCATCAAACAACAGGAGGTCTATGTAGCAAGTACCTGTTCCGACAGCACCACCCAGCAAAAGTCCCAGACCTTCCGGCGCAAGCAATTCTTCCGACAAGCGGTCTTCCAACTCATATCGGAAATCCAGTGCCTTCTTCCCATCTCCTTCTTCATTGTTCTCATACGGGAAAGCGATAAATACCGCTTGTGCACCGAACCTGTTCAACCGGTTGAACAACTCCTCCGACCCATTATAATAATCGGCAACCAGAGGCTGGAAACAAGAGCTGCCTGCAACAACATCAAAACGCAACTCTTCGCTCTCCTGAGGTTCAAAACGGTAACCGGTATACACTTGTTGAGGATTATCAAATATTTCCTTATCATGAGCTTTTAGCGTATCTGTAATATATGCTTTAAGTTCGGGAAGCTTCATGCTGTTTTCAAGCGGAGCATCCGCCTTTTCCACACTACCGACGTACTGGTATGAAAGTCCTTCACCAAGCATAATTTCCATCATGATATAATATGCATTATAACTCTGGGCTTCTTCCAGCGAACACAACTGCTCTTCGTAAAAGTTGATATTAAAGGCGTTGATGTCTTCCTGATAGGCGGCGGACACCTGCACCTGAGCCATATCCACATTCACCCCGTACATGCCAAAGCTAAAGCTCGCATCCGTTCCCTGATTGAAAGGGAAGAAATGCCATTTGTCCCTGAACTGTGCAGGCAACTGCGACACCACATACGGATAAAGGTAGAATAAGTGTGTGCTGCCCTCCACCGAGAAAGTAAATTCATAATCTCCGCCCAGGTTGAAGTGCACATCCTCGTTTATCAGATTGGTCCCGGCTGTCACAAACTCAACTGCATCACCGCTCTCAAGCTGACCACGGTTTTCGACTATCCGTGCCAGTCCTTCTTCGTTGTCAGTAAACCATTTCCAGAAGTCCTGCACCCTTTTTCTGAAAGGCAGGTGGCTATTGCAACTACGGATGAAATCAAGAGTGTCCTCGTCATCCGGAGTCAGCTCATCTGCTTTATTAAAGCAAGCCAAGGCCTCTTTGTATCTGTCCAGAAAGTAAAGCGCATACCCTTTTCTGAAATTCCAGTTCGTATCCTCAGTCCCTTCCTCACCGGTCGAATCGAGCAATTCCAGAGCTTTTTCATACTCACCCAAGTTATTGTATGCACGTGCCAGCAGACCTGCCTCTTCAAAGTCTCTGTCTTCAGACTGAATTCGCCCTAACACATCAATAACTTTATCATGCTCGTCAGCTTCTGTCCAAGCATCAATCTGTCCTCTTAATGTTTCATCCATTGTTTTCTACAGTTTAATCTTGTCCAAAGATAGGAAAAGTCAGTTTATTCCTTCAATAATTAGCCATAAAAAGTTACAATTGCATCACACCTATTCAAAGGGTGACCTGACAAAATGCAAATTGCAAACTGTCATTTTGTATTTTTAAAGGGTCTCTGAGTGCTGCATTTTCGGGAAAAGGACAGAATAAACAGAAAAAACGCAGCCAAATTCATCAAACAGGGAGCAAGAGGATAGGAATAAATACGAACTATCGACAGAAGAGAACAATGAATTCTTATTTTTAAGAAAAAGGAAACAAAATAAGGCAATCCACCAATCAAAATAATAGTTTCATGTTTAACAGAAAACATTAGCTAAAAAAACTCTAAAGGGCATCTTTACTCTACTAATTCTGTTCATCGTAGAGTTTGGCACAGTTTCCCGTAGAGCAAGCAGGTGCCCATCTACGATAAAGTTAACTTCTTGTCGACAGGAAATTAAGAGTTTGTCAACAAGAAGTTAAGAGTCTGCCTGCATAACATTGACATTTTTAGCTTAATTAGCGTATAAATATCGCATATTATACAGTAATCAGTGTTGATTATTCGACTATTTATGCAACAAATATCTATTTTGCACATATTGGCAAAAATACAGGTTAGCAAAATCACGAATGTGCTATCTTTATGAAACAAAATAGAAATAAATACGCACAAAAAGGTATATAGGTTAAGACCTGCTATACTCACCTGGAGAGACTCCTTTATTGCTCTTAAATACCCGATTGAAATACGGAACATTGTTAAATCCGGCATAATAACATATTTCAGAAACAGACATTTTCTTCTGCTTCAAAAGTTGGCAGGCAATCTCTGTCCGGTACTCGTTCAGGTAAGTGATATTTCTCTTTAAACCGGAGTATATGCCCGCTTAATTCGGGAAAGGAGTCGGAGCAATGTTTCAGGAAGTCATTCGCTGTTGCTTTCCCGAATCAATAAATTGGTAAAGATAAAAAGAGGTTTCTGATGAAGACGAAAGCATAAAACAAAACAGAACCGGCTATCAGAAAAAGACATACTTTCTGATAGCCGGTTTGGTTTAATTCTTTAAGTTAGCTTACTTTGTACTTGCCAGCATCAAAGTTGCATTGGCATCGTTCAATGCGTAAACGCTCTTTTGGATGTTGCTGTCGTAAGCGTTGCTCTTGGAGTTCCAACGGGCGTAATTTACTGCAATTTCATTGTTACTGTACTCTACATTCATTTTGAAGTAAGGAACCCAGGCTTCTTTTACGCTGTCCCATTTGGAAGCTTCCTTGCTGGTTACGCGGTTTTCGTTATCGTAAGTATACGTGTAACGGAGGTGGCGGAACAGGTGACCGTCTTCGTTCTTGAAGATAGTCTTCGCGGTCATCAGTTCACCGGTCATCTCTTCATTCTTTACGTACTGGGTAGGATTGCTTGCACTTGCAGAGAAGTTCATTACACTTGCCATTACTACTACCATCATTACCACTGCTTTAGAAATTAAGTTCGTTTTCATAATCGTTATTTTTTTATTGTTATTACTTCTTGATTTTGGAAAGGAAGTTTTTGTCAACCGCCTTCGACTATATATAGTCAATTGCTGTGCCAAAACAATAAACCACTGATTATCAACGACTATCCACTTTTAAGTAGTGTTCATTAACGGACATGTGTCCGCACAAAAGCGGACAATAAATCACTCAATCAAGCAGAAAGAAAAAAGTGTTCTTATTGTCCTTCACTCCTTTCATCTCTCGTCAACTACCCTGTCCATCGGCTTTCCGGCTGAAAGTATCTCCTGAAGAAAGAATTTTTCTACTTTCAGTCTTCAGTCAATATTACAAGCACGGGACGTTTCATGTTTAATAAATGCTATTCCATATAGAAACTTTTGTGTCGGAAAGTTCACATGTTTCACGGTGTTGGAGATATAGACCGTATGTGTTGGATATAGAGATGGAAGGCGTTGGATATAGAGATGGGAGGCATTGGATATATAGATGGGAAACGTTGGATATATAGATGCGTTATCCAATCTTATTAAGTAGTATTTATCAATCAATATCATTGCTTGTTTTGGGGTAAAAGAAGCAATGATAACCATTAAAACATTGCTTCTTTTCTTGTACGTATTTACACAAGAACTGCCCCCTTGCCAACTAATCCGTTGTTTATCAAAAGGTGCTGACTGAAAGCAAAAAACATTCCTTCAGGCGGCACTTTCAGCCGGAAAGCCGATGAACAGGACAGTTGACGAAAGATGAAAGAACTGCAAGATAAGAAATGACTTTTCTCCCTAAACATTTAAATGATTAGGATAATGTATTGACGAAGCCAGGAGAAGACATAAAAAGATGCACGGTTCTTATTTTTTTATTTGCACAAAATCGTGGATAGCCCCAAAAGCCGGATACCCGAGAAATGCGTTCTCCGTATCCGGCTTTTAACAATGTGTGTATACTTATTTTGCACTTGCCATTACCACTACCATCATTACCACTGCTTTTGAAAGTAAGTTCGTTTTCATAATCGTTATTTTTTTATTGTTATTACTTCTTGAGTTTGGAAAGGAAGTCTTTGTCAACCACCTTCGACAATATATAGTCTATTGCCGTGCTAAAACAATAAAACACTGATTATCAGCGAATATTCATTTTCAGAGAGTGTTCATAAACGGACAAGTGTCCGCACAAAAGCGAACAATAAATTATTTATATCGCCTGATATACCTATCCCTACCCGATTCTCCCCTTACTTCAATAGAGCATCAATCTTTGTCGCCGTCTTCGGATAACTGGGTCTCAATGCAGTGCCATAATCCACTATAACCCCATCACGGTTAATCAGAAGGAATTGCGGTATGCTGTTCATGCCCCAATGTTTCATAATACGGCGATAGTCATCGGAGGTCGCCCAGTCTTCCGAATAGACGCACTCAATATTCTTCCCCTGCAGAGAGAAGCGCTCCAGAACCTTATGATATGCCTCCCTGTCTCTACTTCCACAGATACTCACCATTACCACATCATCGGGAGAATATCGCTTACGTAATTCCTTCAAAGGCTCCATTTCTGCCAGACAAGGGGGACAAGTCACTCCCCAGAAATCAACATAAATCACCTTGCCTGCATACTTTTCCAGAAGATT
>OLGD01000481.1_pt1 | contig 80995 bp, 92 predicted proteins | sample 1605311 | NCBI WGS metagenome assembly OLGD01 (sample SAMEA3888917, study PRJEB22519) | human gut metagenome | biome: human gut; feature: human-associated habitat; material: faeces | place: Denmark | collected 2010
GCCGGGGAAGCAGCGACACAATGAACTCAATGCGGCTCCGCCCCCCGAGACCCCCCGGGGAACGGGCAAGCTGGGAGAGACAAACAACAGAGATATTGTGCAGAGCGGAGAAAGTTTCCGTGTTCGGGGCAAAACGTGTTTGTTCGGCGAGCCGCGCGGCACGAAAAAATTAATTTTTTTACAAAAGTTCTTGAGGTTCCAAGAAACTTCTTTCAAGAAGTTTCTTGGCGGGTCCGGGCAGAGCCCGGCGTGAAAACTCCGCAGAAAGGATTGCTGTATGGACAGACTTACAAGCTGCTGTTTTACCGGACACAGGAATCTTACGCGGGACGAGATGGTCCGTGCGGCGGGGGAGATCGGGAAGCTGCTGCCGAGGCTTATCGACAGGGGGATAACAGATTTTTATGCCGGCGGCGCGCTTGGGTTTGACTATGCGGCGTCTGTGACGGTTATCAACAGCAAGAAGCTCTATCCGGAGCTGACGCTGAATCTTGCGCTTCCCTGCCGGGGGCATACGAAAAACTGGAGCGAAGCCGACAGGCTGATGTTCGGGAGAATGGCGGCAAGGGCGGATTCGGTCGTGTATGTCAGCGACGGATATGCGCCGGGATGTATGCAGAAGCGCAACCGGTATATGGCTGACAGAAGCTCGGTGTGCGTGTGCTGGCTCTCCTCGGAGACCGGGGGGACGTATTATACCGTCAGATATGCCGGGAGGATGGGGCTTGAGATAATCAACCTTTACTCCGGCTGTGAACAAATCGGGTTCGGGTTCTGACCGGACCGGGAACGGGGGAAATTATGAGAAGGATTACAAAACTGGCGGCGGTTCTGCTGCTTGCGGCGTCGGTGATGTCGCTTGTTTCCTGCAAGGCTCCGCTGAAGATCAGCGAAGAGGAGGCATATGAGGCGCTGAAAACGCTGATACCGGCGTCATATGACATCAACGTCATATTTTTCGGCGAGGGACTGCCGCACGGGGGCGGTTCCGGAGGTGACGGGAAGACTTCATATGTAAAGGTTGACTCGAAGGAGTACCTTTCGGTGAAGGACATAAAGAATGCAGCCGAAAAGGTATACTCGAAGAGCTATCTTGCCGGTGTGTATGTTGCCGCATTTGAGGGGGTTACTGCCGGGAGCAGCGACGGCGGGCTTGACACCTCGGTCAGCCCGAGATACCGCGACATCGGCGGGGAGCTGATGATAAATGCCTCATCTCCCGTGAGGAAGATCCGCGGACGGCTTGAGCTTGTGTCCTCGGCCGTCGGAAAGAGGACGCACAGATATGTTGTTGTTTCGGTGGTGTGCCGCGGAGACGACGGTGAGGTCACATTTGACGCATATCTGACGAAACAGTCCGGGACGTGGCTGCTTGACGCGCCGACGTACTGATGTATTATCATATATAATTAAAAGGAAGGAAATATACCGGGATGAAAGCAATGAAAGCAAAGAAATCGGCGGTCGAAGCGCCGGAGACAAACGAAGAAAAACAGAAGGCGCTTGATGCCGCTATATCGTATATCACGAAAAGCTACGGCAAGGGCTCTATAATGAAGCTCGGTCAGAACACCGCGATGAATGTAAGCGCGATACCGACAGGGTCGCTTACCCTTGACCTTGCGCTCGGAATCGGCGGAGTTCCGAGGGGGAGGATAGTTGAGGTTTTCGGTCCGGAATCGTCAGGAAAGACAACGATTGCGCTCCACATTGCCGCGGAGGCTCAGAAAGCCGGCGGGGTTGCGGCGTTTATCGATGCGGAGCACGCGCTTGACCCGGTTTACGCAAAGGCTCTCGGGGTGGACATTGACAATCTGCTTGTCTCCCAGCCCGACAGCGGAGAGCAGGCACTTGAGATAACAGAGGCGCTTGTCAGGTCGGGGGCTGTGGATGTGCTTGTCGTTGACTCGGTCGCGGCGCTGGTTCCTCAGCAGGAGATCGACGGAGACATGGGTTCGTCTCACGTCGGCGTTCAGGCAAGGCTTATGTCGCAGGCACTGCGCAAGCTGTCCGGTTCGATATCAAAGTCGAATGCGGTGGTCATATTCATCAACCAGCTCCGCGAAAAGGTCGGCGTTATGTACGGCAACCCGGAGACCACGACCGGCGGTCGCGCGCTGAAATTCTATGCCTCCGTCAGGATAGATATCCGCCGCACAGAGACGCTCAAGACCGGAACCGAATCCTACGGAAGCCACACCAAATGCAAGGTCGTCAAGAACAAGGTGGCACCGCCCTTCAGAATTGCGGAGTTCGACATAATCTACGGCAAGGGTATCTGCAAGTCGGGAGAGGTGCTTGACCTCGGAACCGAGCTCGGGATCGTCGAAAAGGGCGGCTCATGGTTCTCTTATGCCGGAAGCCGTCTCGGACAGGGAAGGGAAAATGCAAAGAAGTTCCTTGAGGACAATCCCGACGTGCTTGAGGATATCGAAAAGAAGGTCAGGGAAAAGCGCGATCAGCTCGGAGACAAGCTTGAGGAGGATCTTGACGATGACGACCTCGACGGCGACGATGACGGGGAGTTCGATGAGGAATGACCTTCCGTAAAAAGAAGAAGGTCAGGATACCCGACGATCCGGAAGAGGCTTACCGCAAAGCCTTAAAGACGGCGATGAACATCGTCGGGTACAAGGACAACACGGAATTCACGCTTCGGGAGAAGCTGTCGGAGCGCGGGTATTCCGGGGAGACCGTCGATGCCGTGGCTGAGTTCATGAAGTCGAAGGGCTATGTGGACGACAGCCGGATGCTGGTGCGGACTGCGCGGAGTCTTGCACTCGGTAAGCTGTACGGGAAGGCGCGGATAAAGAACGAGCTGGCGATGAAGCATTTTGACAGGGAGGTTCTTGCGGCGCTTGACTGGGGCTGTGAGGAGCTTTCCGACATAGATTTCGCTATGATCTGCGGAAAGCTGCTGGAAAAGCGCGGCGGGGCGAGGGACGAAAAGACGTATGCGTTTTTGAGGCGGTACGGTCACACGCCCTCCGACATCCGGGCGGCTTATGCGGCATATGAAGCGGATGAGACGGAAGATACAGACGAAGAAAACCGAAAAGGATAATTAAAATGAAGGAATACTCATACAAAACAAGCGGCACCTGCTCACGTGAGATACATTTTGAGCTTGACGATGAAAACAAGCTCCGCAATGTCGGATTTGTCGGCGGATGCAACGGTAATCTTCAGGGAGTTTCAAAACTCATTGAAGGCATGGATGCAGAAGAGGTCGTGAAGCGCTGCGGCGGGATCAGGTGCGGGTTCAAGGAGACGTCATGTCCCGATCAGCTCTCGCGGGCGATAAAGAAGGCACTTGCGGAGCGCGGTGCGGAAGAGAAAAAGTAACGGATAAGAAGGGGCGGCACTGTCGGCAGCGGCGGTGCTGCGCTTCTTTTTTGATTTTCGGGAAGGCACAATTGTGAATAAAATGTAAATTATTCGCAAATGGCGGGTTAAACAGAAAAAAACTCTTGCAATTTAACCGACGGTAATATATAATAGAAAAGCTTGATGTGCGATGAAGCGAAAGGTTGCCTGCGGCGAAGCAGTTCACTGCCGCGGGGGAATTTTCGTGGAGTATGTCCGATGTCGGATCTTGTGCGGATAAGGAAACCGACCTTCCGTGTGAAAGCGGACAGGCTGTGACATCTTACACGGATAAGACCGGACAGCAAAACGGGCGACAGAGAATCGGAACTGATCTCTCCCTGATCGAACGGGGAGATGCATACCGCTCACGGTGTGCCATTCCGGAAATACCGCGGTTACGAGTTGAAATCCGCGGCGGTTTTCGGGTTTATTTGATGCCGGATGAGGAAACACCCGGCTGAGTGTTCGGATTTTCGCCCCATTTAATTACTTGCATCGGCAATAATCAAAAGGAGGCAAAACAAGTGGCAGTAAAGGAAACACTCAGAGTCAGACTCAAGAGCTATGATCATTTTCTTATCGATCAGGCGGCGGAGAAGATCGTGGAGACCGCAAAGCGCAACGGCGCTTCGGTTTCGGGACCCATCCCGCTTCCCACCGATAAGGAGATCGTCACAATTCTCCGCGCAGTCCATAAATACAAGGACAGCCGCGAGCAGTTTGAACTGAGAACTCACAAAAGGCTCATCGACATAATAAAGCCCTCGCAGAAGACCATCGAGGCGCTTATGAGTCTGGAGCTTCCCGCCGGCGTTCAGATCGATATCAAGTGATCTTCCGACAGGAAGACCCGATCCGGATCCAAGGGGAAACCCCGGGATTTTATGTCATGTTGAAACGCGGAATTGCCTCTGCGCTTCAACCAATAACTGAAATCAGGAGGAAAAAATCCAATGAAAAAAGGCATTATCGGCAAGAAGATCGGCATGACGCAGATCTTTGATGCAAACGGCAACGTTATACCGGTTACGGTTATCGAAGCCGGACCCTGCACGGTCACAATGAAGAAGACCGTTGCAACCGACGGCTACGATGCGGTTCAGCTCGGCTTCGTTGACGTCGAAGAAAAGAAATTAAACAAGCCTGAGGCAGGTCATTTCAGGAAGGCGGGCGTTTCCTGCAAGAAGCATCTCAAGGAATTCCGTCTCGATGATGTTTCCGGATTCAATACGGGCGATACCGTCACCGCCGATATTTTCGAAGCAGGTGAAAAGGTCGACGTTACCGGAATCACAAAGGGTCACGGATACTCCGGTGCTGTAAAGCGCTGGAACGCACACATCCTCAGAATGACTCACGGCACCGGTCCGGTGCACCGCCAGCCCGGCTCGATGGGTGCGAATTCCTCGCCCTCGAGAATCTTCAAGAACAAGCACATGGCGGGACAGTACGGCAACGAACAGGTCACTGTTCTCAATCTCAGCATCGCTAAGATCGACGCGGAAAAGAACATCATCGCGGTTAAGGGCGCAGTTCCCGGAGCACGCGGCGGTATCGTTTTCATCCGCAACGCCGTCAAGGGCTGAACGGAAGGAGGAACTATACGATGCCGAATATTAAGGTTGTAAATATGAAGGGCGAGAATGTCGGTGAGATGAATCTTTCCGACGCCGTCTTCGGGGTCGAGGTCAACGGCGCGGTTCTCCATACCGCAGTAAGAGCCTACCTCATGAACCAGAGACAGGGCACTCAGTCCGCACTCACCCGTACAGAGGTTTCCGGCGGCGGAAAGAAGCCGTGGAAGCAGAAGGGTACAGGACGCGCAAGACAGGGCTCGACAAGAGCTCCTCAGTGGACTCACGGCGGCGTGGTTTTCGCACCGAAGCCCAGATCCTACCGCGTTACCCTCAACAAGAAGGTCAGACAGCTTGCTCTTAAGAGCGCACTCTCCGCCAAGGTTGCCGGCAACGATCTCGTCGTTGTTGACGCTATCACCGCGGAGGGCTACAAGACCAAGGTAATGGTCGAAATGCTCAAGGCTGTCGGCGCAAAGAAGAAGGCTCTCGTTGTCCTCGCCGACAATGACAGCAGGGTTGTCGGCAGCTTCGCCAACATCGAGGGCGTGAAGACGGCTCAGACAAATACCGTCAACGTCTATGATGTCCTGAATGCCGACACTCTTATCATCGCCAAGGGAGCAGCAGAAAAGCTTCAGGAGGTGTACGCATAATGAAGACAGCTTACGATATCATCCGCCGTCCGGTCATCACCGAGGCGTCGATGGATCTTACCAGGCAGAAGAAGTATGTCTTTGAGGTAAGAAAGGACGCTACCAAGCCCGAGATCGCTTCGGCTCTCGAAACGGTTTTCGCGGGCATCAAGGTGGCTGACGTCAACACCATTAACATGAAGAAGAAGCCGAAGAGACTCGGAGTTCACGCCGGTTACACATCGGAGTGGAAGAAGGCTATCGTGACCCTTACTCCCGATTCCAAGACCATCGAGTTCTTCGACGGTATGTATTGAGAGAAGGAGTGATATAAATGGCAGTAAAAACATTCAAGCCGACTACTCCGTCGAGAAGAAATATGTCTGTACCGTCGTTTGATGAGGTCACAAAGTTTACCCCTGAAAAGAGCCTTATCGCGACAAAGAAAAAGCACGCCGGACGCAACAGCTACGGCAGAATCACCGTCCGTCATCAGGGCGGCGGCAACAAGCTGAAGTACAGAATCATCGATTTCAGGAGAGCTGAGACTGCAGAGCCCGCAACTGTCATCGGCGTCGAGTACGACCCGAACAGAACGGCTTACATCGCGCTTCTTCAGCACGCAGACGGCAAAAAGAGCTACATCCTTGCTCCCGCAGGCGTAACCGACGGGGACAGGATCTACAGCGGTGCCGGATCGGATATCAAGCCGGGAAACACTCTTCCCATTGCCAATATCCCGGTCGGTACTCTTATCCACAATATCGAGCTTTATCCCGGCAAGGGCGGACAGCTTGTCCGTACAGCCGGAGCAGCCGCTCAGCTTATGGCTAAGGAAAACGGCATGGCTCAGGTCAGACTTCCCTCCGGAGAGGTCCGCCTCGTCCGTCTCGACTGCAAGGCAACGATCGGTCAGGTCGGCAACATCGAGCATGAGACAATCAAGATCGGTAAAGCCGGCAAGAAGCGTCATATGGGCATCCGTCCTACCGTCCGCGGTTCGGTCATGAACCCCTGCGACCACCCTCACGGCGGTGGTGAAGGCCGCGCTCCGATAGGAAGACCGGGACCTGTTACTCCGTGGGGCAAGCCTGCTCTCGGATACAAGACCCGTGACAAGAAGGCCAAGACCGATAAGTTCATCGTAAAACGCAGAAACGGTAAATAAGGAGGCAGCAACAGATGTCAAGAAGCCTGAAAAAAGGTCCTTTTGTTGAAGAAAAGCTCTTCAGCCGCATTGAGGCAATGAATGAGAAGAACGACAAAAAGGTTATCAAAACATGGTCGAGAGCTTCCACAATATTTCCGGAATTTGTAGGACATACGATCGCGGTTCACGACGGGAAAAAGCACGTCCCGGTATATGTTACCGAGGATATGGTCGGACACAAGCTCGGTGAGTTCGCTCCGACAAGGACTTTCCGCGGTCACTCCGGATCAAAGACGTCCAACACAGACAAGTAACGGAGGTAGAAGGTAATGGAAGCTAAGGCGAAAGTACAATATGTAAGAATCTCGCCCCGCAAGGTAAAGATCGTTCTTGATCTTATCAGAAACAAGCCGGTCGGAGAGGCGGCGGCGATTCTTAAGCATACACCGAAAGCAGCTTCGGAATATATTTATAAGCTCGTTATGAGCGCTTCGGCAAATGCTGAGCACAACTTCAGCATGGATCCCGAAAAACTCTATGTTTCCGAATGCTATGTCTGCCCCGGACCCACGCTCAAGCGCATGATGCCGAGAGCACGGGGCAGAGGCGACAGAATCCTTAAGAGAACGAGCCATATAACGGTCGTTGTCAGGGAAAAAGAAGATAAGTAAAGGAGGCAGAGTACAGAATGGGTCAGAAAGTAAATCCGCACGGTTTCCGCGTCGGAGTTATCAAGGATTGGGATTCAAGATGGTTCACAAAGGACGAAAACTTCGGTGATACTCTTGTCTCCGACTACAAAATCAGAGAATTTCTCAAGAACAAGTACAGAGAGTCCGGCGTGCCGAAGATCGAGATCGAGCGTGACAACAACCGCGTAAGAGTCTTTCTTCACTGCGCAAAGCCCGGTATCATCATCGGCAGGGGCGGTGCCGAGATAGAGAAGCTCAGACTTCAGCTTGAGGCAATGGTCGGTATGCCTACCGTTGTCAACGTCGTTGAGGTAAAGAACCCCGACATCAACGCACAGCTCGTTGCGGAGAGCATCGCAAAGCAGCTTGAGGGAAGAGCTTCCTTTAGGCGCACAATGAAGCTCGCTATCCAGCGCACCATGAGAATGGGTGCAAAGGGTATCAAGGTCACCTGCTCCGGACGTCTTGCCGGCGCCGAGATCGCGAGAACAGAGCACTATCATGAGGGCTCCATTCCGCTTCAGACGCTTCGTGCGGACATCGACTACGGTTTTGCCGAGGCCAATACCACCTACGGCAAGATCGGCGTAAAGGTCTGGGTCTACAAGGGAGAGGTCCTTCGCGACTCCGGCAAGAAGCAGCACTTCTCCGAGGCGAAGGTCGAGGCCCCGAAGCAGGAAAGACGCGGCGACCGCAGAGACCGTCGCGGCGGCGGCTTTAACAAGGATCGCCGTCAGGGCGGCTTCAACCGCGACCGTCAGGGCGGAAACCGTCAGGGCGGATTCAACCGCGACCGTCAGGGCGGATTCAACCGTGACCGCCAGAACAGCGCACCTGCTGCACCCGCTAACAAAGAGGGAGGCGACAAGTAATGTTAATGCCTAAGAGAGTTAAGTACAGACGTGTTCAGCGCGGAAGAATGAAGGGTGCTGCCCACCGCGGAAACACTCTGACATACGGAGATTTCGGCCTTGTTGCCGCTGAGCCTGCATGGATCACCAGCAATCAGATCGAGGCTGCCCGTATTGCAATGACTCGTTTCACAAAGCGTTCCGGTCAGGTCTGGATCAAGATCTTCCCGGATAAGCCGGTAACCGAAAAGCCCGCCGAGACCCGAATGGGTTCCGGTAAAGGCTCGCCCGAGTACTGGGTTGCGGTCGTTAAGCCGGGCCGCATTATGTTTGAGATGAGCGGCGTTCCGGAGGCTGATGCGAAGGAGGCTATGCGCCTTGCTTCCCACAAGCTCCCGATCAAGTGCAAGTTCATCAGCAAACTGTCCGATACAACCGCTGAGGAGGAATAAGCCGTGAAAGCAAAAGAAATCAGAGAGATGTCTTCCGAGGAGCTTGAGAACAAGCTCAAGGAGCTTAAGAACGAGCTGTTCAACCTCCGTTTCCAGCACGCGATCAATCAGCTTGACAATCCTCACAGGATTTCGGACGTCAAGAAGGATATCGCCCGCGTTATGACTGTTCTTCGCGAGAAGAAAGATGCCTGACGATTAAGCGAAAAGGGAGAATAGATCGATGGAAGAAAGAAATCTCAGAAAAACCCGTGTCGGTATGGTCGTCAGCGCAAAGATGGACAAAACCATCGTTGTGGCGATCGCCGATAACGTGAAACACCCGAAGTACGGTAAGGTCATCAAGCGCACCGTTAAGATCCATGCTCATGACGAAAAGAATGAGTGCGGCGTCGGTGACAAGGTCGAGGTCATGGAAACGCGTCCGCTTTCCAGAACCAAGAGATGGCGTCTTGTCAACATTATCGAGAAAGCAAAATAACAGCCGGAAACAGCGGGGTAGGCGCGCGCCTATACCTGCCGAGGTTCGGCTCTAAGGAGGATTTGCACATTGATACAGCAGCAAACTTATTTGAAGGTTGCCGATAACACCGGCGCCAAAGAGCTTATGTGTATCCGCGTGCTTGGCGGAACCGGTAGACGCTATGCGAACATCGGCGACGTGATCGTCTGCGCAGTCAAGAAGGCTGCTCCCGGCGGTCAGGTCAAGAAGGGCGACGTTGTCAAGGCAGTCGTTGTCCGTTCCGTGAAGGGCATCAAGAGAAACGACGGCTCATATATAAAATTTGATGAAAACGCAGCCGTTATCATCAAGGAAGACAAAAACCCGACCGGAACCCGTATATTCGGGCCGGTTGCAAGAGAGCTCCGCGAGAAGAGCTATATGAAGATCCTCTCGCTTGCTCCCGAAGTGCTTTGAGACGGAGGTATCGCGTAAAATGAATAAGCTTCATGTAAAGAAGGACGATACCGTTATCGTCATCTCCGGCGATGACAGAGGCAAGAAGGGAAAGGTACTTGAGGTATCTCCCAAGGAAGGCAAGATCATCGTCAAGGGAATCAACATCGTAACCCGTCACGTCAAGCCCAGAAAGCAGGGTGAAGAGGGCGGAATCGTCAAGGTCGAGGGCGCTATGTATGCCTCCAAGGTCATGCTTTACTGCGATAAGTGTGACAGGGGCGTCAGAGTGAAGAAGGCTGTCGGCGAGGACGGAAAGAAAGTAAGACTCTGCGCCAAGTGCGGCGCAAAGCTCTGAGCGGAGGTAATTTATCATGGCAAGACTTAAGGATATGTATTCAAAAGAAGTTGCTCCCGCTCTTATGAACAAATTTGCGTATAAGAGCCCGATGCAGGTGCCGCGCTTTGATAAGATCGTTATCAACATAGGTGCCGGCGATGCAAAGGAAAACGCAAAGGTCATCGACACTATCATCGCTGATCTGACACTTATCACCGGTCAGAAGGCAGTGCCGACCTACGCAAAGAAGTCGGTTGCTAACTTCAAGCTCCGTCAGGGTCAGAAGATCGGCGCGAAGGTCACTCTCCGCGGCGATAGAATGTACGAGTTCATGGACAGACTGTTCAACCTCGCGCTTCCCCGCGTCCGTGACTTCAAGGGTATCAATCCGAACGGCTTCGACGGCAGAGGAAACTACTCCCTCGGACTTAAGGAACAGCTTATATTCCCCGAGATCGAGTACGACAAGGTCGAAAAGATCCGCGGTATGGATATTGTTTTCGTAACTACCGCTCATACCGATGAAGAGGCAAGAGAGCTCCTTAAGCTGATGGGCGCTCCCTTCGCCAAGTAAGAGAAGGAGAAAACGGAATGGCAAAGAAATCGATGATACTCAAGCAGCAGGCACCGCAGAAGTACTCCACCAGAGAGTACAACAGATGCAAGATCTGCGGACGCCCCCATGCTTATCTTCGTAAGTACGGAATCTGCCGTATCTGCTTCAGAGAGCTTGCCTACAAGGGCGAGATCCCCGGAGTAAGAAAGGCATCGTGGTAAGCAGAACTGCCGTCCCCGCTATCTGACGCAGGGATGACAAAGCTGGTTTACAAAGGAGGATTTATATTATGCAGATGTCAGACGTAATTGCGGATATGCTTACAAGAATCCGCAATGCAAACAACGCAAAGCACGAAACTGTTGACGTTCCCGCATCCAACATGAAGAGGTCCATTGCCGATATCCTTGTTAACGAGGGATATATCAAGGGTTACAACATCGTTGAGGACGGGAAGCAGGGGATTATCAGAATCACGCTCAAGTACAACGGCAAGGAAAAGGTCATCAAGGGGCTCCGCAGAGTCTCCAAGCCCGGTCTCCGTATCTACGCAAGCGCAGAGGATATGCCCCGCGTCATGAACGGCCTCGGTGTGGCTATCGTTTCCACGTCCAAGGGACTCATGACCGACAAGCAGGCTCGTAAATCAAATATCGGCGGCGAAGTTCTCGCCTTCGTATGGTAATAACGGGAGGAAACTGATATGTCAAGAATAGGCAGACAGCCGATCGCGATTCCCGCCGGAGTTACCGTTACGGTAGGAGACGGAAATCTCGTCACAGTCAAGGGTCCGAAGGGAACTCTCTCATACCCGATCCACCACCTCATCACCGTCAGGGTCGATGGCGCGCAGGTCCATGTTGAGCGTTCCTCTGAGGAGAAGCTCGATAAGTCGCTTCACGGCCTCAGCCGTACCCTCGTTCACAATATGGTCGTAGGCGTTACCGAAGGCTACAGCAAGAAGCTGGAGATCGTCGGTGTCGGTTACAGGGCTCAGAAGACCGGTAAGACCCTCGTTCTTAACCTCGGCTATTCTCACCCGATCAATTTCGAGGAGAGAGACGGAGTTACCTTCGAGACCCCCGATTCCAACACGGTCATCGTAAAGGGAATCAGCAAGCAGGCAGTCGGTCAGATAGCCGCTCAGATCAGAGAAAAAAGACCCCCTGAGCCTTACCTCGGCAAGGGCGTCAAGTACTCCGGCGAAAAGATCCGCCGCAAGTCCGGTAAGACCGGTAAGTAATGAAAGGAGCGGAACAGAATGGTTAGTAGAAAAGACGCTAATAAACAGCGTGAAAAGAGACATAAGCGTATCAGAACAAAGATCTCCGGTACATCTGCGTGCCCCCGTCTTTGCGTTTACCGCTCTCTCAGCAATATTCAGGCTCAGATCATTGACGACGAAAAGGGCGTGACCCTTTGCTCTGCCTCCACTCTCGGAAAGAATTTCGAGGGCAACGGCGGAAACAAGGCGGCAGCCAGAGAAGTCGGCAAGGCGATCGCTAAGCTCGCTCTTGAAAAGGGCGTTGAAAACGTAGTGTTCGACCGTGGCGGTTATCTGTATCACGGACGTGTACTTGAGCTTGCAGAAGGCGCCCGCGAGGGCGGCCTCAAATTCTGAGGATAACGGAGGTTTATAATGATACAGAAATCAAATAATCCCGCAGCCGGTGATCTCCTCGAGAAGCTCGTTGTGGTAAACCGCGTATCCAAGACCGTCAAGGGCGGACGTATCGCACGTTTTGCGGCTCTTATGGTTGTCGGCGACGGCAACGGCAGAGTCGGATACGGTCTCGGCAAGGCAGCGGAGGTTCCGGAAGCTATCCGCAAGGGCATCGAGGATGCAAAGAAGAATATGATCACCGTATCCCTCAAGGGAACCACCATTCCCCACGAGGTCATCGGTGAGTACGGTGCAGGAAAGGTGCTTCTCAAGCCCGCTTCCGAAGGTACCGGACTTATCGCGGGCGGCACGGCAAGAAAGGTTCTTGAGATGGCGGGTATCCGCAATGTCAGAGCCAAGTGCCTGCGCTCCAATAACCCTGTCAACGTCGTAAAGGCAACCTTCGAGGGTCTTAAGACTCTCCGTACCGAGGAAGAAGTCGCGAAGACCCGCGGACTTGAGCCCGGCACGCTGCTTAAGTGAACGGAGGCTCATGATGGAAACAGTAAAGGTAACGCTCGTAAAGAGCACAATCGGCGCTAAGCCCAACCAGAAGCTCACCGCCAGGTCGCTCGGACTCGAAAAAATCGGTGACAGCATAGTTCATGAGGACAATGCGGTTCTCGCCGGCAAGGTCAAGGTCATTTCTCACCTCGTAAAGGTCGAGAAGCAGGGCTGAGACTCCTACCTCCGCGTATGATGCGGGGGAACGTAAAGTACAACACAAAAAGGAGGAAATCCAATGAAGCTCCATGAACTTTCACCGGCACCCGGCTCAGTTACACCCGCATGGCGTAAGGGCAGAGGTACCGGTTCCGGTAACGGTAAAACCGCAGGCAAGGGTCACAAGGGTCAGAATGCCCGTTCGGGAGGCGGTGTCCGTCCCGGATTTGAGGGCGGTCAGATCCCGCTTTACAGAAAACTTCCGAAGAGAGGTTTCAAGAACCGCTTTGCAAAGGAATACACCACGGTAAATATTTCTGCTCTGGAACGCTTTGAGGACGGCGCTGTCGTTGATCTTGATCTGCTTGCGAACGCAGGTCTTGCTCACAAGGCAGCTGACGGGCTTAAGGTTCTCGGGAACGGAAACGTTGACAAGAAGTTCACCGTTCGCGCAGCAGCATTTACCGCAGCCGCAAAAGAGAAGATCGAAGCAGCCGGCGGAAAGTGCGAGGTGGTCTGAGTGTTCAAAACGCTTGCAAACGCATGGAAGATCCCGGATCTTAAGCGTAAGATGATATTCACCATCGTGATCGTACTTCTGTACCGTCTCGGTGCGTGCATCCCGGTCCCGTATGTAAGCTCTGATGCGCTTAACTATATAGTCACGGTGAATTCCTCGGGATCCATCTTTGACTACCTCAACATTCTGTCAGGTCAGGCATTCTCGCAGGCAACTCTGTTTGCTCTGTCGGTTTCGCCTTACATCACTGCGCAGATCGTGATCCAGCTTCTTACGATCGCTATCCCCGCCCTTGAGAAGATCTCAAAGGAGGGTGAGGACGGCAGAAAGAAGCTTGACAAGATCACAAGATATGTAACGGTCGTGCTTGCGCTCGTAACCGCTTACGGATATTATGCCTATATGAAGAACCTCGGCGTTCTTACCGATAAGAGCTGGTTCGCAATGCTCGTCATCATCGCGTGCTATTGCGCAGGTGCCGCGCTTATCATGTGGCTTGCCGACAGGATCGATGAAAGCGGTATCGGAAACGGTATCTCCATCATCCTCTTCGTAAACATACTCTCCAGCGGCTTTGCAACGGCTGAGACCATTGTCAACCAGATAAAGAAGGGCGGCTTTGCCAACATCTTCTTTGCAATCCTTTCCGTGATCATAATGGTCGCGGTCATCACGCTTGTTGTCTTTATCACGAACAGCGAGCGCAGAATTCCCGTTCAGTATGCAAAACGTGTCGTCGGCAGAAAAATGTACGGCGGTCAGAACTCAAATCTGCCCCTCAAGCTGAATATGTCCGGTGTTATGCCGATCATCTTCGCAAGCTCGATAGTTTCTCTTCCGACAACGATCGGTCTGTTCGTTCAGCCGAAGACCGGCTCTTTCTGGGCTAAGTTCCTCGATCTGTTCTCACCGAGCTCGGTCGTGTACGTTCTGCTCTTCATTGCACTGATCATCGCCTTCTCTTACTTCTATATTGAGATCAGCTTCAACAACGTTGAGGTTGCCAACAATCTGAAGAAGAACGGCGGATTCATTCCCGGTATCCGTCCGGGTAAACCCACTGCCGATTATATCAAGATGGTACTCAACAGAATCACTCTTATCGGCGCAATATTCCTTGCATTCATTGCGGGGCTTCCGCTCTTTGTCAATATCTTTGCAAGAGGATATCTCGGCGCGCTTGCATTCGGTGGTTCGTCGCTGCTCATCGTTGTCGGTGTCGCTCTTGAGACCGCGCGCGAGCTTGAGTCCCAGATGGCCATGCGCCACTACAAGGGATTCCTTGAGTAATAAGCGTAAAGAATACGGCGGAAAGCATATCCGGTACCGGCAGGTACCGATATGCTGCCGCAGCACCTGATATTTTCGGAGGAAAGTCAATGAATATAATTTTTCTCGGAGCTCCCGGTGCGGGTAAGGGCACGCAGGCGGAAAACGTCAGCGCACGCTACGGCATTCCCGCAATCTCAACGGGCGCGATCATAAGAGAAGCGATCAAAACCGGAACCGCGATGGGTTCTGCCGCAAAGGAATATACCGACCGCGGTGCGCTTGTCCCGGACGAGGTTGTGATCGGCATTATCAAGGAAAGACTTGCGAAGGATGACTGCAGAAACGGCTTCATCCTCGACGGCTTTCCCAGAACCGTGCCTCAGGCGGAAGCCCTTGACAGGATGGGCGTGAAGATCGATGCGGTCATCAGCATAGAGGTCCCCGACGAGACGATCGTTGCAAGAATGAGCGGTCGCCGTGTCTGTGCGGACTGCGGTGCTTCCTACCACGTCGAATTCAAGCCCTCGAAGGACGGAAAGACCTGTGATAACTGCGGAAACGAGCTTTCGACCCGCCGGGACGATTCTCCCGAGGTCGTGAAGAGCCGTCTTGACACTTATCATGAGCAGACCGAGCCGCTCAAGGAATACTATGAGAAGACCGGAAAACTTAAGACCGTTGTCGGTCAGGTTGAAGTGGCTGACACGACCCGCCTTACCTTCGAGGCAATCGAGGGAAAACCGGAAGAAACCGGAGCAGGCAGATAATTTATGATTCAGCTAAAGAATGCGGCACAGATCGAAAAGATGAAGGAAGCGGGAAGGATCACCGGAGAGGCGATAATTCTTGCGGGAGAGGCAGTCAGGGAAGGGGTTACCACAAAACACCTTGACGATATCATCCGTCATCACATCGAAAAGTGCGGTGCAAGACCTACATTTCTCGGGTACGGCGGCTTCCCCGGAAGCGCGTGTATCTCGGTGAACGATCAGGTCATTCACGGAATCCCTTCGGCGGACGTTGTCCTGAAGGAAGGCGATATCGTGAAGATAGACGTCGGCGCGACCTATCACGGGTTCGTCGGCGACAGCGCTAATACCTTCGGTGTGGGAAGGATCTCACCCGAGGCTCAGGCGCTTATCGACTGCACCCGCAACAGCTTTTACAAGGGCGCCGAGCAGTTCAGGGAGGGCAACCGTATCGGTGATATCGGTCATGCCGTTCAGAAATACTGTGAAGAGCGCGGCTACGGCGTGATACGCAAATATGTCGGTCACGGCGTCGGCAGAGAGCTTCACGAGGCTCCCGATGTGCCGAACTACGGTACTCCCGGGCGCGGACCGAGGCTTGTTACCGGAATGACGATCGCCATAGAGCCTATGGTGAGCGCCGGTTCGTACGAGGTGAGAGAGCTGCGCGACGGCTGGACGGTCGTCACGGCAGACGGCTCGCTTACCGCTCACTATGAGCATTCCGTTGCCCTTACCGAGGAGGGCGTGATCTTCCTCACGAGGGTGGACAGCTCGCTGTGATGATAGTCAATCATAAATTTTAAGGAGGGATTCTTCTGCCTAAGGATGACGTTGTGGAGTTCGAGGGGGTAGTCCTTGAGTCACTGCCGAATGCACACTTCAAGGTTCAGCTGCCCAACGGACACATTGTTAATGCCCATATTTCGGGAAAACTCAGAATGAACTATATATGGATACTGCCGGGCGACAAGGTAACTGTCGAGGTATCTGTGTACGACCTCACAAAGGGGCGTATAACCTGGCGCGCCAAATAAGAAAGGAATGGTACAATAATGAAGGTAAAGCCATCCGTTAAGAAGATTTGCGAAAAGTGCAAAATTATAAAACGCAAGGGCAGGATCATGGTGATCTGCGAAAACCCTAAGCACAAGCAGAGACAGGGTTAAGAAAGGAGATAGATTTATGGCTCGTATAGCAGGTGTTGATATTCCGAACGCAAAGCGCGTCGAAATAGCACTCACATATATATACGGAATCGGCAGAACCAGCGCGAACAAGATTCTTGCTGCAACCGGGATAAGCCCCGATACCCGCGCGAAGGATCTGACCGAGGATGAAGTGGCTAAGCTCCGTGAGGAGATCGAAAACCACTACCATGTTGAGGGTGATCTCCGCCGCGAAGTCGGTATGGACATCAAGAGAATGGTCGAGATCAACTGCTACCGCGGAATCAGACACAGAAAGGGTCTTCCGGTAAGAGGTCAGAGAACAAAGACCAATGCCAGAACCCGTAAAGGTCCCGCAAAGACTATCGCTAACAAGAAGAAGTAATTAAGGGGTGAAACATTAATGGCAGCACAGTCTAATACGGCTAAGAAAGTCGTAAGAAAACGCCGCGAGCGTAAAAACGTTGAAAAGGGTCAGGTCCATATCCAGGCAACCTTCAACAATACGATCGTAACGATAACCGATATGGCAGGCAACGCTATATCTTGGGCTTCCGCCGGCGAACTCGGTTTCAAGGGTTCGAGAAAGTCCACTCCCTTTGCGGCTCAGAGCGCATCTGAAACCGCAGCAAAGCTCGCTGTTGACCACGGCATGAAGACCGTTGAGGTCTATGTCAAGGGTCCGGGGTCCGGAAGAGAATCCGCGATCCGCGCACTTGCGTCGGCAGGCCTTTCCGTTGAGATGATCAAGGACGTTACTCCCATTCCTCACAACGGATGCAGACCGCCGAAACGCAGAAGAGTTTAATGGCTCAAATACAGCAGGAGGAAATATAACATGGCAAGATATACTGGATCTGTGTGCAGACTCTGCCGCAGAGAAGGAACCAAGCTCTTTCTTAAAGGCGACCGCTGCCTTTCCGGAAAGTGCGCTCTCGAGAAGCGCCCGAATGTTCCCGGTCAGCATGGCGCAGGAAGAAAGAATGTAAAGGAATACGGTCTTCAGCTCCGCGAGAAGCAGAAGGCAAAGAGATACTACGGGGTTCTTGAGAGTCAGTTCAAGGGCTACTTTGAAAAGGCAGACAAAACCGAGGGCGTTACCGGTGAAAACCTTCTCAGCCTTCTTGAACGCCGCCTTGACAACGTGGTTTACAGAATCGGACTTGCAGACAGCCGTAAGGAAGCCCGTCAGTTTGTTACTCACGGTCATTTCAGACTCAACGGCAAAAAGGTCACAATTCCTTCTCTCATCGTCCGTGCAGGCGACGTGATCACTCTTCGCGAGGAGAGCCGTTCTTCCGAGAAATTCAAGAATCTCATCGAAGCTCTTGATACCCGCATCACTCCCAAGTGGATCGAGCTTGACAAGGCTCAGGTCGTTGCTAAGGTTGCTGCTCTGCCGGCAAGAGACGATGTTGACTTCCCGTTCGAGGAGCACCTTATCGTCGAGCTTTACTCGAAATAATACACCCGCAGCCGTTTTCGTGCTTCCGGGTGTCCGGATGAGTAAACGGCAACTGATTTGTTTCCAGAATAAAACAGGAGGGTACCCTAATGATAGAAATAGAAAAGCCAAACATCGCCACTGTCAACCTCAGCGAGGACGGACGGAGCGGCAAGTTCATAATCGAGCCGCTTGAAAGGGGCTACGGCACCACTCTCGGCAATTCGCTACGCAGGGTTCTGCTCAGCTCTCTCCCCGGTGTTGCTGTGACGTGTATCAAGATCGACGGTGTTCTTCATGAGATATCGACGATCCCCGGCGTCAAGGAGGATGTTCCGGAAATTGTCCTTAATGTCAAGGGCATTACCGCGAAGCTCCATTCAGACGGGCCGAAGACTGTTGTCCTCGACGTAACAGGTCCCTGCAAGGCTACGGCAGGAGACATCAAGCAGGATGCAGATCTTGAAATCCTTAACCCCGACCTTCATATCGCGACTGTAAGCGAAAACACGCGCTTCTATATGGAGCTGACCTTCAATCACGGACGCGGATATGTTTCTCAGGAAAAGAACAAACTCAACAATCAGCCGGCGATAGGCATTATCTATACCGATTCGATATACACACCGGTATATAATGTCAGCTACAGCGTCGAGAATACCCGTGTCGGCAGCAATACCGATTACGACAAGCTCACACTTGAGGTTCTTACAAACGGAACCATCTCGGCGAAGGAAGCTGTTTCGCTCGCAGCCAAGATTCTCAACGACCATCTCAACTTGTTCGTTAACCTCTCCGACGAGGCCAAGAACACGGAGATCATGATTGAAAGCAAAGAGACTGTCAAGGAAAAGGTTCTTGAGATGACCATTGAGGAGCTTGACATGTCTGTCCGCAGCTTCAATTGTCTGAAGCGCGCAGGCATTGATACGGTAGAGGATCTTATAAACAAGACCGAAGAAGACATGATAAAGGTCAGAAACCTCGGAAAGAAGTCGCTCGAAGAGGTTATCCAGAAGCTTCATTCTCTCGGACTTGATCTCAAGAGGGACGTAGAGTAAGCTGAGTCCCGGTACTGAATGACCGGACTAAGCCGAAGAACGGCTCGACCCTGAAACAGAGCCGTGCTAACAGAATAACTGGGAGGTATTTGAAATGCCAGGAACAAGAAAACTCGGCAGAACTACCGATAACCGTATGGCTATGCTCCGCGGTATGGTAACTCTTCTGCTTGAGACAGGTAAAGTCGATACGACTGTTACAAGAGCAAAAGAAGTGCGTTGCCTTGCCGAGAAAATGATCACTCTCGGAAAGAAGAATACGCTTGCATCCCGCCGTCAGGCACTTGCATTCATCACAAAGGAGGACGTCGTCAAGAAGCTGTTTGACGTCATCACTCCCGAGAATGCCGCAAGAAACGGCGGTTACACCGCAATCTACAAGCTCGGCCCACGCAGAGGCGACGGCGCAGAAATGGCGCGTATAGTCCTTCTCTCCGAGGCCGAGAAGGCTGCTGCCGAAAAGGCTTCCAAGAAGAAGTCAAAGAAGAAGGCCGCCAAGGCGGAAAAGCCTGCCGAGGCTCCCGCAGCCGAGACAAAGGCTCCCGCTGAGGAAGAGAAGACCGAAGCGGCTGAGTGATCAGCGCCTTGACTGTGACAAAATCACGGTGACATAAAAACAAACCCGCTCTCGGAAATGAGGGCGGGCAGTTTTTTGTTTTGCGGCTTATTGCTTTATGTGAACATCAAGCTGATTGAAGGGAATGGAGATGCCGTTTTCGTCAAGGGCGGCTTTGATCTGCTCGGTAAGGTCGAATTTCAGGTTCCAGAAGTCTCCGGCGAGGCACCAGACGCGCAGGGTGAAATTGAGCGATGAGGAATCGAGCTGTGTCAGGCGGACGAAGGGTGCGGGGTCGGTCAGAACAGACGGGTGTGCGGCGGCGGTTTTCATGATAAGTGACTTGACTGTCTCTGTATCTGAGGAATAAGCAACCTGAAAAACTATGTCAAGGCGTCGGTTTTCTTCCCGTGAGTAGTTTACGATAGTGCCGGTCGTCAGATTGGAATTCGGAACCGTTATGTGACGGTTATCGGGGGTCACAAGAGTGGTATAGAATATGCCGAGATCGGTCACCGAGCCGGAGATGCTGCCGCATTCGATATAATCACCGAGCTTCATCGGCTTCATGACAAGCAGAACGATTCCGCTTGCGAGGTTTGAAAGTGCGCCCTGCAATGCAAGAGCGACAGCGGCGCCTGCCGAGCCTATTACGGCGATGATCGATGCCATCGGAACGCCGAGAATGCCGACGATCGTTATCAGCATTATGACGTAAAGAGCCGTCTTTACGGTATTTTCGATGAAGCTTCGTGCCGTTGGGTCAAACGGGTGCTTTTTCGTTCCGGCAGGGAAGTGATTCATCAGCAGCTTTATCAGCCATCTGCCGATGAAAAAGACGAGTGCTGCGCCAAGCAGTTTGAATGCAATGTCAACGCAGGCAGAGGATAATGTTGCAAAAAAAGATTGCCAGTCCATTTTTTCTGTCCTTTCACAGGGGGATATGAATATGAATATTATAGACCTGAGACGGGGAGAAGTCAAGATTTTACCGCAAATTTTCACGGTGTTAATAAAACGTTGAAAATTTCGGTATATGCTTTCGGTATCTGAGACTGTCAGGAGGGACGGCTGTGGAATACCGGAGAAATTATGCGGTCAGATTTATTCTTATAGGGCTTTGCCTTGCGGCAATTGCGGTGCTTGCGGTGATGCTTTTTAGAACTCCGTCAAAAAGACCGGGGGAGAGCAGTGCCGCCGCTCCGGAAACTACAGCTGCTCCGCCGGAGACCGTGCCGGAAACGGCGGAAAGCGTCACGACTCCGGAGGAAACGACCACACAAAAAACCGAAAGCACGGCTCCCGTGACAGAACCGCCGCGTCAATATGAATATGCAACCGACGTGTCGCGGTATCTTGAGTTTATCGACACCGACGACAGGTCATACCTGATACTTGCCAACAGGAGTCACGCTCTCGGTTCGAAATATGTCCCTGAGGGGCTTACAAAGCTGAACGGCTACGGAAACGTGACGCTTCGTCATACAGCCGCTATGGCTTTTGAGGCAATGTACAAAGAGATGAAGGCTCTCGGAATGGCGGATGTTGTTGTGTCGAGCTCATATCGCGATTACAATCATCAGAACAAGCTGTACAACAGGTATATAAAAGAGGAGCTTGCAAGGCATCCGGGCTACACGTGGGAACAGGCGGCGGCAATTGTCGACACCTACTCTGCCCGCCCCGGTACAAGCGACCATCAGACCGGACTTACCGTTGATTTCTATCCGGTCTCGTCAAGGTTTGAGAAAACAAAAACATTCAGGTTCATGATGGAAAACGGATACAAGTTCGGTTTTATCCTCCGCTTTCCGAAGGGAAAGACCGACATAACCGGATATATGTACGAATCGTGGCACTGGAGGTTTGTAGGCAGGAAAGCCGCAACGGAGATGTATGAGCGGGGGATCACGCTGGAGGAGTATCTGGGGATGACAGAATGAAAAAAAGGACTTTCGGTTTTCGGAAGTCCTTTTTCAGTATGAGCTTTCGGGGGTTATCTCCCCAGTGCAGCCGCGCCGACGATGCCGGCGTCGTTTCCGAGTGCGGCGATCTTTATTTCGGTCTTGACTGCCTGATTCCTCGTGTACTGATCGGCGTTGACGATCTCTGTAAGGGGCTTAAGAAGGTAATCTTTTTCGTTGCAGACACCGCCGCCGATGAGGAGGACCTCCGGCTGGAAGATGTTTATCATATTGGTGATGCCGCAGGCAAGGTAGGAGATATACATATCAACTACCTCTTTTCCGGCGCGGTCGCCCTTTTTCATTGCGGCAAAGGCTATGCGCGCGTCGGCTTTGTTTAAGTCGTTTCCGCACATTTCCCACATGAGGGTGTCTTTACAGGCGGCGAGCTTTTCCTTTGTCATGCTGACAAGCGCGGTTGCCGATGCGTAGGCCTCAAAGCAGCCCTTTCTGCCGCAGGAGCACTGTCTGCCGTTGTATTCTATGACCGTGTGGCCGAGCTCTGCGCCGGCATAGTTGAAGCCGGAGTAGATCTTTCCATCAATGATGACCCCGCCGCCGACGCCGGTGCCGAGGGTGATCATGACCGACAGGCGCTTGCCCTTCGCCGCGCCTCCGACAGCCTCGCCGAGAGCGGCGGCATTTGCATCGTTCTCAAGGAACACCTTCCTCACCGGCAGGTATTTGCGCAGTGTGTCGGCTATCGGAAAGCGGAGGAAGGGAAGGTTGTTTGCATATTCGATAATGCCGGTCCTGGGGTTGACGCTTCCGGGAGCCGCGATCCCCGCGGATACGACCTCTTCAAGCCCGATGCCGGTTTCGGCAAGCAGTTCAAGACAGAGCTTTCCCATGTCGGCAATTATAAGCTCCGGGTCGCGGTTGACAAGCGTGGGGGTGCTGCCCTTTTTAACGATCTTAAAGCTCTCGTCAACGATTCCGACAGCAATATTTGTGCCGCCGAGGTCAATTCCTATGTAATACATGATTAAAACACTCCCGTCCGGGAGATCCTTTCGCGGTTTGTTTCCGATTTTATCGGAGACGGTTTATTGAATGTGGCTTCCGCCGCCGCTCCGGCAGAGAAAGCCACAAAAAATAACTGTTGATAAGATAAATTACTTCTTTTCGAGAAGAACCCTGATGTTCTCAAGAAGCTCTGCCTGTCTGATGATGGAGTCCTCGATAAGGGTCTGTCTCTCCTCGGCTGCCTTGGCGGCGGCGTCTGCGGCTTCCTTTTCGGCTTTTGCCTTTGCCTCTTCTTCCTCAGCCTTTTTCTTTTCCGCCTCTATCTTCTTGTGCTCAAGAGTGTTCTTTGCCTTCATAAGAATTCTGAGGACGATGAAGATGCAGAGGGCGGTGAGGAGGAAGTCTATTATGGTCTGGATCCATGTGCCCCAGAGGATCGCGTTTTCGGGGGTGACGACATTGCCTGCCTCGTCAACCACTGCCTTTGAAATAACGGTCTTGATGGAATCAAGATTGCCGCTCTTTACGAAAATGCCGACGAACGGGTTGATTATGTAGTTGACAAGTCCGGTGACGATCTTGCCGAACGAGGCGCCGATGACAACGCCGACTGCCATATCGATGACGTTGCCCTTGAAAATGAATTTTTTGAAGTCTTCGATGAATTTCATGTTTCTGTCTCCTGAAAAAATATGTTTTTCCGCATGACGCGGTGAGCCGTCTCTTACCCGGGCGGCGCTACTGTAATAATTATATCACAGGCGGTGAAAAAGTCAAGCAATAATCACGTTTTATCGGCTTTTTTCTCAAGCTCCAGCCTGTCGGTGTGGAGAAAAGCGTTTGCGGCAAGGGTCGAGGACATGGGTATCTGCTTCTCGTACCCGCAGGTGCGGCAGAATATCCGGACGGAATCGCCGCAGAATTCGAAATCATATCTTGCCGTGTCGCCCTCGTGACAGCCGCAAGTGATGTCGCCCTCCTCGGCAAGCTCCGTGAGCATGAAGCGGACAACATCCTCGATCTGCGCGTAATCGATCCTGAAATCGCGGTCGACATTGTCGGAGGAATCGTCGCTGACGGCGTTTCTGCCGTTTCTGAACTCGTCAAAGCCGGAAAAGCCCGCTTCTTCAAGCAGAGAGAGAAGCTGTTTATCCGACTCCTTTGCCGCCTCTATTACCTTTTCGCGGTTTCCTATGAAGCAGATGTCAAGCGAGGAATAGGTGCAGGAAAGGGCAAGCAGGTCGCGGTCAAAGAAGGCACCGGAGCTTAAGACATATGTGTGCGGAGCGGGGCAGAACATACACGGAACGGTTATACGCAGTTTTCTGTCGTTTGTGTAGGCAATCTTCAGCTCCGAGCCTCCGCAGTCGCATTTCAGCTTTATAAGATCCCCGGAGAGGGAAAATATCCCGACCATTCCGAGGATGAATTTCCCGCAGGCCGGACAGCGGTATGCGATTGTCGTTTCTTTTGAATTCAGCACCATATTTCAGTTACCTTCTTCGCTTTTTCTTTCGGGGGCGGTGATTGTCACAAGGTCGGCGGTCTTTGCCGCGGTCTTCTTTTCGGAGGCTGTAAGCTCATGATCCTTCGCGGGGCCATCGCTGTACCACATGGTGCTGATGTCAAGCAGCTCCGGCAGGTCGCCGTCGGTGTTCCGGTAGACGTACAGGCTCAGTTTTTCAGCCTCAGAGAGGTCGATATCCTCGAAAATGACGCGGTAATAGCCGTATATCAGCTTGCTGTCGGTCAGGGTGAGGCAGGATCTGTAGCTGTTGCCTCTGTCGTCCTTCAGGACAAAGACAAAGGGGGTGTCGGTGCCGCCCGTGTATTCTTTGATTTTTCCGTTCATGAGATTGTATCTCAGCATGAACTGTATCTGCGACGGCTCTTTTGTCAGCATGACATGGTCGGTGAAGAAGAGCTTTTCGGTCAGGTTTCTGTCCTTGGCAACGTCGTTGTAGGCAAGCAGGTCGTAAACCGTGAGCGAGCCGCTCTTTTCAAGCATCTCCGCAGCCTTTTCCGTGAAAACGTAGCCGCTGACCTTTTGTGTTCCCTTCTGAAGCCTGCCGCAGACGGCAAACCAGGCAAGCATGAGCACAACGAAAATTATGAAGATCCACTTGATTATTTTTCCGAATATCACAAGCCCCTTCGGAGCCTTTATGCCGTCCTCGTCCATATAATCCATGAGATTATCCCCCGTATCGGTAAACAGTATTCGTGCCGCGAAAAAACGGCGGCAGTTTCCGGATATTATTATATCACAAATCCGGGGCTCGTTCAATAGTCGGGGCAAAAACGAAAAAAATTAATATTTCCTGTTGCAACCTGAGCCGCAATGTGATAAAATAATGGGTAATATATCTACCGGAAGGACGATGACGATATGGAAGAGAATCGGACGGAAGCAAAAAAGAAAATATTCTCCGGGGTTCAGCCGAGCGGAATGCTCACGATCGGAAACTACCTCGGTTCGATAAAGAACTGGCGCGAATTTCAGGACACATACGACTGCCTTTACTGTGTGGTCGATCTTCATGCGATAACGGTGAGACAGGACCCCGCAGAGCTGAGAAAGCGCACATACGAGACGCTGGCGCTTTATATCGCAAGCGGGCTTGACCCGGAGAAGAACACGCTGTTCGTGCAGAGCCATGTTCCGGCTCATGCAGAGCTTGCATGGGTGCTGAACTGCTACACGATGTTCGGCGAGCTTTCGCGCATGACGCAGTTCAAGGACAAGAGCAAAAAGTATGCCTCGAACATAAACGCCGGGCTTTTCACTTACCCTACGCTCATGGCGGCGGATATCCTGCTTTATCAGACCGACCTTGTGCCGGTGGGGATAGACCAGATGCAGCACATTGAGATAACCCGCGACATTGCGGCAAGGTTCAATCAGATATACGGCGATACCTTCAGAATGCCGGAGGGGTTTGTTCCAAAGGCGGGGGCGAAAATTATGTCGCTTGCCGAGCCGGATAAGAAGATGAGCAAATCCGACGCAAATCAGAATGCCTCGGTGCGCATTCTCGATTCCCGCGACGACATCGTGAGAAAGTTCAGACGCGCCGTCACCGATTCCGGGACAGAGGTCTGCCGCGAAGAGGGCAAGGACGGGGTCAACAACCTCATGACGATCTATTCCGCCTTCACCGGCAAGACCGACGCGGAGATCGAATCGGAGTTTTCCGGACGCGGCTACGGCGACTTCAAGCTGGCGGTCGGAGAGACGGTCGCCGATGCGCTTGCCCCGGTGCATGAGAGGTTCGATAAGCTGATGGCTGACAAGGGGTATCTTGAATCGGTCATGAAGGAAGGCTCTGCCCGCGCGGCGTATCTTGCAAGAAAGACGCTTTCGAAGGTGTACCGCAAGGTCGGGTTTACGCAGCCTAAATAAACAAGCAGGTGGTGTTAAAAAACTCAGGGTGAGTATTTTAACACCACTTTTTAAACTGCATTATTTTTTTCTGACAAAGCCAACAATCCCGCACATCAGGCACCCGACGGCATAGCAGAGGATATCGGCGAAGGAGAATGTTGAGCCGAAAATTATCCTTGCAATGCGGTTTTCGCCGAGTCCTGTCATACCGACGAAGTCAAAATACTGAAGCACCTCAACTGCCGCGGCGAAAAGGAAAATGTAAAGCGGCAGAAGCCTTATCCCCTCCGGGAAGAATATCCTAACGAAAAAATATATCAGAATCACGACGAAAACGTCGCCGAGATACGGTCTTACAAAGCCGTCGTGGACGAAAGCCGCGATAAGCACCTCGACCGCGAACATCAGAAGAAACGCGATAAGGTATTTCAGGCGTTTGTTTATATGACTCATGTGTCCTCCGGAAAAAATCGGGGCTGAAGATCGCTCCTCAGCCCCGGTGTTGTGTTTCTGTTCAGTTCTGGAGCTTTCTTCTTGCCTGCGCCTTTTTACGGGTCGCGGTGTCAAGGATTGTTTTGCGGAGCCTGATGCTCTTCGGGGTGACCTCGATAAGCTCGTCGTCGGCGATGAACTCGATCGCTTCCTCAAGGCTCATGATCTTTGCGGGAGTGAGGATGAGCTTTTCGTCCGCACCCTTGGAGCGGACGGCGGTGAGCTGCTTTGTCTTGCAGGGGTTGATCTCGATATCGCCCATCTTTGGGTTCTCTCCGACGATCATGCCCTCGTAGACGGGGGTCTGGACTCCGACAAAGAGCTGACCTCTCTCCTGAGAGTTATAAAGCCCGTAGGACGTTGTTTCTCCCGCCTCGGATGCGACAAGGGAGCCTGTCATTCTCGATGCCATATCGCCCTTGTAGGGGTGATAGCCCTCGAACACGGTGTTGAGGATGCCCTCGCCTCTTGTGGCGGTCAGAAATTCGCTTCTGTAACCGAAGAGACAGCGGGAGGGGATGAGATACTGAAGCTCCATTCTCGACCCGCGTCTGCCCATCTGGAGAAGCTCGCCCTTTCTTGCGCCCAGCTTTTCCATGACGGTGCCCATGTACTCCTCCGGAACGTCGATTATCACGTTCTCATAAGGCTCGCACCTGACGCCGTCGATGTCCCTGTAAAGGACGCGGGGAGTGCTGAGCGAAAGCTCGTAGCCCTCGCGGCGCATTGTCTCGACAAGTATCGAAAGGTGCATTTCGCCGCGGCCGGCGACCTTGAAGCAGTCTGTGGTCTCGCCGTCGGAAACTCTCAGTGAGACGTCCTTCAGCAGCTCGCGGTAGAGTCTGTCGCGTAGCTGGCGGGAGGTGACGTATTTGCCCTCCTTGCCTGCGAAGGGGCTGTCGTTGACGGCAAAGGTCATTTCTATCGTCGGCTCGCTGATCTTTACGAACTCAAGCGGTTCGGGGCAGGTGAGGGAGGTTATCGTGTCGCCGATCGTTATCGACTCGGCTCCCGAGAAGCATACGATGTCTCCGGGGAGCGCGCTTTCGACGGTTCTTCTGCCGAGGCCGTCGAACTGCTGAAGCGAAACGATCCTCGTTTTCACCGGTGCGGCTTTTGTGTGGTAGTTGCAGATGTACACGTCCTGATTCTGTCTTATGACTCCGCGGTCAACGCGTCCGATGCCCATTCTGCCGACGTAGTCGTTGTAGTCTATTGACGAGACAAGCAGCTGAAGCTCGCCGTTTTCGTCTCCCTCGGGTGCGGGGATGTATTCAAGGATCGTGTCGAACAGGGGCTTGAGGTCAACGCCTGCCTCATACGGGGTAAGCGATGCCGTGCCGGCGCGTCCGGAGCAGAACAGCATCGGGCTGTCAAGCTGGTCGTCGGTGGCGTTGAGATCCATGAGAAGCTCCAGCACCTCGTTTTCGACCTCTTCGATGCGCGCGTCGGGCTTGTCTATCTTATTGACGACGACGATGACGCGGTGGTTCAGCTCAAGTGCCTTCTGAAGCACGAATCTTGTCTGCGGCATCGGTCCTTCCGCCGCGTCCACAAGCAGGAGAACCCCGTTCACCATTTTGAGTATACGCTCGACCTCGCCGCTGAAATCGGCGTGTCCGGGGGTGTCGATGATGTTTATCTTTACGTCTTTATAGTGTACCGCGGTGTTCTTCGCAAGTATGGTTATCCCGCGCTCGCGTTCGAGGGCGTTGCTGTCCATGACGCGCTCCTCGGTCGCCTGATTTTCGCGGTATACTCCGCCCTGCTTGAGCATCTGGTCGACAAGCGTCGTCTTTCCGTGGTCGACGTGCGCGATGATTGCGATGTTTCTTAAATCGTTCCTTACCAAAATAGTTCACTCCGCTCAGAATAATTTTTATAACAGTTCATTATATCATACATTTTCAGGTATTTCAACGGTTTTCCGCAAAAAACATCCCGAAAGATGAAAATTATTTTTTGCCGGGCGCTGCCCGGACCTGCTCAGGGGACTTTTTGAAAAAAGTCCCCTGAGAACTCCCAAAAACTTTTGAACTGAAAAATAATTATTTGTGGGCGGCTCCGAATCAAGTCATGTGCAGGCTTATAGTTTACTGACGCAAGAGGCACCCAGCCCAATATAATAAATCCCTTGACAAAAGTTCTTGGAAATCCAAAAACCTTCTTTCAAGAAGGTTTTTGGGCAGGTGGGAGCAATGCCAAGGCATTGCTCCGGCAGAGCCCGGCGTTCCTCCCCTTCACACCCCGCGTTTCTTTCTGACTTCTCTCGGGGTCATGCCGGTGTGGGAGCGGAAGACCTTGCGGAAGTAGGAGGAGGAGCTGAAGCCGAGGAGGGAGCTTATGTCCTCGACGCTTTTGTCGGTGGTTGAGAGAAGCTCTGAGGCGCGGTCGCAGAGGGCGCGCTGACGGAGGACGTTCGGGGTGACGCCGATGCTTCTCATGCGGGAGTAGAGGGTCGATTCGCTGACCCCGCAGGCGGAGGCAACTGCATCCATGCGGAGTGTGGGATCGCTCCTGATTATCCCGGCGGCATGGGCTGTAAGTGACTGTTTTCCGGGATTTTCGTACTCCATCCTGTCGGATACCGACGAGAGACAGAGATACAGATGCCCGATGGTGTCCGCGCAGACGGTGAGACCGGCAAAAATTCTGTTTAAATGCTCCTCTCCGCCTGCCGGGAGCTTCTGAAGTGCGGGGATCTCAGGCTGAAACGGCAGGAGGTCAAAGCCGAGAGAGTACCACGATACGGTCTCACCGTCCGGATACCAGAAGGAGCGGTAGTTGCACCCCTTCGGGATGAAAAACGGCTCGCCGGGGAGAAGGGAGACGGTTTTCCCGCCGCACACCAGCTTTGCGCTGCCGGTTATGAGCTGACCGATGTAGTTTGTCGGCGAACCCTCCCCGGTCAGGCGGTCGGTCTGATGAGGGCGGTTGAAGGTTATTTTCACAAAGCGGAACGAACTGCAGAATTCTTGGCTGTTCAAAGCATATCTCCGGTTATAATCACAGAATATTACCTGTTTTTTATAGTATAATATATTGCCCCGCCGTCTGTCAAGTGATAAAATAAAAGAGAAACAGAAACCTGTTCATCCGCCGGTGCGGCGGGGGAGGATATCCTATGAAAAATACAACAATAACCTTTACAAGACCGAACGTCGCGGAGCTTGTACCCGGAGAGGTGCGTCAGCCGGTCGGGAACGAGGTGCTTGTGAAGCTGGCAGTCTCGACGATAAGCAGCGGGACGGAGAGAGCAAATCTCACCGGTGACGCGAACGTCGGACTCGGCAGCAGCGCGGCGGCTCAGTTTCCGAGAGTCAGCGGCTACAGCTCCGCGGGAGTTGTCGTCGCGGTCGGAGACGCGGTGAAAGAGATAAAGCACGGCGACAGGGTCGCGCTGTCGTGGAGCACGCATTCGGCGTACTGCCTTGCGTGGGAGGGCAACGTACATAAGATCATTTCCGACAGCATTCCGTTCAGCGAGGCGGCGCTTTTCCATATATCGACCTTCCCGATGGCGGCGATAAGAAAGTGCCGGCTTGAGCTCGGCGAGAGCGCGCTTGTTATGGGGCAGGGGGTTCTCGGTCTGATCGCCGACCTGCTTCTCAGAGCCGCAGGCGCGGTGCCGGTTATCGCGGTCGACCCGGTTGCGGAAAAGCGGGAAAAGGCGCTGGCTTCCGGCGCGGATTATGCACTTGATCCGTTTGAGAGCGGCTTTGCCGAAAAGGTTCACTCGCTGACAGACGGCGGCGTGAATGTCGCCATTGAGGTCACCGGGAACGGAGGCGGGCTTAACGGTGCGCTTGACTGCATGAAGCGGTTCGGGCGGGTCGCGCTCCTCGGTTGTACGCGGAACAGCGATTTTACCGTTGACTACTACAAAAAGGTCCACGGGCCGGGTATCTCGCTTATCGGTGCGCACACGCTTGCAAGACCGGGAAGCGAATCGTCGCCCGGAATGTGGACGACACACGACGACGTTATGGCGGTTCAGAGACTGATAGCCGGCGGCAGGCTGAGCCTTTCGGGGCTTATCGACGAAGTGCATTCGCCGGAGGAGGCGCCGGAGATATACACACGGCTTGCGTCGGAGAAGTCCTTCCCGCTTGTCCAGTTTGATTGGAGCAGGATAAATGCGTAAGGTCAGAATCGCGCAGATAGGCACGAGCCGGTTCAGCCACGGGCTTTACATATTTGAGAGCCTGAAAAATCAGCCCGACATATTCGAAATAGCCGGATACGCCCTTCCGGAAAACGAGCGGGAGAATTTCCCCGGTCAGACGGGCTGTTTCGACGGGTACCGCGAAATGACGGTTGACGAAATACTGAACGACCCGACGATTGAGGCGGTGGCGGTCGAGACGGAAGAGAAATATCTCACAAAATATGCAAAAACGGCGGCGGAGCACGGAAAGCACGTCCACATGGAAAAGCCGGGCGGGCTGTCGCTTGATGATTTTGAAGGCCTTATCGGGAAAATGAAAAAGAGCGGGAAGGTCTTTCACACCGGGTATATGTACCGGTGCAATCCGGCGGTGAGAGAGGTTCTGCGGCAGGTGAGGTCGGGTGAGCTCGGTGAGATAATCTCCGTCGAGGCGCAGATGAACTGTTCCGAACCGGCGGATTTGAGAAAATGGCTTTCGAAATTTCCGGGCGGGATGATGTTCTTCCTCGGCTGTCACGTGGTCGATCTTGTATTTTCGATAATGGGAAAGCCCGACCGCGTGATACCGTACAACCGCCGGACGGGAAAGGACGGCATCGGCTCCGAGGATTTCGGAATGGCGCTTTTTGAGTATAAAAACGGCATTTCGATAGTCAAGGCAAATGCTTCGGAGGTCGGAGGGTTTGCAAGGCGGCAGCTGGTGGTTGTCGGAACAAAGGCGACGGTTGAGCTGAAGCCGCTTGAGATATTCACCGACAGCGGGACTGTCACCGATGTGAGCATTTACCGTAAAGCCGACGACTGGTGGGACCCCGGCGAAAAGAGCCGCTCCGGGAATTTCGGTCGGTACGACGTTATGATGAAGGAATTTGCTGAATTTGTCGCCGGTGAGGCGGTCAATCAGTACACATACGATTATGAGCTTGAGCTGTACAGAATCCTGCTTGAATGCTGCGGGGTCGCCAGTGAAGGAGAAGGAGAAAAACAATGAAAGCGATACTTGTGAACGACGACAGGAGACTCCGCTGGGACGATGTTCCCGACCCGGTCATGGGGGAGGACGACTGCCTTATAAAAATCGAGGCTGCGGCGGTCAACCGTGCCGATCTTATGCAGAGAGAGGGCGATTATCCCCCGCCTCCCGGCTGTCCGGAGTGGATGGGGCTTGAGATCGCAGGAACGATCGTTGACATAGCCGACGGCGCGAAGAAAAAATCCCGCTGGAAGGTCGGAGACAGGGTGTGCGCGCTTCTCGGCGGCGGAGGATATGCGCAGTATGCGAACGTGAAGTACGATATGCTTATGCCGGTTCCGGAAAACTGCACTGTCACCGAGGCGGCGGCGATACCGGAGGCATTTGCGACGGCTTATCTCAATCTGTTTATTGAAGGAAGGATGAAAGCCGGCGACACGGTTCTTGTGACCGGGGGAAACAGCGGGCTTGCAAGCGTTATAATCCCGATGGCGCGCGCGTTCGGTGCAAGGGTGATAACCACTGTCAGAAACGATGCCAAAGCAGAGGCTGTTTCGCATCTGAAAGCCGACCGCGTGATCGTGACTGACAGGGAAGACCTTGCTGCGGCTCTCAGGGAGGAGCTTGATGCGGGGCATCCGGTGGACATCGCGATTGACTGTCTCGGTGGGGATGTTATGGGCAGGTGTCTGCATTATCTTGCCCGCGGGGCGAGGTGGATAATGATAGCCGCGCTTGCCGGGGTGAAGACCGAGATCGATCTCAAGAACATTTATGTAAGAAACGTACGGATAATCGGCAGTACGCTCCGCTCCCGCGCTCCGGAGGTGAAGGCGGAAATTCTGTCCTCCCTTGTCCGCGATGTCTGGGGAAAGGTCAGCTCCGGCGAGATACGTCCGACGATATTCAAAGTTCTTCCGATAACCGAAGCGGAGGCGGCTCACGATCTTCTCTATACCTCACAGAGTGTCGGCAAGGTTGTTATGACGGTTGAGTGATGGGGGAGGAACGCTGGGCTCTGCCCAGACCCGCTTAAGAAACTTCTTGAAAGAAGTTTCTTAAGAATTTTCAAGAACTTTTGGGCTATAAGAATTATAAATAAAAGGCAGACGGCACTCCGGGTGGTTACGGGGTGCTGTCTGCTATATTATTTTTACGGGAAGACTGACTTGGAATGAAGAATCAGAGGACGCTGTGGAGGAACTGCTGAGTCCTCGGATTTTTCGGGTTTGAAAAAAGCTCCTCCGGGGTGTTTTCCTCTGCGATTATACCGCCGTCCATGAAGAAGACGCGGGTGCCGACCTCGCGGGCGAAGCCCATCTCATGGGTGACGACGATCATTGTCATTTTCGACTCGGCAAGCTCCTTCATGACGTCGAGAACCTCGCCGACCATTTCGGGGTCGAGGGCGGAGGTCGGCTCGTCGAAGAGCATGACGCGGGGGTTCATTGCAAGAGCGCGGACGATGGCGATACGCTGCTTCTGACCGCCGGAAAGCTGGCTGGGGTAAGCATCCGCCTTATCGGAAAGACCGACGCGGGCAAGCAGCTTGAGGGCGTTTTCCTTGGCCTCTTCCTTGCTCTGGAGTTTAAGCTCTGCCGGAGCGAACCAGATGTTTTTCAGAACCGTGAAGTGCGGGAAGAGGTTGAAGTGCTGGAACACCATGCCCATATGCGTGCGCACCTTGTTGAGGTTGACGCCGGGGGCGGTTATGTCCTCTCCGTCGATTATGATCTGACCGGAGGACGGGACTTCAAGCATATTCAGGCAACGCAGAAAGGTGCTTTTTCCTCCGCCGGAGGGGCCGATGACGACTATCTGCTCGCCGTCTTCGATTTTACAGTTGATTCCGTCAAGAACCGGTTTGTCCGGGACGAAGCTCTTTTTGAGATCCTTAACCTCTATCACTTTTTGCAAGCCTCCTCTCGAACTTTTTGAACAGGAAATTCAGACCGCAGACGAGGATGAGGTACACCAGTGCGATCGAAATGTAAGGGAAATATGCGTCCATTGTCCTTGTCATGACGCGTTCTGCCGCTTTTGTAAGGTCGATCGTGCCTATATAGCCGATGACCGATGTCTCCTTGAGCAGTGAAATGAATTCGTTTCCGACTGCCGGGAGTATGTTCTTGACTGCCTGAGGCATGACGATCTTCAGCATTGTGATCCCCTGGGAAAGCCCGAGGGAACGTCCCGCCTCCGTCTGACCGATATCGACGGCGTTGATTCCGGCGCGGATTATCTCGGAGACGTAAGCTCCGGAGTTGATTCCGAATGCGGCGATGCCGACGAGGACAGGCTGTGTTGACGAGGCAAAAATGATATTGTAGGTTATGAGAAGCTGAACCACGACAGGGGTTCCGCGGATGACCGTTGTATAGAATTCGCAGATTGCGTTCGCGACCTTAAGCGAACCGCTCTGCTTGTGTATTGTCTTGATTACCGCAACAACGGTGCCTATAAGCACGCCCATTATTGTTGCGAAAAGCGTTATTATGAGGGTTTTTTCAAGACCTCCGAGAAACAGAAGATATCTGTCCTCGGCAATAAAGGTCTTGTAGAATGATGCCTTCAGAGACTCCATGAATATGACCGTGACTTCCGCGTGGCGAAAGCTCCTTCAGATATAATGGTGTGCTGACCTCCGCGCGGATGCTTTTGCCGATCTGCACCGGATTCTGCAATATGATTTCCGGGGGCACTGTGCCGGAACACAGTGTCCCCGATAGGCTGCAGGGTTTTCAGGAATTGCTTTCACCGGAATTGGCGAGTGCTGAATAATCTTCAACCCATTTTTCTATGGAACCGTTGTTCTTAAGCTCCTGAATTACTTCGTTGATAACGGCAAGAAGCTCGGAATTGCCCTTGGCGACCGCGATGCCGTATTCCTCGATCTCGGCGATCGGATTGCCGCTCTTGTCAACGAGCTTGAAGGTCTTGAGACCGGAGTTGTTCTTTACGATAAGCTCTGCGGTCAGCTTGTCGGTAACGACGGCATCGATCTTGTTCGGAACGGATGCGGCTGCGATGGCGGGGGACTTATAGCCGGTGACAACGGTGTCGGTCACGACCTTGTCGGATATGAGCTTGTTGACTGCAGAGTCAGAGGTCGTTCCCTCCTGAACTCCGATCTTCTTTCCGCTCAGATCTTCAAGAGTCTTGATTGTGTCGTTGTTTTCGGCGACGATTATGTACTGCTCGGTGGTGGAGTAGGGCATTGAGAAGTCAACGGAGAGCTTGCGGTCGTCGTTTATTGTGATTCCGGCCGCTCCGACGTCAGCCTTTCCGGACTTGACGGAGGCACAGATGGTGTTGAAGTCAACATCGGAAACCTCGGCCTTAACTCCGAGCTTCTTTGCGACTTCCTTCATGATCTCGATGTCAACGCCGACGATCTCGTTGTTGTAGATGAACTCGTAGGGGGCAAAGCCTGCTTCGGTGTAGACGACAAGCTTTCCTGCCTTCTTGATGTCGTCAGGCGACTTTCCCTTTCCGGAAGAGCATCCGGTGAGCGCGAACGCCGCGAGGATCATTACTGCGGCAAGTATGAGTGATATTGTCTTTTTCATTGTTTTGTTCTCCTGTGGAATTTGATGTGTATATTATACACGCGTTTATTCAGAAAGTCAAGGGGTTTGCGAATATTTTTTGAGATTTATTCATGTTCGTTGAATATGCGGTATATTTGCTGATTTACAGTTCACAAATGCGGCACAACAGCCGATTTTACATATAAGAATTACTGTAAATACCAGTAAAAGCGGTGAAATTCCCGGAAATCGCTGAAAAACCGGTCGTCTGCTGCGCAGGGCGGTAATGAATATATTCAGAAAATATACATTTTTGACATTCCCGGAGCGGTTGACATCCGGGCTGAAATATGATAAAATGATTTCCGTGCAATCATTGATGAAAGATACGGTAATAAACAGATGAAACACGTCGACATATACACAGACGGCGCGTGCAGCGGGAATCCCGGTCCCGGCGGCTACGGCGCGATACTTGTTTTCCGGGGGCTTGAGCGGGAGATCTCCGGCGGCAGCCCCGAAACGACCAACAACCGGATGGAGCTGATGGGCGCAATTTCCGCGCTTGAGCTTCTCAGGGAGCCGTGCAATGTGCTTCTGACCTCCGATTCGAAGTACCTTGTTGACGGAATAAACCTCGGTTGGGCAAAGTCGTGGAAAAAGCACAATTGGACTAAATCCGACAAAAAGCCGGCGCTTAATGCCGATCTCTGGGGGCGTCTGCTTGAGCTTCTTGAGGTTCACGATGTCACTTTCGTCTGGGTGAAGGGTCATGCCGGGCATCCGTACAACGAAAGATGCGATGAGCTTGCGGTTGCCGCGATAGAAAAAATGCGAAACAAAAGATAAAATATGCCGTTCCGGTGTGATTCGGGACGGCATTTTTGGCGGTGCGTGTTTGCTCAATGTTAATAAAGGCTATACTATCTGTAAACAAAGCCGCAGAGTGCTTGACAGGAGACGCCTGCGGGGTTATAATGCTTTTCATAAGGTTAACAGTGATAACTTTATGACCGATAATTGAAATAAACGGTTTTCAGGGGGGTCAAAGATGAAAAACAACACCGGTCTTGTGTACGACGTAAGGAACATAACTACGTTCCGTGAGCTTATAGAGGGCTCCGCCGAGCTTTACGGCGAAAGGACGGCGTTCATCTTCACCGACGGCAGTGAGGTAAGGGAGATAACCTATTCCCGTGCGTTTGACGAGATAAAGTCGTTTACCGCATATCTCCGCTCGGTACTGCCTGAGGGGGCGAAGGTTGCCGTCACCGGGAAGAACAGCTATTTCTGGGCGATAAGCTATCTCACAGTCACCTGCGGTGTCGGTGCCGTCGTGCCGATCGACAAGGATTTGCGTGCCGACGAGGTCGAGGGTCTGCTTGAGACTGCCGGTGTGTCAGCGGTGATATACTCGCACGAGCTTTCTGACAAAATCGCAGGGCTTTCCGAGAGATATCTCTGCCTTGATATGGAGAATTATGAGGAATATATCGAAAAGGGCAGAGAGCTGAGGGAGCAGGGAGATACTTCGTACGAGGATCACAGCGTAAATCCGCACGCTCCCGGAATTCTGCTCTTCACCTCCGGTACGACCGGCGTGTCAAAGTGTGTCATGCTGTCGCAGTACAACATCTGCTCGAACGTCATGGGGGTGGCAAGGGTGCTGAAGGTCACACCCGACGACCGCGCTCTGTCGGTAGCGCCGCTCCACCATACGTTTGAATGTACTGCAGGATTCCTCTTTATGATCTACAACGGCGGGAGCATTGCATACAACAGTTCGCTGAGGAGGCTTCAGGCGGATCTGAAGCTCTTCCGTCCGACCGTCATGGCGGCGGTGCCTCTGCTTCTGAACACCTTCAGGAACACCATAATCAGAAAGTACAGCCAGATGAGGGGCGGCAGGCTCGTCCTTTCGCTCCAGAGAGCGCTTTCCGATGTGTCCGGAGAAAAGGCAAAGAGGCAGATCTTCAGCGTGGTAAACGAGACGTTCGGCGGAAGGCTCCGCCTCATTGTCTGCGGCGCGGCGCCGCTTGATACGGAGACAACCAGGGATTATGCGCGTTTCGGTATTAAAGTATATGTCGGATACGGGCTGACCGAAACGTCTCCGGTCATAACGGTTCAGTCGGATTTCTATTCCGCTCCCGGAGACGTCGGACGTCCGATCCCCGGAACAAAGGTGCGGCTTGACGACGTGAACGAGGAGGGAATCGGGGAGCTTGTTGCAAAGGGGCCCGGCGTGATGCTCGGCTACTACGAAAACAAAGAGGGGACGGAGGCTGTCATGGAGGACGGCTGGTTCCACACCGGCGACCTTGCAAAGCAGCTTCCCTCCGGCGCATATAAGATTACCGGAAGGATCAAGAGCATGATAGTCACCCCCGGCGGCAAAAAGGTGTTCCCGGAGGAGCTTGAAATGTTCCTTGAAAAGAGTCCGTACATCTCCGAGTGCATGGTCTGCGGCAAGGAGACCGACAGCGCGGTAAGAATCACGGCGCTTGTTTTCCCGGATGCCGATGCGGTTGCGGAAAAGCTGGCGAAGTCCGGGATCGAACCCGGAACGGAAGAGTTCCGGGAGGCGCAGAAGAAGCTGATCTCCGACGCGGTAAAGGCGGTAAATACCGGCTTCCCGAACTACAAGCACATTTCCGACATCATCATCCGCGAAAAGGAATTTGAAAAGACGACGACGAGAAAAATAAAGCGGAACGCCCCGGAGAACCTGAATGAGGGCTGATATGCCGAGGGAGACATTGCAGTGAAAACAGTGAGAGCCGAAAACCGCGATAAATTCATAGACGCGGCGCTTGAGGAGCTGACCGAGTACGGAGTTTCGGGCTTTTCGGCGCGGAGGGTGTCGAGGCGGCTGACGGTGTCCGGCGCCGCGCTCTATAAGCATTTCGAAAACCGTGAAGAGCTTCTCCGCGCAATGATACGGCGTATCTATGACAGATGGTCGGAGATCCAGCGCAGGGCGGTTGACGGATGCGGAGAGGGGTCATCTCCCCGGGAGAGGATCATGGCGGTATGCGAGGCATATGTCAGATTTCTGTGCGGCAATCCGGAGTACCAGACGGTGATTCTTATGAACGATCGGGTGTTTTCTCCGGAGCTCCGCGCCGAAAAGACGAAGCTCAGCGGAATGTCAAAGGAGCTTGTCGACGAATACTGCCGCTCTGTCGGTATGCCGGACGATGTCAGGAACAGAAAGCTCCTCGCGGTGCGCGCCTGTCTCTACGGAACCGCCGCGCTTGTGAATTCCGGCGAAGCCGACCTTGACGACGGAGCCATTGAAATGATGACTGTGGCTGTCGGGAGAGAGTTTGACTCGGACTGACGGATCGTTTTTCGGGACGCTGTCCCGAGCCCTGCCTTCTTTCCTGAGAAGAAAGAAGGGAGAAAGAAGAATTGGGGAAGAAATATTCTGTGAACTGAAGAACAGCACGCTTCCGCTTGCCGGGGGGTGCTGTTTTTCTGTTTGGTATTGACTTTTTTCCTTTATGAGGTTATAATATAAATTGGAATATTATCAACATAACCTTGCGGGGAATGATAAAATGAAAAACAACATATCAATACTTGTGATTAACGGACCCAATCTCAATCTTACCGGTACAAGAGAGCCGCAGATATACGGCTCGGTCACACTTGACGATATAAACCGTTCTCTTACCGATGCGGCGGCGTCGCTGGGGATAACAATAAAGTTATTTCAGTCAAATCACGAGGGCGATCTTATCGACAGGATACATTCCGCCCGCCCGGAATTTGACGGGATAATCCTCAATGCCGGAGCCTTCACGCACTATTCCTATGCACTGCGCGATGCGATTGCCTCGGTTGCCGTTCCTACGGTCGAGGTTCATATGTCAAATGTGGACGCAAGAGAGGATTTCAGGCGCATTTCGGTCATAGGTCCCGTGTGCATCGGTTCGGTGTCGGGGTTCGGCAGCTTCAGCTACCACCTTGCGCTGGCTGCGCTTATCGAGAGATTCAAGAACGACTGATATGGGAAGATTCATTGTAATCGACGGGCTTGATGCTTCCGGAAAGGAGACTCAGACGGAGCTTCTGCGCGCTTTCCTTGAGGCGGCGGGGAAAAGGGTGAGAGTGATATCTTTTCCGCAGTATGACAGCGAAAGCTCGGCTTTTGTGCGGATGTATCTTTCCGGAAAGCTCGGGATGCATCCCGAGGACACTAATGCATATGCCGCGTCGTCGTTTTTTGCGGCGGACAGATATATTTCCTACCGGCTTGACTGGAAAAGGGATATTGACGACCCGGAGACGGTCGTTATTGCCAACCGCTACACCACAGCAAATGCCGTTCATCAATTGGCAAAGCTGCCGCGGGAAGAATGGGACGGATTTCTTTCGTGGCTTTGGGATTATGAGTTCGGAAAGCTGGGAATACCGGCTCCGGACGACGTCATTTATCTTGAAATGCTTCCGGAGATATCGCTCCGTCTGCTGAAAAGCCGAACGGACGCCACCGGAAGAGCCGCCGATATTCACGAGGCGGACAGGCATTTCATCGAAAACAGCTACAAAGCCGCGATGTATGCCTCGGATAAGCTCGGCTGGACACGGATAGTCTGCTACCGTGACGGAGAGCCGCTGTCAAGGGGCGAGATACACGGAATGATAACCGACAGGCTCGGTTTTGCCGGATTATAACCGGAAGAGGGGGGAAAGATCATGATATACGAATTTCTTGCCGACGGATTTGAAGAGGTCGAGGCTCTTACGCCTTACGATATGCTCCTCCGCGCCGGAGCAGATATAAAGACGGTCAGCCTGAACAGAGGGAAGACCGTTACCGGTGCGCACGGGGTAAGGATCGAAGCCGATATCACGCTTGATGAAGCAGTTCAGGCACCGGATGCCGTTGTGCTTCCCGGAGGAATGCCGGGGGCGAAGAATTTAAGAGAGTCTGAGACTGTCTGCCGCATTGTGAAAGAGACTGCGGCACGCGGAGGGGTCATAGGTGCGATATGTGCCGCGCCCTTCATCCTCGGGGAGCTGGGGCTTCTTGAAGGAAAGTCGGCGATCTGCTATCCCGGATTCGAAAAATGCCTGCACGGGGCAAAGATATCCGATAAGCGCGTGGTTTCCGACGGAAATACCGTCACAGCCGCCGGGATGGGCGTTGCGCTTGAGTTCGGCGCGGAGCTTATCACCGTTATTTACGGCAGCGAAAAGGCGGCGGAGGTTCTTCGCTCGGTGATGGCGCAATGACCGGAAACGGTGTTTCCGCAGGTCCCGTGCCGGGGCTGAAGAACGAAAAGAACCGGATCAGGGAGGAAATGCTGAAGGCGCGCCTTTCGGTTCCGGAGGATGTGAAGTGCGGTGCCGACGTCATAATGACAAAAAAGCTGCTGTCGCTTGCCTCGTTCAGATATGCCGGAACAATACTGTTCTACTATCCGATTAAGGGCGAGCCCGATATCACCGGAGCCGTTTCCGCGGCGCTTGCGGCGGGAAAACGGGTTGCGTTCCCGAAATGCTGTCCCGACGGCGCCGGGATGATCTACAGATTTGTGACCTCGCTTGACGAGCTTTCCCCGGCAATGTACGGGATACCCGAGCCGCCGGAGGAAAACGAGGGCTATGTCCCGTCGCCGTTTCTGAACGACATCTGCATAGTTCCCGCCGTCTGCTTTGACCGGCACGGGTACAGGATCGGCTACGGAAAGGGATATTACGACCGTTTTCTTGCCGGGTTCGGCGGAACGTCGGTGGGTTTTACCCTTGACTGCCTGCTTAAGGACGCTGTTCCGAGAGGGCGGTATGACCGCGCGGTAGACATGATAATAACCGAAAAAGGGGCGGTCGTTCCGAAATGAAAGTAAGAGCATCGTTTCTCTCCCCGCTTTTCGTACTGATACTGTATATTCTCGCGCTGGCGTCGGGACTTCTTCAGGACAAACTGATTTCCGGCGGCAACGATCCCTGCCTTTCGGTCATAATAATCTCGATGCTTGTCTATATCATCCCCGCGATAATCTTCTGCCGGCTGAAGGGTGTCGGATATTCCGCGAAGCTGAATATAAAGCTGTTTTCGCCCGGAAAGCTCGGGTGCGTGATAATGTCGTCGCTCGTGCTCATCTGCGGAACGGTTCTGATACGCTCTGCCCAGATTTATCTCGGAGGTACGAAGGAACCTGTATTTTCGATGTTCGGGGAATACCTGAACGCGGCTCAGGGGGCGGAATTTCTTCCGAAAGCAATGGCTTTCGCGGTCGTTCCCGCCATCTGCGAGGAATTTGTTTTCCGCGCGATACTTCTGACGGAGTACAACGAGGGCGGCTTCGGCGCGGTGACGGCATCGGTGATATCGTCGCTGCTTTCGGCGATGATGTTCTTTGACCTTGAAAAGCTGCCGGTGTTTTTCTTCTGCGGCATAATCTGCTGTCTTGTTACCTATGTCACCGGTTCGTCTCTCACTGCCTTCATTGTTCATATGCTTTTCGGCTTCTACGGAATTTTTGCCGAAAAGTACGTGACCCGTGCGATAATAAACCCGTCGAACCGGGTGATAAGCCTGTTTACCTTTTCGCTTCTGTTCCTTGTCCTTGCATTCATAATGCTCAGCGAGTTTGAACATATTCTCCGTAAGAACGGAAAAAGCGGCGTTCCGACACCGTCCTACCGTCTGAAAAAAGCTGACGACGGCGAAACTCCCGACGTTGCGGCGACCGAGGAGGAAGAAGAGGGAACAAAGAAGGTCATCGGAGACCGTACCAAAATGAACATAGAAGCGTTTTTCTCGCCGACATTCCTGCTCTGCATTCTGTTTTTTGCGGCGGCAGTGTTCGGATTTTCGTGAAAAGCAACCGTCCCTTGCGGTTCCGTCCGCGCGGGACGCATCCGTTTGTGAAAGGACGCTCTGTTTATGAGCGATAATCAGTATATGAACCGAAATACCAACGGCAGCCGCCCCGGCGGCAATTACGGAGGATATAACGACGCACAGCGGCGCACATCCGGCTCGCCTGCCCGTACACCGTCGGGTGCGGGACGCCCTCAGACCGGAGGCTCCTCCGTGCCGGTACGCAGAAGCCCCGCGCAGCCGGTGCGTTCGCAGCAGCCGGACAGAAGCCGCGCGGTCGTGAAAAGAAACAGCGGTCACCCCGCAAAAAAGACCGCGGCGAAAAAGGTACGCGACATCCGTCCCGACGGAAATTCCGGCGGAGGCGGCGGGCTTGACGACAGAACCGGAAACACTGCCGTGACAAGCCTGCTGAAGGCGGTCATCTATATCATGTCGATACTTGTGATCTCCGGATTTCTGTCGTACTTTGCAATAACCGCCGGAAACGATATCTTTGCCTTTGTCAAGGAGGATACCGAGGTCAGCGTGACGATTGAAGAGGGAACCGATATAAAGGCTCTCGGTGCAAAGCTGGCTGACGAGGGGGTCATAAAGTACCCGAGGGTATTCAGCTTCTATGCCAAGCTGAGAAAGAAGGACAATGTCGCACTTCAGGCGGGAGAATATACCGTTTCGCCGATGATGAACTACGACAGCCTTATCGCGGCATTTGCCAAGAGCAATGCTGCCGAAAGAACAACCGTCGTCGTCACCATCCCGGAGGGATATACGGTTGACCAGATAATCGACACGCTTGTCGGCAAATACGGTCTGTCAAGCGAAAAAGAGCTTAAGGACGCGATAGAAAACTACGACTACGACTACTGGTTCGTTAAGCGCCTTGAGACCGACAAACCGAGATACGGACGCAAATACCGCCTTGAGGGTTATCTCTACCCCGACACCTACTACTATTTCTCCGACTCATCGGCTTCCGCGATAATCTATAAGATGCTTGACAACTTCGACAAGAAGGTCAAGGATATCTTCAGAGGCGACAAAACGGTTCCCGGAAACAATTACATCGAAAAGATCGATTACCTGTGCGGGAATTTCGGACTCAGCTTTGATGATATTGTGACGATCGCGTCGATGGTTCAGATGGAGGGCAAGTACACAACGGAGTTCGGCACGATATCGTCGGTGTTCCATAACCGGCTTAAGAATCCGTCGGTCACAAACGGAAAGCTTGAAAGCGATGCCACGCTTCAGTATCTGCTTGACAAGCGTACCGAGCACCTGACGGAGGAGCACAAACAGATAGACAGCCCGTACAATACCTATCTGTACGAAGGGCTTCCTCCGGGGGCAATTTCAAATCCCGCGCAGACGGCACTTATCTATGCGCTCTATCCCGACGATACGAAGTATTACTTCTTTGTCGCCGGCAAGGACGGCTATTCACTCTTTGCAAGGACCTATAAGGAGCACCAGCAGAATATCGCAAAGGTCAATGCCGGAGAATAATTGAACAAATAATCCAAACACCTCACGGAGAAAACGCCGTGAGGTGTTATTTTGATGCCAATTGTAACAAAATTGAAAATTCGCTCGGACTTCTGTTGCATAGTATCTTTATTTGTAGTAAAATATATCCCCGGAAAGATGTTTTTCAATTCACTGAAACAAGGAGATAAACAATCATGTCAGTAAAAGTTGCCATTAACGGTTTCGGTCGTATCGGCCGTCTTGCTTTCCGTCAGATGTTTGACGCGGAAGGCTACGAGGTAGTCGCAATCAACGATCTTACCAGCCCCAAGATGCTCGCGCATCTTCTTAAATACGATACCGCTCAGGGTCCCTACTGCGGCAAGGTGGGAGAGAACAGGCACACCGTTTCCTACAAGGATTCCGTCCTCGGCGAAGACGGAAAGACCGTTGTCGTCCCCGGCTCCATCACCGTTGACGGCAAGGAGATCACCATATATGCCTGCCCGAAGGCTCAGGACCTTCCGTGGGGAGAGCTCGGCGTTGACGTCGTTCTCGAATGCACCGGCTTCTATACCTCCAAGGAGAAGTCAATGGCTCACATCAAGGCAGGCGCAAAGAAGGTTGTCATCTCCGCTCCCGCCGGAAACGACCTGAAGACCATCGTTTACAACGTCAACCACAATATCCTTACCAAGGACGACCAGGTCATCTCGGCTGCATCCTGCACCACAAACTGCCTCGCTCCCATGGCAAAGACTCTCAACGATACCTATCCGATCGTTTCCGGAATCATGACCACCGTTCATGCTTACACCGGCGACCAGATGATCCTCGATGGTCCCCAGAGAAAGGGTGACCTCCGCCGTGCACGCGCAGGCGCTCAGAACATCGTTCCGAACTCCACCGGCGCTGCAAAGGCTATCGGTCTTGTCATTCCGGAGCTCAACGGCAAGCTCATCGGCTCGGCTCAGCGTGTTCCCACCCCGACCGGTTCCACCACCATCCTCGTTGCCGTCATCAAGGGCAAGGACGTTACCAAGGATTCCGTCAATGCCGCTATGAAGGCTGCCGCTACCGAGTCCTTCGGCTACAACACCGACGAGATCGTTTCCTCCGATGTTATCGGTATGCGTTTCGGCTCTCTGTTCGATGCTACCCAGACTATGGTTCAGAAGATCGACGACGACACATATCAGGTTCAGGTCGTTTCGTGGTACGACAACGAAAACTCCTACACCTCTCAGATGGTACGCACCATCAAGTATTTCGCCGAGATCTGATCGCCGGCAAAAGCATAAAGAAAATGTCTCCCTGTTCACACGGCAGGGAGGCTTTCTTATACAGGTGCGGCGTGTCGGAAAACAGCTGCATCAGAGAATCCGGAAAAACAAAGACGCGTTGACCGGAAGGGTCAAAGAGCGCAGCAAAAATGCCGGAATCCCTGCCGGCATTTTTGACGGGCTGTAAAAGCCGCTCAGTTTTTTTTCATCCTCCGGTACTTTTGCTTCGTAGCCTCGCCTCCGCGAAGATGGCGTTCGGCTTTGTTCTGCTCAAGCACCGACTTGACCGCGGCAGAGAGGGACGGCGATATCTTACCGAGGCGCTCGGTGATGTCCTTGTGCACCGTTGATTTGCTGACACCGAATTCCGCCGCCGCTCCCCGCACGGTGTCCTTTGTCCGGATTATGTATTCCGCGATAGTTTCGCACCTTTCACGTCCGTATTCCTCCGTCAGCATACTGTATCAGCTCCAATGCGATGTTCGTTGGTACAGAATATGCCGGACGGCGCGGAAATATGCTCATGTCGTTGTGAAATACAGGGTGATGCTCTCCCCGCCGCCGGAAATCACGATTTTGTGTTTTCCCGGCTTTGTACGGGAGCCTACGCGCCAGCTCCAGCTGACGTTTCCGTCGATGTCGGCGCTTTTCGGCTCAAGACCCTTTGCGGCGGAGACAGACGAGGAATAATATACGGCGATGCTGTAAGTGATTCCCGGCGTGCCGGCGACGGAAAGCGTTGCCCTGCCGCCTTTTTTCACGTTTTCGGTCAGATATGTAACGGTGATCTTTCCCGGCTCACGGACGGCTGTTGTCTCAGGCGGTTTTTCCGTCTGAGCATCTCTGCCGGAGGTGCTGTCGGGAATATATGAGGTGGGCTCTGTAAAGTCCTTCTCCGTGCCGTCCGGCGGTTCCGGAGCGACGGATGACATGACAGCGCCGGAGATGCTTTCCTCCGGGACAACGCTTATGTAATCGGTCGGAGCGCAGGAGCACAAAAGAACGGCGCAGAGGAATACCGAAAGCTTCTTCATACCGCATCATTATCCGGCTCAATGTCAATGACAACAAGCTCCGGTCGGTTGAAAACCCGCGGGCGGACGTATTTTGAAAGCCCCCTGCTGACTATCAGCGTCTGACATGGGGAGCCGGGAAAAACAAACCTGCCGCCGGCATATTCCGGGAACAAGCCCTGATGCGGCGCATAAAGTCCGTTGAGCAGTCCCGGAATCATCACCTGTCCTCCGTGCGCGTGTCCGGCAAGAACAAGGTCAAATCCGGTCTCACGGTAATATTTCACCATCTCCGGGCGGTGTGTCAGCAGAACCGAGAAAATGCCGTTCCGGCAGAGCGCCGCACAGTCGGAAAGCTGATCCTCCCACAGCCGTCCCTTTCTGTCGGGAAAGCCGTACGGGTCATCGATTCCGCAGATAAGAAAGCTGCTGCCTCCGGCGGTAAGCATCGTCCCCTCGCCCTCAAGCACCGTTATGCCCTGACTTCTCAGGCGGTTTTTTATGCCGTCCGCATCGTGTGTGTATATTTCGTGGTTGCCGGAGACATAGAACGCCGGAAAGCGCTTTCCGATATATTCTGTCAGCGCAAAGGCTTTTTCGTTCGGGATACGGTCGTCGGCAATATCCCCGGTCATCATGACGGCATCCGGGGACAGCTCATCTGTCCTTCGGTAAAGCTCTTCTCCGAAATCCGAGCCGTGAAGGTCGGAGACATGAAGAAAACGCGTTCTCCCGCCGGCATTCCGGCTTTTCACGGTGTAATGCACGATCTTCAGCCGCTCCGAAAAGGCATAAGCCGCAAGCCCGCACAGCCCGCAGACCGCCGCCGCAGCTGCCGGAATGCGCGGGTTCACTTTCCCGCGACCTCCGAAACAATGTTGAGAAGGATCTCAGTCACCTCGTCCATACCCTCGGCGGTGGTGTGTTCATACGGACCGTGGAAGGCATATCCGCCGGTTCCGAGGTTGGGGCAGGGAAGCCCCATAAAGCTGAGCCGCGCCCCGTCCGTTCCTCCGCGGATGGGAGAGATGAAAGGCTTCACTCCCGCCTTCTCCGTGGCACGGACGGCGGTTTCGATTATGTGATATTCCGGCAGGATTATCTCCGCCATGTTGCGGTACTGCTCCTTCACGGTAACGGTGACCGTCCCCTCACCGTATTTCGCATTGAGAATGTCGGCAATATGCTTTATCACGCTGTTCCGGTAGGCAAAGATCTCCGCATTGTGGTCGCGTATGATATATTTCATCTCCGCATCCGAAACGTCGCCGGTAATCGAGCAGAGGTGATAAAACCCCTCGTACCCGTCGGTGTTCCTCGGTATATCGGTCGCGGGAAGCAGGGAATTGAACTCCATTGCCACAAGTGCGGCATTTATCATTGTGTCCTTCGAGCTTCCCGGATGGACGGAGAAGCCCTTTATCACGACATCCGCGGCGCTTGCGTTGAAGTTCTCATATTCAACCCCGCCCGCCGCGTCGCCGTCAACGGTATAGGCAAAATCCGCGCCGAATTTTTTAACGTCAAAGTGGTCTGCTCCCTCGCCTATCTCCTCGTCGGGAGTGAAGGCGATGCAGATCCTTCCGTGCGGACGGTTTTCGCTTATCAGCCTCTCGGCAAGGGTCATTATCTCGGCGACCCCCGCCTTGTCGTCGGCACCGAGAAGAGTATCTCCGGAGGCGGTTATAAGCGTCCTGCCGCGAAGTCCCGCAAGGTGCGGAAAATCCGAAACGCGGAGGACGGTTCCGTGACCGAGGTCAAGGTCGCCGCCGCCGTAGTTCTCGGTTATCCTCGGAACAACGTTGTCCCCGGAGCACTCAGGTGAAGTGTCCATGTGGGCTATGAAGCCGACAGCCGGGACATCTCCGCAGTCCTCCGTTGCCGGTATCTGCGCATAGACATAGCCGTTCTCATCGCATTCCGCCGGAATTCCGAGGGATTCAAGCTCGATTCTTAGCGCCGTACCGAGAACCTTCTGCCCTGGTGTGCTCGGTGTCGTGCCGGTCGTCTCGCTGCTTGCCGTGCCGTATTTTACGTATTCAAGTAAACGCTGATATGCTCTCATGTTTATGTATCCTTTCCTGAAAACCGCCTGCAGAGTGTGCCGGGGAGTGATAACAGACTGCTGTAATCTATATTACCACAGTTTTGCCCCGAAAACAATGATTTTTTCTCATAAATTGATTTTTTTCTTCATTGTCACCGCCGTCACAACGTGGTATAATAATATGGTCGGATATTGCGCCGCACGCATTCCGACAGAAAGAGGCATATAAAATGTGCAAGGAATGCTGTATAGTTGCCGCCGGACCGTCTCCGTCGTTCATAGTCCCGGGGGCTTTTGTGATTGCCGCCGACGGAGGGCTTGAAAAGCTGCGTGAGGACGGGATCACTCCCGATCTTGTGATGGGCGATTTCGATTCCCTCGGTGAGAATCCGACGGGCGACAATGTCCTGACCTTTCCGAAGGAGAAGGACGACACCGACACAATGCTCGCAATAAAGGAAGCACTGCGCCGCGGCTATGAAAAGATATATATATCCGGCGCCGTCGGCGGGAGACTTGACCACACCGTGGCAAACATACAGTCGCTGATCTTTGCGGTAAAGCTCGGCGCCGAGGCATACCTCTGCGGAGGTGAGGAGACCGTGACAGTCATAAATTCCGGAAGCGTGAAATTCCGCGAAAAGCCGTCCGGAAGAATTTCGGTGTTCTGCCTCAGCGATTCGGCGACAGCGGTAAATATCTCGGGGCTGAAATATCAGGCGGTCGGGGCATCTCTTTCGAATATGTTCCCGATTGGCGTCAGCAATGAATTTATCGGCGGGGAGGCTTCGGTCTCGCTTTCGTCGGGAATTCTCGGAATCATATGGGACGGGGTTCCTGATGATATAACCGTTTCCCCGAAGAGGGATTAAGGAGAAAACAGACAGAATGATAAAAGGTGCAATTTTCGATGTAGACGGAACTCTTGTCGATTCGATGGATATGTGGAATCACTGCGGGGTGAATTATCTTAAATCACGCGGGATCACGCCGGAGCCGGGGCTGAGCGAAAAGCTGGCGACCTTTCCGATAAACGTGACGGGAGAGTATCTGAGGGAGCATTATCACATTGACCGATCTGCCGCAGAAATAACAAAAGACCTGAACGACACAGCGCTCGATTTTTACATGAACCGCGCCGAGAGAAAGCCGTATGTGACAGAGCTTCTTGACGCGCTTTCCGAGGCGGGAGTGCTCATGATAACCGCAACAGCCAGCGATTCCGGGGTTGTGAGGAGGCTTCTCCGAAGGCTCGGACTTGAAAAGTACTTCTCCGGTATATACAGCTGCGAGGAGCTTGGCTGGGACAAGATGCATCCGGAGTGCTACCTGAAGTGCCTGACGATACTTGATACGGAAAAAGAGACGACATGGGTGTTCGAGGATATGCTCCACGCCGCCCATTCCGCGCACCTCGCCGGACTCCGCGTCGGAGGAATGTACGACCGCCCGAGCGCGGCAAACGAGGAGATAATGCGCAGCTTCTGCGACCGCTATCTTAAGACTGAGGAGGATTTCAGACGGTTTATCGAGGAAGAAATCAGCGACTGAAAACAGGATCCACTTTGAACGGTGGGTCCTGTTTTTTCAGTTGTCAGTGTGGATATGAATACCCTGTTTGATAAGTTTTATTCTGCATCCCGAACACATATCTGTCTTAACATGATTACCTTGCGGATCGTCATAGGATGTCTTTTTAACATCTTCGGTTTTCTTGCCGCATATACTGCAGGTTCCGGATTTTGTTGACGAAAAAAAGTTTTGCCTTTGCGATTTTGATTCCAATGCTTCTCTGATTGCGCCTGTATCATCGATAAGTGTTCCAAATCCGTATAGAACAAGAACACTGAGATATGAGAAAATAACGCCAAGGACAATAATTAGTATGCCGGTAATGACACCCTTTGGATCAGGTGTTGCTCCGTCAGCGCCGATTGAGCCGGCAAAGCAGATAAGTCCGTATATAACAGAGCCGGCACAACCGATGAACATTATGAGCATTGCAAGGTTTTTGATCTTTTTTCCTATGTCTGAGAACATATTTTTCCTCCGTAAAGTAAAAAGTGCGCAGCCGAAGCCGCGCACGAAAAATACCGGCTCCGATTGCTGCGACACAATTCAGGCACTCTTTACAGGTATGCTGAAAAGGAGTCTGTATTTTTACCGTGGGTAAAAAAACACACCTGAAAAAGCCTGTATTGAATTGTGTCGCAACATTAATTATACATTATTCCCGTCCCAATGTCAACCCGCAGCCAACAAAAAACCTTCCCCGGCGTAAGATACCGGAGAAGGTCATTTTTATGCGGTTTCCGTGCGCTCAGAGCACTGCCTCTGCCGCTTCCTTTTCAAACTGTCTTGTGTAAAGCCCGCAGTAGTACCCGCGCGCCTTCATAAGTTCCGCGTGTCTGCCGCGCTCTACTATCTTTCCGTCGCGGACGACGATGATAACATCCGCGTCGCGGACGGTCGAAAGCCGGTGAGCGATTATGAACGACGTTCTTCCCGCCGTCACCTTGCCCATTGCCTTTCTGATTATCTCCTCCGTCATGGTGTCAACAGAGGAGGTCGCCTCGTCAAGAACCAGTATCCTCGGATCGGCGATTATAGCGCGTGCAAAGGACAGAAGCTGTTTTTCTCCGGTGGAGAGCAGGTCACCGCCCTCTCCGACCTCGCTGTCAAGCCCTTTGTCCATCTTCTCAACGACCTTGTCGGCAGAGACGGTGCGGAGGGCTTCGTATATCTCCTCATCCGTCGCATCGGGCTTTCCGTAACGGAGGTTGTCCCTGACGGTTCCCGAGAAGAGATGCGGCGACTGAAGCACATACCCGATGTTCGAGTGCAGCCAGAGTTGCGAACGCTCCCTTGCATCCCTTCCGTCGATGAGAATGCGTCCCTCCGAAGGCTCAAAGAACCGGCAGACAAGGTTGACAAGCGTCGATTTGCCCGCGCCGGTCTCTCCGACTATCGCGACCTGAGTACCCTGTGCGATCTTCAGCGAGAAATGCTCAAGCACGCGGTCGTTGCCGTCGGGATAGGTAAAGCTGACATCGTCGAATTCAATGTCCCCGTGCAGCTTCTCCCAGTTTTCACGCTTCGGCTCAAAGGTGTCGCCGTATTTCGCAATGACCTCCGGAGTGTCTGCAACGTCGGACTTTGTTTCAAGCAGCTTTGTCACGCGCTCTATGTTGACCTGAGTGTTGATAAGCGTCGAAACCGCGTCGATGACCCAGATAAGCGGCTCCATAAGCCCCTGAGCGTATGACATGAATACCGAAAGGGTTCCGATCTCCATCGCCTGCTTCATGGTGATGATCCCGCCCTGCCACAGGACAAGGGCAAGCGCAACAAACGAGAAGAACGAGACTGTCGAGAACAGCACGCCCCGGAAATGCGTCGCCCTTACGGCTGTGCGCTTCATGTTTCCGGTGTCGGCTCTGAACTCGTCTGTTATCTTGTCCTCAACGACAAGGGTCTTTATCGTCTTTGCACCGGTGATACCCTCGTTGTAGTCGCCGGAGATGCGGGAATTCAGCTCACGCAGCTGACGGTTCAGCCGTGTCAGCCTGTTCAGGCACAGCGCGATAAGCACAATGGCAAGCGGAACGATCATAACGACCGCAAGCGCCAGCTTCACGTTTATCGAGAACATAACGGCAACCGCACCGATTATGTACGTCGTGTGCCATACGCTGTCCATCATTACCCACGACACAAGAGAGCCTATCCTTGAGGTATCGCTCATTATTCTTGAGTGGATATATCCGACGCTGTTCTGGTTGAAATACGTGAATGAGAGCGTCTGAAGATGATCAAAGCAGGTTCTGCGCAGATCGTGATTGATCATCACCTCAACTCTTGTCGCGCTGTATGTGGTGACAAAGTCGGATGCCACCCTTACGGCAAGAGTAAGGATATAAAGCCCCACGAAATACGGGAGCCCGGTCAGTATGCCGTCTGCAATGTAATTGTCAAGCGCATACTTCTGAAAAAGCGGGAACACGATGTCGATGGCACTGCTGACAACGCCGAGAAGCATCATCACCGCAAGCCTTTTCCGGTACGGCTTCAGAAACGGGAGCAGACGGTTCAGCCCGAAATACGGCAGACGCACATACTCCTCTTTTTTCTTCTTTCCGGTTTTGTTTGTCTGACCGTTCATGCCGTGACCTCCTCTCCGATGTTTTCTGCCTCATAATCGGGGCTTGAGGTCTGAATGTCGTAAATGCGCCGGTAAATGCCGCCGTCAATCGCCATAAGCTCGTCATGCCGCCCCATTTCCGCAATCCTCCCGCGGTCAAGAACCAAAATGAGATCGGAGTTCATGAGGGTCGATGTGCGGTGGGATATCAGAAACACGGTCGCACCTCCGAGCTGACGGTCAAGCCCCGCGCGTATCGCCGCATCGGTCTCCGCGTCAACTGCGGAAAGCGAGTCGTCAAATATCATTATCGGCGTTTTTTCCGTCAGCATCCTTGCGATAGCAGCCCTCTGCTTCTGGCCGCCGGAAAGAGTCACTCCGCGCTCTCCGACGAAGGTATCGTACCCTTCCGAAAAGCCGGTGACGGTATCGTCAAGGCAGGCAATTGCGGAGGCTTCGCGGATCTCGTCCATAGTTATGTCCGGACGGCTTATGCCGATGTTCTCCGCGATCGTGCGGGAGAAGAGATACGGCTCCTGAAGCACGATTCCGATGTTTTTCCGCAGATATGCCGCCTTTATGTCCTTTATGTCTGTGCCGCCGATGGTTATCCTGCCGCCGCTTCCGTCCTCGGGAAGCTCGTAAAGCCGGTCGAGCAGATACATAAGGGTGGATTTGCCGGAACCGGTGCCGCCGAGTATTCCGACGGTTTTCCCTGCCCGTGCAGTGAAGGAAATATGCGACAGCAGCTCCGGACATCCCTCATAGGCGAAGGAAACGTCGTCGAATACGATGTCCCCGTGCATATCCGGCTCGCCCGCGCCGTCTCTGTCCTTTTCCTCTTCGGAGGACATGATGTAGTTCAGACGGTCGATGGAGATGCCCGCCTTGCTCATCTCGGATATCATCCTTCCGAGACGGCGTATAGGCCACGCCAGCATTGCATTGTAGGTGACGAACGCGATGAACTCGCCGGAGGTCATGCCGCCCTTCACACAGCTGACGATGCCGAGAGTCATAATCAGCAGTGCCTGAGTACCGGCAATGAAGTCGCCCATTCCCCAGAATGCCGACAGCAGCCGCGCCAGCCTGACCCACAGACCCGTGTAATGGTCGTTCTGCTTTCCGAAGCGTTCGCGCTCGTATTCCTCCCGCCCGAATGCACGGACGACCCGAACTCCGGTAAGGTTCTCCTGAGCCATGGCCGAGAGAATACCCTCGTTCTCGTCGCACTCGCGGAAGTGCTTTCCTATGCGGCGCCCGAATATCGCCGAGTAGAGCAGTATCACAGGCATTGTCAGCGTCGCCGCAAGCGCCAGCTTCGCGTTCATAGAAAACATCACGGCAAGCGAGAAAACGACCTTTATCACTATCTGAAGAATGGCAGTCAGCTGCTCCGACAGGAATTCCTTCACGGTATCGACGTCGGAGGTACAGCGCTGGATGATGTCCCCGGTGCGGTTTTTCATGTGCCAGCCGAACGGAAGCCTTTCGATGTGCGCAAAAAGCAGATTGCGCACCGTTTCGACAAGCGTTTCGGAGGCTTTTGTGTTGTACAGTCTCTGGATATAACGGAACACCGCGGACAGAAGCGCGAAAACGGTTATCGCCGCCGCGATTATCCAGAGCCTCTCTCTCAGCACCGGCACCCCTCCGATAAGGTCGACGATGCGGTTTGCAAATCCCGGCAGAGCCGATTTTTCCTTCCCGATCACGGTGTCAACCGTAAAACGGATTATCTGCGGATTCACAAGATCTATTGCCGAAAGCACAAGAGAGGAGATCATACTCACGGCAAAAAAACGCTTGCTTCCGTCAAGGAACATAAGGAGCAAACGTCCCGACGGAATTGTCCCTCCGCCGGTATTCTGTTTTTTCTTTTTTTCTGTCATTGTCATAGAACACCCGAAAAAAGCAACTGCGGCGCCTGCCGCGACCGTTTTGCTCCCGCCGACGGTTTTCGGCGGGACGGATAACGCCGCATACATTCAATTATAACATCCGGGATGTACAAAATCAATAGTTAAAAATGAATATTTCCATATCCACGCCGGGGCAGGATTAATTGCGGGTCAGAAATCGCAGTAAGCCGGGCGGAACGGAACCCGGCATAATTGCAGGACGGGAGTGTTAAAACCCCGGGCTTGGGTTTTTAACACTCCCGTCATTCGGAAAATCAGTCGATGCAGAATTCGCTTTCGGTGTCGATATCGTTCCGTCTGTACCATCTTCCGCCGGTAAAATCGGGGAACACGACGGGGGCGCCGCCCTTGAGGATCGATTCCTCGCTGAGCGGGGTTATTGCCATAAGGACGGCAGTGTCGTAGGTGTCGATCGGCGGGCGTTTTCCTCTCTTGACGGAATCAAGGAAAGCGTTTATGACAAGGGTGTCCATACCGCCGTGATCATCGGTCTTTTTGAAGTCCTGCCACAGGGGGTGCTGATACTTTTCGGCATATTCGCCCGCATTACCCCAGATTTTGCGGGGTTCCCATTCGAATTCCTGATGGACGCCGTCAATATAGATGCTGTCGTTGTCCTCGAAATACATTCCCTTTGTGCCTCTTACCGTGAAGGCGCGGCTGTACAGGCGGGGGAGAGTGGTGTCGAGGGTTATTGTGATTGTCTGACCGCCGGAGCATTTGATCACGGTTGTGACGATGTCGCCCTGAAGAAAGTGGGTATCACGGAGGGGATCGCCGGGTTCACGGTGGGCAAGGCAGTATTCGTGAAGTCCGACCGCCGCGGAGGAGACGGAATTGAGGGTCAGCATACGGTTGCCGTTGTTGATATGGAGCAGCTTTGCTATCGGTCCTGCCTCATGGGTGGGATAGTTTTCGCAATTGCGGTAGATGTAATTGTTCAGACGGTAGCTGCGGCATTCCTTTCCGGTCGAAACAAGCTCACGCAGGTCGTGGTGATAGCCGCCGGCGCAGTGTACAATCGTGCCGAAAACACCCTGACGAACCATATTGGTTATCATAAGCTCGCGCTGACCGTAACAGCAGTTTTCAAGCATCATGCAGTGGATTCCGGTCTCTTCATAGGTTCTGACGAGCCTCCAGCAGTCGTCAAGGCTATATGCTCCGGCAACCTCGACGCCGGGTCTGACTCCCTTTTTCATTGCCGCAACCGCAAGATCGATGTGAGCCTCCCAGCCGGCAGTGATGATGACCGCGTCGATTCCGGAGGAAAGAAGCTCATCACTGTTGCTCGTTGATAGAGGACGCTTTCCGAGAATCTTTTCTACCTCGTTTGCCGCTTCCTCGAGTCTGTCGGGATAAACATCGCAGACGGCGGTGACCTCGTACTCATCGCCGCAGGACGGAAGGACGGACGAGCGGAGCAGACTGATTCCTCTGGCGCCGAAGCCTATCATGCCGATCTTTATCTTTTTATTCATATTTTTTTAACCCCCGATTGATTTTTTTATGGTATACCAATTGTATCACAGCCTGACAACAAATAAAATAGAAAATCGGGCATAAAATCTTTGAGATCGGACACATGATATGCTTGAGGTCAAAAAACTGCACCGCCCTATAAACGTGACCGGGCTTTGGGGCGCACTTGATGATATTTATCTGCCCGGATATTATTTTCCCGGCGAATTTCATGATTTCTGGGAGATCGTTTTTGTCAGATCCGGCAGCATGACAGCGACGGGAGACGGAAGGGTATACCGGCTGTCGACAGGAGATGCCGTGTTCCACAAGCCGATGGAGTTTCACACCGTCAGGATTGATGAGAGCGGAACCCGGCTGGTGCGGATCTCCTTTTCTGCTGTCGGAATTGGGATGAAGAGATTTGAAGACCGCATGGCGACCCTTCGCGACGATGAGATCGGGCTTTTTCTGATCGTGGCGAAAAAATTTGCCGCGGCAATGAAATGCCACAATGAGGGAGACATGGCGGGTTTTGAGGCGGCGGGAAACAGCGGAGCGGTCATGCTTGAGACGCTTCTGCTTTTGCTTTCCGGGCGACCTGACGGCACGAACCGCGACCTGTCACAGGATGAAAAGCGCTGGCTTGACATTGTTTCGGTGATGAAGGACAACATCGGTGAGATGCTTTCGGTTCCGGAGCTTGCCGCGCGGTGCAATATGGGTGTCAGCAGCTTCAAGAAGGCAATGCACAGCGTCTCCGACGTCGGCGCGGCGAAATTCTTTCTCGGAATGAAGCTGAGAAGGGTAATGGAAATGCTGGACTCCGGTTCGACCCTCAAGGAGGCGGCTTTTTCCGTCGGATTTACCGATATGAACTATTTCTCAACGGTGTTCAGGCGGGAGACAGGGATGACCGCACGTGAATATATGAGGATCGGCAGGGAAGAGGACGAGGAGAGAATGTGACAGACGAAATCACAGAAACCGGCTATACCGAAGGCTCATACGGGCTTTTCGGTATAGCCGTTTTTACGGTGTGCCCGGCACGCGTAATAACTTGGCGTATTCAATTGTGTGGGTTCGAGTCTATCCGCAAAGGGAAAACGGCGATTTTGCATCTGTGTTTTGGCACAGTGAAAAATCGCCGTTTGGGCAGCAAAAAAAACCGATATATTCGGGCTTTTCGCAGGAGACTTCTTTTTTGTCTCCACATTATGTTGTAATGTTACAGAAGGGAAACTTTTATTGAAGTTAGAAATACGCAAATACCTCTTCACTATTCACTCTTACTTATTACATAAAATTCTGAATGCGAGTTTAGCGAAAAGTGAAAAAGTAATATTTTCGTCTAATTCCATTTTGTACAGAGTGAACTTTACGCTATAGGGAGGGTATATTTCAATATTCTTAAATTCGTTTCCCAATGATATTTCTTTTGAAAAATATCCTGACTCATATTATTTTTCGGAATATTTTGGTCATATAGCTAATTCATCATATCAAGGAAACCTTTTAAAACAGCATTATGCAAAAACAACCTTTTTATCGGTGTGCTTGCGGACGGCATCTAACCACAGATTTTTTTCATTTTCCGTTGTTTCTTTAAATTTATGTTCTTCTCTTCCCAAAGCAACATTTTTTCTTTCTCCGAAAGAATGATACGGTTCAAGCTCAACTCTTAAAATATTTTCATATTGCTCGGCAAGGGCGGCTATTCCCTCAAAATGTTCCTTCCGATCATTGCAACCCGGAATTATAGGACATCGCAAAATGACGGCAGATTTTACTTCGCTCAATGCTTCAAGATTTTTAAGAATTAGCTTGTTGTCCGCTCCGGTATAAATTTTATGATTTTCCGCATTTGTTTCCTTGCAATCAAACAAAAAATAATCTGTATATTCTGCAGCTTTTAGTATGTTTTCCGTTTTCGTAGAGCCTGATGTTTCAATACAGGTTGAATATCCTTTTTGCTTGCAGCTTTTCAACAATTCATAAAGAAAATCAAACTGCATAAAGGGTTCGCCGCCAGAAAATGTTACGCCGCCGTCATCACCGAAAAAAATATCATCTTTTTCAATTTCAATCATAACATCTTCGACAGTATGTTCCTTTCCAAATATTTCAAGTGCTGATGTGACGCATATATCGACACAGCTTTTACAAAAAACGCACCTGTCTCTATTGATAATGTGAAGATTTCCGTCAAAGGAATGAACATTTTGTACACAAACCTTTATACATTTCCCGCACATAATACATTTATCCTTTAAGAATGAAAGCTCTTTCTTTACGGATTTGCTTTCGGGATTATGACACCACCTGCAATCCAAGGGACAGCCTTTAAAAAACACAACGGTTCTTATGCCCGGTCCGTCATTAACCGAGAAATGCTGTATGTTAAAAATACTTCCCGCTCTTTCCATCAGAACAAGCTCCTTCCTCCGTCCGAAACCAAAATTTCTCCTATAATATTTCGACTTTGCGAGAGAAAGAATATTGCCTCGGCTATTTCTTCGGTGCTTGCCTGCACACCGCGCGGTGATGCTATTTTTTTAATATCGCCCTCACGCTGACGGAGAATCTCGGTGGCGGTTTCTCCGGGAGCAATACCGTTTACCACTATTCCGAGCGACGCAAGCTGTTTTCCGATTCCCATGGTCATACCCCGTACACCCCATTTGCTTATACAATAGGCATTAGCGGCGGGTCTGAACCCCATTTCCGAGCAGACATTTACAATGTTTCCCTTAATATTGTTTTCTTTCATATACATAGCCTCAGCCTGCAAGGCAAAGAACAATCCCTTAAGATTTATATTCATGGTTTCGTCCCAGCCGGCTTCGGTTTTTTCAAAAAACCCCACAGCGCGCTCCCCTATGTCATCATCGCAGACAATCCCCGCATTATTTATGAACACATTGATTTTGCCGAATAATAAATGAGCTTTTTTTACAGCTGCTTTTGCGGATTTTACATCAGCAACATCCCAAACGAGATAGGCGGCATTACTGCCGAGTCTGCCAGCCGCGTCGATAAGCTTTTGTTCATTTCTCCCCGTAATTATTACCTTATAGCCATTGGTACGGAACAATTCTGCTGTTTTAAAGCCTATCCCTTTGCTTGCACCGGTTATTAAAGCAACCATTTTTTTATTCTCCTATATTGTTTCGTTTTGACTTCTTGAGATGATCTCGTCCTGAAGCTCTTTTGGTATCGTCACAAAAAAGTCGCTGTAGCCGCCTATTCTGACAAGTAAATCCTTATACATTTCGGGGTTTTCCTGTGCCTTTAAAAGCGTTTCGGAATCAACAATATTAAATTGCAGCTGTGAACCGTGGGTTTTTAAGTATCCCCGTATCAACGCCGATATTTTTTTAGGGTCTATGCCCTTGTTTATTTTTACATTAACAGACGTACCGCCCAAAAACCTTGACGGTTCCCAATAGACGGTAGAAATAAGGGAGAGTGTCGGTCCCAAATTATCATAACCCTGCACAGGACAGCTCCCGTCATTAAGGGGCATACCTGCTTTTCTGCCGTCTGGAGACGCGGGTGTTGTTCTTCCCTGAATTTCATGCTCTCTGTAGGAAAACGCTCCCGGAATGATTTTTGCACCGCGCACTGTTTTCATCGATGAAAAGGTTTTAAGTACCATATCGGCAACCTTTTTAGCAATCCTGCTTGCTTCTTTATCACCTGTTCCGAAATGAATAACCTTGTTGCGAATATAAAGTAACAGATCCTCGTTGTCCGCAAAATTCTTCTCAAGAGCTTTATTCAATTCAGATATGGTAACACGCTTTTCATCAAATACTATTCTTTTAATAACATTAAGGCTCTCGGTTACATTCTGCATTCCCAAAATGTTCGGTTCGAGCTCGTTATATCTCGCACCGCCGCAATCGTTGGATTTTCCTCTTTCAATACAATCGTGAATGAGAACGGAAATCCTCATGGGGTCGGTGCTGTTTCTTGCACGTTCGACCTGCCATAGATTTTCCTGCAGGATTACTCTTTTTGCATAACCTTCAAACTCGGTTTCAAAATTATTGAATACCTGTTCAAAGCTGAAAGAATCATCGCATTTTTTCAACGCCTCTAAAAAGACCTTTAAAAGATTGATATACGGACTTGTAATTGATATTCCCGAACAGCCTATCGGCGTTGTTTCAACGCAGGTTGAAAGGGTGAACATATTAGCCGCCTTTTCATCGAAGCCGTTGCTAAGCATTGACCGCGTCACTTCGTCACTGTTCCATATTTGCGGCTGACAATGACCGTCAGCGATAAGCCTTGCCGCGTAATTTAAAATTTCCTCGCTTGTTTCTTCGGTTACGCAAAAGCCCACATTCGGATCGGGAAGATGTGTATGCTCGATTGCCCTTAAATAATGCCAAGTCAGTTCGTTTTCTACATTGTTTCCGTTTTCATCACGGCCGCCCAGCATTAATCCCTCTGCCGCCCAGGAACTCATATTAGGTATGCTTTGCAAAAAGAAACAATCTATAAGCTCCTGTGCCGCTTCGGGAGTTAAAATTCCGCTTTCTATGTCATGCCTGTAATACGGCAATAAATATACATCGGGCTTTCCGAAAGAATATATTCCGTAAAGACTCCAGGTGAACATATGAATACTTTGCAGGGCTTCCCTAAATGTTCTCGCGGGATTTGACGGTACCTGTTTTAAAACCTCGTAAAGCTCATAATATTCTTCTCGCTGCGCACCTGTTGCATTGTCCGCAAGCTCCTTTGCCTTTGCTGAATATGAATCGCACATTTTTAAAAGTCCTTGAAGTTCAATTTTACAGCAATATAAAAACTCATATCTTTCGGTACAGCTTCCGTCGCCTAAGTTTAATTTGCCTATTTCATTATCAAGGATTTTGACAATTCCGTTTATTCCTTTATCAAGCAAAAGCTGATAATCAAGTGCAAGGTGGTCGGCGCGTCCGCGTTTTCTCGGCATAATTTTTTCAAGCTTCAGACATTCCTTGTATCTTTCTTCTTCCTCGGGCGAAAAATCGTCAAAACAGGGCTGACCCACAATAAGCTCTCCCGGAATTATTACGGGTCTTGTATTTTCAAGCATATACGCTTCGGCTGCCGAGCGGCGTATTCTTGCTGTGTCTGCATTCCAAGCGTTATTTTCCCAGCCTTCAACATATAACATTAGCGAACTGTGACACTTCCAGCACACCGTATTTTTATCCGTTGCCATTTTTGAATTATTAAAATAATAATCTCTTAATTTTTCCACCCTCGCGGTTTTTTGCGGTTCTTTCATAATGACAGCCTCCTTGCAACATTTATTTGCTGTACTTGATTTTCATGTTGAAAAATCGGTTCTTTTATGTTATAATGCTATTATAACAGCTTTTTAATGATATTTCTATAAAAAAACGTTACAACAAATATGAAAATATTAAACTAAATGGACGGATAATATGAAAGTACAAAAAGATATCGCTTTTTTCAATGAAAAACTGCAGATTTCTGTTGTTTATACAAACAGTAATTTCGGAGCGGGAGATACAGAGGTTGCAATATATAGTAAATATAAAATCAGCATACTTATGACCGATGGAATAAATGCGGTAATAAGCAATGCTATAATCGGAGGAAATAGAGGCGATATTTTATTTTTCAGACCCGACGAGCTTCATTTCGGACGGTTTTTAAAAAGCGGAAGCTATGCCTATTTGGATATATTTATGCCCTTAACATTTTTTGAATATTTTACAAACGATACTTCGATAATCAACTTTTTAACAGACAATTCAACGAACAGAAGAAACTGCATACATTTTGATGCGGAAAGGCAAAATGTCATCAATAAAATTGTATCGGAAATAATTAAATATGTAAAAAATGATGAGAAATCAAATGATATGAAATTGTTTTCATTTATACTGCAAATCATTCTTTTATGTAATGATTTTTATGATGCAGAAACATTAAAACCCGTGAATTATAAAATGCCGGATATGATTCTCAACACCATGCGTTTTATTTCGGAGAATTATAATCAAAAACTTTCTATGAAAGAAATTACATGTATGTTACATTGTTCTGTAACATACCTTTCTAGGATTTTTAAGCAGTATGTGGGAATGACCGTATACGATTATATAACAACAATACGAATTGCAAAAGCTCAAATAATGTTACGGGAAGGCAAATCCGTCACAGAAGCATGTTTTTTGTCAGGGTTTAATGATTGCTCCAATTTTATAAATAAATTCAAAAGAGCCACCAATGAAACTCCCTCGGAATTCAAAAAGCATTTACGGTAATCCGTTCTATATTAATGAATAATGCAAAACGAAAATCCGCCCTCTTCCGAGAACGGATTTTCGTTTTGGCGTAATGTTATAGAAGGGAAACTTTTGAACTATCAATAGATTCCCGCTTCAATTCAATCAACACTGATATCGTTAATCTTTTTAATCTCAAGTTCGTATTTTTCCGCATCTCCGCCTGTCGTATACAGGCGTTCTAACAAAATACTCATTTGATCGTAATAAGATAAATTAACGCAAGAAAATTTTAAGTATCCACGCACAAGATATTGAGAAAAACGGCTTTAGAATAGCAAAAAGACCACAATATCTTGTGGTCTTTTTGCAAGTTTTCCTTTTGTAACATCGGGATGTGACTGTGCGACGGAATAGCACAATCTATTATAATGCTTAAAACAAGGTGTTTCTGCCTACAGTCTATGTTCTGCTGTTATTCGGATTTGCTGTGACGAAATAGCACAATCGGTTTCCAATCGCAAGACTTTTATCTTTTTTATTATACTATATCACAGCAGATAAATCAACAATTTCGTATGTAAAAGCCGACAGTCAAACTGCCGGCTTTCGGTTATACTGTTTCGGTTGTTTCGGTTCCGAATTTCGTGATCACTTTAATTGTTCCGTCCTTATATGCCTTTATACATTCCACCACCCTGCGAATAACCATATCATCATATTCCGCGAAGGAGGTGTCATGGCTATCTAACCAATCGCAAAGCCGTTTGATTTCAGAGTTTACTTCATCACTTTTATCAAGCTTTGCCTTTGCGGTTTCCTGCTGCTCACGAAGCGTTTTAATTTCATCGGCAACATTTTGGATGCACTCTAAATATCGGGTTTTATCACCTCCGGTGTTCCGATAGCTTATCATATAATTTTCCATTTCCTTAGTTGCTTCCTTGATACGCTTTTCAATAGCACCAAGATCAAGGTTTGTCTCATCTCCGGTTACGGCATACGCAAGATTCGCTTTGATTAGAGTTATTGCCTCCGCATTGTCATTCACGGCATTTTTTAGTGCCCTGCATATTGCAGCATGAAGTTTGTTTTCTTCAAAACCTTTTGAATGTGGGCAATATTTAGTTCCGTGCTCAATTCTGCTGAGGCAACGCCAATAAATTCTCTTTTCATCTCCCTTTGTCCATGTCTTTCTTTTATATGGGCTGCCACACTCGGCACAAATCAAAAGTTCCGAAAGAGCATATTTTCCGCTGTACTTTCCAAGAGAAGTAAGCGTTTTATCGGAGGTGCGCCGTTTGCTGCTTCGCCGTGCAAGCTCTGCCTGCACTGCATTGAACAGATCTCTGTCCACAATAGCCGGATGATTATTGCTGACAAGGTATTTGGTTCGTTCGCCTCGATTGATTTTCGTATGCTTACTGATGCAGTCTGTTCTGAAAGTTTTTTGATAAATCACATCTCCGACATACTTTTCATTGGTGAGTATTCTTTTTATATTTTCTTTGCTCCAAACCGTTTTGCCGGTTGTGGTTTTTACTCCGTTATCTTCAAGGTAACTTTCTCTTTTGTGCCGTCGTACATATCAAATACCTGACGGGTAAAGTCCGGTAGATTAAAGTCCTTTGGCTGCGGCACTGCATCAGAACAAAGAATACTGATTGATTTCATTCTGTCCACTCGGAATGTTGTAATGCGCTGATGTTTTTCACAAAAGCCGACCACATAGTAATGATCTTCATTCCACACAAGGTAGTAAGGGGAAAAATGATAGCGCTTACCGTTGTTATTCGGAACTTCCTCTCTGTATTGGTTATAGTGAAAATACAGGAACGAAATTTGTTTGCCCTGATTGATTGCCGTATTTATATTATCTACCAAATAGTAAATCTGCTCATTCATCGGTTTGACACGCTGGGAAATATAGATATTCCTTTTCAGTCCTTCCGACTGATACACGCTTGTCATCTGCGACAGCTTATTCGCAAGCTCCGAGCTTTTCTTTGCCGTAATGAATTTCGAGGACTCCACCGCATCAATCAGTAGCTTCACTTCCGGCAATGTAAACAAATGGCTGCCCAGGGAATAGCGATTCTCACGGCTTCTTTCTTCTTCAATATCAATGCCAATGTCACAGAGCTTCGCAATGTCGCCCGGTATCGTTTAGCAACACATTATTCCTGCTTTGTCAGCTCATAAACCTTACCGGGTTCAACGGTGCCATTACCGCCCACAAGAGTCAGTTTGTCACCGTCAACGGTGTAGGCATATTCGCAGTCGGTCACATAATCAAGTGCGTAATCCACCTTGAGTGTGTCTCCGTCTATGTCGTATGTAAATTCATAGTGATTGGTTTTATCAATACACATACATCCGTTGCCTTTGCCGTCAAACTCATATTCTGTGTATTGGTCATAATACCAAGTCCCCTGTAAAACAGAGAGGTCTTTTTTACCACCTGCGCAGCCTTTACAAATCAGCACAATGAATATTACTACGAAAAGGAGTGCCAATAACGAGGCAATCACCGTTCTTTGCCTTTTTCTGCGCTTTATTGCGGCTTTGCGTTTAGGCGAGAGATACCTGCCCTTACTTGACGGTGGTTGTCTTTTGTTTGCAGTTTGATTTGTTGCGCGGACAGTCCGTTCGGCGTCAATTGGATTTTGGGAAACCTGACGAGACTGCAAATTTTTCTGCCGCATTTGAGTTTGGTTATTTCTTTCTAATGAAGACGAAGGTGCTTTGTCAAATATTCCGAGTATTTCTTCAAGTTCTTTTCCTTGTTCGTCCATTTGGTTTCTCCTTATTCGATTTCTTTCCGAAATCGGCAAAGCACCTTTATTTACCGCCTTTCGGAAAGGGACCTCCGAAGAAATCCTTTTCATAAGGAAAAGGCGGCAGCGGAAGCTCCGCCACCGCCCTCCTTAATTGGTCAGTTATCCGTTATTTCACAGAATGTCTCTTTTTACCGTAAACAGCAGTTGCTGCAACGCCGAAGCCGGAAACAAAGAGGACTGCAATCCAAAGAGCCATCATGCTGTTATCGCCGGTCGGAGGAGAATCGGGATTCTCAGGCGTCGGATCGGTCGGTGTTCCGGTTGCCGGAATTTCAACAGCAGCCTTCTTGTAGCCGCAAACCTTACATTCTTCGTGCTTGGAACCCTTTTTGGTTGCAGTTGCTTCCTTATCTACCACCCACTTAAAGCTGTGTGCTGCAACATCAGCCTTATCGCCGCAGGAGCATTCTTTCCAGTGGTTGATAGAATCGGATTTCCAGTCAGAGCTGTAGTTGTGGGTATGCTCACCGCCGCCGGTTGCCGGGATAGTTTCGGTTGTCATCGTATAACCGCAGACGGTGCATTCCTTATGCTTTGAGCCGCTTGTGGTAGCTGTTGCCGGGGTGTCGATAATCCATTCGCCGGCGGTATGAGCTGCTTCCTCAGACTTTGCGCCGCAGGAACATTCATGCCAGTGCTTGTATGCGTCGGATTTCCATTCGGTGCCGTAAGTGTGGGTGTGCGAAGCTCCAAGTGGAGTCAGCATGAAGCTGTACACTGCGTTGTTAGGCCGCATAAACATAGCTCCACCCGCTGTTCCGTCTAACGTTACATTTTCTTCCTCCAAACCCAAAAATGTATAGCCTTCGTCAGGCTTAATGTGAACCTCGAGGAAGTATTCTACGCCTTCCTTTATAAGCTCATCCGCACCAAGACGCTTTACTGTTTCGCCTTCGAGATAACATAACACGTAGCTGCCACCTAAAGCAACATCATCCTCATTATAACAACGATAGGTATCGCCATAAGAAAAGTCTACTACATCTGGTGAAATGATTTTTACAGAAATATCGCTGGCTTTTTTGCCAACAGCATAGTTGCCCAGTGTAAGTTTGACAGCCTTAATTGATATATCACAAGGGATATAGGTTGCTTCTGCGGTTACATTACCTTCCGGCATAATGAATTTCGCAGTCATGTTGTTTTCATCATCAACGGTAGCACCGGTAACAACCCACTTCTTAAATGCCCAACCTTCATCTCGTCTATCGTTCGCCTGCAGCACCACTTTATCACCGGGTTTTGCTTTTGTGATGTCTATATAACTTACATTTTTAGCCACACCGTTTTTTACGGTAATATCATACATCTGCGGCAATGTTGAGGATGTCACCTCATATTCCTGAGAATGAAAATAAGCAAGAGATACAAATTGGTATTCATAAAAAAGAGGTTTCGATACAATCTGCCACTCTACTTCATTGACGAAAAACTGCGGGTTTTTCGACAGCTTGTGGGTTTTGCCGCCTTCACCGTCTATGCGGACTTGGACAGAAAACCTCCATGTTCCCTCTGTAAACGTATTCCCAGAGAAAACAGTATCCCATTTTCCTGTCTCTGTGTTTTTCTTTTCCCAGTGAGGCATAGTAATATATGCAGGGCTGCCTTCTGTCACTGTAAATGCCGGATAATTGGTCGGTTCGCCATAAGATGGTACATTAATTATCGCTGTGGCTTTTATGGTGTCAACCTCTTCGCGGGTATCCGCAAACGCCGTCATCGGCATCAGTCCCAAAACCATGACCAGACAGAGCAGCAGACTGAGCAGCCTATGTGTTTTCTGTTTCATAAAGGTTTTCTCCTTTTGATAATCGATTTTCCATATCTTTTTCTATTCCGTCTCCCGGCGTATGGCCTCCGGGCGGATCATGAATGCTTTCAAACCTGACTGAAAGCGGAACTCAAATCATATCAATCAGAACCACCGCCTTTCCTTACAGACTGTCCATGACCGCAGCCATGTACTGCTCCGTCACGGTTCCAAAAAGGAAGGCGTCGATCAAACCGTCCCGTTTTGCCTCCTTGACCTTTTCCGCCAGCTCGTTGTCTGCCTGATCGTCAACTAAAATGACGATTTTACAGTCGGGGTCAATTTTCTTGACCTTGTCCCGTATGGCGAGCCGCTCTTCCAGCATCCAGGGGGTGTAACCGGTTGCTTCCATTAACAAGGCATAGGGCTTGAAGGTTTTGCAGCGCTGCACGGTCTTGTCCGGATGCTCAGAGATTATGACCTGATAATCGTCCAGTTCCTGTGATAGCGTTCTCTGTATCGCCTTTGCGAAAAGCCCGCTCTGCATATCCAATAAGATTTTGCGCATATTCACATTCGCTCCTTCCTTGTTAGTTTACCTGCCTATGAACACAAGGCAAGGCGATCATATATAGACTGCCTAAAGCGTGTTTGTACCGTTTACCCGGTATGATTTGCATAAAGCAGCTATGCTCTGACCTGCTGAAAACCGAAGTGCTTTTCGGCTGATACACAAAAAATCATTTTGTCAAGTACATTATAAAGATTTTTTTCGCATTTTTCACTCCGAAAACGGAGGTTTTTGAAAAAGGGCAAAAAAATACCCGGTTCACCGTTGTCCGATGAACCGGGAAAATGTTTTATATTATTCGTCTTTCAGAGCTGTGACGATCAGCTTGCTTTCTATGGCTGCCGCCATCAGCTCCTCCTTGCTGTCAAATCCGCACCGGCTGACCATATCGCGAATATGCCACCGTGCGGCGTCGCCGGTAATACCCAGCTTCTGCCCAATCTCCGCAAAGCTCATGCCCCGGATATACAGGCGCAGAATTTCAAGCTGTATCGGCTTAATTTCACTTGATAAGATATCTTCCAGCTCCACGGGCGGTGTTTCGTCGGGGAAGCTGCGTTCTCCGTTCAGAACGCGCTCAATGACCGCCATCACTTCATCGTCCCCGTGATCCTTATAGCACAACCCGTCGGCACAGCCCGTCTTTGCTTTGGAAAGCACCTCCGGGTCAACCAGTGAAGTCATAATCACCACCTTGGTATTGGGGCAGCTCTCCTTAATCCGCTTTCCGGCGGCAAGCCCCGAATGGCGGTGGAGGGTCTGCACATCCATCAGCACCAGGTCAATCCCTTTATTGCAAAGCTGCTCCGCTTCAAAGGCGTCCCGTACAGCGCCGACCAGATGAAAGCGCTCGTCGGCTGTAAACAGCTTGACAAAGTGCTCCTGTATGTATTTGTCATCCTCAACGATCAGGATATTGATCATAAATTGTCTTCCTCCTTCCTCGGAAGATACAGGGTAAGGGCAAACGCAGGGCGGTGAGAAATCTTCATATCACCGCCGGAAGCCTCTACACTCCTGCGCAGGGAGGAAAGGCCGCTGCCTTCCGTTATTTTATCCTTCGGCACTTCGCCGTTGTTTGTAATCTGTACTCGCAGTAAACCGACCTTCTCGGTGATCTTGACATTGACTCTGTCTCCCTTGGCGTGACGGATACAGTTGGTGACGCATTCCCGCACGGCAGCCGTTATGAGCTGCTCCGCCGTGGTGTCAGGAGGAATATAGCCGTCCAGCGTTACCTTGACGCCGAGCTGTTTGGCTTTCTGCTGTGCTTCCTCAAAGGTTCCTTTTGCAGTGGAACGGCTTGCCGAAAGCATCCCGACAGCCTCCTGCAAATCCTTCAGCTTTTGCTTTGTCTCGGTAGAGGAGCTGTTCTTGACATCTTGAATGGTGAGTAAGCTGCTTCCGAGGGTGTCGTGAAGCCAGACCTTCAGAGTTAGGCTTTCTTTTTCCCGCACCTCGTCCTCCATGCGCGCATACATCTTTTGTAGCCGGAGGTTTACCTTTTTCAGTTCCTCGTTATTCTCCCGCAGACGAACATTGCCTTCATAAAGCTCGGTCTCGTCATGGGCGGCAAGCTGGACATAACCTGAAAGTCCCTCACCGTCGAGTTCGCTGCGGCAAAAGCGGTAAATCCTGTCCTCCCAAGTTCTGTCGTCCCTAAAACGGTAGCAACCCGCTACATCCGTCATGGCCTCCACTTGGCTTTCCGATGGGGGCGAAGATAGGGCATCCGTCATGTCGCTGAGTGTCCGGGGAAGTCTATCTATCAGCAGGTGGGACAGTTCTGCCATCTTCCGGTTAATCAGAATGATATGTCCGTCTGCGTCCGCAAACAAAAGTCCCACCGGAAGATCGTCAATCGCTTCCTTGACCGACCATTCGTTGATTTCCCGTTTGCTGCGCCGCATTTCCGCGATAAGACTTATGACGGAATATGCAAAGGCGGCGACAAGGATACAAATCAGAGCCGGCACCGGCAGATGAAAATCACTTTGGGTAACATGCTGATTATACCGAACAAGGAAACAAAGAAGCGCCAGTAATACGAAAAGAATGACTCCGTCCAGCACGGTATGTACCACCGCACGGCGGTAGGAAAAACGGTACAGCGGCAAAGCGAGCTGTGCCAGCACGCCAAGCCAAGTGATAATAATCAGTGCCATTTGCGCATAATGAGATAGTTAACAAAAGCAGGTCATCTTCCGGCACCTCCCCTCAGAGGCAGGATCAATTCCCACTCGTTCTCGTCCGACATCGCAACCGAAGCGTCCGGCCACTCTTTCCCGAGCGGACTCAGATCCTCCCTGCAGCCGACGGTTACACGGATACGAAGCACGCCTTCCACCACACTCACCGATACCGCGCAGGAAGTGATGATGTCCAGCGCCGCTTCCACCGCGTCCTCGAAAAAGTCATATGCGGCGGACGCAATCTCGCCGGGCAAATAGTCCCGTTCCGCATCTACAAACACCACACAGTGCGCTCCCATGGCTTTCAGGTAGCGGACAGATTCCTCAATGGCGTTTTTCAGTTCGCCCTGGGGAACGTCAAACCCGTTCTGGATGGAAAGCGTCAGGTGCTTTTTACGTTTGACATAGCCGCCGAGCACGGCGATCTTGGACAGAATGGCGTTTCCTTTTTCCGCGTCCCCGTCCACCAGCTCGTACTCCTTCATCAGCCGCGCAATGCGGTCGATCTGTTTCTGCGTGGAGGCGGTCAGCAGGTCATACAGTCTGTTCTGCTCCGCAGTCACCTTTCTATCCTTTTCCAGCACATACTCATGCCTCAGCATGGCGGTGCGTTCTTCCAGTTCTTCCTTGGTCTCAGTCAGCTCACGGCGCAGATTGGTAAGTTCGGATATATCCTCCGTCCAGACCGTATATCCGCCGCCGATGGGAGCTGTGTGCAGCAGCTTTCCTTCGGACAAGGCTACAGGAGCATTAAGAGCTTGTTTAATTTGTTCTACTGATAGAGGCTCGGCAGATGCGGAAGCATACCGGACATTATAGTTTTCATCAACAATCTGTGCGCTGTTGCCGACGGAAGTCTCAAACATTTCGTCATACCGTGTGTTGGTGGGGAGCAGTCCGCAGTAGATACAGCATTCAAATACAGCGGCAAACAGCAGCGAACACGCAGAGGACAGGTCTCCTGCGAGAAGTTTTGTGACAGGATTCTCAACCATGTAGGTAATAATATAGTAAACCGTCAAAACTAAAGCTACAATCAACGGTGCAAATGCTCGGGGTTTACGCTTTATTTTGCCGCCGGAATACATCACATAAAACGAAGCAAATGTACATAGTGCAAACCAACCGAACACCATGAAATATCCGATTCCGTGTTGGTAATTGTCCGGTGAAAAAACACGCTGAGGGAAGGAAAAGGCGAACTCGTGAAGGTCATTCGTCATAATCATCAGGAAAAGTAAAGCGGCGGGGATATACAGTAGCTTAGCCTGCCACTTCAGCCTGTAATCCTCCGTTTTTCCGACAAACAGGGAGGCAAACAGCGTATACAGAGGTATCCCGACCAGCGGCAGATAATACAGATACCAAAAATACCGGCCGACATTTACATCCGTGCAAATGTAATACTTCATAACCTTAAAGTTCAGCCAAAGGATCATCAAAACGGCAATGCCGCACAGATAGTGCCGTGCCTGCTTTTGAACCACTCGTTGGTATATGGAAAAGCCCCATGCCGTAATCAGCCCGATATGGAGCAGAGAGCGGATAAAGTCCGTGAACAACACATCATCAGAGGTGTTTTGATTGTTGTAAAGCCTGATCACGGCGGCTATCACAACGACGGCAGCCACAGTAATCCAAACGGTTTTATTGCTTTTGGCTTTCACTTTCCTCCGCTCCTTTCCGAAAATTCATACTGACAGGGGTTGTTTGTTGGTTACACAGTAACCAACAAAGGGATATCCCTTTGCAAAATTCTTATTTTATCCGGCATTTTTGTATCTGGACATAAATATACATAATAATTATAGCACATAATTTTGAATTTTTCTACCCTGCTTTTTTAATGTAGAAGCAAACTGGCAAATCGTCCGTTATTGGTCTGAAAGATTAACGATCTCTTTGTTTTTCTTTTTTGCATACTGCACGGTCTGAAAGGCACCGCCACTGTTATGTTCAATGTAGCAGACAACCAAATCGGAACGGTCAACCATCTCTCGGTTCCTCACCTGAATTGCCGCTTTATAATGACCTCCAGCAGCGTCCTGGCAGATTTCAATCTCATCATAATATTCGTGAAAAGACTGATGATTGTTTTCATATTCGGCTGTTAAATATGGCAGAACGAGCATGAGGGCACTGTTATCATCACGATAATTCCGCTTGACACGGCGAACTGTTGAAGAAACAAGTTGATCAAATTCTCCGTTTCGTCCAACTAAAAACTCAACATATTCTTTGCTTTCAAGCAGATGTAATACCATATCATAAAGCTGTTCTTCTACTTCTAAGGGGTTATCTATTTCTCTGTGTCCAAAAAAACAAACAGTATATGTATCCACTACATTTTTCTCCTAACAAAAACACCCACCGCACCTTAATTATTTGGTGCGGTGGGTTTCCTTTAAATGACTCGACTATCTTTTTTCAAGTCCTTGCGGACACGGTAAGCCGGAAACCTTCGCATATAGCACAGTTATGCAGCTCAATAAAAATCGTGTGTATAGCGGTCATTTAAGAGCCATACCAAAACCATTTCGCGAGATACTAAAAGCACAATTATCTTTGAAATAATGCACTTTTGCAAACAATATCAATAGTCTGTGGATATAGGCATAAAAAAAGACCGCAAATTCTTTATATATGTAATAAAGAAATTACGGTCTTAAAATATTTAACTTTAGTTCGAATCCATGTGGAGGGGTAGAGGATTTGATAAGAATAAAAAAACGGACTTGGAATCGGGAATCTATCTTATCCCCGGTTCGAGTCCCTCCGGTCGAGCGATATATTAAATTTTGTGCCCTAAAAATAAGTTGTTAAAATTGTCTCTGAAAAAGCTGAAAACCCTTGATTTCTCAAGGGTTTTCGTCTTTTGTGCTTTATAGTCGCACAATCATGGCCCGCCCTGCAGGATTCGAACCTGTGACCCTCAGAATCGGAATCTGATACTCTATCCAGCTGAGCTAAGGGCGGAAAACACATTGCGGGAATTATTATATCACACTTTTCCGAAAAAGTAAAGTGTTTTTTCCGAAAATACATCGATTCCGCAGTTACGGAATCCGGTATTGACATTTTTGCACGAAGGATGTATAATTAATGCATATAAACGGGAATCAACGATATTACACTGAGGAGAAGCGATGTGAAGCTCCGGTTCGACGGCAGAGACCTGACAGACAAATTCAGATATTCCGAAATGAGGCGGTGCCGTCCTGAGTGCATCTGCGCCTGTACCGGGATACTCTTTTTCGTGCCGCTTGTATCGGTTCCGGAATCGCGGTACGGCAGGTACTGGGCAAATCAGGGGCTTATCGTACTGCTTGTCGAGCTTGTCTGTCTAATCTGCGGGTTTGTCACCGGATGGATATTCGGACTGCTTGCCATGATCCCGGCTGTCGGGGTGGTGTTTGCTGTGCTGAAAAAGGTTGTCGGCATTGCTCTCTGGCTGACAGCCGCATTCTACATTATTTATGCCGCCGCACACGCCGCGCGGTGCAGAGCAAAGGATGTGCCGTTTTTCGGGTACATCAGGTTTATAAGGTGAGCTTTCCCATCGCGTCAAAGCGCTCTTCAAGCTCTTTATACAGCTTTTCGTATTCGGAAACAGTGTCCTTCGAGACGGTTTTCAGTGCGGAGAGCTGTTTTTCTGTCAGGTCACCGAGGCTTGTACGGACGTTTGACAAAAGAACTCTTGCGTCAACCGCGGATTTCAGCCTGACTGCATCTGCGCGCTCCGATGCCTCCGACATCAGCTTTTCAGCCTCTGCCTCAGCCTCGTTTTTCACCCTGTCGGCATCGAGATTGGCTTTCAGGATTATATCGCCGAGTTTTTCGCTGATCTCCCGGTACTCTGCGCTGTCCTCCGGACGGCAGTCTGCGGAAAGCCTGCTGTTTTCTTCGGCAAGACGCCGGTTTTCCTCGCGGAGGGCGCGGTTTTCGGCAGTCAGCTTTTCCGCAACCGGGGATTTTTCGCAGTCCTCCCCGGAAAGGCGCGCTTCAAGCTCCTTTATGCGGCTGCGCAGCGCGTTTTCCGACGCGGTGAAGCGCAGGCTCATTTCCTCGATATACCTGTTCACGTCCTGCCGGTCGTACCCTCTCCGGGAGAGCCGGAACGCAACCATGTTCTTTTCGTCATTTCCCATATCGGCAACCATCCATAAAGATTTTTCGGACAATATAATGATAAACCATTTATAAAAATTTGTCAATAGCGAATAATGTCATATTAACGCGCAATGCGCCGTTCCGGGCAGATAAACCGGGACGGCGCATTATTTCACTGCTTATGATACAGCTTTTTCGTGGTATATTTCGGCTCGCAGGAGAGGTTTATGCCGAGCTTTCTGAAGACTCCGTCGTCGGACTGGGCAAGAATGACGGTCGAATGCGCCTCGCAGCCGCGGAGATCCGGAAGATGCTTCAGTGCCTCTGCGGAATGAGAGTCAAAGCCGGCGCTTATAGTCAGAGCTATCAGTACCTCATCGGAGTGGAGGCGGGGGTTATGGTTGCCGAGAATCTCGGTTTTCAGCTTCTGGATAGGCTCTATTACCGAGTGGCTTATAACGTCGGTATCCTTATCGATCCCGGAGAGCGCCTTCAGTGCATTGAGAAGCACGGCGGCAGAGGGACCGAGCAGCGACGAGGTCTTTCCGGTGACGATCCTGCCGTCGGGAAGCTCAAGGGCTGCGGCGGGCTTGTCTCCCGTTTCCTTCGACTTATCAAGCGCGGCGCGGACTACCCTTCTGTCGTCGGTCTGGACTCCCGCCTGATTCATGACAAGCTCTATCTTGTTGACGGCATCCGCTGTGGCTCTGCATTTTATGACATCGCAGAGGGTCTTGTAATATCTCCTGATGATCTCCTCGCAGGAGGCTTTCCTGACTGCCCCGTCATCTACGATACAGAAGCCTGCCATATTGACGCCCATATCGGTGGGGGACTTATAGGGACACCTGCCGTAGATCTTTTCGAAAATGGCGCGGAGAACCGGGAAACTCTCGACGTCGCGGTTGTAATTGACGGTTGCCTTGCCGTATGCCTCAAGGTGATACGGGTCGATCATATTGACGTCGTTGAGGTCTGCGGTAGCCGCCTCGTAGGCGAGATTGACCGGGTGAGAGAGCGGGAGGTTCCAGATCGGGAACGTCTCGTATTTTGCATAGCCCGCCTTGACGCCGCGGAGGTTCTCATGATAGAGCTGGGACAGACAGGTCGCCATTTTTCCGCTTCCCGGTCCGGGAGCAGTGACGACGACGAGCGGACGGGTGGTTTCGACGTACTCGTTCTTGCCGAGCCCCTCTTCGCTGACCACATGGCGGACGTTGAGCGGGTAGCCCTCGATCGGATAATGCAGGTAGACCTTCATGCCGAGGCTTTCAAGGCGCTTTCTGAAGGCATCGGCGGAGCGCTGACCGTTGTACATTCCGATGACAATGCTCCCGACGTACAGACCGGAGTCGCGGAAGGCATCGATAAGACGCAGGACATCGGCGTCATAGGATATTCCGATATCGCCCCTGATCTTCTTGTTCTCGATATCCTCCGCGCTGATAACGATGACGACCTCCACTCTTTCCTTCATATTAAGAAGCATTTTCAGCTTTATATCCGGGGCAAAGCCGGGAAGCACCCGCGACGCATGGAAATCGTCGAACAGCTTTCCTCCGAACTCAAGATAGAGCTTTCCTCCGAACTCGCTAATCCTCTTCCCGATCATCTCGGACTGCTTTCTGATGTACATATCGTTATTGAAGCCGATAGTATTCATTTTCTGACGTCCCCCGTTCATTATGTTCACACAATACTATATATTCTATCACATTACGGCGCGGTAGTCAACGGAATTCTGCACGTTCGGACATTTTTTCTCAAAAAAACAGCAGTGCGGTCTGCCGCACTGCTCAGATCACTGATAAAGGGTTCAGAACGAGAGTTCTGAGCCCTTTGACCTTTACAAAGGAACAAAAAAGCAGTATAATAGTAGTATAAAAGGAACCAAAAGAAGCCCGGAGGGACAGCAAAGTTTACGGAAAGAAGCGTTAAGCAGGTCAGGCTTGAGATAGTATAGTATTGGAAAAGCTCGTACCCGCAGAATCTGCAAGCCGTATTACTGCGAGAATAACGGACGCCCTGCTATCGAGCCGGAGGTTCTTTTCCGTATGCTGTTCATAGGATATTTGTACGGTATCCGCAGCGAAATAAGGCTGCTGAAGGAGATCGAGGTGAACGTAGCCTACCGTTGGTTCATTGGATACGATCTGATCGAAAAGCTGCGCCGAGGAAAGCTCCGTCAGCTTCTTTCCCTTGTTTGCTTCCACCCACGCCGACATTCTCTCAAGCAAGCCGGAGTCAACGATAAGCTGCTTCTCCTGAACATTCAGGTCGGTCTCGGCAATGTCAAGCCCGTTTTTGCCGCCTTCTGCCGTTACTTTATTCGCCGCTTCGATGACCCTCAGTATCCTGTCGTATACACCCTGCTTCGCCACGCTCTTTCCTGTCGTGATGTCAACAGCCGCAAGGAATTCCATAATCGGCTTCCTCATCGCCTCGGTGAAGTGGTTCTCCGTCGTCGGACGGTCGAGCATCGACGACGCTTCGGTGTATTTGCGCAAAACCTTGTTCCGGAGAACCGTCTGTTTCTGCTTCTCGGAACGGTTTGCTCTCGCCTCCGCATATCTCTCGCGGACACTTTCCACCCTGTCCTGATATTTCCGCCTCATATCCGAAAGACGCTTCCGGTTTTCGGCTTTGATATCGGCGACCTTCTCGGCATTCAGCCTCTTCAGCTTCGCGATGTCGGCACCGTAGTGCATAGCCTCCGCCAGCTTCGTGTCCTCAACCTTCTGCGCCGCCCTGTCGGCAAACGTCTGCAGCTTTTCGGCATTCCCGATAATGTCCATGACGTCATTCTTTATCGACGTTCTGATACGCTCATCTTCGATGTCATACAGCTGATACTCGTTAATGCCGCTCTCGCGTATCGTGTTTACAACGTCGGCAATATGAGCCGCCTGCTCTCCCGGATGGGTTATTCCGTCGGGGAACAGCTCCGGGTATCTCTCCGAAAGCTCCATGTAGTAGGTGTCAACCGGAAGCCCTTCGTTCGCAAACCCGACTCTGCCGAAGTTCGCCTTCCTGAATTCCGCCCAGTTCTCAAACCCCGCGCTCTGCGCAGCATCGGCTCTCGCGTCCACGGGAACAACGAGCTTGGTATTGCGCAGCTCCGGAAGCAGTTTCTTCATCTCAACATACGTGTCGTCAACTCCGACCGCGTTTTCAATGACCGCATCGACGATTTTGTCCATCTCTTCGATGATCCTCATCGTGTCAACGCGCTCATCCTTCTTCAAACGCTTTCCGTCAACGGTGTTGTTGTAGAACATATCGTACAGATTGGTTACATGAGGATAAAGCTCCTTCGCCGACAGCTTCACACCGTACCTGTCGATAAGAATCTTCTGTATCGAGCTTATCAGCGCATCTCTGCTGAGTTTTCTCCCGTGCGTAAGCTGCAGCTCCTGCTTCAGATCGTCAACATCCTGCCTCAGCTTTTCGTTCTCTTTCTGAAGCGCTTTCAGCTCACTTTGTGCAGATTTCACAAGGGAATACCGTATGTTCCCGTCTCCGTCTCCGTTCAGCCTTTTCGCCGTTTCCTCAAGCCCAAGATCTGCAAGCGTCTTGTTTCCGCCCACACGGTTCTTCGGAGGAAGCCCCTTGCTCTCAAGTATACGGTTGACTTCAGCGTCGTCAAGAAGCCGGGTTACCTTCATCGCGCCGGTTATAAGCCACGGAACAGTGTCGGGATTCGGGTTCGTCCTGTATTTGTAGTAGCCGTCTACGGGAATTTTCGGAAGTCCGGCAAGCGAATGCTGGAATTTTCCGCTCTTCGTGTAGCCGTAGGACATAGCCTCCTCCTGATAGTTCTTGTCCGCCGCAATCTCACACTCTGCCCAGACAAAGTTTTCCGGGAACAGCTCCCGTTTCCCGGTTTCGGGATTCGTTCTGTCAAACTGTGTTGCAAGAGGCGTTTCTCCGAGATGCCATCCCGGTCTGAAAGCAAGGCTTCCGCTTCCTCCCTGCGTCCCCTTGCCTCCGGCTTTTACCTGTTTCCTGCCGGTCTTGCTGTCGGGAGCCTGTGCGCCTATATCCGCATTGAGCCATACTCCGACCGGAGTATCTGCCGCATCCGGGTTCGCTACCATCGGAGGGTACAGCTTGCCGTTCTTGACAACAAAGACTTTGTATCCGGTGAGAGTCTTCTTCGGCGGGTCTTCTTTTCGGAGAGAATACCTGATTCCGCTGTCGGAAAACTCTGCGGCTTCAGCCCTGTCCTCGTTCGTTCCGGCAAGCGACCACCGTATATCCCGGTTCCCGCTGTCAAACCTCTCGGTAAGCGGGATAACGTTTCCGCTGTCGTCGTAGGTTATCGGGTCGGCGGATTTGACGTCCTGATCCGGGTTGAAGAAGATGTAAACATCGCCTCTTCCCGCCTCGGAACCCCTGCCGCCGTTGTCGTAGATATCGGTTATCTTTACTCCCGGATATCCCTGTTCTCTCGCAAAGTTCGCAATGTCTCTCGTGTTGGTCTTGCCGGTGGACTTAATTTTGACCTCCGCCGTCGCGCTGTTTTTCAGCTGGTCTTTCGTCTGTGCAAGCACCGTTGTTGCAAACGTGGTTCCGTACCGTCTGGCAAACGCACGTGCCATGGGAGAAACGGCATCGGCAACCGACTTTGCAGGAATAACCGCAAACTCTCCGTCCCTGTCGCTCAGCTTCAGCGATTCGGAGCCAAAGTCATATTCTGCCTTGAGAGTGTTTCCGCCCTTCGGCTCAAGCGTCGTGAATATGTCATTCCAGTTGTGACCGTTGCCGTCGATTTCAAGGAATCCTTCGGTTCTGCCGCGGAGGACGTAGTTCCCGGAATTATCGAGCTTTTCAAGGCGGTTTCTCGCTTTCTCCTGATCTTCAACAACAATATAGTATCTGTCTGTGTCCTCGCGCACAACAACATCTTCATCGGTTTTCAAAGCCGCAAGTTTTTCCAGCAGACGTATGTCAGCCTCAAGATTTCCGAATTTCACCTTTGCCGCATCGTCGAATATCTCGTTGTGGTTCAGAACCGTATAGAGATTTGCAGACAGCTTGCTTGCGGAATCGCTGTCAAGCGCGTTAAGAAGACTTCTCAGCCTGCTGTGCTTCAGCTCATCTTCTCCGTTGAAATCCTTTGCCAGCCTGTCGGCATATTCGGAAATAAGCCTTTCGGTTTCCGCTCTCAGCTCTTTTATTCCGCTCTGAATGCTCTTTTTCAGCGTCTCGGTATCGCTCCTGTTCATTATGCGGTAGGTATACCTATCATAATCGGACGTGTCTGCCGCCGCAACCGCATTCAGTCGGTCAACAACCTGCGGAAGCGAAAGATTCTCAATTCCGCTTTTCCTGCTGATTTCCCGCGTCCCGCTCTTTGCACTGTACGTCTGTGCCATTTCCGGGTTGCTCGTCGCAAAGAACGACATTCCGTCGTCGCTGTACTTGCTGACATCGATCTGCGTGAACCCGAAGGACTGCGTTCCGTGATACAGCACCGTATCATACCCCGCATTCTCCGCCGCCTCGTCAACAAGCCTCTGCTGTTCCTCGACATTCCCGGATTCAACGGCTTTCATGTACTCGTCGTTCGCACGGGTGAGGGAATATCTGAACCTGTCAAGCCCTGACTGCTCTCTCACCTCACCGGTCTCGTAAAAGTGTTTTATGTCGTTCACGATCCTTGTGGGGTTGATATTGCCCTCGTATTCAAGCGTGCCGACGTTTTTTCCGTTTTCGTCCGAAAGGTCAACAGCAAAATAACCACCGTCCGAAAACTCATTCGCGAATCTGCGGATAGTGGTATATTGCTCTTTTGACGGCTCGGTCGAAGCGGAAATGTCAAGTCCGGGAGTCTCCGCCATAATACGGATGTTTCCGTCATTCATGAAGCGGACAAGCGCGTCGGTTCCATTTGTGTCGGCATATATCGTGCCTATAGCTCTGTGATCCTGTCCGCGCGAACCGTAATGCCGTCCCTTTTCACCAGAGAAGTTCAGCATCTTTCCGTTCGGCATGATATATCCCGCGTCGTAGAAATACGGTGTATACCCGAATTCCTTCACCGCCTGTTTGCGGAAATAGTCAGCTTCACTCAGCCCCGACTTTTCGATTGCCGTCCGTTCCTCATTGATCGCTTTGCTTACCGCATCATTATTTGCCTTAGTCCTTATTTCCTTAAGGTCTGCTCTCAGCGCATCGCGGCGGTCAACAAGGTCGGCATATCCGGATTCTTTGCTCCAAGCCTGATATGCTTTCATGCCCTCCGCAATATTGTCGTTGTTTATAGCCTTGCTCAAATCGTCATTTGCTTTTTTGAACGCGTCGGATTTCTCAATTTCCCTGATCCGGTTCGTCAGCTCCGTTTCTTCTCTCTGCATATCGAATATGCGGGAATAGATGTCGGTATCTGCAGACGAGAGAGAAAAACGTTTTTCGGGTTTTGATACTTCGTTCAGTCTTTTTCCGGCTTCCGAACCCGCACCAAGCGCCCCATTCTGGCTATCAGTTCCCCTGTTTCCTCGTCGTAATCCTCCGTTGCGTCGTTCAGAATCCAGTATTTCGGCACTTTCAGAAACGCCAGCGGTCGGAATTTTTCCGGTCCGGTATATTTCGCCCGGTCTCCTTCCGTTCTCATCCGCATCAGACAGTCGTCCAGTCTCTCCTCGGTCATTTCGTCTTCTCTTGACCACCTCATCAGCAGATGTCTGTACATCCGTTTGTTCGATATCATAAGAAACTCCCTCCTTCAGGATCGTATCAATCTGCTTCTTATTATATCCAATTGCTTTGAGGTTGTCAACGATCTTTTCGAAAACCTCGTCATAAGAGAATACTTCGCCGTTGTTTTCTATCGGCAAAGCCCGGCGCTCTTCCTCCGTCATGTCAAGCCGCTGAGATACATTTCTTGCTTCTGTCTCTCCGTAGTTTTGGAAATAATAATATTTCGCATAGTCCCCGAGCGAGGCTCCGCCCTTGGCTTCAAGATATCCGATAAGATAGTTCATCTTGTCCTGCGGCTTACTTTCGGCAACGAATTCCGGATTGTTCTTTACGAGATCATAGGCGAGGTTCACCGCATAAAACATTCCGGTTTTCGGGCTTGTCCCGCGAACAAACCCCTCTGCCTGCTGAATAGCGTGCTGCAATTCATGTGAAAGTACATATTTTGCTTTTTCTGAAGTCAGTCCTTTTTTGAGTTCGATGAATTTTCCGTCAGGAGAGAATTTCCCGTTCGTTGCTGGCGACCCTCCGGTCACAACATCAACTATATGCACCGGAATATCCGCAATCCAAGGATAAGCCGCGAACAACCTGTCGTGCTTCACATAGTCTCCGACCGTCTGCGGGTTGTCAACATACCCTTCGGGATTGAACCTCATCTCTTTGTCGCTTATCTCATATCTCCACTTTCCGTCTTTTCCGAGCCACCATCCGGTTCTTTTTCGGATAGTGTCCATCGAAACTCCGTTCTGATACATCTGATAAGCCCCGCCGAGCGAGTTCAGATCGGCTGTCCGCGAGTTCGCCCCCGCAAGACTGTGACGTTTTCCCACGTCGTTCTCAGCCGCAGCTTCGCCCTTGACCTCCGCCCCGTAAGCCCTCTTAAGCTCCCCGGTCAGCATATCTCTCAGCCTCTCCGCCGCCTGCCTCTGCTCGACCGCAAGGTAAGCATCCTTGCCCCTGATACGCGCAATAAACCTCTCAAGAGCGTTCAGAATCCGTTTGATGATCCCCGGCTTGTTCCGGTTCATCGCCCAGAAGATGTTCTCCCCGGCTTTGCCCGAATGCCCCATGTCATCAACAGCCGCGCTGAACGAAACACCCTTAACGAAGCTGAGAACATACCTGTTTTACAGCCTCCTGACTGTCAGCCCTGCAGGAAAGGCTCTCCGGAAATTGTTTCAGTATCACAATCGGCACCCTTCACAAAAACCGACCGGAATTTTGTGCAGGGTGCCGATGCTGCATTTTTCACATTTCCGCAAGGCAGTCAGCCACAACGTCGGCAACCGTCACCGGAGTAACC
>OLGD01000484.1_pt1 | contig 80688 bp, 64 predicted proteins | sample 1605311 | NCBI WGS metagenome assembly OLGD01 (sample SAMEA3888917, study PRJEB22519) | human gut metagenome | biome: human gut; feature: human-associated habitat; material: faeces | place: Denmark | collected 2010
AAGACGGAAAGCACATTAAGTGCTTTCCTTTGCGTGCGGAACTCGCGACAAACTTAACCCCCGCCCTCAGCCCCGGAGACCCTCCCTGCCGTCACTTTGTCCAAACAGTTCTTGCTCCTCGCCGCTTCCGCGGCTCGAGGTCCCCGTTCTCCTCGGTGGGGTTGGTCTGATTATTCTTGTTGAAACTCCGCCTTTGGCTCATAAAAAACGGGAGATGCGATTTTACATCCCCCGTTTTTGTTGTGATTACTCTAGGTCAATAAACTTAGTGCTTAGGATCTTGCCGTCTTTTACTAGCATTCTGGCCATGGTGGGGCCTCGGGTGCCTCTGGGGTAGCTGGCGCTGCCCGGGTTGAGGACTAAGCAACGGCCCACTTGGGCTTCTTTGGTTACGTGGGTGTGGCCGTTGATGGCTACGTCTACGGATCCCACCGGAAGGTCTTCGCGGTAGTGGGCTACGGCGAATTTGAGGCCTTCGTAGGTAAAGAGCGCAAGACGGTCTACATCGGGACCGTAGTCGCGGTAGTAATCGTTGTTGCCCAGTACGGCCCGCACGGGGGCGATGGTGCATAGGTGCTCGTAGTCTATCTCTGACGTGAGGTCGCCGGCGTGGATGATCAGGTCTGCGCCCTCAAGCTCATCCAAGAGCGCAGGCGATAAATAGCCGTGGGTGTCCGAGATGATGTCGATACGCTTGGCGCTTGCACTGTTCATGGGATCCCTTCCGCAAAAAACGATTCGGCAGATACATACAAAAAGGCCCCACGGCTCCGCAGACGATGGGTCTACAGGGCTGCGGGGCCAGTGTGCTAGAGACTCAGAGCCTTCTTGAGCGGCACGACGCGGCGGCGCGAAACCGGCACGCGTTCGTCGACGCCCGTAATGCCCAGCTGGATGGCGCCCGAGGGCACCGTCTCCACATCCGTGACGCACGCCAAGTTGACGATATAGCGGCGGTGAACACGGAAGAAGCCAAAGTCGCAGAGCTTGGCCTCAAACTGCGCCAGCGAGGTCGTCGACAAAAAGCGATCATCGACGGTATAGATGCAGGAGTAATCGTCCTTGGCCATGATAAAGCGAATGTCGTCCACGGGAATGAGCACCTTGCGGCCGCCCTTTTCCACCGGGATACGCTCGATGGTCACCTTGCTGTCCGTAACCGGCTTGGTGCGTTGCATGACCTTCTCGATCGCGCGATCCAAGCGAGCTTCCTCGACCGGCTTCATCAGATAATCGACGGCATCCACGTCGAATGCCTCGACCGCATGGTCACTATACGCAGTCACAAACACGATCGCCGGCGGATTTTTGAGCTTATGCAGCGCCTCGGCAAGTTGCAGGCCCGAGGCACCGGGCATCGAGATATCGAGAAACACGACATCCACGCGACTTTCCATAAGCATCTCGATGGCGGAGCGGACGCTCGACGCCTCCGTGATCGTGCCGATCTTGCCCGTTTGCTCGAGCAGGAAGCGAAGCTCCGAGCGAGCCGGCGCCTCATCATCCACAATCATCGCACGCAGCATAGGGATAAAACCTTTCGTCAACTAACTACGCCGGGCATCCGTCGCATGACGTTGAGCCCGTAGCCTTTTATTTTACTCTTGAATGTCAAAGATGCTCTCTGACAAATCAAGATGAAGGAGCACTTTGGTGCCCTTGCCCGGCGCCGATTCGACACGCGTATAGGAGTGCGGCCCATAAAAGCGATGGATGCGCTCCGAAATATTGTGCATGGCCACACCGGCGCCGCCACCCTGGGGAGAGCTGGCGTCGGGACGGGCAGAACGCTCGTCAAACAGTCTGGCGGCGGTACCCTCATCCATGCCCACGCCATTATCGGCCACGGCAATCAAGATTGCATCCTCGCCGTCTTGGTGAACGGTCACGTCGATCCTCAGGGCGTCGTCATCGCCCATACCATGACGCACGGCGTTCTCGACAATCGGCTGGATCACGAACGCCGGCACCAGCGTATCTTCCACGCCCTCGGACACATCGAACGTCGCAAGCACGCGACCCTCGCCAAAGCGGGCCTTCTCAAAGGTAAGGTAGCGCTTGGTCTGTGCGACCTCGCGCGAGACCGGAATAAGCGATCCCGAGTTGTCGAGCGTGGCACGATAGAACGATGAGAACTCACGAAGCAGTTCGCGGGCCCGCAGCGGGTCGGTGCGCGTAAACGATGCAATGGTGTTCAGCGTGTTGAACAGGAAGTGCGGGTTAATCTGCGCCTGCAGCGCACGCACCTCGGCGCGCGCCGTGAGTTCCTTTTGCACCTCGAGCTCGTGGATGGCGAGCTGCGTGGACAAGATCTCGGCAAAGCCCGAGGCAAGCGCATACTGGGTACGGTCGACGGCGCGCGGGGTCTTGTAGTAGAACTTGAGCGTGCCGACGGTACGATCGCCCACCTTGATGGGGGCGATAATGCCGGCGGGGACTTGGTTGTGCGAGCCGTCCGAGCCCACGACATCCACCATACGGTTGAACGACTGCACGATGCCATGTTCGATAACGTAGCGTGTGGCAAGCGTGTGGATGGGAGTATCGGGCAGCAGTTTTTCCTCAAACTCGCCCGCGCAGGCAAGCACGTTGTCCTCGTCGGTGATGGCCACCGTCATGGCGCGCGTCTCGGGCAAAATGCGCCGGCACACCAAACGCGCCGACTCCTGCGTCAGACCGCCCTTAATGTCCTCGAGCATGGCCGAGGCCACCGAGAGCGTCTCCTCGGTGTACTGGGAGCGCACCGAATCGGGATTGAGCGTCAAAAAGATAAAGATGCACAGAAAGATGCACAGCAACGCACAGGCGATCACCGTGGCAATCGGCTCAATGCCAGTCGCCAGGGCAAAGATAAAGTACGCCAACACGCAAACGGCGCAGACAACGGCGATGATGCGAAAGATTGAAATTGAATTATCGCGCTGGGCGCGGCGGTCGATCATTCAGCCCCCTCCAGGATGCTAATCAGTTGTGCGTCGCGCCAAAGTTCGTCCATGATCTTGGGCCAGAAACTCTGAAAACGCAGGTAGCTTGCGGCGTTTTGGCGGGCATAGGTCTTGGCCTCGTCAATACCATGACGCCAGATGCGCAGATACCCCTCGTGCTCGCGGGTAAACATGCTGCGGACCATGGCAGTCTTGCGCACGCGGTCGTCGAGCTCGCGCGAGATCCACGGACCCGGATAGGGCATGAGTGATGCGGCCGTAACCGGAATGAGCTCCTTTTGGTGCGCAGCGAACGTCAGCTTGGCCCGCTCGTAGTACCAACGGTACACGTCCTGCATAAAGCGCGGCGAGCGCTTCTCGGACTCGGGCGGCAGGTGGCGCACGGTCCACTCGTTATCGAACCACACGTCATAGCCGAACATGCGCATGTTAAACAGGTAGTCAAGATCCTCGCCGCGGGTGATAAACGGGTCGAAGGCCACGCGCGTAAAGGCGCGGGCGTGCAGGGCCACAAGGCCGCCGCACACGTAATTGGAGCGCGAAATGCGGGTGCCCGAGAGCGCCTTTTTCATCCAGCGATTGAACTCGATACGCTTGGTCCACCAGCGATGACAAATACCCGCTTTGTCCGTGGGAGCCAGCGGCGACCCGTCACGATCGTAAAAGTATCCGCTCTTGACTAAAATCGGCAGGCCCTGACGCGTCTGTTGGCCCAGCGCATAGGTCGCACGCTTCATAAAGTCGGCATCGATGACGGTCTCGTCGTCATCCAAAAACACAACCGCGTCGTGCCCCAGCACCGCCGCGCAGGCAAGACCCATGTTGCGGATGGCACCGTAGCCGCGCAGGCTCACGCACTCGCCCGAGCCTTTGGGCGCAATCTGCGCCACGCGGTCGGCAACACGCGAAGCCTGAGTATTGGTAACGATGGTGACCTTAAGTGTGGGATGCGCATTGACGATTTCGTGCACGCGATGGGATACGTCGGCCGTGGCAGAAACCGGACAGACCACCAAGAGAATGATGCGCGGAATGTCGCGCACCTGTTCGAGCGAAGTCAGGCAGCGATCGAGTTCCGGGTTGGCGGCATTGAGCGACGTCGAGTGATCGTAGGTGCCGGGAGCGTTTGCTTGGGTATCATCGCCCGCCCAATATGTTGGGATCACAACCGTGGCGTTCATACCTTTGCCCTCCTTGCAACACAAAAACGGGGCGCCGCCAAACACAGGCGACGCCCCGCGACCTAGCTGATTCCATCATACCCACTTGGGCTAAACATTGTTCGGAAGTCAGAATGATTTATGCGGCCACTTCCAAAAGAGTACTGCAGATAGGCACAATTGCCGTACTGAGCCCGGTTGTCTTACGCCGCCGCCTGAGCCATGCGGGACAGACGGACCAGCAGCACAAAGCCAACAACCAGCAGAACGCCAATAGAAAGGACGCCCAGCGACGGGTTGCCGGTCAGCGAGGTGACAACCGACACCAGGAAGGTGCCCATAACGCTTGCGTAACGGCCAAAGATATCGAAGAAGCCGTAGTACTCGTTGGACTTTTCCTTGGGGATGATGCGGCCAAAATAGCTGCGGCTCAGCGCCTGCACGCCGCCTTGGAACAGGCCGACCAAAATGGCGAGCACCCAGAACTCAAAGGCGGTCTTTAAGAAAAACGCGGCAAAGAGCACGATGCCCATATAGGCGGCGACGGCCACCAAGATCATATTGAGTGTGCCCACGCGACCGGCGAGCTTGCCGTAGATGATGGCGGACGGGAAGGCCACAAACTGCGTAACGAGCAGCGCCAGCACCAGCTGGGTCGAATCGATGCCAAGAGCCGATCCGTAGCTGGTTGCCATGGAAATAACCGTGTGCACACCGTCGATGTAGAAGAAGAACGCGATCATGTAGACCAGCACGGTCTTGTTGTGAGCGATCTCGCGCATGGTGTGTCCGACCTCGGAGAACACGCCGCCCACGATGTGGCCGATGGTGTCCTGGGGACCGCGCTCGCGACCGTACTTTTGCTTATAGGTGCGAATGAGCGGCAGGGTAAAGATGAGCCACCAGGCACCGGTGATGACAAACGACAGACGCGTTGCCAGCATGGTGGGGACGCCAAGAGCGGGGCCACCCATGATAAGCGCCAGGCAGATGATGAACGGCACGGTGGAACCGATGTAGCCCCAGGCATAGCCCGAGCTGGACACGGCATCCATGCGCTCGTCGGTGGTAATGTCGGGCAGCATAGCGTCGTAGAACGTCATAGAAGAGTTAAGGCCGATGGTGCACAGCACGTACACGGTCAAAAATGCCATGGCGGACATGGGGATAGCCTGCGCCAGGCAAAGAACCAGGCCCGTGAGGAAGAAGCCCAAGAAGAACTTAATCTTGTTGCCGGCGTAATCGGCAAGCGCGCCCAGAATGGGCATGAGCATGGCAATGACCAGCGAGGCGATCGTCTGTGCATTGCCCCAGGCGACCACCAGGTCTGCCGAGGAAGCACCGGTATTGATGGCGTTAAAGTAGATGGGCACCACCGAGGTATTGAGCAGCACGAGGGCCGAGTTGCCCACATCGTACATAACCCAGTTACGCTCGAGCTTGGTGTATTTCATGGACAGGGCCCCTTCGTATTCGCCCGATATGCAGTTAGTTCATCGTACCCCAATTGCACAGAAGCGCTGGTAAGGATTCGGCAAAGGGGCAGGAGCGGTCATACGGACACGCGGGGCGAAACACCATCCCATCAAGGCAGTTGCGGTGAAATAGTTCCTGTTTAGCCCTCCGGGGCTTCATTCAGGAACTATTCCACCGCAACTTATTGAAACGGTTTGTTATTCCTCGCGGTCGAACTCCTCGTCGGCGTCGAGTACGCGGCCGCTATAGTTGATATGGCCGGTCACGGCATCCATGTCACCGGTCTCGATAAAGCGGGCAACGGTGAGCTCGTAATCGGTCAGCGCGCGCTCAAAGACCTCGGGGAAGCTCTCGGTCGAGACCTCATCGGTAAAGGGGTTCTTCCATGTCAGGTGGCCCAGGTTACCGGTGCGCTCGGGCAGCTCCGTCGTCACGCGATGAGCAAGGCCGTCGAGCAGCGAGTAGTCATGCACCAAGCCCTCAACCAGGGCAATCGCGCGCGTCTTTACCGAGCCGGCCGGCTCAATGGTGCGATAGAGCATCTGCATGTCCGAGACGGCGCCGGCGTACTCTCCCGCCGGGATGTCGATACCGTACACGCGCCCGGCGATGTAGCTCATCAGCACGCCGGCCACACGGTTGATGCGGTCGGTGGTGACGATCTCGCCCGCCGGCGGATAATCCTCGACCGTGGCACCGTCGCGCTTGAGCTGTAGCATCAGCACGTCCAGATCGCTTTCGAGCACGGCGTGAACTTGGCTGCCCGAAGCCTCGAGCTCGGGATCGGAATCTACAATGCCAAACTGCTGCTCATAGACAAAGGGATGGGCGTTGCGGTCGAGCACGTAATGAGACAGTAGGCCCAGCGCAAAGGCGCGACCCAAGCTGGCGTCGCGCGGCAGCAGATGTGACACGCCGTCGCGCAGGCACGCAAACTGACGAGACATGCGCGACCGATGCATGACCTGTGCCAGCAGCGTGCAGTCGGAAACACGCGGTGTCAGAATGTGAAAGAAGAACGGGTCGGGGCCTTGGTTGCCCAAGATAAAGGCAATCCGCTCTTCATCGGACGCGATGACGCCCTGCGGAAGACGGTCGATGCTTTCCTCGCCAAACAGATGATGGGTGATAAGCGCGGGCATAATGATCCTTTCGATTTCATTCGATGCCACCCATTATGCCCACCGCGCGCCCATGCCAAACCTGCGATGGTAAACGACGGCACGCAAGCCTCTTACGCAAGCCCCAGGTGCGACTTGACCTCGGCGGCACGACGACGGGACACCGGCACCGTCGAGTTCACGTGGTCGAGCCTGAGCTCCATAAGACCCGTGGAACCGATCTCAACATTGTGCACGTCTTCCAAATTGACCAGATAGCTGCGATGAACGCGAATAAAGCCCTCGGAGACCAAGCGACGCTCGAGCGAAGAGATCGACTCATTGATCAGGTACGTTCCCTCGGCGCAGATGGCATTGCAAAAATCGGCGCGCGCCTCAAAGTAGCAGACGTCTACGGCGGGAATGAACACCTTTTTGCCCCCGCGGTCCACCGTCAGACGCAAAGGCTGGCGCGGAGCATGGATAACACGACGGGCACCCAAGGCTGCCTCGATCTTGTCGAGTGCCTTTGACAGGCGTGCGTCCTCGACCGGCTTGACGACATAGTCGACCGCATCGAGGTTATACGCATCGGCGGCAAATTCGGCAAACGCCGTCACAAACACAACCACCGGCGGCGTCTTTAGGTTCTGCAGCGTCTCGGCAAGCTCAATTCCCGAGCGACCGGGCATGGTAATGTCTAAAAACAGCACGTCGGGCTTGTTCGACAGAATCGACTCCACAGCTTCGGTGACATTGCCCGCCTCGGCAATCTGACCCACACGCGCATCCTTTTCCAACAGATAGCGTAGCTCAGCCCTAATGGGAGGCTCGTCATCAACTACCAGGATGTTCCAACCCTCGGACATGTGCGCTTCCTCTCTCTCCTCAATACACTCGAGTGCTACGCCGTCAACGGCGCGGGCTCATGCGGCTCGCCGTTCAGCTCGACGATGACCTGCGTTCCCACGCCCTCCTGGGACTTCACGCGCATGCCGGAATCTTCTCCGTAAAAGAAATGGATGCGCTGAAGCACGTTGAAGAGCGCCAGGCCGCAACCTCGCTTGACGGAGCCGTCGGCGGTAATGCTCTCGGGCTCCTCTCGGCGATGTTGCTCAAACAGATGCGCGCAGACCTCTTCGCTCATACCGATGCCATCGTCCTCGACGATGATCTCCAAACCGTCATCGGTCTCGAAAGCCCTAACATGAATAGAAAGCGGCTCGGTCTCGCGCTGCGCGTGCTTGATGCAGTTTTCGAGCAACGGCTGCAAGATAAACGGCGGCACCATGCAATCGCGCACCTCAAAGTCGATATCGACCGAGACGCGCAGACGGCCGTCGCCATAACGAGCCTGCATAAGATTGATATAGCGAGTGCCCTGCTCCACCTCGTGCTCGAGCGTTGTGAGGGTATCGGAATCAGAAAGCGTCTGACGGTAGTAATTGGAAAAGTCGATCAGCAGCGACCTGGCCTTGTCCGGCTCGGTACGTACGAGCGACACGATGGTGCTGATGGTATTGAATAGAAAATGAGGATCGACCTGCGATTGCAAGGCGCGCAGCTCCACGCGGGCCGTAAGCTCGTCCTGGCGCTCGAGCTCAAAGCTCGCAAGCTGCGTGGAAATGAGGTCGGCAAAGCCCGAGGCAAGCGCCGTCTGGCGCATATCGATGCTGCTCAGACGGGGATAATACAGCTCGAGCGTGCCCACGCAATGCCCGCGCACGGTAAGCGGTGCGACAATACCGGCGCGCAGGCGCGGAAAGTAGCCACCCGTCTCGGTCGAGGCATCGCGCGAGAACACGCTTTGCTCACCGCTGTTAATCACATTGAGCGTGGTCCGCAGCACCACCGGGGTGCCCGCGGGGCATTTTGCCGAGTCCTCGCCCCAGCTTGCCAACACCTGCTTGCCGTCGGTAAAGCAGATGGCAGAGGCGATAGTTTCGGACAGGATGATCTTAGAGGCGCCCAGGGCAGCTTCGGGCGTAAGGCCGCGCGACGTGTAGGCGAATATTTTCGACGCGATGGCGAGCGTGCGGTCGGTAGCGCTCGATGTGAGGTCGTCGGGAACGACAAAGACGTACGAGAAGAAGAAGCACAGCATGACCAAGCCGGCAATGACGACAACGGCCGGAACGGGATTGGGATTATCGGTTAGATCCCAGATGAGCAGCAGGATAAGCAGCGGAACGACAATACCGAGCAAGATGGCTTGAACCACATGCTGAGCGGTACGAAAGACCTTGGTAGAGTTGTAGCTCTTGCCCAGAATCAGCCTATTGAGATCCACCGTCATCTCCTTCTTACTGACGCACCCCATAGCAATAAAGAGGGCCGCAAGCGACCCTCTCCATTGCATTATGCAATCAAATACTGTGTTTTACATCAAGCCATCGATGAACGGTAGCTTAGGCGCTGTACTTGTTTGCCTCGCCGAAGGTGCCGGCCTCGACAATCCAGCCGTCCTTCATGATGACGTCCATGTTGTCGGTGTTGAGCACGTGAATGTCGGCGGCGACGTCACCGTTGACGACCAGCAGGTCGGCGCACTTGCCGGCCTCGATGGAACCGGTCTCGTCCTCGATGTGGCACATCTTGGCACCGTTGAGGGTGGCGCAGGTGATGGTCTCGACCGGAGTAAAGCCGATCTTGTCGACGAACTCGTACATCTCCTCGATGGAGCAGGTGCCGTACGGGGTGACGAAGGAGAAGGAGTCGGAGCCGATCGTCATGACGACGCCGCGCTTCTTGGCCTCGCGCAGGCAGTCGTAGTTGCGCTGCAGCTCCTTCTCGACCAGGGTGCCCTCGTACTTGTCGTGCAGCTCGGGGACGTAGACGGGCGGATAGGTGGCATACCAGGTGGGCAGGAAGGCGATCGTCGGAGTGAAGAAGGTGCCCTGCTCGGCCATGAGGTCCATGGTGCGCTCATCGATATCGAAGCCGTGAATCAGCTGCTCGCAGCCAAAGCGAACGGAATCGTAGGCAGCGGCGTGGTTGTTGTAGCAGTGGCTCCACACGGGGATGCCGACCATCTTTGCCTCTTCGACCACGGCCTGGATCTCCTCGGAGCAGTAGTGCTGGTCGCGGCCGGAGTCCCAGCGCCAGATGCCGCCACCGGTAGCCCAGATCTTGATGGCATCGGGGTTCTCACGCAGGCGACGACGGACGGCCTTGCGCAGATCCCAAGGACCGTCGACCTGATCGCCCCAGGGGTGCGATTCCTTGTTGAGCTCCTGGCTGCAGTGGTGGGAGTCGCCGTGGCCGGCAACGCGGCAGAAGCCAAGGCCGGTGGCCAGAACGCGCGGGCCCTTGAAGACGCCCTTGTCGATGCAGTCACGGATCTGGATACCAAAGCGGCCGATCTCGCAGACGGTGGTGAGGCCGTGGGTGAGGCAGTCGTAGGCCTGCTTGACGGCGACGGCCTGCTTCTCGAGGAGCGGCTGCATGACCCAATCGGTGTCATCGTCGGTCAGGTTGCCCGAGAAGTGCAGGTGGGTGTCGATCAGACCGGGAAGGACGGTCTTGCCGGCGGCGTCGATGACCTCAACGCCCTCGGGAAGGTCCTGCATGGCGCCGGCGTACTCGATCTTGCCGTTGTCGTCGACGAGAACGAGGGAGTTCTCGACCGGCTCGGCACCGGTACCGTCGATGAGCTTTCCGCCAACGATTGCATACTTAGTGGACATGGTTCCTCCTTATGGATCCATATAGTGGGCGAGACCGTGTTGGGTTAAGGCCTCACAAAGCTACCCAAGTGGTGCCGGGTTCGGTGCGCGGAAGAGAGGGTCCCGCGCACCTGATCCGCCCCGGCTAGGCGTTACTTTTTGCGGGAATTGGTGAAAGCCATGAGGGCCAGGCCAATAGCCAACCAGCCGATCACGATGCTCCACTCCACCATGTTGAGGGAGGCGGGAGAGAACGGAATCACGAGCAGGCCGATGATGATGGCGCAGGCAGCAATAGCGAGGGAGATGCCAAACTTGCCGCCGGGCACCTCGTAGGGACGGGGCAGGTCGGGCTCGGTGAAGCGCATGCGCAGGCAGGCGAGGGCGACCATGCCGCAGGAGAAGATGAAGGCGAGAGCCGACACGTTGGTCAGGGGGATGAGCATGTTCTTGCCCAGGAACGGACCGACGACGGTGATGACGCCCAGAACGACGCAGGCGAGCTTGGGAGCGCCGGACTTGGGGTCGACCTCGGCGAATTTCTCGGGCAGCTGGCCCTTGCGGCCCATGGCGAGCATGATGCGGCTCGTGGCGCCGTAGAAGGAGTTCATCGGGCCCATGGGTCCAAGCGTGGCGATGACAAGCATGGCCAGGTACAGGAGCATATTGATGCCCTTGAGGCAGGCAAGCGCGGGAACCGGGCTCTTAACAAACTCATGCCAGTCGAGGATAGTGCCGAACGAGTAAATGCAGACCATGTAGAAGCCGCCGGCGGCCAGCAGGGCCAGGGAGATGATCTTGCCGAACTTGTTCCAGTTAAGGCCCTCGGCTGCTTCCTCAGCCTGCTGGGGAATGGTGTCGAAACCGGCGTAGAAGAACGGGGTCAGTACCAGGACCGACACGATACCGGCGAACAGGCTGGTGCCCTCGGTGGCGGCCTTACCGCCGCCAGCGCCGGCGACCTGAGAGAACACAGGCATGGCGTTGCTCGGCGAGCCGGTGAACAGCGAGACACCCATGGCGAGCAGCATGCCGCAGAGCAGGGCCTTGGTCAGGAAGGCTTGGAGCTTGGCGGCCGAGCTGGCACCGCGGAAATTGAGGAAGATGACGTAGACTGCAAAGCCGAGCGCGATCAGCGTCGGGAACAGGTAAACGTCGGCGCCCAGGATGGTGTAGAGCTTGACGGCGCGCAGCCACTCAAGACCGGGCAGGCTACCGAACATCTCGGACACAAGGGTCGAAATGGCAATGGCCTCCCACGGGCACAGGATGCCGTTGCCCAGGGCCAAAAGCCAACCGGTGATGTAGCTCAGCGTACGGCCAAAGCTACGATCGACATACTCGACGATGCCGCCAGAGATGGGGATAGCAGCCGTGAGCTCACCGAAAACAGCTCCGACGGGCACGAGGAAGATTGCACCCAAGAGGAATGCGATCATAGCGGGAACGGGACCGCCGCCCACGACCATCCAGTCGCCGACCTGCAGAACCCAACCGGTACCGATGATGGCACCGAAACCGATGGTGAAGAAGTTCCAGAGCGAAAGCGTTTTCTTCATGCCGCCGTTATCCTCGACTGCAACTTCTGCATTCTTGTCCGCCATTGTTCCCCTCCTTTCCTTTTTGACGCCCCTTGGCGTCACCCCTTGCGCGGTCCGTTTTGCCGCGCGCTTTTATTCCATGGCTTTAAGATACGGCCTTGGCGCAGCAGCGCCGCTCGCAGCTCGACCGAAGGCAGAACTGCAAAACGAGCGGCACCGTTTTTGGGACGAACGGCGGGAGACGTCATTCGTCTTGGACGCTTTCATCTTGTCTGCTTTTGAATACCTGTTGCCGTGGCGCTTGGCGCGCGGCGCGGCAACGTTCATACCATTTGTCAGGCTTTTGGCGCACATGCCCATGTGTCGTGCATCTTTTTATGTAGGATAGACAAGTTACACATGAGGCAAGGTGATTCGAATGGCATACGGATACAATGACGGCGACCAACGGCCACAAAGCGTGCGCCTTGCCGGCCGCACCACACCAACGCCCAGAAGCACCTCCGACAACGACAACCCGCAGCGCCCCCAAGAGCAGCCCGGGGCTTCTTCGCGGCAACAAAGCCGTACCGTGCAGCAGTCAGACCGCGTGAGTACGAGCACACGCCAACGCCAGACCGACACATCGCAGCCACGTCGCTACGATCGCCGTAAGACCGACTACTACGTCAAGCGCTCCTTTTCGCGACCTCAACGCGATCGCGGCAATTCCGCCCCTCACCCTGCGTCGCACGCCACAAGCCACGCGCTTCCGGCCCGCCGCCTACGCCTTACGCTTTGCTCCATCGCCGCCTGCCTCGTCTTTGTGTTTTTGGGATCCTGTATCTCCCACGGATCAGCCGGTCTTGAGCCCACTGCCGAAGACAAGCTGCTTAAAGCTCCCGTCGCGCCCGGTTACTCCTTTGCGTTCTCGACCCCACGCTCGCAATGGCAGGCCGGCGCCATGCCCCACATCTACCAAATTGACCCCGCATGGTCGGAGCTGCCCTATGCCGGCGGCACTATTCGCGAAAACGCTTGCGGTCCCACTTGCCTCACCATGGTCTATATCTTTAAGACCGGCCATACCGATAAGACGCCGGTCGATATATGCGCGCTGGCCGAAGCCGGCAACTACGCCCCCACTGGTGCCACCGAGTGGTCGTTTATGACAGGCGGTGCGTGGCAGCTGGGGCTCAACGGAACACAGCTCTATAACGATCGCGAATCTATTACCCAAGCACTTCGCTCGGGTACGCCCGTCATCGCCGCAGTGCGCCCCGGTACGTTTACCAACGTAGGCCACTACATCGTGCTCTACGGCATCGACGATGCCAACCAGATTGGCGTCTACGACCCCAACTCGGCCAGCCGCAGCGCCCGCCGCTGGGGCGTCGTAGAGGTCCTCAACGAAGTCGAAGCCATGTGGGCCTACTACTAGTCATTGGGGACAGACTTAAATGAGTGGTCATTGGGGACAGACATAAATGACCAGCCACTGTGGACAGCCCTTGCGGATGCCGCTCATGGGCGGACGAATAGGCCCATTCCCAGCTGTCAGGAGCTACCTTTAAGGACTGTCCCAAGCTGCCGGCAGAAAGGGAACGTCCCCAAGTGCCGGGTTTCATGAACAGCTACCTCAATAGCAAAAGCTCCGCAGTCGGAGCGGACTGCGGAGCTCATGAAGAGAGGCTAGTTTGTGGGCGCTTTGCCTGGCGCCCACGAGAGAGGCAACAGAGTAGAGACTACTCGTGAATGCGGGTACCGGAGAGGCCAGCCATGGTCTCGGCGGCCTTGTCCAGGGCGCCGATGATGCAGGTGCGGCCCTTGCGGGAACGCGCGAACTTGATGGCAGCGCGAACCTTGGGCTCCATGGAACCCTTGCCGAACTGACCCTCGTCGGCCAGGCGCTCGGCCTCGTCGGCGGTGATGTCCTCGAGCTCCTCCTGGTTGGGCTTGCCAAAGTTGATGGCGACATGCTCAACGGCGGTCAGCAGGAACAGGACGTCGGCGTCGCAGTCTTCGGCCAGCAGCTCGCCGCCCAGGTCCTTGTCGATGACGGCGGGAACGCCCTTGTAGCAGCCCTTGTTCTCGTAGTCGCGGACGACGGGGATGCCGCCGCCACCGCAGGCGATGACGATGAACTCGTTGTCGAGCAGGTTGAGGATGGAGTCAGCCTCGACGATCTTCTTGGGATCGGGGGAAGCGACGACGCGACGCCAGCCGCGGCCGGAATCCTCGACGAAGACCTTGGAGGGGTCCTCGGCCATGAACTCCTTGGCCTGCTCCTCGGTGTAGAAGGGGCCGATCGGCTTGGTCGGGTTCTTGAACGCGGGATCGTCCGGGTCGCACTCGATCTGGGTGACGACGGTTGCGGCGTGCCAGCGCTTATAGCGCTTGTGCATCTCGCGGCCAATGCCCTGCTGCAGGTGATAGCCGATGTAGCCCTGGGACATGGCGCCGCACTCGGGCAGCGGCATCTCGGGAGTGCCGATGGCGTCGTGGGCGGCGGCGAAGGCGTTCTGGATCATGCCGACCTGCGGGCCGTTGCCGTGGGTGATGATGATCTCGTTGCCCTGCTCGATCAGGCCGAGAAGAGCGTGAGCGGTGTTGCTCACGGCCTCGATCTGCTCAACGGGGTTGTTGCCGAGGGCGTTGCCGCCAAGGGCGACGACGATACGATCGGGCTTGCCAAGAGGCTTAGACATTGCTGGAATCCTTTCTGTAAAAGGCCTACAACCCATTAATAACCTGCGTCCGTGCGATACGCGAGTTTATTAAGGTTTATATTCTCTTTATCGCTCATTTTATTCATTTTGAAAATAGCGGAACGGTGAACGGTCGTTTTTGTCCGCTCAGCGTACAGAACTCCAGCTCAGACATATCTACGTAATTTACGTGCGACTTTATTTAAATGAAGCGAGGATTATGTCGGATTATGCAAACTACATCTCTGCTAAACACAAAACGGACAGCGCAATATCTTACTCGCGCTATGCGAGATTCTATGCACTTATAAGTCAAGTATGCACCACTGCAAAAACAAGGGGCTTTTCATCCAGCAAAAGGAATAAAGAAGCGCTCCGAAAAGGCGGCAACAGCCAAGTCCCCCATCCATCCCCAAAGTGGCGCGAGGTTTCGCGGCAAAGCCGCGAAACAGCGAAAGGAACGGGATACCCGGCCAACTACGTCCTTCATCCGCCCACACAATCCGAGGACATAGTCGTAGCAGGATCTGAGGGCTGACCTTCGCGGACACTCCGCAGGACGAAAGAACCCCCGCCGCACGTTGTGCGCAGCGGGGGTTCTTTCATGTCCGAGGACGTCCGCGAAGGTTAGCCCTCAGATCCTGCGGTGGGAGACCTAGGCCTCGTTGTACACCGTCTTGAGCTTCAGCAGGTGAGCGTAGCGGTCCATGGCGGCCTGCTCGTTCTCCTTGAAGAGCTCCTCGGCGCGCTCGGGGAAGGAACGCGTCAGCGAAGCGTAACGGGCCTCGTTCATCAGGAACTCCTGATAACCGCCCGCGGGCTCCTTGGAATCGAGCGAGAACTTCTTGCCGGCAGCAGCCTCGGGGTTGAAGCGGAAGAGGTTCCAGTAACCGCACTCGACAGCCTTCTTCATCTCGGCCTGGCAGTTCTGCATGCCGCCCTTCTTGATGGAGTGCATCTCGCAGGGGCTGTAGCCGATGATGAGGGACGGACCGTCGTAGGCCTCGGCCTCGTGGATGGCCTTGAGGGTCTGAGCCGGGTTGGCGCCCATGGCGACCTGCGCCACGTAAACGTAGCCGTAGCTCATGGCAATCTCGGCCAGGGACTTCTTCTTGGTCACCTTACCGGCAGCGGCGAACTGAGCGACCTGGCCCAGGTTCGAGGCCTTGGAGGCCTGACCACCGGTGTTGGAGTAGACCTCGGTGTCGAAGACGAAGACGTTGACATTGTGGCCGGAAGCCAGGACGTGGTCCAGGCCACCGAAGCCGATGTCGTAGGCCCAACCGTCGCCGCCGAAGATCCAGAAGGACTTCTTGGTGAGGTAAGCCTTGTCGGCAAGGATCGCCTTGGAGGCGTCGCAGCCGCACTTCTCGAGCTCGGCAACGTAGGCGGCGGCAGCGGTCTTGGAAGCCTCGACATCGTTGACGGAGTCGAGCCAAGCCTGGCCGGCGGCCTTGAGCTCATCGGACGGACCGTCAGCGGCGATGATCTCCTGCGTAGCAGCGATCAGCTTCTTCTGAACGGCCTCATAGCCAACGGCCATGCCCAGACCGTGCTCGGCATTGTCCTCGAACAGGGAGTTGTTCCATGCCGGACCGTGACCGTCCTTGTCCTTGCAGTAAGGAGCGGTGGCAGCGGGGTTGCCCCAAATGGAGGAGCAGCCGGTGGCGTTGGAAATGAACATACGGTCGCCGGCGACCTGGGTCACCAGACGTGCATAGGCGGTCTCGGCGCAGCCGGCGCAGGAGCCGGAGAACTCCAGGTAGGGCTGCTTAAACTGGCTGCCCTTGACGTTGGCCGCGATGAGCTCCTTCTTCTCGGAGACGTTCTCGACCATGTAGTCCCAAACGGGCTGCTGGTCCATCTCCTGCTCGGTGGGAACCATCTCGAGGGCGCCCTTGGGGCAGACCTTGACGCAGTTGGTGCAGCCCATGCAGTCGAGCGGGGACACAGCCATGGTGAACTTCATGCCCTTGGCCTTGGGGCCCATAGCGTCGAGCGTGCGGGTAGCCTCGGGCGCGGCGGCAGCCTCGTCCTCGGTCATCGCGAACGGACGGATAGTGGCATGCGGGCACACATAGGCGCACTGGTTGCACTGGATGCACTTGGTCTCGTCCCAGTGAGGAACGACCACGGCGACGCCGCGCTTCTCGTATGCGGAGGCACCCAGCTCAAACTGGCCGTCGGCGCAATCGACAAAGGCGGAAACGGGCAGGCTGTCGCCATCCATGCGATCGATGGGCTCGAGCAGGTTCTTGACCTGCTGGGCGATGGCGGACTTGGTCTCCTCGGAGAGCTCGACGGGGGCGGCATCCTCGGCAGTTGCCCAGTCGGCCGGAACCTCGAACTTGCGGAAGGCGGTAGCGCCGGCATCGATAGCCTTGTGGTTGGCGTCGACGATGGCCTGGCCCTTCTTCATGTAGGACTTGGTGGCCGCGTCCTTCATGTACTGCAGGGCGTCCTCGGCGGGCAGGACCTTGGCCAGTGCGAAGAAGGCGGACTGGAGCACCGTGTTGGTGCGCTTGCCCATGCCGACCTTTGCAGCCAGATCGATAGCGTCGATCAGGTAGACGTTGACGTTGTTGTTCGCGATGTAGCGCTTGGCCACGGCGGGCATGTGCTCGGCGAACTCCTCGTCGCTCCACTGGCAGTTGACCAGGAAGGTGCCGCCCGGCTTGACGTCGCGGACCATCTTGAAGCCCTTGACGATGTAGCTGGGGTTGTGGCAAGCGACAAAGTCGGCCTTGGTCACGTAGTACGGCGAACGGATCGGAGAATCACCAAAGCGCAGGTGCGAGACGGTGACGCCGCCGGTCTTCTTGGAGTCGTACTGGAAGTAGGCCTGAACGTACTTGTCGGTGTGGTCGCCGATGATCTTGATCGAGTTCTTGTTGGCGCCGACGGTACCGTCGCCACCCAGACCCCAGAACTTGCACTCGATGGTGCCGGGGGCTGCGGTGTTGGGCGCATCCTCGACCTCGGGCAGGCTCAGGTTGGTCACGTCATCGACAATGCCGATGGTGAACTCGCGCTTGGGCTCGTCCTTCTTAAGCTCCTCGAAGACAGCAAACGCGGACGCGGGAGGCGTGTCCTTGCTGCCCAGGCCGTAACGGCCGCCGACGACCTTGATGCCCGTCTTGCCGGCCTCGTAGAGAGCGGAGACGACGTCCTGGTAGAGCGGCTCGCCGATGGAACCCGGCTCCTTGGTGCGGTCCATGACGGCGATCTTCTGGACGGTCTCGGGGAGAACGTCGACGAAGTGCTTGATGGAGAACGGACGGAACAGGCGAACCTTGACCAGGCCGACCTTCTCGCCGTGAGCGTTGAGGTAGTCGATGACTTCCTCGAGCACGTCGCAGAAGGAGCCCATGCACACGACGACGCGATCGGCATCGGGAGCGCCGTAGTAGTTGAACAGGCCGTAATCGGTGCCGAGCTTCTCGTTGATCTTCTTCATGTAGCCCTCGACGACGGCAGGGAGCTCGTCGTAGACCTTGTTGCAGGCCTCGCGGTTCTGGAAGAAGATGTCGCCGTTCTCGTGGCTGCCGCGGGTGTGCGGGTGCTCAGGGTTGAGAGCGTGGTCGCGGAAAGCCTGGACGGCGTCCATGTCGCACATCTCGGCAAGATCCTTGTAGTCCCACATGGCGACCTTCTGGATCTCGTGGCTGGTGCGGAAGCCGTCGAAGAAGTTAAGGAACGGGGTCTTACCCTCGATGGCGGCAAGGTGAGCCACCGGCGAGAGGTCCATGACCTCCTGGACGTTGCCCTCGGCAAGCATGGCGAAACCGGTCTGGCGGCAGGCCATGACGTCGGAGTGATCGCCAAAGATGTTCAGGGCGTGGGAAGCGACGCAACGCGCGGAGACGTGGAAAACGCCCGGGAGCTGCTCGCCCGCGATCTTGTACATGTTCGGGATCATCAGGAGCAGGCCCTGAGAAGCCGTGTAGGTGGTGGTCAGAGCACCGGCGCCCAGCGAACCGTGAACGGTACCGGCTGCACCTGCCTCGGACTCCATCTCGACGACCTTGACCGGGGTGCCAAAGATGTTCTTGCGACCCTGGGCCGCCCACTGGTCGACATGGTCGGCCATCGGGCTGGACGGCGTAATGGGATAAATTCCCGCTACCTCGGTGTACGCATACGAAACATATGCGGCCGCCTCGTTGCCGTCCATAGACTTAAACTTACGCGCCATATACCCCTCTCCTCTCATATAGGTATACAGGCCCCGGCGATTGCCAGGATGTTGGCGTGATGGGATTTTCGCTGTTGCTTCCAATCATCCGGCAGGCAGACTGAGCAGCAGGTACATGGCATGGAGAGAAGGCGTTCCAAGGCGAGGGGCGATTAATGCGCTCCACAGGCCCAGCTACCCGTCTTGCACATGGCCGAGCGCCGCAAAGGCCGCATGCCGGACGCTCCCGGGCACGCCCCGGCGATGGGAAGCGCCCGCAACGGAAATCCGCATGCGGGCTTATTGTACCCCGCCGCCAAGCCATATTTCGGCAAATATAGGTGGGCGGTAAAGGTTTACCTCGGGTGACTATCACACGGCCGATGCCAGCGAACGCAATCCCCCGGGGACCACGCAGCAGTTGCGGTGGAATAGTTCTTGGATGCCCGCCTCAAGGGCCCCATCGGGAACTATTTCACCGCAACTTATTTAGGAGATGAGTTAGAGAGCGCCGAGGAGGATGGCGTAGGTGGTGGATTCGCCGAGCCTGAGCTCGTCACCGGGGTTGAGCTGAGCGGAGCGGCCGGGCTCGACCTGGGTGCAGACGTTCGTCGCGCCGTTTACCACCACGGTTCCGTTGGTGGACGACAGGTCCTCGACGTACCAGGTATTTTGGCCATCGCACCACACGTGGGCATGGCGAGCCGAAACGTCATCGCCCACATCGGTGATATCGCCTTCCCCCGTCGCCAGCGCACCGATCCCCACGCCCTGCTCACTCGGCTGAATCCAGCGCGGAGCGCTCACCACGTAGCCGTTTTGCACGCGAAGCAGGCCCAGCGGATGCGCCGGCGCCGCCTCGTGATCGCCCGTGACCGTCGAGGTGCTCAGCGAGCGCGGCGTCGACGTGGCGCCGCCACAGGTCGCATGAGCGTAGTCGATGGCATAGGTCACCGACGAACGGACATCTGCCGAGCAACCCACGGCGACAAACAGCACCAGGATGGCCTCGGCGCGCTCGGCGGGCATGAGTTCAGCCGCCTGCGACAGGCGCTCGAGCGCATTGCGATAGAGATTCGTGTCCTGGTGGCATTCCTCGAGTGCCCGCACCATGGGCTCGCCAGCGGGGCCGCACACCATATTGGTCACGGCCGCGGCGTCCATGGGGTTGCGACGGCGCAGGGCCAGCTGCGACATAATGCGCGCGGCCGAGGTGCCGTAATCGGCAAAATAGCGCTCCTGCAGCGTGCCGACCGGAGCGCGCACGATAAAGCGCGAGACCCAGGAGCGATCAGCGGCGCGGCCCTGGGGGCTGCGGCCATCGGCCAGCGGACGGCTCGAAAGCACCATGCCACATAGCTCGATATGGCTCAGGTGCGCTGCGCGTTTAAAGATGTCGAACATGGCTCCGCACGGGGTGAGCTTGATTTGAGATGCCATGGCCTAGACCTCCTTGGTCGTTGAACTCGTATCGGACGACGTCTCGGTCGTCCCGACAAAGGCGCGAACCGCCGCGGCACCACCGGCAAGCGGCGTCACCGTCTGGGTTTTTGCGCGCCGCGGCGCCGCGACGGGAAGCTCAAAGGCAAAACCCATCGACAGCAAAAACCATACGAGCGCGTATGTTGCAATTAAGGCGGCAACAAAGCCGCTCGCTACGGCGCGCTGGGAAAACACGGTGCATGCAACCGCAATCAGCACCGGAACCTCGCAGGCAGAAAGCGCCAGTACGCCATGCAGGAACCCCGTGCGACGATCGTGCGCCATGGCGCCGGCGGCAATACCCGCCATGCCCGGCAGCGCCAGCGCGAGCGCGGCAACGATACCCGGCAGCGTACCGGACCACGAAATGTACCCCACGGCAACCGTCGCACGAGCACCAGACGCCAGCAGTGCCGCCGACACCACCACAACGGCCCATACGAGGCCGCAGGCAGACGCAGCGCCGATCATCGCAGCGCGACGGACCACGCGGCCGGACGCGTCCATGGGACAGGGCGTGAGCGGCTCGCCGCGAAGCGAGCGACCGACGTTTTGCGCGTAGTGGTCGCAAAACGTCGTAAGCGCCGCCTCCACCGCGGCGGGCTCGGGACGATCGCCCTGATTACACGATAGGCAGGCCATCACCACATCGAACAGCTGAGCGTCGACAAACGCCAGCGCATCGCGCAGATCCTCGGAATTTGGATCGAGCCCCAGCTGCTGAGCCTGTTCGGCCGCGGCAAGTGCCACATCGGGCTCGCGTCGCAGCAGTTGCGTCAAGTCGCAGCCGGGCGCGTGGGCGCCGACGGGATAATCGGGCAGCGTATCCATCTTGAGACGATAAGGGCTGGCGATATCGCGCGTCTTTTTGCGCGAGCCCGAAGTACCCGACGTGCCCGGCGCTACTTCGTACGGCGCGACACCGGCGATGAGCTCATAGACCGTGCTCGCCGCGGCATACACGTCGATTGCCGGCGACATGCGCAAAACGCGCAGGTCGGCAATATCGTCGGTGAGCATCTCGGGCGGAGCGTAGGCAACCGTCGCGCGACGCAACGTGGCGTAGCGCTCTGTAAAGGACTCCCTGCCGCCGGTTCCCGCCACCGCAGAGGCGGGCTCGAGCGCCAGCGACGAGCCAAAATCGATGAGGCACAAATCGAACGTGCCTTCGGCAAGCTGTCGGTCGAGCGGCAGGCGCGCCGTGCGCACCATAATATTGGCCGGCGAGATGTCGCGATGGACGAACCCCTCCCCCACCAAGCTCATGCGGCAGAGCAGATCGAACAGGTCGCGACCCAGGCGCGCCGCCACGAGCGGCGACAGACGCCCGGCATCGTCCACGGCAAGGCGCGGGCGCAGGCGAGCGAGCGTCTCGCCCTCGACCCACTCCATGACAATCGCGGGCACGCCGTCGACCTCGCCCCACCCGTACAAGCGGGGAAAGCCCTTAAGGCCCGAAAGGGCACGATGGCATTCATATTCCTCGCGAAACGCCGCCTTGAACTTGGTGACCAGCGCCTCGTGGGCGACATCGTCATCAAATTCGTCGCGCGTTGGCAAGATGAGCTGCTTGAGCGCCACGGCCTCGCCCTGCGCGTTGACGGCACGCGTCACACGGCCGATACCACCACGGCGCATGGTGGCGTCATCGGCAAATAGCATCGTAAAACGGCGAAGGTAGGCGGGAAGCTCGTCCGTGCCCAGGGCGACGGCCGGCTCAAACCCGTCGACGCGCGCCAGGCGCAGGCCCACCATGGGATCACGGTTGAGCGACTGGGCTGCCGCAGAAGCGAGATCGTTCGTCATAGGGCGATCGCCGCCAGGCTATTGTTGAAGTTGTTAAGCGCAATGTCATCATCGCCGTAATGCCCCACCCATTGGCACAGGTTGGTGTAGCAGCCCCATAGGTTGGCGTACTGCCGATACCACTTTGAGTGGGGAGAAAACGTTTGCCGGCCAAACTCGGCACGGATGACAAACATATCGTTGGCCAGGTTATCGCACGGCCCGGTATCGCCTGTTGCGTTATAGGTCGAGACCGCGCTATTGGCGCGGGCGACATAGTCATTGAGCATGTTGTATTTGGTCACGAGCCAATTGTGGATTCTCTCCTCCTCGGCAGCCGAGAGACCACCCGAGTCCGTGTCGCCGCCGGCACCGCCGTCCGTCGAGCCGCCACTCGAAGATCCACCGCCAGCGGCGGAACCCGAACCGGAACCGCCGTCCGAGCCCGCCGAACCGGTGCCAGAACCGGACCCGTCCGAGCCGCCGGGCTTACCCGTCTGCTGCGTGTCCTGCTCCTTCTGCTGCTCCGCCTTGTTAACGACAGAAGCCACGCTGTTATTGGAAAGCTTCGTAATGACCTTGGTGCTGGTGAGCACGATGGTCTTGCCGTTTGCCAGCGTGATCTCGTTGGACGCCCGCTCGCCCTCGTCCGCGGGATCGACGCCAAACACGGTGCGCCCGACCACGCTCGCCCACGCATATCCAGTTGTCGTTCCCAAGTCGCTTTTGGCCTTGCGCCCAATATGCAGCTCGCGCGCAGCATGCGCCTGTACCATGGACGGCACCGTCATGCCATAAGCCGAAACACCGGCTATGACCAGTACGAGCGAGCAAGACAGCAGCACATACGCCCGAGGCGCCAGGCCCAGCCGGCGCCGCATGCGCACCGCGGCGCCATGCTTTGTCTGAGTGCCCCCGGGCCGCATGCGTTCTCCTCCAACAAAAACACGCCGCTTAAAAGCGGCGCATTCTTTCATATCCACATTTGAGTGTATCAGCGAACCAAAAAGGTTGCGCAACGAATGGGCAAATACGAGGTGCAAGTGGACCCATCCACGCGATAAGCGGATGAAAAGCAGGTTTGTTGCACAACAAATGCATGAACGCGTGCCCAATTATGAGCGCCCCGTGCGGCAGGCCGACGGGACATGCCGCGGAGCTGACGCCGCCTAGATCGCGCGACGGGCCTCGATAGCACGGCCGAGCGTGAGCTCGTCGGCATACTCCAGGTCGCCTCCCACGGGCAGCCCGCTCGCCAGACGCGACACCTCGACGCCCAGTGGCTTGATGGTGCGAGCAAGGTAGCTCGCCGTGGTCTCGCCCTCGATATTGGGGTTGGTGGCGATAATGACCTCGTGGATATCCTCGTGGCCCAAGCGCGCCAGCAACTCGCGGATGTGCAGCTGCTCGGGACCGATCTTGTCCATGGGGCTGATCACGCCGCCCAGCACGTGGTAGAGGCCGTGGTAGCTGCCCGTGCGCTCAATCGCCTGGACATCGCGCGGCTCACCCACCACGCAGATGCGGGTGGTGTCGCGCATCGAGTCTTGGCAAATGGAGCACTCGTCAGCGGTGGCGTAATTAAAGCAGCGGCTGCAAAAATGCACTTCCTGCTTAACCTCCAGAATGGCCTCGGCCAGGCGGCGGGCCTCCTCGGCATCGGCCTCGAGCAGGTAGTAGGCGATGCGCTGGGCCGACTTGGGGCCAATGCCCGGCAGGCGGCCCAACTCATCGAGCAGTTTTTGCAGGCTATGGTTGGCACTCATATATATGCGTGTCTTAGAACGGCATGCCCGGGATGTTGAGGCCGCCGGTGATGGCGCCCATCTGCTTGTTGGCGAGCTCGTTGACGCCGCGGACGGCCTCGTTGACGGCAGCCATGATCATGTCCTGCAGCATATCGACGTCCTCGGGATCGAGCGCATCAGGGTCGATGGTGAGGTTGACGAGCTCCATCTCGCCGTTAACGGTCACCTTGACCATGCCGCCGCCGGCAGAGGCATCGACGGTCTGGGACTTGAGGTTTTCCTGCGCGGCGGCAAGCTGCTCCTGCATCTTGCGGGCCTGCTTCATCATCTGCTGCATGTTCATACCGGCCATGATGGCTCCTTTACGTGCGGCCGCGCGACGAGCTGCAAAGGCAGCCGGGACGCGGCGGGGCTTTCAAACTCAAAAATCGTACCACGGCACGAGGTCAGCGAGCGGGGCGGACACGCTACCTCAGTCGATATACATGCCCTGGAGTGCAAGCCGCGCCCAAAGATTATGCAAAGTTGAATAATTCGCATCTGCATAAATGTCTCAAATTAAATCTAGCAGGGCCGGAACCCGGCATTTTCTGCATCCAGCTAGATAGCAAAATGCTAAACCGCCGCTCGAGGTGGCGCTCATGACGGCATGGTAAAATTTGATTGTCAAAGATCGCAATTTGGAGGTGCCCCATGAATGTCCCCGACGCGCTCCAAAACATCCGCTCAAAACACCCCGTTGCATATGTGGTTCTCTATCTCTTTGTCGGCTGGGCATTGCTGGTTGTCATCACCCATGCCATAGCCTTTGGAGCAGAACTGCTGATAGCCAGCTCGGACCAGCCCGTCGTCAAATGGGAAGCGGCCGATGAGTGCACCGACGGAACCCGAACCATTTACTACAACAGCCCGTCCCTCTACCAAGAGTTCAAGGTCAAGATAAAGGACTCCAAGATTGTCGATGCCGAACTGGGCTCTTTATTTACAATCGGAGCAACCGTCAACGCCGAGCAAGTCGAGTACACGGACAGCCATGCGACATATCGTATCGACCTCAGCATCCTAGGCCGACCGTCACGCGCCTGTCTGCTCGAATGCGATATACGCGGCACCACACTACACATGTCCGAAATACAGATGCGCCCGGACAAGGGGTCCTCTTCTTGAGCAGTATACCCGCCTGCACAGCTACTCCACCGGCTTGAAGATGGTGGCCTGGCCAAAGACGCTGCGGATGAGGGCCTTGGCCTCGTCCTCGGTCTGCGGGATGCTCGGGGCTGCGCCCTGATGGCCGAAGGGGCTGCCGGCACCGGGATTGGATTCCCAGGGAGCGGCGGGGACGTCGTCGTTTGCAGAGGCTGCGGGTGCCACAGCAGCGGCCTTGGTCGCGGACGCCGCACCCGGCACGTCGAACGGGGGCAGATCGTCCCCGCCGGCATCGGCAGCAAAACCACCGACCATAGCATCGTCGTAGGGCACCTGCTCGGATTCCCATGGCGCAGCCTGCGCAGGCGGCTGAGCCATGGGGACGGACGCGCGCTCGGGCGCTCGGGGCGCGGGCTCGGTCGGGAGCTTGCCCGTGGCAGGAGCACCGGCAGGGTTGTCGGAGCGCAGCCAAGGGGCCTTGGCCAGGTCGGATGACTTGGGCGCAGGCGCGGCAGCGGACTTGGGCGCGGGGATCGGAGCAGCCGGTTTGGGCGCAGCGGGTTCAGGCGCCGACGGGGTCGGTGCCGCTACCGGCGCCGCTTTTGGCTGCGTCGCGCTGGCGCTCGAGGATGCAGGGGGCACCGAGGACACGGGTTGCGGGTCCGCAGATACCGCAGCCCGTGCAGATGGAGAATGCTCCTCATGTTGAGGAGCCGGCGTGCCACCCCCATCCAGGACATAGTCGACGGTACGACGACCGAAGACCGCGCAGACCGTCGGCAGGACCACCGACTGCGTATCGGCGCGACCGAGCATCTTGATGGCAAAAGTCGAACCCGCGGGGAACGAGACCGTGAGCTTGGAGCCGTCGTCGGCCGTGGCGCGGGCGTTGAGCAAAAGCCCTGCGTAGGAGGCCTGACGAGCCTTGACGCGCTCGACGACCTCGGCCCATTTGCGCTGGAGCTCGCCGGCGTCCTCAACCGCGGGGGTCTCGGCAGCACCGGCGGCGGCAACCTGGGCGGCGTTGTTGGGCTTGGACACCGACACGGTCGATGCAGCAGGCGCGGAAGCCGGAGCCGCAACGGGCTGAGGTGCAGGCGTTACAGGTCTGGGCGCCGGCGCAGGAGCCGCGGACTTGGTCGCAGGCTGGGCAGCCGGAACAGCAGCACCACGGTCCCAAGGCATACCGCCCTGGCGCGCGGACGTAGCAGCGGGGGCAGCGGATGCCGCCGGGGCGGCAGCGCGGGCGCCCGAAATGAGCGTCGGCTGTTGGGCAGCAGCGGGTACGGATGCTGCAGGCGCGGCGGCCTGAGCAGCAGCCACGCTCGCCGGCACGGCGGCGTTGGCAACCATGGCCTCCAGGCGTGCCACGCGCTCGGCCAATGCCTCAATCGTTAAATCAGCCTCGGGACGCGCCAGACGCGTGCAGGCAATCTCGAGCACCAGGCGCACGTCGCTCGCGCCCCTCATCTCCAGTGCGGCATCGTCGAGCACTGTCAGCACACGAGCCAGGCGGTCGGCAGGATGCTCGCCAAAGGCAGCGGCCTCGGCAGCAAGCGCCTCGGCCTGCTCGGAGCCGCCCTCAAACAACTCGGCACGGGCACCGGTAACGCAGGCAACATACACGTCGCGCACGTGCGCCACCAGGTCGCGCGTCAGCTCCAGCAGATCGTTACCTTCCTCGACCTGCGCGCGAATAAGCCCATACAGCTCGGCAACATCGCGATCGGCAATGGCGCGGGAAAACTCGCCCAGAATCTGGTCCGAAACCTCGCCTAAAAGCGAGCGGGCGTCGTCCGCATGCACAGAACCGTTGCCAAAGACGCTCAGCTGCTCCAGCGTGGACAACGCGTCGCGCATGCCGCCCTTTGCATGGCGCGCCACGATAGCCAGCGCCTCGTCGTCGTAATCGAAGCCCTCCTGCTCGCACACGTATGCCAGGCGATGCTCGATATCCTCGTTGCCGATGCGATGGAAATCGAAACGCTGGCAGCGTGAGAGGATGGTCTCCAGAATCTTTTGCGGGTCGGTGGTGCACAGCACAAAGATCACGTGTGCCGGCGGCTCTTCAAGCGTCTTGAGCAGCGCGTTGAACGCCGCCGTCGTGAGCATGTGGACCTCGTCGATGATATAGATCTTGTACTTGCCGCGCACCGGGGCAAAGTTGACGGAGTTGATGATCTCCTCGCGCACATTGTCCACGCCCGTGCGGCTTGCGGCATCGAGCTCGTAGACATCCGGGTGGTTGCCCTCGGCGATGAGCTCGCACTCCTCGCAAGTACCGTCGGGCATGCAGCCGCTTGCACCCTCGGCGCGCGCTGCCTCGGCATTACGGCACAGCAGCGCCTTGGCCAGAATGCGCGCCATGGTGGTCTTGCCCGTGCCGCGCGGTCCGCAGAACAGGTACGCGTGGGACAGGCGTCCCTCGGTGATGGCGTGCTCGAGCGTCGAGACGATATGCTGCTGGCCCACCACGGAGTCGAAGGTGAGCGGGCGATACTTTCGGTACAACGATTCCATGGGTGCTCCCCCGGGTATACTGAGTCTTGTTGCCGCGACGGCCATGCGGTCGCACGGCATACTGCATTCATAATAACCCGTACGGCGAGCCCGCCGCGATAGGAGTCCAAAGAGCATGGCAGACGCAGAGAGCAACCTCGTTCCCTCCGAAGCAGCCGACCAGGTCGAGGTCGCGCTCGAGGAGCAGGCCGCAGCCGATGACGGCATCCTGTACCTCAACGAGTACCAGTACGAAAACGACCTGGTCACCGACTTCGCCCGCCTGGTCGCCTCGCCCAGGCGTCGCGGCTCGCTGTATGTCGCCGCGGCAATTGCCGCGCTCATCGGCATCGGCATGCTGGTGGCCGGCGGCAACTGGATCAAGTTTGGCGTCGTGTTGATCGTGTTCGGCGCCTTTTTGGCCTGGTGGAGCAAAAACCTGCACCACACCCTCGCCCGCGACTTTATCGATTCCGTCGAGGCCGACGAGTCCATGGGTGGCCGCTATCGCCGCGTCGCCGCCAACGAGGACGGCCTGATGGTTTGGGGCAAGAGCGGCAAGTCGCAGTTTTTCCCGTTTGAGAAGCTCGACCACGTGCTCGACGGCGAGCGCATCTTTGTGGCCATGTTCGCCGACCAGGGCGTGACGATCCCTAAGGAAACCTTTATTCGCGGCGATGCCGAGCAGTTTGGCACCTTCCTTAAGGCGCGCATCAACAAAAAACTCCGCATCGAGACCAAACGCAAGAAGATGAAGGCTGAAAAGGCCGCCGCCGAGGCCAAGCAGGGCGACAAGCCCCAGGAGACCAAGGGCAAGCAGCGCAAGCAGAAGAAGAACAAGAAGAAGCGCTAAGGCCAAGACAGACAGGCAGCCTCGCATCCCGTTATCCTCGCCATCCGCCCGAGCGTGCTACACTAGCAGCATCTATGCCACCGCGAATGGCTCGGCCCCGCGCCCGCCGCTCGCAAACGAACTTTAAACGCACGAGGGTTGGCCATGCCGCTTTTCCCGCAACATACCGCCCGGTTCTCGCCGGACGTTCCTTTGGAGGGCACCAGCTCTCGCGAGCTGCTCAAGCGGTACCAGCCGCTCGAGACACTTGCGACCGGCGGTTTTGGCTCCATCGAGATCTGCCGCGACACGCACCTGCGCCGCCGCGTCGCCATTAAGCGCATCCCCCTTATCAACGGTGCCGGCATGCCCGCCAGCGACATCATGGATGTCCTGCGCGAGGCGCACACCGCCGCCATGCTTCAACATCCCAATATCGTGCAGGTCATCGACTTTACGCACGACACAGCCTATGCCTACCTGGTTATGGAATATGTCGATGGCATGTCGCTGGCCGAGTTTTTGCACCGCGTGGACGGCCACTCACTTACCTTTGACGAGGCCGCGGCCATTGCCGATGCCCTGGGCCAGGCGCTCACCTTCGCCCATAGTAATGGCGTACTCCACCTGGACATTAAGCCCGCCAACGTGCTCATCGACCACTCGGGCAATGTAAAGCTCACCGACTTTGGCATGGCGCGGCTGTCGTCCGCCGGTGGCTTTGGCGGCTCGCGCGGCGGCACCATCGGCTACATGCCGCCCGAGCAGCTCGATATCGAGACCGGCACGGTCGACGAGCGCGCCGATGTCTTTGCCCTCGCCTGTGTGATCTACGAGGGCCTGTGCGGCAGCGCTCCCTTTATGGCGGCCACGCCCGCCGACTCGCTCGGCCGCATCATCGGCGGCGCCACCTATCCCAGCGATCTGATACCACACTTTCCCCCGGGAGCCGAGAGCGCGCTCATGAGCGCGCTCTCCCCCATGCCGCAGGACCGCCCCAACAGCATCGAGGCATTTTGCGACCAGCTCCTTGCCGGTCTGGGCAGCGTGCGCGAAGGCCGTCGCAGCCTGGAGCAAATGGTTGGCGAACTTTCGGATGACGAGCAGGAGCTCGACGATATCGAGCCGTCGCACTACGAGGACGACGCCATCGAGGTCGACCCCGCACTCGGCTGGGCGGGCACGCGCTGGAGCCATGCGCGCGACTACACCATGCGCACTATCTCGGCGCTAACGTGCGGCACCTTTAGCTTTTTGCTGATGCAAACGACCGGGGTCGCGGCGCTTCCCGGCCTGGTCATTGCGGCCATCGCGATCGGAGCGGCGGCTGGCCTGGCCCCCCAGATCGGCTCGGCCATCTCGGCTGTGGGCTTTTTGGTGCTCATGGCCAACGCCACCATACAGGCACAGGGCATCCTGTCGATGCTGCCCGTCGCGGTGATCTTTGCCGCCGCCATGTCCGGTTGGTGGATCGCCTGGGGTCGCACCGAGACTGCCACGAGCGCCACGCTCACCTGTGCACTCGCGCTTGGCTGTCTGACCGGCAATACCTTCCTGGCAGCTGGGGTCGCCGCCGGCGTCGCGTCATTTTGGCTCGGCCCGGCAAGCGCCGCCGCGGCAACGGGCATGGGCGCGCTTTTTGCCCGTCTGGCCACGGTCGCGCTTTCAGCCAGAGGCGTGCTGGGGCTCGGTAACGTTGCCGCAGCGCTGGGAGACCCGCTCCTTTGGGCTGCCTTTGTGCTGGTCGCGGCAACTGCCGCGGCGTCATCTGCGCTGCTCAATGTCCATGCCAAGCGTGCCAATCAGGGCTCAAACCTTGCCGCAATCGCCGCAATCGCTGTCACCGGCATCGGCTGCGCAGCGGCGTCCTGTCTTGCACACCATATGGAAATTGCCAGCCTTGCAGCCGCGGTCATCGCCAAGGCGGCGGTTGCGGGAATCCTATCCTCTATAATCGTTGGGATATGCCTATATTTGCTCGGATACCAAAGAACCTATACGGAGAGTGATCTTTCGTGAACTTCCTGAACATCTTCGAGGACCACGTGGCCGGCATCTTCGGTGCCACCCGTGCCCCGTTCTCCTTTAAGAAGCTTGCCAAGCAGGCCGCTCGCGACATGGAGGATCAGACTCTGGTGATCAACGGCGTCAACACGGCGCCGGCACTCTATACCATCCTTATCGCCGCCGACGACGATCCCATGCTCGCCCCGTTCTACCCCGAGCTTTCGCGCGAGGTCCGCGAGTTCGTGAAGGCGCAGGCCGAAAAGCGCCGCTATGTCTTTGTCGGCGAGCCCCTCGTGCGCTTTATGATCGATCCGCAGCTGCGCGCCGGCAAGTTCTCGGTCTTTGCCGAGAACGTCGATGCCCCCACGCTCGGCCGCCTGTACGAAGAAGAGCGCGCCTATCAGAACGGCCTGGGCCAGAACAACTCCGCGGCAAGCCGTGCCGCCAGCGCCCCGCGCGCCGGCCAGCAGCAGTTTGCTGCCCCGCAGCAGCAGCGCCCCGCCGCCATGCCCCAGCAGCAGCCGACGCCTCGCGCCGCCGCTCCCGACCCGCTTGCCGTGGCAGACCCCTTCGCGCCTAGCGTCCCCGACCCCGCCGCCGCACCCATCCCGGTGCCGCAGACCGTCTCGCGCGACGCGCTTGCCGGCATGGGCGGAGCCGCCGCGACCGGTGCCGCCGTGGGCCTAGGCGCCGCAGCCGGCATCGCCTCCAACATGGCGAGCACTCGCGCCCCGCAGCGCCCGCTCGCCCAGCTCGTCGACGTCGTGAGCGGCGAGAGCCATAGCATCACCTCCGCACAGGTGACCATCGGTCGCGAGCGCTCAGTTTCCGACATTGCCCTGCGCGACCCCAACGTGTCGCGCCGCCACGCCCAGCTCACCTTTACGGGCTCGGATTGGTCGATCGAGGACCTCAATTCCACCAACGGCACGCTCGTCAACAACCGCCGCATTACGCGCTGCCCGCTGCGCAACGGCGATCTGCTGACGTTTGGCCTGAGTACCTTTGAATTTAGGGGATAGTCGCTTATGAACATCGATATCGTCCTTTTTGCAGGCCGCATCGTCCTGGTCGCCCTGCTCTATATCTTCTTGTTCGCCGTCATGAAGACCGGCGTGGGACTTGTGCGCGGGCAGCGCCGCGACTCGGCTATCTGGACGATCGATGTGGACAAGGGTCCGCGCGGTATCCGCGGCATCCACGTAGACATGCTCGGCCCCGTCATCGTCGGTCGCTCGCCATCTTCGGACATCTGCATCAACGAACCGTTCGTCTCGGCCTCGCATGCGCGCTTTTCGCTGCAGGGCCCGGCACTCATCATCGAGGACCTCAACTCGCTTAACGGCACGCTCGTCAACGGCCGCCAGCTCGTGGAGCCCGCAACGCTGCGCGAGGGCGACGAAGTCCAGATTGGCGACGTGGTCATGAAGGTGAACCGTCGATGATCGACGAGGAGAACAAGTCCGCAACTATGACCGAGGCACCGGCCGCCACCACAGCTGCGCCGGCCCACGCCGTTCCGGCAGGCTCCGCACCCGTGGAGCCCGAGGACACCGTGTTCTCCCTGCCTCTTTCGCATGTAACGCATGATATTTCGGATCTCGCCGATAACGAGGACGAAGAGGATGCCGTAGCGGCGCCCATCGGCGCACATGCTGCGGAACAGCCCACAGCGCCCGAAGCAACCCCGGCGCCGGCTCACTTTGCAGAGCCCGTCGCCGCGGCAATCAACGAGAGCGCTGCGGTGTTTGCGGCACCCGAGCCCGCCGCGCCGGCGTTTCCCATAGCCCCGGCATCCAAGGTTGCGCCCGCGTCTACGCCGGCGCCCGAGCCTATAGACGTCAGCCCGCAAGATGACGAGTCGACCGCCCGCGTTTCCGAGGAGCCCGACTCCCCGGACACCGGCGATTCCGAATCAAACGCCGTGACCGACACCGTCTCTCCCGGTGACACCGCCGAAATCGACGTTGCCGCCGTTGAGGCCAAGCTCAAAGACCCCGGCTCGACCATGAGCTTTGAACCCCTGACCGAGGAGCGCATCGAGACCGACTCGACCTATGATGCCGGCACCACCACGCAACTCATGTGGGGCGCCCGCTCCGACGTTGGCTGCGTGCGCCCGCACAATGAGGATTCCTACCTGGTGCAGTCGCCGCTCTTTTGCGTATGCGACGGCATGGGTGGTCACGCTGCCGGCGAGGTAGCCTCTTCCATCGCCGTCGAGACTATTGCCAAGACGGCCCCACAGTCCGCCGACGCAGCACGCCTGGCCGCAGCCGTCGAGGCAGCCAACGCCGCCGTAATCGAGGCGGCCCTGAACGGCCTGGGCAAGCCCGGCATGGGCTGCACAGCCACCTGCGCCTACATCGAAAACGACACGCTCGCCATCGCCCACGTGGGCGACTCTCGCGCCTATCTGCTCCACGAGGGCACGCTCATCCGCGTGACCCGCGACCACTCCTACGTGGAGGAGCTCGTGGACGCTGGCGAGATCACGGCAGACGAGGCTCGCGTCCACCCCAACCGTTCGGTCATCACCCGTGCGCTGGGCTCGGACCCCGCCATGTATGCCGACCACTTCACTCTGCATATCGAGGAAGGCGACCGTCTGATCCTGTGCTCCGACGGCCTTTCGAGCATGATTCCCGATAGCGATATCGAGAACATCGCCACGCAGTCCTCAACCGCGCAAATCTGCGTCGACAACCTAGTGGACGCGGCGCTTGCCGCCGGCGGCCACGACAACGTAACCGTAGTAGTCGTTGACCTGGTTGACGATGGCGTTATGCGCGAGGCGCAACGCGTGCGTCGCCGCAACGTTACCATCGCCGCCATCCTGGCCCTCGTCTTTGTGCTGGCAGCTGGCATCTGGGCCTACACGGGTGTCACCGGCTCGTACTACCTGGGTACCTACCAGGGCAATGTCGCCGTCTGGCGCGGCCTGCCCGGCAAGCCGCTCGGACTCAAGCTCCACTGGCTCGAGAGCGAAACCAGCATTAAGCTGTCCGACCTGCCCGAAGACACGCAAAACCGCCTCAAGGCGGGCATTCCGCAAACAAGTATCGACGATGCGCAGGACACGATATCCAAGTACCGCCACCAGATCGACGAGGAGCAGACCCGCCAGGTGATCGACGCGCAAACGATTCGCGACAACACCAATCAGGGATCGACCTCCGAATCAGATTCCGAGAAAACCGCCGAACAGTCCGCCGAGGCCGAAGCCTCCGATAAGAACTAGAAAGGGAGTGCCGCTTATGAGTCGCCGCAACACCGAGCTGCTCTTGCTCATCGCCTCGGCGTTCCCCGTCATCCTGCTGTATGCGATGTACGTGCTCACTGCGGGCGCCGCTATCTCCTTTGAGACGCTCGCCGTACCGATCGGCCTCTTTGCCGCCTTTGCCGCGGCCCACATTGCCGTGCGCATCTTGGCGCCCGGTGCCGACCCCGCCATCCTGCCCATCGTATTTATACTTTCGGGCATCGGCATCACGTTCGTGACGCGTCTCGCCCCCGCTCTCGCCATCTCACAGCTCATCATCCTGTTTGTCTCGGTGGCGCTCATGGTGGGAACGCTTGCACTAGTCAAAAACCTCGACGTGGTCATGCGCTACAAGTACACCTTTGGCATCATCGGCATCATCCTGCTGATGCTGCCTATCTTTATCGGCACCACGATCTCGGGCTCCAAGCTGTGGATTCGCATCGCGGGCTTTACCATCCAGCCCGGCGAGTTCGCCAAGGTCTTTATCGTGCTGTTCCTGGCCGGGTACCTGGCCGAGAACCGCGAGCTGCTCTCCATCTCCAACCGCAAGATCTTGGGCTTTAAGATCCCTCGCCTGCGACTGCTACTGCCGTTGTTTGCCGTGTGGGGTGTGTGCCTGCTCGTCGTCGTCTTCGAACGCGACCTGGGTTCGGCCGTGCTGTTCTACACCATCTTCTTGCTGATGCTCTACGTTGCCACGGGGCGCTTTTCGTATGTCGTTATCGGCCTTGCGCTCTTAGCCGTTGGAGCCGTGGGCGCCTACAAGTTCCTGTCGCACGTTCAGGTGCGTTTCCAGGTTTGGGTCGATCCGTTTAAGGACGCCCAGGGTCAGGGCTACCAGATCGTCCAGTCGCTCTTCTCGCTTGCCGATGGCGGTCTGGTCGGTGTTGGCATCGGCAACGGCATGGCCAACAACATCCCTGTCGTCGAGTCCGACTTTATCTTCTCGGCTATCGGCGAGGAGATGGGCCTTTTGGGCGGCGGCGCCGTGCTCATCCTGTTTATGCTCTTTGCCGTGCGTGGCCTGACCACAGCTGCCCGCGCAAAGTCCGACCTTGCCGCCTTTAGCGCCACCGGTCTTACGGCAGCCATCAGCTTCCAGGCCTTCTTGATCGTTGGCGGCGTAACCCGCCTGATCCCGCTGACCGGCGTCACCCTGCCCTTTATGAGCCAGGGCGGCTCCTCGCTGCTGGCAAGCTTTATCATCGTCGCACTCCTGCTACGTGCCGGTGACGAGGCGACCGGACGCGAGGCCGAGCTCACCGGCACCGGCACCATGGCCGCCATCACCGATGACCAGGTCGCATCCGCCGCTGCCCCGACCGGTACGCGTTTTGCCAGCGCACCTTCCTACAGCCACGGCAACCACTCCGCGGGTTCTCGCATGCGTCGTCGCCTGCTCGACACTCCAGAGTCCGGCGTGCTCGGCCGCGTGGCGCTTGCCAACCGTCTGACTCGTGCCGTGTTTGCCTTCACGGCGCTGTTCGCCATCCTTATCGGCAACCTCACCTATGTCCAGGTCATCAAGGCGAAGGACTACCAGGACATGCCGACCAACAACCACACCATCGCCCGCTCCAAGTACATCCAGCGTGGCTCCATCATCACGTCCGACGGCGTGACACTAGCCGAGTCGCTGCAGCAGGAGGACGGCACCTACGCCCGCTCCTACCCCAACGGCAACATGGCCGCGCACGTGGTGGGCTACGTGAGCCAGCAATACGGCACCGCCGGCATCGAGAGCGTCATGAACGATACGCTCACCGGCTCCAAGGATTACTCCAGCTGGAACAACGCCATCGCGTCGCTCGCGGGGCAGACCCAGCCGGGCAATACCGCCAAGCTCACCATCGACTCGCGCATCCAGACGGCCGCCGAGCAGGCGCTCAAGGGCTTTAAGGGCGCTGTGGTGGTCATGGATCCGCGCACCGGTGCGGTCCTTGCGTGCGCAAGCTCGCCCACCTATGACAACACCAACATCGATGCGCTGCTCCAGTCGGGCGGCGGCGAGGACGGCTCCATGTACGATCGTGCCATGGACGCGCTGTACACCCCGGGTTCGACCTTTAAGGTCGTCACACTCTCCGCGGCGCTCGAGACCGGCACCGCCAGCCTTACCAGCACGTACCAGGCGCCCGGCTCCATGGATATTGGCAACGCGCCGGTCACCAACTATGCCAACGAGAGCTACGGCACCATCAGCCTGCAGCAGGCCTTCGCCGTGTCGTCCAACGTCGTCTTTGGCCAGGTGGCAAACGAGATTGGCGCCAACTCGCTCGTCCAGTTTGCCAACGCCTTTGGCTACGGTCAAAAGCTCGGTCAGGATCTGACCACCGCAGCTTCCATCATGGCCGACCCGTCGCTTATGACCGAGTGGGAGACCGCCTGGGCAGGCGCCGGCCAGCCTGTCGGCATGGACCACACGCCAGGTCCGCAGACCACCGTCATGCAAAACTGCGTGATAGCGGCGGCCATCGCCAACAGCGGCGTGGTCATGGACCCGTTCTTCGTGGCCCAGGTGCTCGCCCCCGACGGAACCGTGGTCAAGACCACGCAATCCCGCTCGCTCGGCCAGGCCGTCAGCGCCACCACGGCCGATCAGGTCAAGCAGGCCATGCTCGCGGTTGTCCAGTCCGGCACCGGCACCGATGCCCAGATTCCGGGCGTCAAGGTCGCCGGCAAGACCGGATCGGCCGAGACCGGCGGCACCAACGTCAACTCGATGTTCGTCGGCTTCGCACCTTACGATTCACCCACGGTCGCCATCTCGGTGGCCTTGGAGGATTACGACAAACACGACGTCAAGGCAGCCAAGATCGCCGGCATCGTCCTGACCGCGGCACTTGCCGCCCAAGGAGCGTGATGCCCGTGATCGAAGCGGATACTTGGGGCGCGCCGCGACCTATGAGCTAGCGGCAACGCGCCACACGGCCCCAGCGGCCACACATTCGGTACTACACACATCGTTGAGCGAATAAGTTAGTTAGGAGCAGGAATGGAACAGAGGGTCCTCGGGGGAAGATACCTCCTCAAGGATAAGGTGGGAACGGGCGGCATGGCGACCGTCTTCCGTGCGCAAGATCAGGTCCTCGACCGCACGGTTGCCGTCAAGATCATGCTGCCGCAGTATGCCGGCGACGCCACCTTCGCCGCCCGCTTTAAGCAGGAGGCCCAGGCAGCAGCAGGTCTCTCCTCCCCCTATATCGTGGGCGTCTACGATTGGGGCAAGGATGGCGATACCTACTACATCGTCATGGAGTACCTGCGCGGTACCGACCTTAAGAGCGGCATCAAGAGCCACGGCGCCCTCGATCCAAAGAAGGTCGCGCAGATCGGCTCGCAGATCAGCTCCGCGCTTTCGGTCGCCCACAAGCACGAGATCATCCACCGCGACATTAAGCCGCAAAACATCATGGTGCTGCCCGACGGCAACATCAAGGTCATGGACTTTGGCATCGCGCGCGCAAAGAACAGCCACCTCACGCAGGACAACAATGTACTGGGCACCGCCCACTACGTAAGCCCCGAGCAAACGCGCGGCCAGGACCTCGGTCCCACTTCGGATATCTACTCGCTGGGTGTCGTCATGTACGAGTGCGCCACCGGTCGCGTCCCCTTTGACGGCGACGACGCCATCTCAGTTGCGCTCAAGCAGGTAAACGAACTGCCGGTTCCGCCGAGCCAAGTCAACTCCGGCGTCGATGCCGATCTGGAGCGCATCATCCTCAAGTGCATGGAAAAGGACCCGGCGAACCGCTTCCAGACGGCAGACGAGCTGCGCCAGGTGCTCAACAACTACCTGTCCGGCCGCGCCGTCAACGTCTCCGAGCCCACGCGCATCATTGGCGCCGCGGGCGACCTGGGCGCTACCAAGACCCGTGAGCTGCCTGACTCCACGCGCGCTATGGTTCGCCCCGTATCGGGCGTAAGCGGACAGACCAACCCCCGCAGCGCCGTCTCGGGTTCCACCGGTTCCTACGAGGTCGATCAGCCCAAGTCCAACAAGAACAAGATTATCGCCGCCGTAGTCGCCGCAATCGCCGTGGTTGGCGTTGTGGTGGCCTTCGCCACCGGGCTCTTTGGGGGCGAGCAGGTTACGGTGCCCGATGTGCTTAACAAGGACCAGCAGACCGCTATCGAGCTGATCAAGGAGGCCGGCCTTGAGGTCGGAACTGTCGACCAGAGCTATAACGACGATGTCGACGAGGGCAAGGTTGCCGAGCAGACCCCCAACGGCAACACTAAGAAGCCCAAGGGCTCCAAGGTGAACCTGGTGATCTCCAAGGGCCCCAAGCCCTCCGAGAAAGTTGAGGTTCCGCAGCTCGTCGGCCTAACCAAGGACCAGGCCGAGGCCGCGCTGGCAAGCGTGGGCCTGAAGGGCAACGCAACCGAGGAGGCCAACGAGGCCGACGAAGGCCAGGTCTTTGAGCAGGGCACTGATGCCGGCAAGGAAGTCGAGAAGGGCACGACCATCTCGTATAAGGTCTCCAGCGGTCCTGACACCACCTCCGTCCCCGATCTGACCGACATGACCGAGGCCCAGGCACGCAACGCTCTCGACATGGCTGGCTTTGGCGTCGACGTGAGCTACCAGGAAAACGACTCGGTTACCGAGGGCACCGTAATTAGCTGGAACCCTAGCGGCAAGCAGAAGCCCGGTGCCACGATCACCGTCGTCATCGCCAAGAAGTCCGGCAAGGCCAGCGTCCCGGGTAACCTGTACGGCAAGAGCATCTCCGCCGCCGTCACCGCGCTCAACAACGCCGGTTTCTACAACATCGCATTCTGCGATCAGAACGGCAACCCCGTGAGCGGCAACGAAAACGCCACCGTTACGGGCGTCTCCCCCACCGGCAAGCAGTCCACCGACAGCACGATCACGCTGACGGTTTCGCTTTCTGGCTCTGCCTCGGGTGACGATTCCGACACGACGACTAACTAGTCGACAACCCATCACCTGCAGCGGCTATGGCCGCAAACATATTCGCTCAACGGCGCCCGCTTGCTCCCCAGCAAGCGGGCGCGTTATTTATCGACAGGCCAGGGCTCCATAGCAACGCAAAGAGGCCCGCAAAAGCGAGCCTCTCAGGTAACAACAGATATGTGATGCAGTAATTACTAGCCGCAGAACTTCACCATGGTCTCGACCATGGACTCTTGCCTATAGACAAAATGTCCAGAAGCAAGGAGATGAAAGAGTAAGGACAACGCCCTCTAAAAGAAGGCCGTATATGAAGATTGCATATCCCTTTTGCCTTCATATACTCAAGAAGCACCCCTCGAAGCGCTCCTGAGAGGCCCCCTTGGATGCAACCCAGGGGATCCAGATTCTGGTAGACATCGGCACAGCAAAATCCTGCCGCGCAGGCACGAACGGACATCTTGACTCCCAACGCAATGCGGGGCGCCCCAAGACACCCCGCCACGACAAAAAACTAGTTCTCGTAGACCAGCGGGTGGCCCCAACTGCCCTCGATCTTGCAGGTCTGCGCCGCAAAACCGGCAGCGAAGTCCAAGCTCTCGCGAATTGCGGCCTCGCCGCACTCGCCGGCCTTCTTCTTGGAAAGATAGGTGACCAAAAACGCCGTCAGCAGTGAATCGCCGGCCGCCATAGCGTCTTTGAGCTCCTCGGGCGCCACGGGCTTGATGCCCTGCTCGTAGAAGTTTTCGCCGTCATAGGCGACGGAACCCTTGCTCCCGCGCGACGCGCATACGATTTGAGGGCCAAGGGCCTTCACCCACTCGAGCTTCGCCTTGATATCCTCCAGGGAAGCGTCGCCCATGGACATAAAGGCGTACGTCACAAATGGCGCAATCTGCTCGAAGTACTCGTCGGTGGAGTCATCGGAGAAGTCGAAGCTGATAGGCACACCGGCAGCCTTGATCTTGGGGAGCTCGCGCTCGGTGAAGCAGTAGTTGCCGCTGTGCACCAAATCGAAGCCGCTGACGTACTCGGCGGCGAAGCGGTCTATCACGTAGCGCATGTCGCCACGTATGCCGCCTTCATTGGAGCCCAGGAAGATACGGTCCCCGGTCTTGTCAACGGTCACGCGAGCGGCGCCGTTGACGCCCAGGACCTGCTGGCAGCGAAGAAGCTCGACGCCCTCGTCCTCAAGCGATGCTATAACGTGCTCGGCCTCCTCATCTGATCCGAAGATTCCCATGTAGGCGCTGCGATCGACACCGAGCTTCTTGGCGAAGACGGCGAAGTTGACTGCGTTGCCGCCGGGATACATAGTCTTGATATGCTCGTACTTATCGACAACGTTGTCTCCAAAGCCGAGCACGCTTATAGGATAGGCTGCCATGGTTATCTCCATTCAGGTAAACCGCCGTGGCTACGGCGAGCAGAAGAGGCGCGAGGATTCGCACGTCTCAACGCGCTTCGCGCCCCGTTCTAAAATCGCTAGTACTTCTCGATGCCCATGTAACGACGCACGTCCGGGTGATGGTCGAACACCTTGCCGCGAGCGGAGCGCAGCTCACAGTTCATCGCGTAGAACAGGATTGGATCAAGGAACGCGCGAACGCTTGCCGGTACTTGGTCCATGCCGTACTCCATGGCGTCGAGCACCATAAGAGTGTCGGTATGGGTCTCGAGGAATGCGAGGGCGCGCTCATCCATGGCTCGGCACTCACTGGAAGACATCTGCAGGAAGTAGAAGACTCCGGGCTCGGTCACCTCGAAGGGGCCGTGGAAGTACTCGCCGGAGTGGATATAGGCGCAGCTCTGCCACTGCATCTCCATAAGCGAGCAGATAGCGAAGCCATAGGTCTGGCTAAACACGGGACCGGATCCCAAGATATACAGGAACTTGTGGTCCTGGCACAGGGCGGCAAAACGGTCGCAGAGTTCGGCGTTGACCTTCTCGCGAGCTGCAGGCAGGATCTGGTCCATCTTGGCGATGCCTTCGTACATGTCGGCAAGGTCGGCATAACCTTCCTGCTGATCCAGGAGCTCGGAAGCGAGAGCCAAAGAGATGCCGGCGGGCACCTCCGCCTGCGGAACTCCCTCGCCCCACGGATATACCCAGCACGTCCACTCACCGTTATCGATGCCGGAACCCGCGTTGTCCGTCTGCACGATAACGGTCGCGCCCGCCGCCTTGGCGATCGAGCACGCATCGATTACCTCGGGGGTGTTGCCGGAGTGGCTGCAAGCGATGACAAGGGACTTTTCGCCCAGGCGCTTGGGACGCATGATATCGAACTCGCGGGCGGTATACGCCTCGCTGGCAAACGTAGTCGCCTCGCGCTTGAGCAGCTCGTGGGCGGGCAGCAGGTCGATGAGGGAGCCGCCGCAGGCAACCCAGAAGACGCTATCGAAACCGCCCTTTTCAGCGATTGCGTCGGCGATAAGATCATGTGCGTTCATTGTTATTCTTCCTTTCGATACGGCGGACGAATCCGCCAACGTTTACTGCGAGTCTTCTCGTCAAGCGTGTTGACTTCCCCACGCGAATGGGAGCTACGCGCTAGTCGACAAAATACCTCTCGAAGGCGTCCATGTTGTGCCGGTCCGCTGCTGCGGGATCATCGGAATACCTTCCATCGGTGATCTCCTGGCCAAGATAGCCCTCGAACCCATGCGCGTTGAGGACGCGTACGAAATCGTCCATACTGTGCTTTCCATCGCCCCAAACCAGATGGCCATATGGGTCGCCATCAATGAAGCGCATGTTCCTTATGGCACCATCGCTAAACTCGGCAAACCACTCTTCAAGGCTCTCGCCGGCGACTCCCATAGCGGTAGTGTCCACCATTGGAGTAAGGTGCGGGCTGGCTACTTGGTCAAGCATGCGCCTGGCGTCCGCGAGTGTAACCACCAAGTTGCTCTCTTCCGGCCTCAGGCTCTCCATGCAGAGGGTCACGCCGTGCTCGCCGGCATAGTCCGCAAGAATCGCCAAGTGCTCGGCAGAGCGCTTCCAAGCCTCCTCGCGGTCCTCGTCCCAATCGCCCCAACCGGAGTTGATGGACATATACGGGGCGCCGAGCACCTCGGCGAGCTCGATGCCGTGCTTAAAGTAAGCGAGGCTCCGCTGCGCGTGGAGGGGCTTTCTGGCAGCGTACTGCCACGGATACACCACGTTCTCCGGACACAGGGAGCTCACGGAGAGTCCGCGGGACTCGATCTTGCGGCGAAGCTCGTCGGCCTCGAAATACCCCGTGTGGTCCAGCGTCACGTGCGGCTCGGCCGCCCAAAGCTCGATGGTTTTGAAGCCAAGGCGCTGCTGAGCATCAAGGAAGTAATCGAGCGACCACATGATGTAGTGAATGTTCATGCCGGCGACCTGCTCGCGACGCAGACGGGGTGTGGAAGCGCTTAAATCCATGCTGGGCACCTCCTACATCGGCAGTAGGCCGGAAATCACAGTCGCGACCAATCCGAACAGAACCATGAAGATAAAGAACTTCCAGATGGTCTTCCACCATTGCCCGAAGGAGATCTTCGCCACGGCAAGACCCGCGACGGTCATGCCCGCAACGGGGCTGATGGTGTTGACGGTCTGGTTCGCGAACTGCAGAGCGGTGACGGCAGCCTCGGGATTGAGGCCCATAAGCTCGGTCAGCGGGCCCATGACGGGCATGGTGAGTGCAGCGAGGCGGAGCTGGAAGGAACCAGCAGCGAAAGCAGGCCGAGGACGATGTACATGAAGGTGGTATAGATGAAGGACGGAGCGCCCGCAAGGAGTCCGACGAGCCAGTTAAGAATAGAGTCGATGATCATTCCGCCCTCTGCGACGACCAGGATGCCGCGGGCGATGCCGATGATGCAGGCTGCGTAGGCGAAGTCGGCGATTCCGCGGACGAACTCCTCCGCAATGGTCTTCTCGTCCAGGCCGCCGAGTATGCCGGCAAGAAGGCCCATGGCCAGGAACACCATGGAGATCTCGTCCATATACCAGCCCTGGGTAACGAGGCCCCACACGATAACGCCCATGCCGACCGCGAAATCAATGAGGACGAGCTTGTGGCGAAGCGTGAACTCCTCTTCGATAGAAGCATCAGTGACAGAGAACTCGATGCGCTTCTGCTTATCGTCCTCATAGGTGATGGAGGACTTGGGATCGAGCTTGACGCGGCGCGCGTAGCGCATGGCCCAGAAAATGCCCGCGGCGGTGAAGATGACCCACAGGATGGCGCGGAGCCAAAGCTGGGGATTTCCCTCGATGCCGATAACGCCCTGGGCGATCAGCACGTTGAAAGGATCAATAGTGGATGCGCAGTAACCAAGGTTGGGGCCGAGGAAGCAGATGATGAACGCGGTCATGGAGTCATACCCGATGCTCAGCATGATGGGGATGAAGATCGCGTAGAACGGCAGCGCCTCCTCGGACATGCCGAACGTGGTGCCGCAGATCGAGAGCAGGATCATGGAGATGGGGATGATCAAGATGTCCTTGTTCTTCAGCTTCTTGATCACGCGGCTCATGCCGGCGTTTAGGGCGTTGGTCTTGGTGACGATGGCGAACGATCCGCCGATCAGCAGGACGAACGCGACGACATCGGCCGCAGCCTGAATGCCCTTGGCGGGAGCCTGCAGGACGGCATCGATGCCCTGTCGCAGATCGACGGTCTCCCCCGTCTCCGAATCGGTGTAGACCTTGTCGACCTCTTGGTACGTTCCGGCTACGGCGACTTCTCGCTCGCCCGCGGCCGTCTGAATGGTCTGGCGGTCGAACTGACCCGATGGGACGATCCATGTGAGCACCGCGAAGAACACGATCAGCATGAACGCGATGGTGTACACATGGGGAAGCTGGAGATGGAATCTGCGCTTGGGCTTCTCCTGTTTGGCATCCGACATTCTTAACCTCCTGCCAGAGCAACGATGCTTGCCAAAAATCCTTCACGTATAGGCAAACATCTTAGGTTGTTCTATGTATAACCTGCATGAAGGCGTCGGTCAAGAAACATATTAGGTTGTTCTATAAGTGGTAACTTTTACGCGCTAAACGGACCTGCCGCGGCAATACGAGAACAGCGCTGTGTGAGACAGAGCCGCTAGATATCGAAGCTGTAGCGCGAACCCACGTAGTACTGTCTGCCATAGCAGAAGCGCTCTCCGTTGGAATCGAGAAAGCCCGCGTTCATGAAGAACAGCGGCTCCCCTACTGGGACCTTGAGCTCGCGGGCGGCATCAATTCCCGCACGGGCGATCTCCAGCCTGCAGGGATCGGACGAGCAGGGATACCTACCCGTACGCTCCCCCACGGCCTCGAATATCGAACAATTGGAGAGACCGATATCTTTGAGAAATTCGAATCCATCGACAGGATAGTAGTTGTTCTCGAACAGGACCGGCACGCCGTCTGCGGTACGCACGCGTGAGACCAAGATGAGGTCAGAGCCTTCATCCAAGCCAAAGAAAGAAGCGAGGTCGCGATCGGCGGCAACGGTCTTGCGGGCAACGACGCGAGCGCCCGCCTTCATGCCGTTTTCAGCGCATGCTTGGGTAAAACTCTGAACATCGTCCTTCTGATGCACCTTGCGAATTATCTTTGTCGCGGTCACAAACGTACCACGCCCCTGCCGCTTGGTGAGATACCCCTCGCCCACAAGCTCCTCTATTGCGCGGCGAACCGTGACCCTTCCCACGCCGTACATCTTAGAAAGCTCAAGTTCCGTTGGAATCTGCGAGTCAACGGGATATGTCCCCTGTTCGATATCGCTCTTAAGCAAATCGAGCACCTGTTGATACAGCGGGGCGGAAGAGCCCCCATCCAGATGCGCATCCACAAAAACTCTCCCTTTAAGGCGTTCGCGATCTCAACGACTCCATTCTACCGCACATGGAAAAATGAGGTTAAACACATAGGGGCCCTGCATGTTTGAGCGGATCGGGAATCTGGTCGCTGATTTCGTCCGCATTTGCTTGCGAAAAACCAAAACGCTCCTCGCGCTTGGCGAACACGGTGAGGCCCGCCGCCTTGCACGCAGCGATCGATGATGCTCGTGTGATGTTGGCTTCCTTCCTTTGCTTGCGAGGCGCGTCACTCGTCCTGCTGAGCCGCGGGCCCATCGTTCGGCGTGGCCTGCCTGCGCGGGGCATGCCGGGAATTGATGTAGTCGTATGCGTAGGCGATCTCCGCGACGGGGACCTCCACGTGGTAATGGGCGGAAATGTCAGAGAAGCTCGTGCGGAATGCGATCGAGGTAGGCTCTGTGTCTCGGGGATGTTCATGCGGCTGGTCCTCCTTTCGCCACACACCTTACGGGCGGGGTGGTGCGCGGAACGGGTTGGCGCCAGTGTTTCGTCACGGGCGCGTGCGCTTCGGCACTCCATGCTACATCTGAGTGGCATATGGCGACTTCTCGACACTCGCGCTCGACACAGCGAGCGGAAATGGCGCTGCCTGCCGAGCGCCTCGTGGGCGCATCCCGACCGCAGAAGTGAGCGCGAAGGCTCGTCGAAGTGCTGGGTGGGGGACCGGCGGTCTGGATACGCGGTTTCGTTCGGCGAAGGCGGCGAGGCGAATGGCATGGCGAACGTACGGGTTTGACGTGAACGGGTTGCCCGTGGCGGCGTGGTATCGGGAGGAGACGGTCGAGCAGGTGCTCGCGCCGCTGCTCGCCCGTCTCGCGCGCTCGCATCAGGAGAAGGGGCCGCAGGCCCATCTCGGCAACCCGGTGCGCATACGCTATTGCGACCGGGACGGCCACGTGTCGCGAACGGATATCGTCCGCCAGGTGGACGTCGCGCCGCGAAATGCAGACTCGCCTCAATCGTCGGTAAGGGATGCCGCGGGCGATACGATGGAATCCACGGACCGCACCGCGCCGCCGAGATTGCGACGCGAATGCAGGCGATGCGCCCGAAAAACTCCTCCGCGCATGTAGGGCGAAACGCCAGATTGGAGCTCCATGAACGATTTCTCCCTCTACTCCCCCACCCGCTTTGTCTTTGGACGAAAAGTGACCGACAAGGTTGGGGAGACCCTGTCCGTCTCCGGCCACCGCCGAGCGCTCATTGTCTACGGCAAGGGTTCCGTAGTCCGCTGCGGAACGCTCGGCCACGTGAAGGCATCGCTCGACGCCGCGGGCGTGGAGCACATCGAGCTTAGAGGGGTGCGTCCAAACCCCGAAATAGGCTTGGTGCGAGAAGGCGTCGAGCTCGCACGGGAAAACGACGTCGACATCATCCTGCCCGTGGGCGGCGGCTCAGCCATGGACTGCGCGAAGGCCATCGCGCTGGGGGCGGTATACGACGGCGACGTATGGGACTTCTTCCGCAAGCGCGCCGTTCCCGCCGACCGCATCGACGTCGCCTGCGTGGCGACCATCCCCGCATCGGGTCCGAGGCCTCTAACTCCTGCGTTATCAGCAACGACGAGGAGCACCTCAAATGCGGCATTAACACGGACCTCAACCGCCCGGCCATCGCCTTCCTCGACCCGGAACTGACCTTCACCCTGCCCGCCTACCAGACCGCCGCGGGAGTGACCGACATGATCGCCCATACATGGAGCGACTCTTCTCCGGCGAGCCCGCCGTGGGCGTAACCGACAACAGCGCCTGCGAGCCAGTGCGCGCTGCGATGGAGGCGGCGTCCAAGGTGATGGAGAACCCAGATGACTACGACGCCCGCGCCGAGATCATGTGGGTGGGTACGCTCGCCCATAACGGCCTCGCCGGCTGCGGCCTGGGTGTCCCCGGCCTGCGCGACGGCGATTGGACCTGCCACGTCCTTGAGCACGAGCTGTCCGCACTGGACACCAAGATCACGCACGACGCCGGCCTCGCCGTCATCTTCCCCGCCTGGTTGCGCTACGCATGGCGAGAGCACCCCGAGCGCTTCCTGGAGTTCAGCGCCCAGGCCTTTGGCGTCGAACCCGTCGATTCGGACGCGGACGAGCTCGATGTGGAGGTAACCCCCGAGCAGGCAATCGAGTACGCGGTCGAAGCGACCATCGACGAGCTGCAGGATTTCAACGTCTCGCTGGGAATGCCACGCACGCTATCGGAGTTCGGAGTCACCGAGGACGATATCGAAAAGATGATTCCGGACCTCAAGATCAACCGCGGAGAGCTCTTCGGCAGCTTCAAGAAGCTCACGCTGGACGACGCGAGAAAGATTTACCGCAGCACACTCTAGGAAACAGATGCCCATCCCCCACGGGCGAGCAGCACGGCGGCCCCCGCAAACCAGAAACGGCGCCGCTCCCGCGACGCCGTCATATTCCCTGGTGCCCCCGGGCGGATTCGAACCGTCGACACCCGCTTTAGGAGATATGATTTAATGCTACCCCCTACCATGCATCAAGCATCATTGAACACCATATAACCGCAGATAAACATAGCAGTTTGTGTCTTTTACCTCTGATAGCTGCGCCTACGCTTTTACAAACATATTACTAACGGCTTTAGCTAAACTGCACTCAATGAATTGTTGAAAACTCTTCAAAGAAACGGAGTGCAAAGATGTCAGAACAACCACTCATTAGCGGAAGAGGCACGTGTTGGAAAGACAAGAGGTCGCCTAACACCTATCGCTATTATTTTTCACTTGGAATCAAGGATCCTAAGACGGGGCGCTACAAACGATCCCCAACTTATACGGTTCACTGCAAGACTAAAACAGAGGCAAAGGCTGCAATGCAGGCCAAGCTGGCAGAAATCAACTCTTCTGGCGCGGTCTCTAAAACTAAAAAGCCAACTCTGCTTGCGTCCTACTGCTGGGCCTTTCATGAAAATAGGGACACTGAGCTTGCGCCAACGAGCTATGAAAGAGAAGCGTACGATTGCAGGCATATCGAAGACCTATTCGGTGCGTTTCAGACAATTGAGGGGCTGACTCCCGATCTAATCGAAGAAACATATGCCGAAGCTCGTCGCACGGAAAAATACAAGCCATCGGAGCTTGTGCGGATCAACGCGAAGTTGCGTCAAATTCTGTCGAATGCAGTCGCGAAGCGGATAATTGACCGAAACCCCTGTGCCACTGTTCATGTTCGCAGACCACGCAACAAAAGAGAATCACTAACAATCGACCAAGTTGCCGCCCTATGCACACACCTTCAACACATTGAGCTCACCGCCGAAGCTGTCGGTACGCTAGTACTAGTGTATACGGGTATGCGAAAAGGCGAGATGCTTGGTCTCGAATGGCGCGATTGGGACCCCGTCAATAAAACTTTGAAAATTGACAGGCAGTACACCAACGACCATGAATTGAGGGCACCAAAGTCACAAGAAAGCCAACGCAAAATCCCCGTTGGAGAAACCTTGACCGAGCGTCTTCAATCATGGTCAGCCAAACAAAAAAAGTTCCTGGCCTCTTTGGGACTGCCTCAGACTGGCAGCACACCCATCATTAGCGATATTGCCGTCGAACAGGGAGTCCCTACTGTCTGCCACATGAAGAATTACATCTACAACCATTGGTTTCGCGATTTCGCAGTTAGCTGCAATCTTGGAATCTATGAGCCGAACGATTCAACTGGTGGAAAACTATATAAGGGAATCTGCCCGCATCAGCTCAGGCATTGTGTCAGCACTTTTATGCTGGCGAACGGATCAGATATTAGAAGCGTGCAGGGCATTCTTGGCCACGCAGACCCCAATATCACCCTCAAAACGTATACAAGCCTCGTTCAACAATCAGAAATAAAAGCAGTTAAAGGATACGAAGACTTAATCAACGTCTATATACAGAGAAGCGAGCAATAGTTTGTTTTTTATTCATCGTTTCATCCATAATATTACGGTAATATAATACCGTTTCCGCAGGTAGATGCTTTATTTGATTGACATTTAATGGGTTTTATTACATGCTAAAGCTGTCAGATGGCTACGCATGTAGTCATAAAAACCGGCCCCCCAAGTGCTTATGAACCTGGTAAGTCTTACAAGCACAGGGAGGGCCCTCATTGAAAGGATAGCTCATCATGGCTACTCCAAAGATTAGCACTCAGGCGTCCACACCGACTTTCCCTACTGGTGCCGTTCAGTGCGATCGGTTGCTCCGCGTTAACGATATCCGCGAAATCACTGGCTGGAGCGAAAACACCGCGCGCAAGTTTATGCGTGAATCCGGCAAGCTCATCCAAATCCATCGCTCGAATTACATGCTTGAGAGCTCGTTTTACGAGCTTTTCAAGCAGCTTGAAGGTCATACGGCCCACCTTGACTAGGTGGTAAACATGAGCGAGCTGCCGTCGATTTCCGACAAATATCGCGATGATGTTAATGAGCAACGAAAGATTAAAGGGAAAATGGATAAAGCTAATTTTATTTCAGTGCCCGAGTGGGCGTGCTGCGTCACCACCGTCGCTGCCGAGCGCCTCATCCTCGGCCTTGTATGGAAGTTTGGAAAGCCTTCCACAAACAAAAAAGCCATGGGCTTTTACGCAAAAAGCAAATGGATTGAGGAGCATTACCACCTGAGCAAGAACACGATTTCCCGCGCCCACACCTCTTTGAAGGATAAGAGGTACATTCAAAAAGCGGGTGACGGCAGCTGGATGCTTAATTACGCTGCAATCTACCGCGCCGCGATCGAAAACGGCTGGGAGCCTCCGAAATCTTAAGCCCACAAACCGACTATCGAGGTCGTGAGAGTCGGCCACCGTCAGGGTGCCCACAAGAACATGCCGCGGATGTAAAATAAAACAGGGTCGAACCGAAACAGTTCCCGGACAATTGGCGTCCGGCCAGACACTTCGATTCGACCCTTTTTCATGCCCGCACCTAAAACAATCCCATAATCATTCTCGACATCTTTAACGCCATCACTCTCCCGCCACCAACACGTCGTAGGTGCCATTTTCAACGAATCGATGTGGCCGTCCATTCATGGTCTTTAAGGCACGTGATACCATGAAAACGTGCGGTATTCCTCCAATCGAAAACCTGCGTGAACGCATGACTTGAGACGCCTTTTTAGAACTCACCGATCGCAGGACGACTACAAATCAACAGCGGCCGCGTATTTGTTCCCAGCCGTACGGCGTGGCGGAGTCATGCCCATTGTTGATTGGAGTGTCGCACGATGTCAGACGATAGAAAAATCAGGAAGATCTACGGTTACGGCATAAAGTCCGTCCTCGATGAGGCCGCCGAGCGAATCGAGGCGAGGTGGCGGGAGAAGCTGCTGCGCGAAACCGCCGACCTCAAGACCGAGAATGCACTGCTCAGGGCCCAGCTCGACGAATTCAACCGCAAGCTCGGCGAGGCGAGAGGCCGGAATGAAAAGATTGAAGCCGACTGCAATGAGCGGATTGCCTTTATAGAGGAGAAGTTCGAGCTCGATACCGCGAGCCTCGAACTCGAGAACAACGAGCTCCACGCCGCGAGCGTCAGGCACCTCGCCGATGCCAGGGAGCTCGACAGACAGGTCGTCCAGCTCCATGCCGAGGCTGAGGCCATGGTCGATGAGATCGAGCGTCTGCGCGGCGAGCGTGACGCCGCATTGAAAGCCCAAGCCGAGCTGAACGATGCGCTCCTGGCCCAGCGCGACCTGATGGCCGAGGTCGCCGCCCTCAAGGACCGCCTCGCCGCCTCCGAGCAGCGTGCAGCCGTGGCTGAGGCCAAAATCGAGGTCATGACCCAGATGAAGGGCAAGTAGTCTCGCGCCCTTCCTGTCAGGTGGCTGATTTATAGAAACCTTCTAGAGCGCTTCTAGAAGATTTCTAGAACCGGGCGCAGCATCTTCGATCGGCACGATGTCTCGGTAGACAAGGCGATGCTTGGCGTCGAGCCATTCGTCACCGTGGTAATGGCCGAAGAACCAGGCGCGGTAGCCGAGCCGCCCGTCGAGCTCGGCAAGGAATCGCTGAAGCCGGTCGCCTCGATACTCGCGTCCACGCTCGCGACACAGCCCCTCAGCAAGGGCAGTCGGTGCCTCGTGAGTCACAACGTAGTCGACTTTCCAGCCCACGCGGTCGAGCGAGGAGCGGCAGTGCTCCGTCTCTTCCTCGCTCGGCATCTCCTCGGGCCACCAGTTCCTCCCCTCCCTGCGATACTGTCTGTCGTTGCTCGCGGCACCTCCCATGGTGAGGACCGTGGTCCCCGCGATGTCGTACACCTCTCCGCGCATCAGGTGCAGCACGCGCGGTCGTGCCTCATGGACGAGCCCGCCGTTCCACTCCCGCACCGGCAGCTCGGCCAGGGCGTGGTGGTTCTCGTGGTTGCCGTCCACGAAGCACGTGGTCCAGGGCTTCGACTCGAACCAGTCGAGCCAGTATTTCTCGGCGTTGGATCCATCCCAGACAAAGCCGAAATCGCCAGCTACGATCACCACGTCATCGCACGTCAGGGTCCGGCCCAGCGGCCAATTCTTGAAGGCAAACCGGCTGGACCCGTACTCGGCCCTGCCGTGCACGTCGCCTGTCACATAGACCGTCATCAGTACGCACCCCACGGCAGGAGCTTGTCCCCGAGCCTCACAATCCGGTCGTACAGCACGGTATGACGTTCGTCCGGGTTGCCGTCTCGGTGAAAATGGCCGTAATACCAGCGCTTGTAGTCCAAGCGGTCCTCGAGCCCGTCAAGGAATCCGGTCAGCCGGTCCACATCGGGGCGTTCCCAGCCTGGGCCCGGGTAGAGCGTCGGCGAGAGCATGCGCGTGGCGCAGGTATGGGTGATGACGCAGTCGACCTTCCAGCCGACCTCGTCGAGCCTTGCCCGCGCGGCATCGAATTCGCGCTCATCCGGGAGCTCCTGAGGCCACCAACTGGAATACGGAACGCGGTATTCCCTGTCCACGCTCGTGGCACCGCCCATGGTGAAGACCGTCGAGCCGTCGAGCTCGAAGACCTCGCCGCGCGTCAGACGCCGAATGGACGATGTGTCCGACAGGCGCTGCGTCAGCCCGCCATGCCACGGCTCCATGGGGCGCTCCTCCCAGTGGTCGAAGCGCTCGTGGTTGCCGTCGACGAACAGCACCGTGTAGGGCCGCGACTCCAGCCAGGCGATGTCGGCGCATTCCTCGGCAGAGAAATCCCACGGAAAGCCAAAGTCGCCGGCGACGATGAGATAGTCGTCGCCGGTAAGACTGTCGCCAAGCTCCCAGTCGCGGAGCTTTTGCATGTCGAGCCCACTGTGGATGTCGCCCGTCACATAGACCGTCATCGAATCACCTCTTCCCTCTTGTACGCCGCCAGCTCGCGCTCGACCTGCCTGTCGCCGGTCTCGTTGACCCACCAGGGCCATTTCACCCGACCGCACGGCTCGTCGACTCCCGCGAACCACTCCCTCAGCTCGTCGAGGCTCACCGGGGCGTGCCCGTTGGCGTCGCAACCGACGTCGTAGCGCAGAAGGCCCTGCTTGCGGTTGAACTCGTTGTACGCGCCGCCGCTGGTGTGGATGTGCCCGTGGAGGTGCCACGATCCATGGTTCATGCCCTGCCAGTCGGCCATGGGGTAATGGCTCAGGACGATCTTCTGCCCGTCGATCTTGAGCACGCAGATCGGCGGCTCCACGGTGAACGCGCCCGCGACCGCCGGCTGGGTCCAGTCCTTGTCGTGGTTTCCCGGGACGAGGTGGATGCGCCTGCAGGCGATTCGCTTGCGCAGCCCGTAGGCGTCCTGGGCGGTCATCTTGAATGAGAAATCCCCCAGGATGTAGAGCTCGTCGTCCACGGCGACCCTGCCGTTGATGTTGTCGACGATGGCGTCGTTCATCTGCCAAATCGTCTCCCACGGGCGGTCGGTGAACTTCAGCACGTTCTCATGCCCGAAGTGGGTGTCGCTGGTGAACCAGATCATATTTATGTCTCCTTCTGTCGCTAAAAAACGTTCTCCTTCGAGGTCAGGAGACGTATTTTGAGCGACATGAGGCACATATCCCTCATGTTCCAAGCTCCAATCTGCCGAATTTGCTCGGATAGAAGTCTAAGGCTTCGATAGCAGGCACAATTTGATTTTTGAATTATGGACGAATTCCTCGTCAGGAGGGTAAAATAGTGCCGACGGCAGCCCAAGTTGTGGTGAGCTGGGCAGAGCCGTTGCTTAGTAGAGTTAGGTCATCGTCTTAGCGACGGTGACCTTTCTTTTTGGGCTTCGGGCCCTGCTTAAGTGCCTTGGAAAGGCCGACAAGGGCCGTGAGGAGCGAGACCATAGCGGTCAGGAGCTTCACGAACTCGGTGAAATCGGTCATGGGCATCACCTCCCATCGGATGGAGGGCTCTGCCCGGCACGAGGACTGCCGCCAGCGAGGACGATTTTATCAGAGCGACTGGCTCTCTTCATTCAATTCATGCTCCTCACCCTCGCCGAGACTGCGGACGTGGCAGAATCGGCACCGAACGGTAGCGCACCAGGGCACTGACGATGAACTATCCAAAGCTAGCGAGGCGTGTCGCCACGTGAGAAATCGCCACGGTCGACAACGCGATCGTCCATCTGTCGCGACACGGCGCTACCGCTGTGCGCCTGACCGGCGGCGCGAACGCGATCGTCGCCGGCATCGGGAACGGCGCCGGCGTAACGGTTGCGAATCTCCCTTGCATAACCGCGACGCGCAAGAAGTTCATCGCGTACGGCGGGATCTTCGAGCAGGTCTTCGTCACACTTCGGTGCAATGAATTTAGGGAACAGATTGTAGGCGACGCCTTTGCTCGCTTTCGCCTGTTCGACCCACGCCGAATACGCTTTCTTGAGACGTTGGATGTATATCTCGCAGCGCTTCTCATAAGGAAGGGCTCGCTCGGCTTCCCTGACGTTATTTTCGAAAGCCCTCTGCAATGACTTCAACGCAAAGCGTCCGTCAAGACGAGTCAGATTGAAGGTACACTTCGGATTGCCGGCCTCTTTGATATCGAGATCCGTCGCGTAGACTCGATTGTTCTTGATGAAAATGTCTACGCCCCATGAGGCAAGTAGTTTTTTGAACTGCTCCATATTCTTCGGGCGACCTTCATTGATTGCAAGATGGATCAGCTCACGCAGATTGTTTTTGTAACTGTACTCACCGCGACCGATAATCTCCTTTTCCGTGTCGCGCGGCTGGCGATCGCGAATTATCGAATTCTTCTTTCCTTTTTCAAGTTGGGCGAGATTCCAGTCCTTATCGAGTTCTCGGACCCATGAGGCGCGTTCGTACTTTCCATGCCGCCCGCCCGTCTCGCAACGTTTGCCGGTCAGCAAATCGGTACGGTTGATCGCCATGTGCACTGCGTAGCGTTTTCCCGCTTTATCGCTTTCTTCGTGCAGCGCGAGAATCACTTGTTGATGCGGATAGTGCTTCGCAAGCCATTGCTCCGCGTAGGCCAAACATGCATCGGGGGTCATCTTGCCTCCGTTGGAGCTGCATTCCTCCGGAAGAAACGCGAGGATCTGATGTAGCATGATTACGTTTTTGGCTCCGGCTCTCGACGGTCTGTCGTGATGGAAAACCTTTCTGGTTCTATCCATCTTCGAAAACCAGCGATTGCTCCATTCGATGTTCCAGCCACCACGCGCAATCGCATCTTTTCCGTTGATGTAAGCACGGACATTTTTCGCATACCGTTCACTCGAAACGCTCTTCTGCTTAATGACGGTCATTTTGATCACCGCCGACGAAATAGCGTTTCTCGAGCTCATCGATGAAACGGTCTAGCTTACGCCCAACTTGATAAACCTTTTCAAGAGTTCGGAAAACAGCTTTCGAATTGTACGCGGGAAGCCCTTGGGCGTTCACAAAATACATGAGCTGATTGAGGTTCGTTCCTTCCTTCAGCAACTCGTGGTAGATCTTGTCGATCGACGCCCGATCGACATCGATTTTCTCGACTCTCCCGACAAGAGCGGTGCGACGCATGAAGGCCGACATCGACACGCCGAGTTCAGAGGCGCGATTCCCAATGGATTTTTTCTCACTTGGAGAAACCCGGATGCGAATCATCTCGGTTCGCTCTTCATCTTCAGCCAGATTAACCCCGCGAGTCACCGCATCGTCGGGACGCAGGAAATACCTAATCAGTTCGGCCTCAGACATCTGGGCCTTTTTGGAAAACGCAACAAGCGTTTTCTTTTCTTCTTCGCTCAGCGTCGCCTTGACTGTGAACGGACGTTTCGTACTCACGGGCAGCTCCTCGAAAATGAATCGCACACCGGAGAGGCCTCCGGTGCAAAACCGGCTATTCGATTCGCTTTCCTTTTCGAGTGCTTAAAAATCGCCGACGCGACTTGAAAACGCCTCGTAAAAACTTTACCGCCGTGAGAGGTGGTAAAGCAAGATGTGTGGGAAAACAAATGGCCCGTATGGGCCCATTTGTTGCCACCCACACCCATCTTGCATGCCCCAGAAGGGGCATAGACGAAGCGAAGCGTAGGCAGAAGGTGAGAGGCCTCATCTTCTTTCTCGAAAGGCTTCGGGAAACAATTTAGACATCACCGGAGTTATCAGCTAGACGTCAAGGCCCATTAGTCTTCTACGTTCAGCGCGCTCCTCAGCAATTCTTTTTGATCCGGCAATGGCCTGTCCCTTTTTATCCTTGAGGCTCATCGGCTCTTCGGTTTTCTTTTTACTGGCATTCTTGTTTTCCACAGCGGCCTCCTGATTGATTATTCTCCTATCGTTTATTCCCAAACTGAGCACATAAAAAGGCGGCCGAAACCGACCGCCCGCGAACAAATATGTATTCACCGAACGCAAGAGAAGGGGAACAAATGTCCATTACTCCCAGTGGCCGGCGACGTCGACAACCCAATGCTGTCCCGTAGCCTGCTGTTCATAATGTCCCTGGTCCTCAGATGTGGTATACGAATCATCTACAACGGATCCACCGATACCGCCGTTTTCGCCATCGTTAATAATCCAAGCGTAGGCGGCATCTTCGGAATCGAAGGGTCCTACCATAGTACCACCGTGGTTTACCCAATAGCGGGGATGACGCGTGTATACCACATTTGGCACCCTGACCTGGCTGTAATCGGTCTCCCAGTGACCCTGCTCGGCAACCCACTTCTTCTGGCTGCCGCTGTTGGAAGAGGAATTATTGCTGCCGGAACTCTGCGAATTGTCGGAATTCTGCTTGGACTGGGAGGAATCGCCCTTGCTGTCCGACTTCGAGGAATCGGAAGACTTGTTATCCTCCTTCTTGGAGTCATCGGACTTCTGGTCCTTGCCGTCGGATTCTTTCTTCTCCTCGGTCTTGTCTCCAGAGGCTTGCGCCGCCTTTTCTTCACTTGGCTTCTTTTTGTCTTTATTCTTTACCGCTGTGGTGGTCCTTTCCGCAGAGCCGCTTTCTTGCTTTGCAACGCTGGCGCATCCAAGTTGAGGTGCCATGAGGCACACCAGAAACGCAACGATAATAGCCTTTGTTCTCACACCGATCCCCCTATCCATGAAGCCGGGCGTTGACAACTGGCCGGTGTCCAACGCCCGGTTCGCTTTTACATCTGCTCGCGACGCTTCTTTCGATCGAGGAAGACGCCGGCTGCCACGAGGACGGTACCGCCGATGGCGAACGTCTCGCCGATGAGGCCCGCGCGGTCGCCGGTCTGGGCGAGGCTGCCGGGCTGGGCGGCCTCCGTGACGGCGAGGTGCTTCGGGCTGTATGCTGCCTGCTTCTTTGCGGCCTTCTCCGCCTCCTGTCGGGCAATCTCATCGGAAAGATCCTGCTCCGCTGCGATACGGTCGGACTTCGCCTGCTCATAGGCGGCGAGTGCCGCATCATAGTCGGGCTGGAGCCCGTCCACCACGGCCTGCTTCTCGTCCAGGATAGCCTTGGCTGGCGCGACCTTGGCACGCGCCTCGACTGCGGCGGCGAAAAGCGCGTTGAGGGTGTCATCCGCGTTCGCGTCATGGCCGGAAACAAGCGCCGCGCCGGCATCGATGGAGTTCAGCTTCGCCAGCTTTGCGTCTGCCTGCGCCTTCGCCTGCTCGGCTGCGGAGACCAGGGACTCGGCTGCGATGACATCAGCCTTTGCGGTATCGAAGGCGGCCTTGGAGTCCTTGACGGCCTTTGCGGCATCCTGCTCGCGCTGCTGTGCCTCGGTGAGCTTCGCGGCCAGACCGGTGAGGAGGTCGAGGTTCGACTGGGCACCCTCGAGATCGGACTTGGAGCCGGTGAGCTTGGTGCCGGCGGCGGTGACCTCGGCCTTTGCCGCATCGGTCGCACGCTGGGCATCCGCGAGGGCGCTTGCGGTGCCGTCCGCCTTTTGCTTGGCGGCGGCGAGGACGGTTGCCTTCTCGGTCTGCTCGGCTGCCTCCGCATCATAGGCGCTCTTTGCGGTATCGAGCGCCTTCTTGGCGTCGGCGACGTCCTGGAAGAACTTCGCGAGGTCGGCGTTCGCATCCGTGACGCCCTGCTGCTTGGCAGCGGTGTCCGTCTTGGCGGAATCCAGCTTGGATTGTGCGGTCGTTACGGCTGCGTTGGCGGCATCAAAGGCAACCTGCTTCTGCTGGACGGTCGACTTTGCCGTAACGACTGCCGCGTTGGCGGCTTCGAGGTTCGATTTCGCCGCATCCAGCTCGGTCTGGGCATCCGTGACGCCCTGCTGCTTGGCGGCGATATCGCGCCCTGTCGCGTTTACGGTCTCCTGCGCCTCATCGACACCCTGCTTCGCGGCATCGACACCTGCCTGTGCGGAATCCGCCGCGACCTGCTTCTGCCTGACGGCTGCGGCGGCGCCGGCGGCTGCCTGCTGCTTGGATGCGAGGTCGGCCTTGGCCGCGTCGAGTGCGCTCTTGGCGTTCTTGAGACTGTCGATGTATGAGGTCAGATTCTGCTCGTACTCGTCGACGGAGATGGGGTCTGTGTTCCAGGGCGACTTTGACGAATCGGACCACGAGGCGGTGAAGCTATCCGTTTTCCAGCCGTACATGGTTCCCTTGCTGCAAACCCCGAACCCCATAGCGCCGAGGGTGGGGGTTATGACATGGATGTAGTGGCCGACGCTCGCATAGGGATCAGATTTTCCGAAGTTCTCGGCGATATACGCATCGATAGGGTTGTTGTAATAGCCGCCCTTCTCGAAATAGAAATCGTAGGCGTCCTTTCCGGTAAGCCCGGTGACACCGTAGAGCGCTTCCACCGCTTGGTCGAAATACACCTTCTCTTGGTCAACCCACTGCCTGATCGGATCAGTTCCATAGTTCCATGCGAGGCTGTCACCGGTACCGTTGAACTGTTGGGAGTGCGCGATCACGGTATCGGAATAGTTAGCGTTGGAGATGCTAGCCGCGATGAGCTTATAGGTGACCTGTAGCTCGGGGAGGCCGACGCTCTTGCGGTAGTCGTTGACGGACCTCATCCACTTGATCGCGTCGATCATGTTGGTGAGGGAGGTGGCGTCCTTCTCGTTGCCCACCTCGGTATAGCTGGCGTACTTTGCATTCAGGATGATGCCCGCAGCATCATCGGCACCCATAGCGCGGAAGAAGCCGATGGCTCCCTGCTTGAGCTGCGCGTCGGCGGAGTCGAGTTTCGCCTGTGCCTCGTCGACCTTCTGCTGGGCTGCGGTCACGGCCGCGTCAGCGGTATCCTTTGCGGTCTTGGCGTTCGCGAGCTCTTCGTCGGCGGCTGCCTTTGCGGACTCGGCGTCCTTGACGGCCTGCTTCGCGGCATCCAGCTTGGCGATGGCATCGGAGTTCGCCTGCTTGGCCGCATCGAGGTCGGAATTTGCGGCATCGAGTGCGGATTGGGCGTCATTCACGCCGGACGAGGCATCGAGTGCGACCTGTTGCTTCGCGGCGAGGGACGCCTGGGCGTCATTCAGATCGGTCTGTGCCGTTGCCGCAGCGGACTGCGCCTGCTCGAGCTCGGACTCGCACTGGGACTGCACCTCTCGTGCTGCAGCGAGGGTTGCCTCCGCGTCCGCGACCTTCTGTTTTGCCGCATCGTACTCCGGGCCGCTGGCACCGGCCTCGGCTGCGGCGAGGTCGGCTTTCGCCTTATCGTAGGCGGCGCTGGCTGCTGCGGCCTTCGCATCCGCCGTGTCCTTGTTCTGCTGGGCCGCGGCGAGGACGGCATCTGCGGAATCCTTTGCAGACTGGGCCGCAACCAGCTTGGACTGGGCATCGGCAAGCGTCGCGTTGGCGTTGGCGAGGCCGGCCTGTGCCCTTTCCACGGCAGCCTGGGCGTCGCGCACGGCCTGTTCGGCGGCACTGATTGCCTCCGGGGTGGCGCTTACGGCATCTGCCTTGGCCTTATCGAGGGCGTCCTTGGCATCCTGGGCCGCCTTGAGGGCGGACTGGTACGCTTCGTCCTTCTCGGACGCATCCGCCTTGGCGTCTGCGAGACCCGCCTTCGCCTGCTCGAGGTCCTTGCCGGCGGCATCGGCGGCGTCCTTGCCCTCTGCGACCTGACGGGCGTACTCGTCCATCGCCGCACGGTCGGCTGCCGCGCCGGCGCTGACTGCCGAATCGTAGGATGCCTTGGCCTGGTCGCGGGCGGAAGCCGCCTCGTTGTAGGGACCGGCGGCCTCATCGTAGGATGCCTTGGCGGCGTCCTCCTTCGCCTTCGCCTCGTCGACTGCCTTCTGCAGGTCCGCGATGGTCTGTGCGGCGGATTTTGCGCCGGCACCGGATGCCGCGCCGGCGTGGGCGGCGATCGGCGACATCACGGCGGGGTGCTGCGTGCCCCCGTCACCGGTCTGGGCGAATGCCGCGAACGGTGAGATGAGGCTCGATCCGGTCATGGCGACCATGGTCGCCGCGGTGACGGTCAGACGCGCGATCCCCTTCGAAGTGTGAATCTTTTTGTTTGGCAGTGCGGCGAAGTGATCGCCACCGGCAGCGAAATGCTTTCCCTGAGTCATTGTGCTGTTCCATTCCTTTTCCGTGCCCTATACGACTGGGCATCAGAGTGCTTTCCAATAGAGATAATTATGCGCCTTAACTGGGATTGTTGTATATAGTCCGTTGGCATAAATACAACAATCCATGACTCTTTTTGTCATGGATATCTCGCCGCTACAACAATCCTTTGGTCTACGCTGCAAAGAACTCAGATCAGAGTCTGGTTACTCACAAGAGCAATTTGCGAACCGCATTGACATGGACAGGTCTTACTACGCCTCGATAGAGGTCGGGCGAAGAAATGTCAGTCTTTCTAACCTCTCTAAAATTGCCAATGGATTCAACATATCAATTGCTGCACTTATGACTGGTGTCACTGATAAAAAGGATTAGTCCATCATCAGCGAACGCAGTGAGCGTATCAATCGACGGCGTAGCCGGGGGCAAGGTCACGGCACGTGACCGCGCAGCGAGCTCTGCGAGCGAAGGGGACGGCATCGCCGTCCCTATTTCTTTATAAACTATTTCTCTATTAATTGGTTTCACCAAACTGGGTATTACACAAGCTTCTGAGCAGGCTTTTTATCAAATAATTCAAAGCTACCGAATCATCAAAATGGTGAAATTATTTACCCAAAAGAGGGAAGCACATCACCAAAATGGAACCGACTAACAGCTGTTGAAAACTTTTATCCCCAAAATGGTGATTTCCTGTTTTCAGTGGAAAACTCGGGAAGTCATAATATTTACTTACCAGATTTACAAACGAAAGCGGTTCTTAGTCCCAAAACCAGAACAGGTCAGAAGCAAAAATAACTCCTGACCTGCGATTTTCCTGGTGCCCCCGGGCGGATTCGAACCGTCGACACCCGCTTTAGGAGAGCGGTGCTCTATCCCCTGAGCTACGGAGGCATGTTGTACTAGTGTAGCAGATTTGCCCCTTTGCCATGTAGCGCATGTCCACTCATCAAGAAGGCTTTATAGCGAATTGTCGCCGTAGATAATCCTCAATATCGGAAAGAATAAAGCGAAAAAATGGGATGGAGTTTCCTCTAACCACATGAAAAGGAAATTTCCCGACTGGCGCTCAAAAGGAAAATGCATCCCGGAATGAGAATAAATTCCGGGATGCATTTTCCGCCATCTATCGCAGGCAACTAGTCACCCCTGTGGAAAAGGTTTTTGATAACGGAGGGGATGCTCTTGGCGCCCTTAGCGGTCACGTCGATAAAGTCGGGCGAACGCACGAGCTTATCCTCGTCGACGTACTTGCGGACCGCACGAAGCGTCTCTTTGTCGTCGCGCGTCGAAAACGTAAAGTGACCGTTGTCCTTGGTGAAGATGGCAAAACGCGTAATCTTCTTGGTGCCGCGCAAAACCTCGGCGGCAATATAGTCGACCTCGTCCCACGGGATTTGAATATAATCCTCGGGATTGCGCTCGTTATAGTACTCAAACGCCTTATTGCCCACCATCACGTTACCGTGGCTGGTAAGCCCCATCAGGCAGGTTGCCGGCGTTGCCAGATCGACCTTGCTGTTCTGAGATTGCGCCATACGCGCCTCGCCCTCCAATAAAAACAATCGGACCGCATCCAGTGTACCCACCGGGTGCGGTCCGTTTCAATGGCTCAAAAGCCCTTACCTAGCAACTCTCGGTCTTAAGCCGAAGCGTGCTTACATGAAGCCGCAGAAGCGACCGATGATGCCGACGGCGAAGAGAGCCAGGATGATGACGATCGGGCTAACCTTCTTCTTGAGGAGCTTGCAGACCAGCAGGGTCAGGCACACGGCGGCAAGGCCGGGGATGAGCTGATCGAGGTTACCCTGGAGCGTGGTGACCTTCATCTGATCAAGGGCGGTAGCACCGACGGAGTTGTACATCGTCAGCGCTTCCTTGATACCCTCGGAACCGGAGGGCAGGCTAGCCCAGTCGATAAAGGCGCCAGCAGACTGCTTGACCGTGGAGACGATCGGGGTGAAGGAAATGGACACCCAGCGCTCGACCAGGGCGCCGATGATGAACATACCCAGGATGGAAGCGCCCTCGGTGACCTTGCCCATCAGACCGCCGGAGAGGTCCTTGGCGATAGAGGAGCCGACCTTGTAGCCAAACTCCTGTGTGTACCACAGGAAAGCGTAACGGATGATGTTCCACGCGAAGAAGAACAGCAGCGGACCGACGATGCTGCCGGACATGGCCAGGGAAGCGCCCAGAGCGCCCAGAATCGGGCGAAGGGTGAACCAGAAGACGGGGTCACCGACGCCGGCGAGCGGGCCCATCATACCGACCTTGACGCCCTGGATGGCGACGTCATCGATCGGAGCACCGTTGGCGCGCTCCTCCTCGAGGGCGAGGGTAACGCCAATGACGGGGGCGGAAACATAGGGGTGGGTGTTATAGAACTCCAGGTGGCGCTTAAGAGCGGCAATCTGGTCATCCTTGCTGGTGTAGAGCTTCTTGATCGCAGGGATCATTGCGAAGCACCAGCCGCCGTTCTGCATACGCTCGTAGTTCCACGAGCCCTGAAGGAACTGATGACGGAAGCAAACCTTCTTACGGTCAGCCTTGGTGAGCTGAATCTTGTTCTCTGCCATATGTATCACTCCCCTCCTACTCGTAATCGTTCAGAATGTCGCCGAGCGGGTCGCCGGAGCCACCGCCCATGCCGCCACCCTGCTTGGCCAGATCCTTAAGGCCAAGGTAGATGAGGGCAAGGGAGATGCCGATGAGGCCAAGGGCGATCAGCGTGAGCTGAGGGATGGCAGCAAGGACAAAGCCGAGGATAAAGAACGGCCAGGTCTCCTTGGTGGCCATCATGTTGATGACCATGGCGTAACCGACGGAAGCGACCATGCCGCCGCCGACGGCCATGCCGCCGGACAGCCAGTCGGGCATAGCGTTAAGCGCGTTGGTAACAGCCTCGGCCGGGATGACGCACAGAAGTACTGCCGGGATGGCGATACGAAGGCCCTGCATGAGGATGGCAGCGTACTGCCAGCGCTCGATGCCGGAGAAGTCGCCCTTCTCGGCGCAACCGTCCATGGCGTGAGCGATAGCGGTAGCAATGGTACGGCAGATCATGGTCAGGAACAGACCAGCGACCGACAGCGGGACGGCGACGGCGATGGCCGCGGTAACGGCCTTGGCCGAATCAGTGGCGCCGCCGTTGAGGGCGAGCACCATGATGATCGAAGAAGCGACCGAGGCCAGAGCGGCGTCAGGCGCGACGGCGGCGCCGACGTTAGCCCAGCCAAGGGCCATCATCTGGAGCGAACCGCCCAGGAGGATGCCCTCCTGAAGGTGACCGGTTACGAGACCGATAAGCGTGCATGCCACGAGCGGCTGATGGAACTGGAACTCATCCAGAACGCCTTCCATACCGGCAAGCAACGCGACAATCGCAACAAGCAGAATAGTGATTGCAGACATGTATCGGACCCTCCTTTACTATGCTTGAGCGGCCAGTTCGGCCTTAGCTTTCTTCAACATGGCGTCGAGATCCTCGGAGGCATCCGAAGGAACCTTGCGGACCTCGAACTTGACGCCCTTGGCCTTGAGGGCCTCGAGGGTCTTAACGTCGTCATCGCCCATAGCGACGGCGTTGGTGACGACGACCTTGCCCTTGGAGTGAGCCATGGAACCGATGTTGACTTCCTTGATGTCGACGCCGGCCTCGATGGCCTTGAGCAGATCCTGCGGGTTCTCGAAGAGCAGCATGGCCTTGGTGTCACCAAAGCGCGTGTCCTTGACGACCTCGGCCATCTTCTTGATGGGAACGACGTTGGCATGGACTCCCGGAGGGGCAGCCTGCTCGATCATGGTCTTGCGGAGCTCGTCGTGAGCAACGCCGTCGGAAACCACGATGATGCGGTTGGGGTTGATCTGCTTGGTCCACGTGGTGGCCACCTGACCATGCAGCAGACGGGTGTCGATACGGACGTGGGCAATCTTGATGTGTCCGTCGCCGATGACCGTTCCCGGAGGGATGGCGCCTGCAGGAGCAGCGGCGGCCGCAGCCGGCTTCTTCTCCTCGGGCTCCAGAGACTCGGGCTTGACGCGCACGCCAGCCTTAGCCTCAGTCACGAGATGTTTTGCGATCGCATGTGCAGTGTTCTTTGCGTCAAAGCGCTGCGAATATGCCTCGATGAGCATAGGCAGGTTGACACCGGTGACGATAGCCCAGGAATCGTGGCCCTCGATGAGCCCGCTGATCTGGTTGAACGGCGTGCCGCCCCACAGATCAACGAGGAAGAGTACCTGCTCCTGGTCGTCGAAGGAAGCGACTGCTTCCTCGACCTTAGCACGGAAGTCGTCGGGGCCCATGCTCGGCTCGAGCGAGACCACGGCCACAGACGGCTGATCGCCAAAGACCATCGAGCCCGTCTGCTTGATTCCAGCTGCCAAGTCCCCGTGGCTAGCAAGAACAATACTTACCATCACATAACCTCCTTTTTGTCTACGTAATTCCTACACGACATGAAAGGAGTATACCTGTTTGGTTTGTGGAATTATAGCTAAATCCGCAAAAGGTTGGATTATTTGTTTAAATGTCTAAGTTTGTTACAAGTTGGTTACGTTGCTGCTTTTCGACTCATTGCCCGCCAAAGCGTCGCTCATCAAGCCATGTACTTTACAGATACAAGCAGGCTGTTCATTAATAACGATTTTAAGCAAGTGCGAATGTACTTGTACTACTGCTATTTTGTTTAAACAGACATGACTTGACTATTTGTATGACTTATGCACTACGAAACTACTCAAAAAAGTTGCGGTGGAATAGTTCTTGTTTAAGAGCCAGAAGGCTGGATTTAGGAACTATTTCACCGCAACTTATAGGGGATTCTAGGCGATGTGGAGAGGGTTGGCGGCGTCGACGGCATCGGGAGCGTCGGAAGGGCCGTCGGGGGCAGCGTCTGCCGGTTTCTCGTCGGGGGTCTCGATCTGCTTGATCATGACCTCTTGGCCCTGGAGCAGATAGGTATCGCCGCTACCGCAATGGGGGCAGGTCTTGCCGTGCTCGACGGTCGCATAGTCGCGGCCGCACGCCTCGCAATGCGTCACGGCCTCGACAGGCTCCACGACAAGCTCCGCGCCCCGCGTGATAGGCTTTTTATCTGCCGCCCAGCGCCAAGCGTCGAGCAGCAAGTCGGGAACGACGCCCGAGACCTCGCCCAGCAGCAGCGTGACGCTCGAAACGCGACTCACGCCATTGGCGCGCGCCACGTTCTCGACATCGCGAATGATGTGATAGACGATTCCGAGCTCGTGCACTTTTAATTCCTTCCGCCGTTCCCGTTATGGCTACTTACTTGCGACCAAATTTGATCTTGATAGCACGCTTAAGCGCATACTTGCCGAGGCTTGGGAGCTTTTGCTCGTATTTGACCATCGTTGAGCACTCGGGGCGATCGCGATCCAGGTGGATGGCATCGAACGCGCACTTGGTGGTGCACAGACCGCAGCCGATGCACTTGTTGGGGTCGACGATCGAGGCACCGCAGCCCAGGCAGCGGGCGGTCTCGGCGCGCACCTGCTCCTCGGTAAAGGTCTCGACGTACTCGCTAAAGGGCGCAGCCTTCTCGCGCTCGCGGTCGATATGTGCCACCTCGCGGCTCGCGTTGTCATAGCTCTCAATCACGACATCGTCGCGGTCGAGCGCGGTGTAGCGGCGCTGGTTGCGGCCGATGGTAAGCGTGGAGCCCGGCTGCACAAAACGATGGATGGAGACAGCGGCCTCGTGACCGGCGGCGATGGCGTCGATGGCAAAGCTCGGACCGGTGTAGACGTCGCCGCCCACAAAGATGTCGAGCTCAGCGGTCTGATAGGTCTGGGGATCGGCAAGAGCGCCCTGGCCGCGGCCGAGCTCCACCTTGGAGCCAGCCAGCAGGTCGCCCCACACAATGGACTGGCCAATCGACATGACCACGCGGTCGGCATCGACACGGCGCAGATCGTTCTCGTCGTACTCGGGCGCAAACCGGCCCTCGTCGTCAAAGACACGCGTGCAGCGCTTGAAGGTGATACCGCACACACGACCGGCCTCGTCCAGGTGAACCTCCTTGGGGCCCCAGCCGCAGCTGATGTGCGCGCCGTCCTCGATGGCCTCGCGACGCTCCTCCTCGCTGGCGGGCATCTGCGCCTCGCTCTCCAGGCAGAACATCTCAACGTGCTCGGAACCCAGACGGCAGGCGTTGCGCGCGACGTCGATAGCCACGTTGCCGCCGCCCACCACGATGGTGCGGCCGGGCAGCGCGTCGATCTTGCCACTGTTGACCTCGCGCAAAAAGTCGACGGCCACGGTCACGTCCTCGGCATCCTCACCCGGAATACCGGCGAGGCGGCCGCCCTGGCAGCCAATGGCAACATAAAAGGCCTTAAAGCCCTGCTCGCGCAGCTCGTCGAGCGTCACATCACGACCGACCTCCACGCCATAGCGGAACTCGGCACCCATCAGGCGAATGATCTCGACCTCGGCCTCGATAACATCCTTCTGCAGCTTAAAGCCGGGAATGCCATAGGTGAGCATGCCGCCCGGGCGCTCATTCTTCTCGAATACGACGGGCTTGTAGCCCTTCTCGGCCAGATAGAAGGCGCAGGACAGACCGGCCGGGCCGGCACCGATAATGGCGATCTTCTGATCGAAGCCGCCAGCGCGCGTCGGTGTCACCACAGGCGGGACATAGCGGGTCGCGACATCCAGATCGCGCTGGGCGATGAACTTCTTGACCTCGTCGATAGCCACGGCGGCATCCACGCGACCACGGGTGCAGGCATCCTCGCAGCGGCGATTGCACACACGGCCGCAGATAGCAGGCAGTGGGTTCTCTCGCTTGATGAGCGCCAGCGCCTCGTCATAGCGACCCTGCGCCGCGAGCTTCAAATAGCCCTGAACGGCAACGTGCGCGGGGCAGGCCGTCTTGCAGGGCGCGGTGCCGGACTCGTGCGTCTCGATACGGTTATCGTTGCGGTAGTTGGGCGACCACTTGGTGTGGTCCCACTTGGTGGCATCGGGCAGCTCCTGGCGCGGATACTCGGGCACCTGTCCGCCGGCCTTTTTGCTGCAGAGCTTCTGGCCGAGCTTGGCGGCACCGGCCGGGCACACCTCAACGCAGCGACCGCAGGCCACACACTTGTCCTTCTCGACCTTGGCGACATAGGCCGAGCGCGAAAGATTGGGCGTGTTGAACAGTTGCGAGGTGCGCAGGGCGTAGCACACGTTGACGTTGCAGTTGCAGATCGCGAAGATCTTGTTCTCGCCGTCGATATTGGTGATCTGGTGCACAAAGCCGTTGTCCTCGGCCTGGCGCAAAATGTCGTAGACCTCCTCGCGCGTCACATAGTGGCCGCGGTCGGTCTCGACCACGTAGTCGGCCATATCGCCCACGGCGATGCACCAGTCGGCGGGGTCGTCGGCGCAGCCCTCGCCCATCACGCGACGGCTCGCGCGGCAGCTGCAGGTGCTGGCGGCATACTTGCCCTCGTATTTGTCGAGCCAATGCTCGATATGCTCGATCGGCACCGAGGTGCTCGTGGCATCAATGGCCTTCTCGACCGGAATGACATGCATGCCGATGCCGGCGCCTCCGGGCGGCACCATCGGCGTGGCTTTGGACAGCGGCCCCTTGGACGCCTGCTCAAAGAACTTGGCATAGACCGGATGCTCCTCGAGCTGGCTCACGCGCATGTTGAGGAACTCGGCGGAACCCGGTACCAGCATGGGCAGCACCCACTGCTTGGCGCGCTCGGGGTTTTCCCAGTTGTACTCGAGCAGACCCGTGTAGCTCATGTCGTCGAGCATCTTCTCGATCTGGGCCTCGGGCATGCCGGTGAGCTTGACCATCTCGGGCAGCGTGTAGGGACGGCGCATCTTCATCTTGCAGAGCACCTCGGCCTGCTCGTCGGTCGCGGCCTCGGCAAACGACCAGTACTCGTAGCCCAGCAGCTCGTCGCGATGCAGCAGACGGTTGGTGCAGTGCTCGCACAGCTTGACAATTGCCTCGCGCGGATGCTCCGGCAGCGGCGGCACGAACTCCGAACCGATATCGGGCTCGGTGTAGCTAATTCCCGGTCCGTTGAGAATCATGGTTGTCCCTTCTCTTGCCGCAGCCCGACGAGGCCGCAGCGCCCCTCTTTTTTTGCAGGTCGGGCATGCCCCATGCCGTTCACCCGCCATTGTTGACATTGTGTCAAAAATAGTATTGACGAACCGTCAACAATATTCAAGACTGTTAGGTGAACGGTCAGGCAAAAGAGGATGAAAGGCGGCAAAACATGGGCGACAACACAGCAGATACCTCTGTGGTCGATGCCGTCCCCGCGCCCGACAGCACGGCCAAACGTCTGACGGGCGACGAACGCCGTCGCGAGATCCTCGATGCCGTGCGCACCGTGAGTTCCGAGCTGGGCGTGTCGCATCTATCCGTCTCGGCCGTAACCAAGCGAGCCGGCTGCACGCGCTCGCTGTTCTACCACTACTTCGCCGACATGGACGCCGCCGTCACCGCTGTCATGGACGAGGCAATCGACAGTTTTATCTCCGAGCTCGAGCAGTGGAATGCCAACCGCACCGTCGGCGATATCGAGGGCGCACTCGACACCGTCGCCCCGCTCTTTAAGCGCCTGGTCGCCAGCGGCCACGAGCTGCCGAGTACGCTCACCTCCAGCAGCGGTGCGCTCTACGGCGGCTTTCTGCACAACGTGGTCCAACGCGTGGCGCAGTATATCTGCGACACCACCGTGGTGGATTTTGTCGCCCATCATGAGCTACGCATCGACCATGTCTACGAGACGTTCTACACCCTCATCATGGGTCTTTTGATGTATATCCGCACGCACCCCGATGTGCCCGACGAGACGGTCAAGGAAATCATCGCCTCGACGCTCCACATCGAGGGCTACACCGCCAAGTATCCGGAGCGCAAGCCCCAGAACTGACGACATTTGGCCAAACTGCCCGCGATCAGAAGAGGGGCCGCGGGCGTGTGAAAGGAGAGCAGCATGCTGTTCGATGTTTGGGGTAGCGATACCCTTATCCACTGGGCCGGCTGGGCCATGGTCTTTATCGGCCTGATCGTGCTCAACGAGGTCGGCCGCCGCACCAAGCTCGGCGCGGCAATCATCTTTGGCGTGGCTCCGCTGGCCATGACCATCTACTGCGTCGCCATCGCCGTGGGCGTTTCGCAGGGTGCCGAGTGGGCGCTCACCAACCCCACCCATGTGTACCAGAACAGCTGGTTCCACTACGCCAAGGTATACGCGGCGCTCGCCGGTTGCTGGGCTTCATTGCCATTAAGTACCAGTGGGGAAAGATCGGCAAGGCGCATTGGTTCCGCGCATGGCCGTTTGTGATCGTCGCCATCAACATCATGATCGCCGTCGTGTCCGACTTCGAGAGCGCCTATCACTTCTTTGTCCTGGGCGAGTCCACCTGGGTCACCTCCGAAGGTGCCACGCAGCTGGCCGGCTGGAACAACGTGTTCAACGGCATCGCCGGTATCATCAACATCTTCTGCATGACCGGTTGGTGGAGCGTCTACGCCTCCGAGGATCAGATCGACATGCTGTGGCCCGATATGACCTGGGTCTACATCATCGCCTACGATATCTGGAACTTCTGCTACACCTACAACTGCCTGCCCACCCACTCCTGGTTCTGCGGCTTTGCGCTGCTGCTGGCGCCCACCGTCGCCGCCTTTATCTGGAACAAGGGCGGCTGGATCCAGAACCGCGCCTTTACGCTGGCCATTTGGTGCATGTTTGCCCAGGTGTTCCCCTACTTCCAGGAGGAGTCCATCTTTGTGACCCACTCCACGCTCGACCCCGGCGCCGCCACCGCGGTCTCGATTGCCGCGCTGGTCGCCAACGTCGCCGCGATCATCTACATCGCCTACCGCGCCAAGAAGCTCGGCCGCAATCCCTACAAGCAGGATGTCTTTGAGGGCACCAGCGATTGGGAGAAGGCCACCGCTCGTCGCGCCAAGGTTGATTACGCGCACGCCGAGTAACATGTTGGTCGCTGTTGGCACCTGGGCATAGGCCCGCCTGCCAGATTTTCAATCCAATGTCTCGCAGAGCCCCCGGAAAGCGTTTCACTCGCTTTCCGGGGGCTTTTGTCGTTGCGTCTCTAATCATCATCTATTCAAAAACACGCGCACATATAAAATCGGATTTCAAATCATGCGGCGGCTCTATGGGGTCCCGTTTTTGGGTACAGTGTTGTCCCGATATTGAGCTTGGGGGATGTATGAATGATGAGACGATGGGCCAAGAGGATGCGGCCCAAGATGCAGAAGCGTGTGCCGAAGCCCTGGAGAGCCTAGACCGGATTTCACTTGATGAGATTGCGTTTGACGATTCGGGCGTTGATGTGCAGGATGAGTCGGAAGCCGAGGCGCAGTCCGATGATCAGGATGCAGACGACGTTGAGCCTGCCGAAGATGAGGCAGATCACGAAGACACCGAATGCGAGGCCGACGACCAGCCCGAATCCGACACGAGCGAGGAAACCATCTTGCTCGACAGCTTGCCGGCCGAAGATTCGCTGACCCGCGAGCTTCCCGGCCTGGGCTCCGCTCCTGCCGTGGACGAGACCATCGCCATGGGCGATATTCCCCTGCCGTCCGTTCCCTCGGCACGCGAGGCCGAGGTCCGCCATCGCAAGATGTCGCCCAAGCGCCGCAATCTGATGGTCGCCGGTGTCGTGGCCGTCGCGCTCGTCGCCGGCGGTGCAGGCTATGCTGCCTGGAACGGATATCAGCAAGAGCAGGCTGCCGCTGTCGCCGCCAATGCCCACACGATGATGTCGGTGCAGATTGGCGCGCATGCCGCGGGCCTCGACTGTTCCACTGGCTCCAAGATTCCCGTACAGGTGAGCGGTCAGGATTCTGACGGCTCCTCCGTGAGCGAAACGCTCTATGTTGACGAGCACGGCCGCGGCATCAAACTGCTGCCCGGCGATTACACGCTCTCCATCGCTGCCTCCCCCATCGCGGCCGACGGCACCATCTATACCGTCCCGACCACCAAGACGCAGGTCACCGTTAAGAGCGATGGACAGGATTTAAGTGCCCAGGCCACCTTTAAGCTCAAGGTGCCTTCGGCCGACACAGTGACTGACGACCAGATCGATGCCGCCGCCAAGTATGCCGAAGAGGGCGGTGCGAGCTCCGCCGCGGCTGCCAAAGTGCTCCAGCAGGCAGCAATCGCGCGGCGCGACGCCGCCGTCAATGCCGTGAGCGCGCAAAAGGCACAGGCATCCCGTGATGCTGACGCTCGCCACAAGGCAACTGACCTCTACCAGCTCGATATTCCCGTCGAGTGGTACGGCAAGGTCGAGACTTGGCAGAATGGCAGCACGCTATGCATCTATCTGGGCGACGACGCCAATACGCCGCTCGTGACGCTCGTCGCCGTGCGCGATGGCGAGACCTTTACGCCCGATGACGGCGATACGGTTTTGGGCACGGTCAGCCTAGGCAACGGTTATACCGTCTATGCCAGCGGCCCCGTCTATCCGCACGTGGTGCCCCAGACTATCAACGGGCGCACCCAGAATCCCGTGTCAACCTACCCCATGGACACGGCCATTGAGCTTGTCGAGCTGACGACCGGCAACCGCTATACGTATAGCCAGATCAAGAACGACCTGGTTGGCAAAGACGGCAACGCAGACGCCGCCACCAAACTCGAGACCGACTACCTCGCGCAGATCCTGCTGCCGAGTATCAAAGCCCAGGACTAGCCTGGCGCAGCAACGTGCTCCCCAATCGTGATGAAGGAGCCAGGAGGTCCTGACCCCACAGGCCCATAGATGATTAGGCAAGGAGCCACTTCCATGCGGGCATAACGTGTACCACACCGTGCTCGCATGGAATATCGGTCTGTTCATCCATGGTAACGATTGCCGACTCGCCAAGATCAAACTGGGCCATCGAGGCATCAAGCGCGGCAATTTCGCGCTCGCGCGTTTTCTCACTTGCCATATCCGCACTCACCTGAATCAGGCTATAAGCCCGCATGAGAAGCGCGTCCCCAGCCACAAAGTCTACCTCATGGCTTTTGCTCTTCTCTTTGATTAGCAGGCGGCAGACCGAGCCGGTCCTCACCGCGGGAGTCCTTCTTCTTAGCGCATTGAACACTGCGGTCTCGAGCCTCTGGCCCTGGTCCAATGCCGATGCGGGAGAGAATGCTCCAAACATCGCAGGGTCGACAGCGTAGACCTTAGACGCAGACCGCATGTTATTTGCCAGTGAACGCGTGAACTCCGGCACAGAAAATAACAGGTAGGCGTCCTCATAATACTCAAGTAAATCGCTGAGCGAATTACGACTGACGGGTATCTGTCTGCTCTTGAACTCGTTGTACACTTTGTTCACTGACAGCTCTCGTCCCGAAGATGCCATACACCGCGTCAAGAACAGCGATGCCAGGCGAGGGTTCTTGACGTCGTAACGTTCAACGACGTCCATGGCGACCGTTCGCGAAGCATATTCCTGTAGCAGCTGAATCGCGTCTGCAGGCGTCTGCTCAAGTGTCGCGATGAATCCCCCTTGTTCAAGATACCCGATCAGATGATGTCGAAGCAGCGCTGCATCGCTCGGGGAAAAGGTCGCATCTGGCTCGGGGACGCTCCCCGTCTTATATCGAACGTATTCCGAAAAACTCAACGGAAAAAGCTCTCGCACAAGAGAACGACCCCTGAACTCGCTCTTAAGTTCTGAGGACAGCATCTTGGAAGAAGATCCCGTCACATAGACGGTCGCTTTCTCCGTATCGACTACACGCCGCAGAAACGCACCCCATTCGGGAATTTCCTGGATCTCGTCAAAGAAAATGTAAGCGCCCTCGGTTCGAGCAACAGGATACAGTGCATAGAACGTGTCGAGCACGTCCGCCAGCAGCGATGGCTCATACGGGCGCAAGCGCTCATCCTCAAAATTGAAGTAAAGCATCCGGTCAAGCTCGACGCCCCGGCTCTGAAGCCGCCGCATCTCCTGATACAGGCGATACGTCTTTCCACAACGGCGGGCCCCCACAATCACATTTACGATGTTGTCGCGCTTTGGCTCCTGTGGGTTTCCTAGATCAAGGTCTCGCTCAAAGACCTGCGGAACCCCCTGCTGTTCAAAGTCCTTTATTTTCTGGGCGATCAAGTCGTTGAATGCCATGATTCTCCAATCTTGCTCTCTAGCTAATCAAAATTATAGCGATTCTTGATTAATTAGAGAGCAAGATTATGTCTGACTTGATTAACACTTAAGCAAGTTTTTTCACTATTACTGCTCGAAGGATGCCGAGTGGCTGAGAGGACAACCAAGCCCGAATGCGACTCCCTGGACAGTCGATTTGGGACGGGGCTTTTTTGACTACCGTCCCCCTGTAGAAAAATCCCTAACGCAGTTGCGGTGAAATAGGGATTGTTTTTGCTGGTCAAACCGCAAAACAGTCCCTATTTCACCGCAACTTTTTGGTGGCCTTTTTGGTGGCACTCAGCGCCAGGGGTCGGCTTCGAACATTGGCTCGCGCTCGGGGCGGCGATCGCTGTAGGGATCGTAGCCGTCATCGTCCTCGTTCTCGGCACGGATGTAGGGGTCGCGCGGCTTGGGTGCCGGTTTAGACGGAGTCTTCGGTGCGGCGGGCGCCGCCTCAGCCACCGGTGCGTTCGTCTTGTTCTCGTCTTTCATCTGCATAGCTCCTTGCCATGTGCTCACGTTCAACACCATCGATTGTCGCACGAAAAAGGGCGGCGGACCCAATCGGATCCGCCGCCCTTGGCGTTCGGCTCAAAAGGCAGATTTTAAGGCATGGCCCAAAATCTACTCGGCGTCGGGGACCTCGTAGGTGGCCGCCGGCGTATTGTCGCACACGACGGTAAAGCCGCCGTCCTTGTCGACATCGACCGTCACCTGATCGCCCTCGCGCACCGTGCCGTCGATGATAGCGGCGGCGATGGCATCCACGACCTCGCGCTGGACCAGACGCTTGAGCGGACGGGCGCCAAAGACCGGGTCCAGGCCGCCCACGGCGAGCATCTGCTTGGCCGCCGGGGTGATGGCAAGCGTCATGCGCTCCTTGGCCAGACGCGCGCGGACGTCGGCGAGCTGGATGTCGACGATCTTCTCGATCTGCGCCATGCCGAGCGGATGGAACACCACGATATCGTCGATACGGTTGAGGAACTCGGGGCGGAAGGTCTGAGCCATGGCCGCGTTGACCTGATGGCGCATCTCCTCCTCGTCCTTGCCGGAAAGCTCGGCGATGGCCTTGGAACCCACGTTAGACGTCATGATGATGATCGTGTTCTTGAAGGACACCTGGCGACCCTGACCGTCAGTCAGACGGCCGTCGTCAAGCACCTGCAGCAGCACGTTAAAGACATCCGGATGGGCCTTCTCCATCTCGTCGAGCAAGATCACGGAGTACGGACGACGGCGCACGGCCTCGGTGAGCTGGCCGCCCTCGTCGTAGCCCACGTATCCCGGAGGCGCACCGATCAGACGCTGGACGCTGAACTTCTCCATATACTCGGACATGTCGATACGCACGAGCGCACGCTCGTCATCGAACAGGCACTCGGCCAGCGCCTTGGCGAGCTCGGTCTTGCCCACGCCGGTGGGGCCCAGGAAGAAGAAGCTGCCGATGGGCTTGTCCGGATCGGAGAGACCCGCACGGCTGCGACGCACGGCCGCGGCGACAGCGGAGACCGCCTCGTCCTGGCCGATGACGCGCTTATGCAGCTCGCCCTCCAGGCCCTTCAGCTTGTCGAGCTCGCCCTGCATCATCTTGGAGACGGGCACACCGGTCCAAGCGCTCACGACCTCGGCGATCTCATCGGAGGTCACCTGCTCGTTCAGGCCCTCGCCGTCCTGCTGCTTTTGCGCCTCGAGCGCGGCCTCGGAATCCTGAATCTGCTGCTGCAAGCCCGGGATCACGGAGTAGCGCAGCTCGGACGCACGGCCCAGGTCGCCATTGCGCGTCGCGCGCTCCTCTTCGCTCTTGGCCTCATCGAGCTGGCCCTTGAGCTCCTGCACGTGGTCGATGGCGTTCTTCTGGTTGAGCCAGCCGGCCTTTTGCACGTTGAGCTTTTCCTGAACCTCGGCAATCTCCTGGCGCAAGGCCTCCAGACGCTCCTTGGAAGCGTCATCGGTCTCCTTCATGAGTGCCTGCTCCTCGATCTGCAGCTGGGTGAGCTGACGCGTGGTGGCATCGATCTCGACCGGCATGCTGTCGAGCTCCATGCGCAGGCGGCTTGCCGCCTCATCGACCAGGTCGATGGCCTTGTCGGGCAGGAAACGGTCGGCGATGTAGCGATCGGAGAGGTCGGCAGCTGCCACGAGCGCGCTATCGGTGATATGCACGCCGTGGAAGATCTCGTACTTCTCCTTCAAGCCACGCAGGATCGAAATGGTGTCCTCGACGGTGGGCTCGCTGACCATCACGGTCTGGAAACGACGGGCGAGCGCCGCGTCCTTCTCGATGTACTTGCGGTATTCGTCGAGCGTGGTCGCGCCGATCGCATGCAGGTCGCCACGGGCGAGCGCAGGCTTGAGGATGTTGCCGGCGTCCATGGAGCCCTCGGTGGCACCCGCGCCCACGATGGTGTGGAGCTCATCGATGAACAGGATGACCTTGCCCTCGGATTTTTGCACTTCTTTGAGCACGGCCTTCAAGCGGTCCTCGAACTCGCCGCGGTACTTGGCGCCGGCGACCAGCGCGCTCATGTCGAGCTCGATGAGGTCGCGGTCGCGCAGGGTGCTCGGCACGTCGCCGGCCACGATACGCTGGGCGATACCTTCGACGATGGCTGTCTTGCCGACGCCCGGCTCGCCAATGAGCACGGGGTTGTTCTTGGTGCGGCGGGACAGGACCTGGATGGTACGGCGAATCTCGTCGGTACGACCGATGACAGGGTCGAGCTTGCCGGCGCGGGCAAGGTCGCAGATGTTGCGTCCGTACTGCTCTAGTGCCTCAAACTGAGTCTTGTCCTCGGCAGACGTCACGCGGTCATCGCCGCGCAGCTCCTCATAGACCTGCTCGATGCGCTCCTTGGTCACGCTGGCATCGCGCAGCACGCGGCCCGCCTCGCCCTTGTCCTCGGCAAGCGCCATAAGCAGGTGCTCGGTCACCACAAAGCTGTCACCCATCTTGGTGGCCTTTTTCTCGGCCTTCTCGATGACACGGACGAGCTCGTTGGACAGGCCCATCTGCTGGCCCTCGCCCGAAACCTTGGGCGCGTGGTCGATGGCATCCTGTGTGGAGCGTGCAAGCTGAGCCGGGTCGGCACCGATGCGCTCAATGATCACGGAGATATTGCGCTCGCCGGCACCGAGCAGGGCAGACAGCAGGTGAATCGGCTCCACCGCGCCGGCCTGCGCGTCAGCAGCCGTGCTCATGGCGGTCTGCAACGCCTCGCGCGACGTCATTGCTAGCTTATCGATTCTCATGGAATCACCTCTCTTGGGGCGGCCGCCCTACGGGGCGGCTTCACGTTGTTCGAGAAGTATTGTTGCCAGCTTTGCGCGATCTTATACACAAATCTAAGTCTCTATATATAAGATTTTCTGAGTGATTGAAAGATAGGGAGCAGGTGCGCTCACCCGCTACGGCCTCGTCCCCTTACTATCTCAATCTGTAACATCTAGCGGCTGTTTATGGCTCTAGATGTTACAGATCGAGACAGACCGAAAACCACCACAAAGAGGGCAGGCACCTTTGTGGTGGTCGAGGTCTCTACTCCTTCGCCGAACCCGTACTTCCCGATTCGACGGTCCAGGGCATCTCATCCTCGAACAGCCATGTACGGGCAGACCCACTATCGCGTGCAGTCTGCGGGTCAGGCAAGCAGGTCTGTTTATAGGCATCTTGGATACACTGACCCATAAAATCGTTGAGCTCGGTCTGGTCGCCCTCCATGACATAGGCGACATCGCCGTCCATGATGTAGATGCCCGGACCCTCATTGCCCTCGTAGCCCGGATCGTACGAGACATCACATAACTTGGCGCCGTTTGCAGTGTCCAGCTCGATGGAAGAGTGGCATCCGCCAACCATGTCGTTCGCTTTTGCCCGATAGGACGCATATCCGTACCAACGCTTAAATGTTTTGCCCTTGAGTAGCTCGGACGCCCTATCGATCAGGCTTGTATCCGTGGTATAGCGCATGGCCCCAAGCTGAATACGCGGATAATTGCTAATACCCAGCACAGCCGGCTGCTCATCAAAATCAACGGTAATGGCCTCGGGCTTGTCGTCGCCGGTCAGAAGTTCGACAGATTGAGTCACAGGCTTGACCACCGGCTCCGTCACCGCAGCAGGTAGAAATGCCATACCGACAGCGCCCGCGCCAACCACAGCGATCGCAAGCGCCAAGACAATCAATCCAATACGGGCAGAACGGCTCACGGCAAAACACCCCACAATGCAAACCTTCGCCACCTGCACTAATGATACCGCCAGCTAACACTATTACCAAAAGAAGCCGCGCGCTCCTCACCACCACAAAGGGGACAGGCACCTTTGTGGTGGTTTTCGACGCTAACGGTCGACCATCTCGCGCCATGAGATTAAACTTGAATTGTTCTCTGAACATATCCATTTCTGCCTATCCTCAACAGATCTTTGTCTCGAGGAGCGCATGTGAAGCCGTCTCATTCCACCGGTCGTAACGTCATCGCCATTCTCGCCATACCCATCGTGATGCTCTTCCTTATCGTCATCACGCCCTTTTCTTTTGGTATCGCCTCGCCCTTCGATCTTTGCGGGATGATCGACGCCGGCTCGCGTGCCACCTCGCTCTCCTTTGTCTGCCGTGGCGTGTTCTACGAATATGCAATTCCCACCGGAAGTTGGCAGTCCAAGTTACCGTTGCTCGGCAAGGTCGACGGATGCTCCCCCTATTTCTGCCTTGAACCTCAGGCGCTAAACTATCTAATCGACGACCAGCCACTCGACTCCATCACCCTCGCCTACGACTACGCACCAAACACCGATGAGCGCCACATGAACCAAGTCCTCGACAAGATGCTTGGACAGTGCGGGCTCACCGAGGAGACCGGTCGAACCATCTATAGCAACCAGAAATTAAAGCGAACAGAACTCCGCCGTGTCGGAAAAATCAAAGGGCGAAACGGGGCCGCCTACTGGGATGCCTGGGCAACACGCGACAAGGGCGAATTCGGACACAGCACCTATATGGTCACTGTCTACACCAAAGACGGAATTAAGGACAATGTTGACGATTTCGCGTCATCCAAACTCGGCATCCCCAAAACAACCAAACCCGCCAGCCCGGATGAAATTCTGTAGAGACGCTCATTAGAATGTCGTTCAACGAGCACGGCAACATCGAGCTCGCCCCCACCACCACGAAAGGGACAGGCCCCTTTGTGGTGGTTTTCGACTCTGGCGCTCAACTGTCTCGATCTGTAACACCTAGCTGCCGTTTTGGACCTCAGATGTTACAGATCGAGACGAAATGTTCAGCAGTTTCCGTTTATCTAAATCTGTAACAACTACTCGGCAAATAAGGGTCTACCTGTTACAGAACAAGACAAACCGCGGACCACCACAAAGATGTCTGCCCCCTTTGTGGCGGTTTTCGACAAAAAGAAGCCGCCCCGACAACAGAGGCGGCATCAAGCAAGTCTATTTTTAGCGTCCCTCAAGACCCAACGAGAACGCAGAAATGTAGCCCGGGACTTACCCTTTCCCGAACGCGACCCTCGCGAAGCGCGTGAGCGGGCGGGAAAGGGTAAGCCCCGGGCGGACAATTAAGTGCGTTACTCGGCAGCGGCCTTGAACTTGTTGTAGTTGATCAGGCAGCCGGCCTTGACGATGGCGCGCTCCTCTGCCGTCATATCGGCAATGTAAAGCTCAATCTGCTCGACCGCACCATCGGCGCGAACCACGTAAGCGGCGATGTCCTTCAGGTCGCCGTCGAGCGCGGCGCGGATACCCGGCACAAAGACGTAGTCGCCTACCTCAAAGCTGGGCTCGGCCTCCATCTGGAAGGGCACCATGCCCCAGTTCATCACGTTGGAGCGATAGCGCTTGGTGGCGTACTCGTGGACGATGTTGGCCAGGCCGCCAATTACGCGCTGGCAGCTCGCGGCCTGCTCGCGGGCAGAACCGTCACCGGGCTTCTTAGCGTAGAGCATGGAGCCGTACTCGGTCGCCTTGGCATCTGCCGCGACACCCGCGCCGGCCAACGCCTCAAACACGCTGGCAAGCTCGGCATCGAGTGCTGCCAGGTCACCCGCGGACTCGCCAGCCACGCGGCGCTTCTCCACGGCGTCGACCTCCTTGGAACGGCCCACGTAGGCCGGGTCGCGGCGGCTCAGCGTAAACTCTGCCAGGCCCAGCGGGTTGGAGCGGAAGGAGCTCGTCTCGCCCGAAGGAATGAGCTCGTCAGTCGTGGTGACCGGGTCCATGATCTTAGAGCACACCTTGAGCAGGATATCGTCGCCGAGGGGCTCCATCGCGGGCCACGGCTTGATGTTGGGACCCTCGACCAGTTCGTCGGCAGGCTCCGCCTTGCCAAAGCCCCAATACACGCGCTTTTTGTACGGCGCGTCGTCAAAGGTGTACTCGCAGGCCTCGTCCCAAGTCTCCTCGGGCAGGTCGGTCGCCGGCATCAGGACGCCGCCGTTGGCAGCCGTCGCCGCAATGGAGCGAGCGTCCATCAGGGCCACGGCGCTCAGCTGGCCATTGCCCGGCTTGGAACCCTCGCGGTTGGGGAAGTTGCGCGTGGTGTGGCGGATGGACAGACCGTTGTTGGCAGGCGTGTCGCCGGCGCCGAAGCACGGGCCGCAGAATGCTGTGCGCACAATCGCGCCGGCCTCCATGAGGTCGTAGATGTAGCCGCGGCGTGTAAGCTCGAGCGCCACAGGCTGGCTCGTGGGATAGACCGACAGCGAAAACTCGCCGCAGCCGGTGTTGGCGCCCTTGAGCACGCGGGCAGCCTGGACCACGGAGTCGTAGTTGCCGCCCGAGCAGCCGGCGATAACGCCCTGCTGCACGTGCAGCTTGCCGTCGACGATCTTGTCGAGCAGACTAAAGTGCGTCTTGCCCTCGCCGATCTTGGCGGCCTCAAGCTCCACCTCATGCAGGATGTCCTCGAGGTTCTCGTTGAGCTCGTCGATCTCAAAGCCGTTAGAAGGATGGAACGGCAGCGCGATCATGGGCTTGATACTCGACAGATCGACTTCGACGCAGCCGTCGTAGTAGGCAACATCGGCGGGCTTGAGCTCGCGGTAGTCCTCGCCGCGACCGTGCATGGTCAAAAACGCGTGCGTGTCCTCGTCGGTAGCCCAGATGCTCGACAGACAGGTGGTCTCGGTGGTCATAACGTCGACGCCGTTGCGGTAGTCGGTCGTCATGCTCGCGATGCCCGGGCCCACGAACTCCATGACCTTGTTCTTAACGTAGCCCTTGGCAAAGACGGCGCGGATGATGGCGAGCGCCACATCGTGCGGGCCGACGCCGGGGCGCGGGGCGCCCGTGAGGTAGATGGCGACAACGCCGGGATAGGCAACATCGTAGGTGTCGCGCAGCAGTTGCTTTGCCAGCTCGCCGCCGCCCTCGCCCACGGCCATGGTGCCCAGGGCGCCGTAGCGGGTGTGCGAGTCGGAGCCCAAGATCATCTTGCCGCAGCCGGCGAAGTTCTCACGCATAAAGGAGTGGATGACGGCGATGTGCGGCGGGACGAAGATGCCGCCGTACTTTTTGGCAGCTGAGAGGCCAAAGACGTGGTCGTCCTCGTTGATGGTGCCGCCCACGGCACACAGCGAGTTATGGCAGTTGGTAAGCACGTAGGGCAGCGGGAACTGCTCCATGCCCGAGGCGCGCGCCGTCTGGATGATGCCGACAAAGGTGATGTCGTGGCTCGCCATGGCGTCGAAGCGAATCTTGAGCGCCTCGGGGTCGCCGGACGTGTTGTGTGCTTGAAGGATCGAATACGCGATGGTGCCGCGCTTGGCATCCTCGGGCGTCTGCTTAATACCGCGCTCGGCAGCCTCGGCCGCAGGCACAACCTCGCTGCCGCCGCGCAGGTAGATGCCGTCCTCGTACAGCTTGACCATACTGTCTCCCACTCTGCCCAAGAGATTTGGGCGCATAGCATACATTCGTTCAATATCGTGCCATAGAACGGTTGCGAGTGGGTTACGAATCTGCGCGTTCACTTTATCTCAGTAAAGTAAAGGACGAGCCCCTTGCATCACTCTCCTGACAAGGAGTGTCCCAAAGTGCCGGCACAAAAGGAACGTCCCCAAGTGCCAAGTGCCGCAAGAATGTCCCCTTTGACCAGTCATTTAAGAACGTCCCCAATGACTACCGCCGGAGCGAGGCAACGCCGCAGGTAGAGGACGGACAGCGAGCGGGCCGTATTTCCAAAGTGAGGAACGTTCCCAAGTGCCGCATCCGGGCCATGGCAACGCCGATATTTTGGCGCGGACAGACACTATGACCCAATCCGAGGGCACTAAAAAGATAGGAGCCCCCGCTCGTG
>OLGD01000489.1_pt1 | contig 80197 bp, 60 predicted proteins | sample 1605311 | NCBI WGS metagenome assembly OLGD01 (sample SAMEA3888917, study PRJEB22519) | human gut metagenome | biome: human gut; feature: human-associated habitat; material: faeces | place: Denmark | collected 2010
AAATAACCTTGGTCTCCCCCTTCCCCGCCGGGGAAGGGGGTCGGGGGGATAGGGGCAACAAAGAAAGCTAACGGCAGGGGCGGCAGGCGACCAAAAACGCAAGCCGCCCATGCAAACATCACAGCGGCAGGTCAAGCCAATACCGCAAAAAACAAAAGGCAATACAGAAAACAGCACGCAATCCACTGTTGACAACCCACCCGGATTTATGCTATAATGGTAACGAAAAAAAGCCGGGCACCCCGGCAGACGGAGGAAAACAGATATGTTTTGCAGAAATTGCGGCAACGAGCTGATGGACGGTGCCATTGTTTGTGGGCGCTGCGGCTTTGCACCCGGAAACGGAACGTCATTCTGTCCGCACTGCGGACGCCCGGTGATGGAGGGACAGGCAATCTGTCTGAACTGCGGTTTTTCGCTCGAACCACCAAAGAGCGACAAATCCAAGCTCGCGGCGGGACTGCTCGGGCTCTTCCTGGGCGGGTACGGCGTACACAATTTCTATCTTGGCAACACGAAGCGGGCAGTCATTCAGCTGCTGCTGACGATTTTCACCTGCGGATTGGCGGGTATATGGGGATTTGTTGAGGGCATCCTTATCCTCACAGGCGCGTCCGGCTATCAGACAGACAGTTCGGGCAGACGGCTGCAGGATTGACAGGACAGGCGCAGAGGGCGCGGGCTGATTTTCTCATCAGCCCGCGCCCTCTGTCCGGTATGAACCGGGGCAATTCCCCCTTACGCCCGCGCCACGCCGCTTGCCCGCGCGGCAGCAATGACCGCGTCCGCCACGGCACGCGCCACTCCCCTGTCCAATGCAGAGGGGATGATGTTGGTTTCGGACAGCGCATCGGCGGGAATGTAGGCGGCAAGCGCCTGCGAGGCGGCTGCCTTCATTTCCTCATTGATGCAGGTGGCACGGCAGTCCAGTGCGCCACGGAAAATGCCGGGGAAAGCCAACACATTGTTTATCTGGTTCGGATAGTCCGACCGTCCGGAGCCGACAATCCGGGCTCCCGCCTCCAGCGCAAGCTCCGGCAGAATCTCCGGAACGGGATTTGCCATGGGGAACACGATGGCGTCGGGTGCCATGGAACGCACCATGTCCTGCGACACGATGCCGGGTGCCGACACGCCGACAAACACGTCCGCGCCGCGCAGGCAATCCGCCAGATCTCCGGTCAGGCGGCGGGGATTGGTCAGTGCAGCCATTTTCTCCTGTGCCGGATTGTTCTCCGGCTTGCCGGGGTACAGTGCGCCGAAGCGATCCACCATGGTCAGATCACGCACTCCCATGCGCAGCAGGTGCCGCCCGATGGAAATCCCTGCCGCGCCCGCGCCGCTGATAACCGTGCGCACCTGTCCGATATCCTTGCCCACCACGCGCAGAGCATTGAGCAGGGCGGCGGCGACCACGACAGCGGTTCCGTGCTGGTCATCGTGAAAGACCGGAATATCGCAGACCTCCTGCAGCCGCCGCTCAATCTCAAAGCAGCGCGGCGCGGCGATGTCCTCCAGGTTTATGCCGCCGAAGCTGCCTGCCAGCAACGACACCGTGCGCACGATCTCGTCCGGATCCTTGGAGCGGATGCACAGCGGGAAGGCATCCACGTCCGCAAACGCCTTGAACAGTGCGCACTTTCCCTCCATGACCGGCATACCTGCCTCAGGACCTATGTCACCCAGTCCCAGCACGGCGGTGCCGTCGGTCACGACTGCGACCAGATTGGATCTGCGGGTCAGCGTGAAGGAGAGCTCGGGCTGTTCCTGAATGGCAAGGCAGGGTGCCGCCACGCCGGGTGTATAGGCGAGGGCGAGATCCTCCCTTGTATTCAGCTGGCAACGCGCAACGACCTCAATTTTACCGTGCCACGCGGCGTGTCTCTGCATAGCCTCTTCGGCGAGTTTTTTCTTATCCATATCCGATACCGTCCGTCTTTCCGAATTTTCTTACCTGCTGTCTGCGATCTGCCGTATGCGGCGGTCGCGTTTTTTCTGTTCCGACGTGTATTATAGCATATTTTGCGGCTTTATGCAAGATGGGGGATGAGATTTTAAGCGGGGGGCGTGCTTTCTTTGCCGCCCGCCGACCCTGCCTTCAGATTGTTTCCCAGCCCCCATCCCCCCCACCCCCTTCCCAGCGGGAAGGGGGAGACCATAAGTTAGTTTTGCCGGGGGCTTCGCCCCCGGCACCCCGGCATTAAACCGCTTGCGGCGCTGGTTGTCCCTGCCGTACACGTGCCCCCGTGGAGGGCGTGCTTTCTTTGTCGCCTGCCTACACTGCCTTTAGCTTTTGCTGCTGCCCCCATCCCCCCACCCCCTTCCCAGCGGGAAGGGGGGGTGACCATAAGTTAGTTTTGCCGGGGGCTTCGCCCCCGGCACCCCGGCATTAAACCGCTTGCGGCGCTTACAGTCCCAGCAAAACCGGCACTCCGGCGGGAGGCGTATCCCGGAGACAGCACTGACAGTGTCCGCGCATCCGGTATGGCTTTTTTCCGGAAGCAGTCATGAGCCGTGGCTCCTCCGATCATACATTCAAGAAAAGTTCTGGGGGGTCTGGGGGACTCTTTCAAGAGTCCCCCGGCGCTGCTCCTTCCCCCATGCGGAGAGTCAGGCGGACGCCGCCGATCCCCATGCGGGGCGGGGAAGGAGGGAGGGTGTCGGGATCAAGAAAAGCGGCGACCGAGGGGGCGGCGAAGCAGACAAAACGCGTGCGGTCAGACGGCGTGCAGGGGAACGGCTCCCGTATCTTGGGCCCGTGCGCGCCGTAGATGACCAGGTCACTGTCCGCCGCAAGGGTGCGGGCGATGCCGGCAAGGTCGGATTCAAAAACCGCGCCGCCGCAGAAGGTCAGCGCACTGCCCTGCCCTGCGGCGTGCAGAAGCAGGACAGGCTGTACGGAACGCTCCAGCCGGTCGGTATACAGGGTCAGCGAAATCCCGCCGCCACCGGAATCAAAGGCAGTCAGCGTATCGCCCGGCTCGTAGAGATACACGGGAACACCCTGCCGCCGCGCCTCATACAGGCAGGACAGCATCCGGTAATAATCCTCCGGCACCGTCGGGCGGGGGAGCCACAGCGCACGCACGGTCGCCGCCGCGAAGGCACGGTGCAGTGCGCCCGCCGTGCGCGTATGGAAGTGGGTCAGCATCAGGGCGGACACTTCGGTCGCACCGAGTGAACCAGCCTCGTCCAGTGCCGCATTCAGGGCAGTGCGGCTTCCGTCCGTCAGATCGCAGATGACAGCCTCCTGCCCGCGCGCCAGCACCAACGCCTCAGAGGACGCCGTGGGGCGAATATAGGAAGTCAGCACCTCCCCCGGATATACCCGCGCGGGCAGGCACACCAGCAACAGAACCGCCACCCAGCCGCCCGCCACCGGGAGCAGTGCCGGACCGCGCATCCGCCGCGGCAGATTCAGAAACAGCCACAGCAACAGGTACAGCGTCACGGCAAGGATGACCGCACGGATGGCACCTCCCGTCCGCGGCTGCTCCAGGGAAAGCACCGCGCCGGTCGGCTTGCCCAGCCATGCGGCGCATCCGCCCATCCAGCCGCAGACGCACCGCAATGCCGGGAGCAATACGGTCCCGCCAACCCACTGCCCCGCCAGCGGCAGTGCGAACAGCGATGCGGCAAGCACGAACCCGCACAGCGGCGTCAGCAGCAGCGTGGCAAGCGGCGACCACAGGCTCACCGTACCGACCGTGAGCGAGGTGATCCACAGCGAAAAGGTCATGGCAACAAGTCCAGCGAAAAGCCCCAGCGGTACGGCAGACGCCCGCGCAGTCAGGACGCGCAGGGCACGCCGGCGCGGGGCACGCCGGTGTCTGTCCGGATCCCGCAGAGCAGCCGGAACCGTCAGAAGCCCCAGCGTCGCGGAAAAGGACATCCAGAATCCGGCATCCGCCACGGCGCAGGGGGAAATGCCAAGGATCAGGGCGCCAGCCAGCCCCAGCGAGGTCAGCGGATCGGCAGACGCCGCGCACAGCCACGACAGGTACACGAACCCCAGCATCACGGCGGCGCGGGTCGCGGACGGCGGGAATCCCAACAGCGCAAGGTAGCCGGCGGCGGCAAGCGTCAGCAGCACGGCGCGCACCCGACGCGGCAGGCGCAGAAAACGGAGCAGCAGCGCCAGCATACCGAACAGCAGTGTCAGGTGCAGTCCGCTGACAGCCAGCAGATGCGACACCCCGGCGCGGGAAAAATCCCGGCGCAGAGTCGGGGACAGGGCGGTCCGGTCACCCAGCAGGAGCGCGGACGGCAGTCCCAGTCCGTCCGTACCCACCGCCGCCTCCAACCGTGCCGCCAGACGCCGCCGCAGATTGCCGAGCCGGATCGGGAGCAGATCGGTGCTCTCCGCCGTAACCGTGCAGTCGTCCTCCCTGCCGGACAGAAGCCCCAGCGCGTAGCCGTCGCCCCGAAGGGAAACCGCAGACTCCCCGGCGGCGTCCTCCGGCGTGACTGCCTGCGCGCGCAGGAGAATCTCATAGCCCGGCTGAAGATTCGCGGCGTAGGTGCAGAGCAGGTAAGCGCGGGCGGGGCGCAGGGCACTCCCGACCGGTTCCCCCTGCACCGTGCGCAGGATCAGACCGTAGCCGGTAATCTGACTGCCTCCGCCCAGCCGTTCGGCGACCACGGCGCGCACCTCCCACACCGGAGCATCCGCCGCGTCCGGCAGGTCGGGGGAATCCTCCCCGGCACCGTCAGACGCCGGGATGCCGGAGTCCGCCGGAAGTCCGGGGAAGGAATCCGGCGTGACCTGCCCGGAAAAGTACGCGCCGCTGTTGAGGAGCGACAGTCCGGCGCACAGCAGGGCAAGCCCGACAGCGCGTGCGCGGCGGGCTGTGATCCGCCGGAGGAGACGCAGGAGCAGGCAGACGGACAGCACACCTGCGGCAAGCCCGGCGCAGACCGCGCCGGCAGGAAGCATCCGGTGCCCGTCAAAGCCGGAAAGCACACAGCCGAGTCCCGCCGCCAGCATCCAGACGGCGCACAGACAGAACAGCGGGCGGTGGTGCCCGATGCGCATAGCCGTTGCCTCCTTTCCGGTTCCGGTGTGCCGGTTCCGTTATCCGCGCGGCGGTGTTGCCGATTTGGGCGTCCGCGCCGCCACGGGCTTGAAGTATTCGTACAGGTAACAGGGAATCATGCCGTTGTACAGCCGCCGCACGCGGTCGGCAGGCTGACCGTACAGGCGCTCAAAACGGGGGTGGGAGGTCAGAATGTACACCTGCCACGGGTACAGCGCCGGGAACACCCTGCCGAGCTGACGGTACAGCGTCTCGATCTCGTCCCGTTCCCCCATGCGCTCGCCGTAGGGCGGATTGCACAGCACCGTCCCGCGCCTGTCCAGCCGCCGGATTTGCCGCGCGTCCGCCTGAAAGATATTCAGGTGCTGTTCCACCCCCGCACGCAGGGCGTTCTCGTAGACCGTGTCCAGAATCTCCTCGTCAATGTCCGAGGCATACGCCTCAAAGCGGCTGTCGGTGCGCACCGCCGCGCGCGCCGCCTCCCGCGCGTCCTCCCATAGCCTGTGCGGCAGGCAGGGGAAGTCCTCCCCGGCAAAACGGCGCCCCAGTCCGGGCGCGCGCCCGGTGGCAATCATCGCCGCCTCGATGGCAATGGTGCCGGAGCCGCAGAACGGATCCCAGAGCAGCGTGTCCTCACGCGGGCGGGCAGTCAGGGCAATGGCGGCGGCAAGCGTCTCCCGGAGCGGGGCGGCGCCGGCGGCGGGGCGGTAGCCGCGCTTGTGCAGTGCCGTGCCGCTGGTATCCAGCATCAGCGCCGCCATATCCTTGAAGAGGAAGAACTCTATCTGATACTTCACGCCGGTCTCCCGGAACCAGTCCACGCGGTAGCGGCGCTTCAGGCGCTCCACAACCGCCTTCTTGACTATGCTCTGGCAGTCCGGAATGGAGGTCAGCGCCGAGCGGATGGAGTGCCCCTTGACCGGGAAAGCATCCTCCCGCCCGATCCACTCCTCCCACGGGAGGGCGTTGGTGCCGTCGAACAGCTCGGTGAAACTGTGCGCCGGGAAGTAGCCCAGCCGGATGAACACCCGCTCGGCACAGCGCAGGGACAGGTTGGCGCGAGCTACGTCGGCTTCCTCCCCCTCAAACGTGACGCGCCCGTCCATCGTTTCCAGACGGTGCAAGCCGAGGGCGTCGATCTCCTCTCCGACCTGCTTTTCCAGACCGAACATACAGGTCGCAACTAAGGTAAGTTTCATGCGGTTTTCCTTCCGGGTGACGGCTTTCCCGACCGGGCTGTCCCGGTTCCGTCACACAATATTCTTGAATTTTTAATGGAATGCGCGGTGCCCTGTCACGGCAGCGGTGTATACTGCCCTCATCCCGGAACAGCCGGAGGGGCAGAGGAGGTACGGAGTATGGAACAGACGTGTCGGGGGCATCATACAGGGAGCGGGCGTGCAGGCGTGATCCTGCTGGCGCTCGCGCTGGCGGTGGGAAGCCTTGCCGGCTGCGGGCAGCGGAACGACCTGCCTGTCATCGAAAACGGAACGGGCGGTACGGGGGAGGACATCAGACTCCCGGACGGCTCGCTGGTTACGCCGGACACGGCTCCGGACGCCGGGGAGGCTTCCGTGGCACAGACCGGCAGCTATGACGCCGCGTCGGTAACCGCAGTTGTCACGCTGACCGGCGACGGCGCGACCGTCAGCGGCAGCGGCGTCAGCGTATCCGGTTCTGTCGTGACCTTCACGTCCGCCGGCACTTACCTCATCAGCGGTGATCTTGCGGACGGACAGCTGATTGTAGACACGGCAGATGCCACGGCGGATGCCACGGCGGATGCCGAAAAGGTCCGGCTGGTGCTGAACGGCGTGTCGGTCGCCTGCTCGACCGGTCCCGCCGTATTCGTCCACAGCTCGCCCAAAAAGACTGTCCTCTACACGGCGGCGGGGTCGGTCAATCTGCTCTCGGACGGCAGTGGGTATATCGTGGAGGATGCAGAGCAGACCGAGGGGGAGGTATACCCCAACGCCTGCGTGTATGCCTGCGACGACCTCCGGCTGGACGGCGAGGGCACCCTGCGCATCACGGGCAACGCCGACAAGGGCATCAACACCAAGGATGACCTGGAGATCACGGGCGGCACGCTGATCGTGACCAGTCCCGGCACGGCGGTGCGCGGCAACGATTCGGTGGAAATGACCGGCGGCACCGTGACTCTGACCGTCACCGGGGAGGGCGACGGTCTGAAATCCGCCCAGACAGAGAAGGACGGGAAGGGCTGGGTGTCCGTCAGCGGCGGCAGTCTGTACATCACTGCCATCGGGGACGGCATCAGTGCCGCCACCGACCTGACCGTGAGCGGCGGCACGCTGGTCATCACCGCGCTGGACGCGGGCGGCAAGGCGCTGACCGACACCGGCAATGCCGGCACGGGCAGTGCGCAGAGCGGCTCCGGCGGCATGGGCGGTATGGGCGGTTTCGGCGGCGGACGTCCCGGCGGTATGGGCGGGAACGGAAACAGCAGCAAGCCCTCCATCAGTGCCAAGGGGCTGAAGGCGGCTGGTACCGTCACGCTTGCAGGCGGCAAGCTGACCGTCACGGCGGCGGATGACGGCATCCACGCGGACGACACGGTGCTTCTGCAGGACGGCGAGGCGTACATCCGCTCCGGGGACGACGGCGTACACGCCGACCGGGTGCTGACGCTGAGCGGCGGCAGTCTGGAAATCGCGCAAAGCTATGAGGGGCTGGAAGCGGCACAAATCACGGTCAGCGGCGGCAGAACGCGCATCACTGCCTCGGATGACGGCATCAACGCCTCAAGCGGCGGTGGCAGCAGTATGGGCGGCTGGCGCCCCGGTGGGTTCGGCGGGGGCGGACGTCCCGGCGGACGATCCGGCGAAATCACGGACGGGCAGACCGCCGGCGGCACGGTCACGGACACCCTCACGCCGCTCCTGACAGTCAGCGGCGGCTACACGGTGGTGTATGCATCCGGAGACGGCATCGACTCCAACGGGAACATCGTCATGACGGGCGGCACCCTGCTGGTATTCGGTCCCACCGACAACGGAAACGGCGCCATCGACTACGGCGACGGGAACTGCAGTATGACCATCTCCGGCGGAACCCTGCTGGCAGTCGGGTCCAGCGGCATGGCGGAAACCGCAACGGGCTCCGGGCAGGCGGTGTTCGACGGTGCCTTCCGCTCCTCGGTCGCGTCAGGCACGCTGATCGGGCTGTGCGATGCCGACGGGAACCTGCTCTGCGGCTACCGCCTGCCGAAGGTCATCAGCTCAATCGTATTCAGCTCCGCAGCACTGACCTCCGGCGCGACCTACACACTGGTGCAGGGCGGCACCGCCGAGGCGGACGGGGACGGCGTGCTGGATCTGTCCACCTGGACGGGCTACAGCACGCTCGGGTCACGGGCGGCAGAGTAAGGGCGCATAAGTGGGATACAGGGGGACTTTATCAGGAAGTCCCCCTGTATTTTCCTATCGGAATTCGCTTCCGTCCGCGCAGAGAAAGCCGGTGCGCAGGATGCGGTACCAGCAGACGTCGGGATGCTCCGTGTCCGTCAGCATCCCCAGCTTTTCCCGCAGAGCGGCAACGAGAAACTCCGGGCTGAGGTTGGCACTCCCGCCGGCTGCCAGCGTTGCGTGGAGGATCAGCGTGCCGTCCGCCTCGCGTGCGGCGTGTATTTCCCGGATGAGCGGCAGGATGTCCATCTCCCGGTCGCCGGATTTGGTGCGTTTGGTCATCAGGATGGGCGCGGCGCCCGGTGCGAACAGCGCCTCCACCGCATCCGCGTCAACCGACGCGGCAGAGGGATCGGAAACGGTCACGGTATAGGTCGCATAGGCGATATCCGAGAAAGCGGTCGTGGGAATATACACCGCAGACACCTGCATCTCATCGGTCAGCTCGGCGTTCAGCTGGTCGCGCATTTCGTCGGGCGTGATGGCTCGGTCGATGCGCAGATCCACCATCTCGTGCGTTCCCTCGGTGCCAACCGACAGCGGAATACCGAATACAATCTTGCTGTGCGGGTTGAATCCCTGCGTGTACCACATGGGGATCGAGGCGCGTACCAGCACCCGCTGCCACGTGCGTTGCAGATCCAGGTGCGAGAAGAACTGCAGGTTCCCCACCTTGGAGAACACCACCCTGTATGTCATCGGTTCCGGCAGAAGCGGGCGGTCAAACTTGGAGACCGGACGGCTCACTCTTTTTTCGGACAGCATGACCGCACACCTCCCAGTCTGTTGGCGCCGCATCCGGCGCATTTTTCGCGGCAGTTGGGCGTGGTGACGCCCTCAAACGCCTTCGCCCGCTCGCGCTTGAGAAAGGCTTTGGTCACGCCGCAGTCAATGACATCCCACGGCAACACCTCGTCCAACCCGAAGCGGCGGTTGGCGTAAAAGGCGGGGTCTATGCCGACGGCGGCAAAGACTTCCATCCATTTGTCGTAGTCAAAATACTCGCTCCACGCATCAAACCGGAAGCCCCGGCGGCACGCCTCATACAGGGCGGCGGACAGGCGGCGGTCGCCGCGCGCCAGCACCGCTTCAATGACGCAGGTGCGCGCATCGTGGTGATTGTACTTGACCTTGCGATCCCTGACGCAGGAGCCGACATACTCCTGCTTGCGCAGCATTTCCTCCAGCGTATCCTGCGGCTCCCACTGGAACGCGGTGAAGGGCTTGGGGATAAAGGGAGACACGCTGATCGTCACCTGCGGCTGGCGTCCGCGCGGGCGGTTGGGATTCTTATAGAACTCGCTGACCACCCGATGTGCCAGCTCCGGGATCTCGGCAAGATCCTCGTCCGTCTCGGTCGGGTGTCCCTGCATGAAGTACAGCTTGACCTGCGTCTTGCCCGCGTCAAACGCGACGTTGACCGCGCGCATCAGATCCTGCTCATACAGATTCTTGTTGATGACATCCCGCAGGCGCTGACTGCCCGCCTCCGGCGCGAAGGTGATGGAGGATGCCCGGATGGAGGCAACCTTATCCATCAGCTCCTTGGTGAAGGAGTCGGCGCGCAGGGACGGCAGGGACAGGCTGACCATATTGGGGTTCGTCCAGGCAAGCAGCTTGTCGGTCAGCTCGTCAATGCGGGTGTAATCGCTGATGGACAGCGAGGACAGCGACAGCTCCTCATAGCCCGATGTATCAAAAATGGCGCGCGCCTGACAGTTGATGACGTCCGGCGTTTTTTCGCGCACCGGGCGATAGGTCATGCCCGCCTGGCAGAAGCGGCAACCGCGGATACACCCGCGCCCCACCTCCACCGTGATGCGATCCTGCACCGTTTCAATGTAGGGCATGACCACCTGCTCCGGGTACAGCCCTTTGTCCAGGTCGGTCACGATGCGCTTGGTCACAACAGCCGGTACATCCGGGTAGCGGGGCGTGTAGGCACGGACGGTGCCGTCCTCATTGTAGGTCACGTCATACAGCGACGGCACGTACACGCCGGGAATCGTGGCGGCGGCGCGGTGCAGGAACGCCGCGCGCGTGTAGTTGCCTTCGTCCCGCATGGCGATATACAGCTCCACGATCTCCGGAAGCATTTCCTCGCCCTCACCGATGTTGAACAGGTCGAAGAAGTCCGCGACCGGCTCCGGGTTATAGGAGCAGGGACCGCCGCCGATCACCAGCGGGTCATGCTCGCCGCGCTCGCGCGCCCAGATCGGGACGCGTCCCAGCTCCAGCATATTCAGCACGTTGGTGTAGCTCATCTCATACTGCAAGGTAAAGCCGATGAAGTCGAACACCGACAGCGGATCGCCGCTTTCCACCGCCGTCAGCGGCAGGTCGTACTCCTTCATCTTTTCCTGCATATCCACCCACGGATCATAGACACGCTCGCACCAGATGCGCTCGTGCAGGTTCAGGCAGTAGTACAGGATGCGGACGCCGAGATTGGACATACCGATCTCGTAGGTGTCGGGGAAGCAGAAGGCGAACCGCGCACTGACCGCCGCCCTGTCCTTGATGACCTGCCCGTACTCACCCCCGGCGTAGCGTCCGGGTTTCTGTACCGAGGTCAGGATCATGCGTTTTTCGTTCTGATTCATGGAAAAGGGGAAACCTCCTTATGTATCGTTGCGGGCGGGCGCCGCTTTACCGCCGCGCGCGCCCCTTTTTCCGGGCACCGCGCGCCGGACGCACAGCAGTGCCGGCAGGCAGGAGAGCCCGGCAGTCACGGCATACCAAAGACAGCAGAGCAGCGGCAGAGCGTCCGCGGGAAGCCCGATGGCAGGTGAGGCGACCGTCAGTCCGCCTGCCGCAATCACCAACAGCCAGCCAAGCAGAACGCCCAGCCGGTTGGCGGTACGGATACGGCAGCAGGCAAAGTAGCCGCGCAGGATATCCAGCCCGTCCCGCACCGACACGATGCCGCCGGAACGGGGAGCATACAGGCGGCTGTACCGCCGGGGACGGAACAGCCCGACGTGCAGATCCTCCCCCTCCTCCGTAAACAGCGGGGAGGACCCCGCCAGCGGATCATAGGACAGCACCGACACACGACAGCCCAGCGCCTGCAGGCGCTCCGTCATCTGCCGGAACAGCGGCTCAATGTGCAGACCGCAGGCGCACGCCAACCGGAAGCGGCGGTCGAACGCCAGATACAGTACCTGTGCATCGGGAGTCTTCCGGTAGGATGACTCCGCCTCGCGGGGGGGCAGGCGGACGCCGAGCGGCGCCAGTGCCTCATAGGAGCCGAGCATAACCTCGACCGTGCCGCCCGACCTCGTATCGGTCATGTACAGGCGGAGAAAGTCCGTACCTCTCTCTGTCGGCTCAAGGCGCAGGGCGTCCAGCTCCTCGCGGGAAGGCGGGGTGCCGAAGCCAGCCAGCGGGCAGTCCAAAAGTGCAAACAGCCTGTGCGCCATAGCCAGCCACTCGTCCGCGCGGCTGTCGTCCCGCACGGTAATCTCGTTCGGCAGAATCGGGGACAGGGCAAACCCATCCGGCAGGATCATGTGGGTATGTGCCGGACGCTTTGCCGCCCGCCGTCCGGCAAGCCCCACGGGGGCATACCGCTCCGGCGTTGCCTCCCCGAGCAGGGCACAGCCCTCCCGGCTCAGCGCACGGTTCCCAATCGCAAACGGCAGGATAACCGACAGCAGGAAGGCACCGGGCAGGCAGGCAAGGTACGCCGCCGTACAGCGCGGCAGGGCATCGTGAAGCAGGGAGCCGCCCAACAGCATGGAGGTGCCGGCGGCGGCGATTGCCATCAGCATAGCGGCGGGCATGAGGTAGTTCAAATGGGACAGACTGCCGCTGTACCGGTTGGCAAGCGCGAAGAAGTTGGGAACGCCGGCGGTGCGGCAGAGCCGCAGGGTCAGCAGGGTATCCCGGCGGGCATCGGTCTGCCCGACGGTATCGGCAAGCCCGAGGTCGTCCGTTCGGTCGCTCTGCCGCATACCCGGTGCCGACAGCAGCGTGATGACAGTCCGGGCACGCCCGGAGGACACGATACGGAAGCTGCGCCATTCGGCAAGCAGGGCAAGCAGATCGCAGACGCAGGTCAGCATCAGCAGGAACAGCGCCGCCCCGCAGTACAGGGGCACCGGCGCGCCGTCCCCGACCGCCGCCAGCGAAAGCAGTGCGTGCAATGCCGCCGCACACAGCGCCATGCCGGGAACGGCATAGCGCACCGGTTCAAAGTCCCACAGACTGCGCAGTCCGAGCCCCAGCCGATGCAGACTCGGCAGGGCGAACAGGAGCAGAAGGGCAATGCCCAACAGCGGGTACGCATAGCCCGCCGTGAATGCGGCAACGCCGGACAGGCTCCAGCGCGGCAGGGTGTCGTACAGGATTCCGCACAGGAAGCCCGTCCCGGCAAACGCCAGCCGGATCAGTGCCATCAGCCGGGCGGAACGGTAGCGGTGCGCTACCTCGTCCGTCATGGCGGAGCCGGCATATTCCTTGCCCCGGTATGCAGCCGGGACGGCATTCCGTGTGCCGACGCGCTCCCGCCCCAGCCTGTCGCGCAAGGCGGCATCGGCACGGGCAGAGCCGTTAGGCGTGCGGCGCAGTTCGTTCTCGTAGCCGAGATCCATGTACAGCTCGGTATCGCTCCTTGCCCGACTGTCCGCCGTGCGGGCGGCATTCTGCGGCTTGCGCGGCGGTTCGGACTGCCGGACTGTGTACCGCCGGCGACGCACATCCGGGCGCGGTTCCTCCCGGCGCATACCGGCGGGGATTTCCGCGATCTCCGGATCATCCGGCAGGCGCCCATCCCCCGACCGGTTCCGCGCGGCATCCAGTCCGATCTGGAGCGGATCCTGCGGGGAGCGGGGCGTTTGGGACGCGGGAGGCGGGGGGGCGGATGCCGCCGGCTGTTCCGGTGCGGGTGATGCCTGCGGTTGCGGAATCTGCGCCTCCGGTTCCGGCGGCGGGTTGTCGGCGGGCAACGGTTCCGCCGCCGGAGCCTCCGCCTCCGGGGAGGCAGCGGGGCTGTCCCAGACAGCGCGTATCCGGCGGCAGACGTCCGGATCCAGCCCCTGGAGGAATGCGCCCGAATCCAGCAGTTCCGCCACGGGCACACCGTTCAGTTCATCATCCGGCGCGGTGGGCGCCGGAGTCGGTTCCGGTTCCAGTTCGGCGGGTGGCTCCGGTTCGGCGGGTGGCTCCGGTTCGGCGGGTGGCTCCGGTTCGGCGGGCGACTCCGGTTCGGCGGGCGGCTCCGGCTCGGCAGGCGGCTCTGGCTCTGCGGGCGGCTCCGGTTCGGTGGGCGGCTCCGGCTCGGTGGGCGCGGGTGCAGGCTCCGGCTCCGGCTTCTGCTCCGCGGGGGCGGCGGTCGCCGTCGATCCGGTCTGCAACCGGGAAAGCTGCTCCCGCAGGAGGGAATCCAACTCGTCCTGCGCGTCATCCGGCTCCCGGGCGGCGGCTGGCGGCTCGTCCTGCCGCTCCATCTGCTGCTTCAGCCGCTGTGCCCAGTCGGTTTCCGGGGTCTGTCTGAGATCGGTATCCGGCACGGTGTATCCCTCCTTTTTCCGTGTGCCGACGGGAGCGGCGCTCCCGTCTGTCTGTTACTTTCCGGGGGTTCCCTTACTGTGCTGCTGGCGTGCCGCCTCACACAGTACAACGGCGGCGGCGGTGGACACGTTGAACGAGTTCACCTTGCCGTACATGGGGATGGAAATCACCCCGTCGCACGCCTGTCTTACCACGCGGGACACGCCGTCCCCCTCACTGCCGAACACCAGTGCGCAGGGTCCGGTCAGGTCTGTTTCGTAATGCGGCTTTCCGCCCGCCTCGGCGGCGTAGCACCAGATGCCCGCCTGCCGGAGCGCCTTGACTGTCGCGGCGATGTTGGACACCTTGGCAACCGCCAGGTGCTCCATGGCGCCGGCGGAGGATTTGGCAACCAGCGCGGTCAGTCCCACCGCACGGCGGCGGGGGATAATCAGCCCATGGGCGCCCACGCCCTCGGCGCAACGGATCAGCGCACCCAGATTATAGGGGTCGGTGATGCCGTCCGCGATGACGATCAGCGGCGACTCGCCCCGCTCCTTTGCCAGTGCCAGAATATCCTCAACCGAGCAGTAATCCTTCTGCGCGACCATGGCAATGACCCCCTGATGCGGCACAAAGCCTGCCATCTCGTCCAGCTTGGCTTTGTCTACCTCCACGACCGGGATGCCCTGCTCGATCGCCTCGGCGACCAGCATGACAATGGAGCCTTCCCGCTCGCCGCGATGCACCAGCAGCTTGTCCACGGTGCGTCCGGAGCGAAGCAGCTCCCGCACGGCACTGCGCCCGATGACCAATCCGGCGGTCGGATCGTAGTCCTCGCCGTCGGCTTCCGCCTCGTCGGCTGCGGCGGCTTCCGCCGTTTCCTGCGACTTGACAGAGGTATCGCGCGGCGGGATTCTGTCATACTCCTTCTTCCTGTCCTGGCGCGGCTTCCGATCCCAGCCGGCGTTGCCCTTTGCGGCATAGGGTTTCCGGTCTGCGTTATCCCGGTTCCCGCGGTACGGCTTCCTGTCCTCGTTCGTTTTGTTGCCGTAGTACGGCTTTCTGTCCTCGTTCGTTTTGTTGCCGTAGTACGGCTTTCTGTCCTCGTTCGCTTTATTGCCGTAGTACGGCTTTTTATCCGCGCCGTCCCGGTTGCCGCGGAAGGGCTTGCGGTCCGTGCCGCCGGGGTTCCGGTCTGCACCGCCGAAGTTCCGGTCAGCGGGGTACTTCTTCACGCCGCCGCGTGTACCTGCGGGGCGCCCCTTGCCCCTGTTACTGTCGTTATATGCCATCTGTATATCTCCTATCCTGTAAGGCAATGTGTTTCTGCCGGATATCCGGCACCACGTGCGTTTATTATATCATACTTTTTCCCTTTTGTACAGGGCTTTCCCGGAATTTATCGCGGGGACAGCGGTTACTTCTGCGGACTTGCATGGCATTACCCGGCAAGGCAGGAGCAATCCGCCGCAAAAAACGGAGCCGGCACCCAGCGCCGACTCCGGTCAATAAAAGAACCGCTGATCTATGCGGCGGCACAGCTTCGGCACCGCCGCAATACATCAGCGTTTCCCCAAAAATCGAGAAAAGTTCCCGGGGTTTTGGGGGCTTTCAGAAAGCCCCCAACGTATCCCGCCTTCCCTGCCTTGCCGCCGGCGTATCCGCCGCCGGGCGTCTCAGGGCTGTTCCCTGTCCGGGTGAGCAGCCTGCAGCATCATATCCTTGACCTTCATCAGGCGGGTGGTGTTGCCGCGCTCGTTTTCGTCCAGCTTCATGCGGATCGCTTTGATGGTCTCCAGGTAACGCGGCATCATGATATACTCCAGCGCATTGACGCGGCGGCGGGTCCGTTCGATTTCCTCCGCCAGCATTTGGGCAGTCTTTTCCAGCTCGGCAAGCCGAACCAGATCCTCCAGGATCCCGTTCAGCGCGGCAAGAGAAGCATCCAGCTCACCGGACGTGAACGCCATGCCATAGTTGTAGCTGTCAGCGCCGCCGGTACCCAGCATATCCAGCGAAAAGCAGGGAACCGTCACGCTCATGACGTTCTTATAGGTCACGTCCAGCCTGCCCTCCTTTTTGGGAAGGATGAGCGCTTCCTTGAGCATCAGGGGACTGGCGGTGGCACTTGCAATGCCGAAGCTGCCCTGAAACTGCGCCAGCGCCGCCTCAACGCGCTCACGCAGAACCTTGTCCTCCCGGACGACCTCCAGGAACTTCTTCATCAGCTCGTCCCGCTTGTCCTTGAGCAGCTTGTGACCCCGGCGCGCCGTGGTATAGCGCGCCTGGATCTTCTTCAGCTCCATGCGGGTAGGGTTCACTTGCAGTTGTGCCATGGCGTGGCTTCCTTCCTTACATCACTTGACCAGATTGATGGACTGCAGGTACATGACGTCCCCCACGGAGCACTGGTCGAAGAAATCAAACCGGATAGCGTAAATATTGTCGTGCCAGTACGCCTGTCCGCGGAGCTCCAGCCGGATGGTGTGGAATTCGCCGTCCGCCCGGATCAAGCGCTTGAGCGAATTTGCCTCGCTGAGCGTGCTGCCGTCCCGGCACATGATGAACACCTGCATCTGCTGTGCCGCGGCGGACACGTTCGCCGGAACCATGTAGGTGATCTCAATGGCGCTGTACACGTCGGTTTCCAGGACAGTATCGGACTGGAAATAAGACAGCTGGATAAACGGATCGTTGCCGATCACGGACAGGCACGCGCCCTGGTCTGTCACGGAAACCTCGGCGCTGTTGGTGCCCGTGATCGCTTCCTGCGTGCGCTTCTGCGTGAAGTCAAGCTTGGTGTAATCTATCGTTTCGCCCGGATCGACCTTCACGTGCGTGTAGTACCCGGCGCTCGGATCGTCCGTCACGACCACGTGCGTCACGAATGCCATGTCATTCCATGTGACCACGACATCGGTTTCACCGACCTTGCGTGCGGCGATGACACCGTAAGCATCCACGGAGATCACATCGGTGTCATAGCCCTCAAAGGTCAGTTTGAAGTTCTCCTGCTTATCCACGTACAGCTCGGTGAAGGTGCCGTTGTCCCACCTGATCTGTCCGCGGATCTGCGGATGGTACACAGCCCGCTCGCCGAAGTAAATGGTGTAGCCGTCGCGAACCGGCACGAACTCTGTTGCCACGGAGCCGTCGCCGCCTGCCTTCTCCCGGATCCGGATCCAGAATACACTCTTCAGCCCGTCCTCGGAGGTAACGGTGACGGCAGTCTCGCCGACACCCACGATGATTGCCTTGCCGTTCTCAAAACGGACGACACTCGTGTCATACTCCGAATACGTAAGCTCCTTGCGGTAGCGATCCCGCTCAAAGTAGGTATCATACGCATACACCAGCGGTCTGAACTCTCCCTTGGACAGCTCGTACTCGTAGATGTCCTGCTCGGTGCGGATCATGGCGGTATGGCGCTGCCGCTTGGGAATCAGCTGCGCACGCAGGCGCGGGTCGGGAATGTTCGCCTTGGCGCGCTCGGCGGCAAGGTCGTTCCCGGTGGACAGCGCCAGCGTCACGGGCTGGATACGGGTGTTCCACACACCCCAGCCGTCGCCGTAGGCGTAAATCACGCGCAGCTTATCCGCGTCCTCGGAAAGGCGGATGTGTCCGTTCGGGCGGCTGGAAAGCCCTGCGTTGTGCAGGAACTGGTAGGTTCCCTCCTTGACGCAGTCCGCCAGGGTAAAGTTCAAGCCGTCATCGGACGTGTAAACAGCCAGATAGCTTGCGGTACTCATGCGGCTGGCGGTGCAGACACCGACGAATTTGCCCCACTCCTCCACATACTTGATATCCAGCGAGTCAGTGCCGCCCTTGACGCACGCTCTGCCGTGGAACTGCAGCGTCGCAGGCCAGTTTTCGTTGGTAGCGTCCGCCGTGGCGACCATCGTGGAGCCGCCGGAGGTATAGTACATATACAGCTTGCCGTTCAGCTCAATAAAGCTCGGCTCGCCGATGCCCCATTCCTGCCACGACTCATCATAGTACACGATGGGCTGGCACTCGGGACCGCCCCAGCCATTCCCGTTCCACTTTTCAAAGGGACCGTCCGGCGTTCTGGAGCGCGCAACGAATACGTTATTGCAGAAGCCGGTGGAATTGAGGGTGGAGGTGTAGCCGAGGTAGTAGTAGCCGTTGAAGTACACCACGCCGGGGTCACAGTTGGAGAAGTGATCCATGGAGTTCTGCGTGGGAGTCAGCACGACCTTTTCGTTCTCCCATGTCGTGCCGCCGTCGGGCGAGTGGCGGTAGGAAATCCAGTCCCACTCGCCGGAGATGGTGCCGACGCAGGCAAAGTAGGCGTCGATACTGCCATCCGGGTTGTACAGGTAGGTACAGCCGTAGCGGTACCCCCACTCCTTGCCCTCTGTCAGCAGGTAAATATCGTAGCCGTCGCCTGCGATCGACATATCCGGCACCAGCGAGGTGTCCGGCTCCACCAGCTCAATCTTGGTGGACTCAAAATAATCCATCGTTGCGGTTTCCGTTGCGGTTTCCGTGGCGGTTGCTGTCTCTGCCCCGTTCCCGGTGTCCGTTTCGGTAGTTGTTTCGGTATCTGTTTCGGTTGCGGTATCGGTATCCGTTTCGGTTGCGGTATCGGTATCCGTTTCGGTCTGTCCGTTGCCGGTACAGCCTGCCAGCAGGCACAGCGCCAGCACAAGGGCAAGCCCCATCAGGGTAAGGATGCGTTCCTTCATGGTAATTGTCTCCTTAGGTATTATGCGTGCGGTTACGTGATGTTGTCAGGTCAGTTCTGCTTCGGCCAGTATTTCTCCACCAGCTCGGGCTTGATACGCTTCATTTCGGAGCGCGGCAGGATGGAAAGCAGCTTCCATCCGAGATCCAGCGTCTGCTCAATGGAGCGATCCTCGTTAAAGCCCTGATTGATATACTGCTCCTCAAAGGCGTCGGCAAATTTGGCATACAGTCGATCCATCGGCGTCAGTGCCGCCTCGCCCAGCACCACCATCAGCTCCTTAGCCTCCTTGCCGCGGGCATAGGAGGAGAACAGCTGGTTCATGGTTCCGGCGTGATCCTCCCGCGTCTTGCCCTCGCCGATACCCTTGTCCTTCAGTCGGGACAGGGACGGCAGCACGTCCACGGGCGGCAGGTAGCCCTTGCGGTACATCTCGCGGGAAAGAATGATCTGTCCCTCGGTGATGTACCCGGTCAGGTCGGGGATGGGGTGAGTCTTGTCATCCTCCGGCATAGTCAGGATGGGAATCATGGTGATGGAGCCGGTACTGCCCATCTTGCGCCCGGCACGCTCATACATGGTGGCAAGGTCGGTATACAGGTAGCCGGGATAGCCGCGGCGCCCCGGAACCTCCTTGCGTGCCGCGGACACCTCGCGCAGTGCCTCGGCGTAGTTGGTGATGTCGGTCATGATGACCAGCACGTGCATATTGCAGTCGAACGCCAGGTACTCAGCGGCAGTCAGCGCCATACGCGGCGTGGAGATACGCTCAATGGCGGCGTCCGACGCCAGGTTGATAAACAGCACGGTGCGGTCGATGGCACCGGTGCGGCGGAAGTCGGAGATAAAGAAATCCGCTTCCTCAAAGGTAATGCCGATAGCGGCGAACACGACGGCAAAGCGGCTGTCGGAGCCGCGCACCTTTGCCTGCCGCGCAATCTGGGCGGCAAGGTTGGCGTGCGGCAGACCGGAGCCGGAGAAGATGGGCAGTTTCTGCCCGCGCACCAGCGTATTCAGTCCGTCGATGGTGGATATACCCGTCTGAATGAACTCGGAGGGGTAGTAGCGGGCGGCGGGGTTGATGGGGGAGCCGTTGATATCCAGCGACTTCTCCGGCAGGATGGAGGGACCGTTGTCGATGACCTCCCCCATGCCGTTGAACACGCGCCCCAGCATATGCTCGGACACCGGCAGTTCAACGCCGTGTCCGGTGAAACGCACCTTGGATTCCGCCAGGTTCAGCCCGGCGGCGGAGTCGAACAGCTGTACCAGCACGTCGCGCCCGTTGACCTCCAGCACGCGGCAACGGCGCACCTCGCCGTTCGGCAGCTCGATTTCACCCAGCTCGTCGTACTTGACGCCCTCGACCTGCCGGACAAGCATCAGCGGTCCGGCGACCTCCTCTATGGTTCTGTATTCCCGAATCATACTGTTCTCTCCCTCTCACTTATGCGTGCCGCGCACGGGCAACCAGCCCGTCCAGCTCCGCCGTCATGGCGGCGGTCACGGCATCCGCCTCCGCACGGCACGAGGCGGACGGCACCGCCTTGAAGCGCCCGATGCGCTCCCGCACGGGCAGGTTGGACACATCCTCCACGTCCGCACCGTCCGCGACCGCGCGACGCGCCTTGTCCTCAAAGGCAAATATCAGCTTCATCAGCGTGTGCTGCTTTTCGAGCGAGGTGTAGCTGTCCTCCCCCTCAAAGGCATTCTGCTGCAGGAAATCCTCCCGGATGGAGCGCGCGGTCTCCAGCGTCAGACGGTCATCGGCGGACAGCGCGTCCATACCGACCAGCTTGACGATCTCATCCAGGTTTGCCTCCAGCTGAAGCGTCTTCAGGCAACGACCGGTCAGCTCCATCCAGTCCGGCGCGACCTGCTCACAGAACCACGGCTCCAGCCGCTCCCGGTACAGCGAGTAGGAATTGAGCCAGTTGATGGCGGGGAAATGGCGGCGGTAGGCAAGGGAGGCGTCCAGCCCCCAGAAAACCTTGACGATGCGCAAAGTCGCCTGCGTGACCGGCTCGGAAATGTCGCCGCCCTGCGGGGACACGGCGCCGATGGCGGACAGGGTACCCTGCCTGCCGTCCGATCCCAGGCAGACCACCTTTCCGGCACGCTCATAGAACTGTGCAAGGCGCGAGGTCAGGTAGGCGGGGTAACCCTCCTCACCCGGCATCTCCTCCAGCCGCCCGGACATCTCGCGCAGTGCCTCTGCCCAACGGGAGGTGGAGTCGGCGATGACGGCGACCGAATAGCCCATGTCGCGGTAATACTCCGCGATGGTGATGCCGGTATAGATCGACGCTTCACGCGCCGCGACCGGCATATCCGATGTATTGGCAATCAGAACGGTGCGCTCCATGAGCGAACGCCCGGTACGGGGGTCGGTCAGCTCCGGGAACTCCCGCAGAACGTCGGTCATCTCGTTGCCGCGCTCCCCGCACCCGATGTAAACCACCAGATCCACATCGCTCCACTTGGCAAGCTGGTGCTGCACCACGGTCTTGCCGGAGCCGAAGGGACCGGGGACGCAGGCGGTGCCGCCCTTGGCAATGGGGAACAGGGCGTCGATGACGCGCTGCCCCGTAATCATCGGCTCGACGGGCGGGAGCTTGCCTGCATAGGGGCGCGACACACGCACGGGCCACTTCTGCACCAACGTAATCTCCTCGACGGTGCCGTCCTCCAGTCTGAGCTTGCCGATCCGGTCGGTGACCTTGAAGTCGCCGGTGTACAGCTCCATGACGGTGCCGCGCTTGCGGGGCGGGCACATGATACTGTGGAGGATGGAATCCGTTTCCTGCACGGTTCCGTAGACATCGCCGGGTCCAACCTTGTCGCCGTAACCCAGCTTCGCCTCAAAGTGCCAGACCTTGTCACGATCCAGTGCCGGTTCGTCAATACCGCGCCGGATGTTGGAGCCGTACTTTTCGCACATGGAGGACAGCGGGCGCTGGATGCCGTCATAAATACTGGTCAGCAGTCCGGGTCCCAGCTCGACCGACAGCGGCGCACCGGTGGAAACGACCTTGTCGCCGCGTCCCAGCCCCGCCGTTTCCTCGTATACCTCGATGGAGGCGCGATCCCCGTGCATTTCGATGATCTCACCGATCAGGCGGTTCTGCCCGACGCGCACCACGTCGAACATATTGGCGTTCCGCATCCCCTCGGCGATGACAAGGGGTCCGGACACCTTCAGAATCTTTCCTTCAACCATATTTTCCTCTTTCTGCTTTCTGCGTTCTCGGCAGAACCGGTCATGCCGATTCCGCAACACCCTGTATTCCTGCCGCCGCAGGCGGGAGGGCTCGGCGCATCCGCGCCGCCGTCACCGTGCGGCGTTGCCCTTACTCGTTCCCCTTGAAGAGAATGTCCGCACCGACCGCACGCTCCACGGCTGTTTTGAGGGCAGCCATCCCGTAGCCGGTCGAGCCGGCTCTGCCGGGCAACGTCACGATAGCCGGCAGAGGTCTGTCCCGATAGGCTGCAATCTCCGCCTCCAGCTCGGCGGCATAGTTCTCCACGATGAAGATGATGGCGTAGGAATCGTCCTCCGCCAGACGGCGCAGGATACGTCCGGCGGCGGCGGCATCCGCCGCCTCATGGACGGCAAAGCCGATCGCCATGTAGCCGAGAACACTGTCCCGCTCGCCGATGATGCCGATTTTATACATAACTCTCCCTCACTCTCTCCCGTGTCTGCGCGGGCGTCAGCCCCGCCTCACGGGCGGCAAGGATGATGCGGATATTGCGCACGGCTGTCTCCCAGCCGTACAGGTACCCGCCCGGCACGCCCACCCCAAAGGGTACGCGCGCATCGTGCCGCACAAGCTCCATGTGCGTATCATCACAGCATTTTTCCAAAGCCGACAGGGATTTGTCTGTCTTTTCCATCCGCCGGACAAGCCCCTCCAGCAACGGCTGGCGCGTCGTGCGCAGACGCCAGAGCAGGTTGTCCTCGCCCCCCGTCTCGCCCAGTGCCGCGCGGAAAAAGTCCGGATCCAGACTGCCGCCCGGAAGCAGTGCCTCCTCCAGGAACTGCCCTGCCGAGGCACCCAGTGACAGGCGCAGGATGCGCAGGGTAATCATGACGTTGACCAGATCGATCTTCGCCCTTACCCAGCCCGCCAGCATCGGCTCGCCGGTGGCGGTTGCCGCCGCCAGCATGGCGCGGTAGCAGGCGCGATCCAGCCGCAGGTCTATCTGCCGGGGGTCGCCCGACTTGGCAAACGCCTCCCGCGCGTCCGACAGTGCCTCCAGCAGCTCCGGCGGCACCCGCCCCGCAAGCTCCGGCGCGGGCGTCTCGCTCCCGATCAGCGTCAGGACATCCGCGGCGGGCACGGTCCCGAAATCAAACAGCAGACCTGCCGTTTCCTCCCCGCTCAGCTGTCGGATATGGCATTTGAGCGCCATTTTCAGATTGTTGCAGTCGTAGGGGAAGCGCATCCAGTCAAACACCGCCGCGTCCGGGACGCAGGATGCCACCTCGTCATACGCGTCCCGCAGAATACCCGGCAACACGGCTTCCTCGCCTGCTCCGGGTTCCCCGCCGACGGCAATGCCATACTCTGCCAACCGGGCACGCACCTCCGCCCCGGTTTTGGCATCGCACAGCGCCTCCACGCGCTCCCGCCCCACCATGCGGTTCTCCAGCATCCGCAGGCGGGCGGAGGCGTACATATATTCGGTTTCCTTGATCTTCCTCATGAGTCTCCGCCTTTCCCCGCAGGATCCCGGCGCACGGCTCAGGCGTCCCTGCCGAACAGGATCCCGGACACACGTCCCTCCGTCCGGCGGCGCACCTCGTCGAACATCATGCGCAGCGAGCAGTTGATTTCAACCTCACCGCACCGCAGAATCAGCCCGCCGGTTATGTCGGCAGTCTCGTTCGGCAGTTTCACCGCGTCCTGCCGCGTCAGTCCGATCTTTGCAAAGCTTCCCGCGTTCACCGCATCCAGCAGCTGCTGTCCGTAGGTCTTGCGGTCGCGGGCATTGAGCAGAATCTCATAGGCGGCGGGAGCGATATTCTCCCCGTACAGCCGCATGCTTTCCTGCTCGTCCTCAAGCTGGCGGCGCAGTGCCGCCTTGAGCATACCCGTCAGAAGTGCCGCATACTTGTCAGCCGGCAGATCGCGGATTTCCTTCTCCGCCTGCCGGTATGCTTCCTCGACAAGCCCGCTCCGCGTTTCCAGCAGGACGTCGCGCCGCGCCATTTCCGCCGCGGACTTCGCCCGGCGGATCAGCGACTCGCCCTCCCGTCCTGCCGACTCCCGCAGACCGTCGCAGTCGGCTTCGGTCTTGGTGGCGGCTGCGGCGTCTGCCGCCTCGCAGTCCGCCTGCGCCGCGGCAAGCGTGGCGCGGGCATCGGCTTCGGCGTCGGCGATGATTTTGCCGGTCACTTTTTCAAGCCCCGTCATATCCAGTCTCCTTACTCGCCGTCAGGCGGGGAAGTTGGCAACCATCAGCAGCGTAATCAGCAGCGAGAAGATGGCATAGGTCTCCACCAGTGCGGCGGAGGTGATAGCCTTACCCAGCTCGCCGGGGCGCTTGGACAGCAGGCTGATACCTGCCGCCGACACGCGCGCCTGCTTGATCGCGGACAGGTAGCCCGCCAGCGCGATGGGCAGTGCAGCCATGATGAAGTACGCACCCTGCGCGACGGTCAGCTCCTTGGGCGTACCGAACAGACCGATGGTGTTCAGCATCAGGAAGGAAGCGACCATGCCGTAGACACCCTGCGTCATAGGCAGTGCCTGCAGAGCCAGCGCCTTACCGAACAGGGAGGGATCCTCGGACAGCAGCCCGCTGGATGCCTCGCCCACGATGCCGACACCCTTTGCGGAGCCAAGGCAGGGGAGCGCCACGGCGAGCGCCGCGCCCAGAAGGGCAAGGTTACGACCGGAGAAAATTCCCTCAAGCACGGAGGGCTTTTCGGCGCCGGGATCCGGCTGAACCGCCGCCCCTCCTTCGATGGGAGCGACAGTCTCCCCCTCGGCAAAGGCGCACACGGTAAAGAGCGACAGGGCAAACAGGGACAGCACCAGGATAGCGAACGTCTTGCGCAGATTGTTGCGTTTCATAGCGGATTGAACTCCTTTTTTTATTATTGGAAGCGCTGGTTCATGCGACAGCGCATCCTTTGTAATTGGGGACACGAATGCATCAGTTGCCGCGCTCCTCGTCGGATGCAACGGCAGAATATTTCTCGGACGGGAGCACCGGGTCAAACGGCACGCCGCCATCCTCAAAGAACTTTCCGAAGAACTCCAGATACTGGAGCCGGCTGGTATGAACGAAGGCGCCCAGCAGGTTGATGGCTATGTTCAGCGCGTGACCGATCAGCATAATCAGCACCATCTTGACAAAGCCGCCCGGCGAAGGACCGCCCATGGTGGCAATCAGGTTGACCACCTGCGCGATGACGCCCGCCGCCAGTCCCAGCGCCAGTATGCGGCAGTAGGACAGGAGGTCGGAGGCATAGTTGATGAGTCCGTACAGCCCCAGCAAGCCCTTGCCGAACCGCAGAACCGGGTTGCGCTCCGCGCGTCCCGCCGTTGCCACGATCATCAGGACGGCAACCCCGCAGAGGATATACCCCACGGTGGGACGGACAAATACCATGCCGATGCCGGCAAACAGAACCCACCACGAGCCGATGTCGAATATCGCCGAAAACACCTGACCGTCACGGCAAAGCAGGTAGAACTTGATCGCCATACCGCCCAGCAGGTGGACGGCGCCCATAATCAGCGAAACGACCAGGAACGCCATCGGTTCCTCCAGCGGGTTGAGCGAAATACGCTTGCCGCCCAGCGCAACCGACAGTCCGTTGAACCACGGCGCCGCTTCCTTCGCCGCCTCGATGGAGCCATAACCCATCATATTCGCCATGACGGAGTACGGCAGATCCCCGAACCAGCCGCCGAACACGGCACCCATGACCACGCAGGAGATGCCGCACCAGCCGAACATATTGAACATCCGTTTGGCACCGCCCTCCATGTGGAGCAGGCGCGGCACCAGGAAGCCGCCCAGGAGGAGAATCGCACCGTAGCCGACATCCGCAAACATCAGTCCGAATATTACGAAATAGAACAGACTCATCACGAAGGTCGGATCGTACGTACCGTACTTGGGGTAAGAATACATCCCGACCACCCACTCGAAATTGGTGGCGTAGCCGTTGTTTTTCAGCAGAACCGGCGGTTGATCCTCCCCTTCCGGATCGCTCATCTCATACGCGCAGAACAGCTTATCCAGTGCGGCGGACACCCGCCCGTCCCGCGCGGCAGGCACCCAGCCCTCCAGCACGGCGCACTGCCCCGTGGACGCCAGCTTTGCCTTCTGGCGCGCGGCGATCAGGGTTGTGTTCTCGTTGTCGTACAGGATTTCCACGTCCGGCGCAAATGCCGCCAGCTCCTTGAGGCGTGCGGTATCCTGCTCCGCCGCGGCGGCTATCTCCCGGCGTCGTGCCCGGATCGACCGGCGCACGTCCCGCGCGGTCGGGGCTCGTCCGTCCCGGGCGGCGGCATACGGTTCGGCGGAAAAATCCGCCCGCAGGAAGCCGATCTCCGACAGCGCCCGGCTGACGGCGTCCTCCTCCTGCCGGGGAAAGACTGCCGCGATGTACAGTCCGTCCTCGTCCTCCTTCACAGCCTCCACGCCGGCGTCCAGCGTCCGGAGCGCATCGACTGCGGCGGATATCCGCGTTTTCGCCGGCAGGGAGCCGAGCCACACCTCGCACAGTTCCGTGCCGCCGCCGCACAGCGGCAGGTCGCAGTCCAGCCACGGAGTCAGTGTGGCGGCGCGGGTACGGAGCTGCGCATCCTCTGTCTGTCCGGCACGCAGGCGGGCGTCCAGCTCGCGCGTCTCGCGCACCACGCGCCACACCGCCTCCCTGCTCCCGCACAGGGGGTATGTGTCGTTATCCGGCACCGACTGCCGCATCCACGGCTTGGGCTTGCCGGTATAGCGATTCAGGACGGGCAGAGCCTCACTTACGGTCCGGACGCGCTCCTCCGCCTCTGCGCGCTGGCTGTCACAGCGGACGCGCAGCAGATCCCCGTCCTCGACAGGTGTCGTGCGGACCTCCACACATCGCAGACGGATGAGGCGGCGGATGAGGGCATCGACGTCCCGCTCCGGCGTCAGCACCGTCAGCTTTTTCATTACGGCTATTGACATGAATCAAACATCTCCCACACGATGACCCGGACGGCTTCCTTCATGTGTACGTCTGCCGCCGCCTTCAGGGCTTCCGCGTCGGTCTGTGCCTCCTCCCGGCTCTGCCGGACCAGCGCGTCCGCCTTTTCCTGCATGCTGTCCAGACCCGCCCGCAGGGCGGCGGACATTTCCTTCACCCGCACATCGTGTTTCTCCGCGCAGGCTTTCTCGTTGTCCGTGCGCATCTGCTGGGCTTTCGCCGTTGCCTGTGCCCGGATATCTGCCGCCCTCGCCTCCGCCTCGCGGACTCTCGCAATCGCCTCTCTGGACAATTCCACACACCTTCTTTCCGTTCTCTGCATCCAATCAATCGACAGGGTTCCCGCCGGATTGACGGTATTATATGGCTTTTTGACCCATCACTTTATCTATTGTACCACACCGCACGTTTTTTTGCAAGAGCTTTCGCAAATTTTCTCCTTGTGCCGTGGGCGCTTTACGGAGACAAATCCGGGAAAAGTTCTTGCGGGGTTGGGGACTTCTTTCAAGAAGCCCCCCAGCGCTTCTTCGCTTCCCTGCCCGCACGGACAGCGGGGTGCCGCAGCGTCCGAAAGGCAGTATAACAGAAAGCGGGCGCTTTGAAAATAGACAAACCCTCTGACGCTGACAGAAATTCAGACAGTCAGAGGGTTTTGCATAGAAGAGATGTCGGCTCAGCCGGCGGGATAGACTGCGGTCAGGGAGGCGGAACCGCCGAGCCGCCCGACGCCTGCCTGCCCGTAGGTATTGTCCCCCTTGACGCGGACACTGCCGTCCGCGCAGAGGTAGGCGGTGAAGTTATGACCAGCCGCAACGGCGATGACATCGTCGCCGACATCCAGCCGACGCGGCGTTCCGTTGGTCACAGCGGAGCCGATGGAGCCGCCGTTGTTCAGACCGTACACGTACACGGCGCCGGATTCGGACAGGATGGCAACGTCGCCGAAGTATACAGACGCCGACGCAACGCCGGACATCAGCTTGACGAACGCGGGATTATTGCCGCCGCCCTGCGAGAAGCCGTACAACGAGCGCCAGCCCGCATAGTACAGGTCGCCGTTCTCGGTAACGGAAAGGCTCTCATGCTCCCCGGCGGTGACAGCCACCACGCCGGACTGCAGCAGCTTCGGCTCGGTCAGCCGGTCGCCACCGCCTGCCACCATCTTGTTCCAGCGGTTGTCGCCCAGCCCGTAGAGGCGCGCGTTCTCATCAATATACAGCGTCGAGCGCCGCCCGGCAGCCATGGCGGTAACGTGATCCGCCACGCGGACAAAGGAAGTCGTGAAGGAAGCCGACGCACGTATCTGCCCGTAGGAGTTGTTGCCGACACCCCAGAGGACGCCGTTCGCGTCCAGCACCAGCATATGGTCATGCCCGACACGGATGCTCCGGATTTTGCCGGAAAAGCTGACCTGACCGAGGCGGGCATCGCTGACCGTCCCGTTGCGCCCCAGCTGTCCGGAAGCATTTGCACCGACCGTGTACAGCCTGCCATCCCGCGTCAGGATGGCTGTCATCCAGGCGGTGTTGCCGTTCTCAAAGTCACAGCCCGAACTGGTCGCCACCTGCGCCACGTTGCGCATGACAAGCGTCGGCTTGCTGATCGTGAGGGAAGCGGAATTCAGCCCCAGCACGCCGCCGCGGTTGTCGCCCCATGCATACAGGTCGCCGTCCTCCGTCAGGCAGAACAGGTAGGTCGCGCCTGCCACCAGCGTTCCGGTCGGAGTTTCGTCGCCGCCGGAGGCGTTCTTCCGGGCGTACACCGCCACGGTGCCGGAGCAGGTGACGGTAAAGACCGCCTCCCCCTGCCCGCTGTCCGGCGTGACCGTCTGCGATTTGCCGTCGCTGCCCGTCCAGACAATGGCGGTCAGACTGTACCCGGCACGCGCCGTCGCCCGGATGCGGAGCGTCCTGCTGTCGTCCTCAAACCGGATGACCGTATCCGCCCTGACCGCCTCGCCGTCGCAGGACACCGTCGCGCGGGTATCACGGAAGGAGAAGGTCACCTTCCTGTGTGTCAGCTGCTCCATGTCTGCCGCCGTCACGTTGAAATAATCGAACATATGCTGCAGTCCCTTTGCCTGCCGGTTGGCAACAAAGGAACGCATCTTCCCCGCCTCGCGGTTCCACGTGGCGACCGACGCGCCCTCGCCGCCCCAGCGAGCCTGCTGGAGCGACATCAGACCGTCGCGCTCGGCAATCATTGCCTCCAGCTCCGCACCCAGGTACTCCGGCGTGAATATCTCGGTGAACACCTCGTAGTAGCGCAGGATGAATCTCTGCCGGAAGCCCTCGTTCCGTATCAGCGCCCGCATCATGGCACCGCAGACTGAGTTTGAGTCAAATGCCCAGAAGAAGTTGTGATCCTCCGTCGTGAAATCGTAGAAGGAGAGACCCATATCCATATCCAGCATGGTAAAATGCCACTTGGTGTCAAAGCCGGAGGGATCCTCCGGATTCTTGTTGCGCCAGACCTTGATGTTGTTCTCGGGCCAGTCGCGTGCGACGAAGAACAGCCGCGCCACCCACATATCAATGAAGGAATCCATGTCCATGAGTGAACTGACGTACTCGTAGTTCTTCTGCTCCGCCAGATCGTTCCGACGCATATACGCCACCATGTCGTTGAAAGGCTTCTGGTCGCCCTCCACGCCGGCGGACAGCACGAAATCCGCATTGGTGTTGGTATGCACCTGGCTGTAGTCGCTCTCGATGACAGTCACATTGTTCTTGTCAACGCCGTAGTGCGATTCCACATACTCCGGGCTGTACCGCTCGCGCATATTGTACACGCCCCAGAACTCGCCGTTGACAAACACCAGCGTGGAGGCGGTCGCCATGGTATCCGCATTCAGCACCGAGGTAACCCGCTGCATATAGGCGTCCCGGATAAAGGAAGTGTTGCAGTCGTTGCCCGAGTTGCGGAGCAGGAGCCGCGAGAAGGACGTGACCGCCTCCCCCCTGCTGTCCAGCGCTCTGCCGCCGAAGAAATCGTAGTGGAGATCGGATTCCAGTCCGCCGCCCTCATTGAGCGAGCCTTTGTAGTAGATACGCAGGGATTTCATGCCCCAGCCCGAAGAGCCGTTGCCGCTGACAGCCAGCTCGACCTGCGAATTGCCGACGCGCTTGCCGGTCGGGTCGAACACTTCCATGCGTGCCAGTCCGCGCGGGCGGGTCGCCGTGATGACGCCGGACGGGCAGAAATTGCTGTAAAATCCGTCCGATCCGATCATCTGCTCCGGCGGGATGGACAGCGAGACAATGGAAACGCCATACGCCTCCAACTCAGGTGCGATGAAGTATGTGTTGGCGAACACGGGGGTGGAGTCGGTTCCGTTGGTGGCGTACGCCTTGATGACGTATCCGCCGGGCATGGTTGACACGGTCGGGCGGCTGCTGCCCCGCCAGTCAATCCACGCCTTGGTGACAGGCCCCCACGTCATGGCGGAGGAATCAGTCAGCCGGATGTCCCCGGAGCCGCTCCGGCGGGTCTTGCTGGTTGTCGGGTCGGAGCCGTCAATCGTATAGTAGATGCTGTATCCGTCCGGTGCTCCCAGCCGCAGTGTGATTGCCGAGTCGTAGATGCCGGCGGGGTGGGAGAACACGACCTCCTGGATGCGGGGGCGGATCACGTCATTGACCTCGCCCGCCGAAGTGACCGTGCAGAGCTGTGCCAGCTTGGCGGAGTCCGCCTTTGTGACGTTGACCGTATGGTATCCGCTGTAGGTCGCCTTTGCCGTGCGGACAGCGATCTTGTTCCGGGACAGATTGTCGATTGCATAAACCGACTGTATCGGCGCCGTCTCGGACGCATAGAACACGGAGACGGTACCCTTCAGCGCTGTGATATCGTCATCGGCGTTGATCAGCCGGGTACTGCGTGCCAGCACCAGGCGAATCTCCTTATTGTCAAGCAGGACGTCCCATGCCAGATCATAGTTTGCGATGCTCATGACGCCGGTGCTGTCGTCAAAGCCGTCCGGCGATGCCGCGCGCACGAGGTAGTAGCCCAGCGCCGGGACGGTCGCCCCCTCCGGGAACACCAGTCTTGTGTACGGTTTCCCGCCATCCGTCCTGTAAAACAGCGCCAGCCCGTACAGGGAGATGGGCTTGGTTGTCGTATTGTACAGCTGCACGAATCCGTTCCCGATCACCGCCTGCTTCTTCCCCGTGCCGTACACCTTTTCGATGATGAGTCCTTCCCATGCGGCAACGTCCTCCGGGAAACCCGGTTCGGGCTGCGTTCCGGTCTCTGTCGGCGGTTCGGTCGGTCTTTCGGTGGGCTTTTCCGTCGGCTTGGAGGTCGGCTGCTCCGTCGGCTTTTCGGCAGGATCAGTCGTCGGCTCGGCCGGCTTATCCGTTGGCTGTTCCGGGGCGGTCGGCTCCTCCGGGCGGGTCTGGGATCCGGTTGCGTCCGGGGCGTTCGTGACGGTCGTGTCGCCCGCGGCAGTCGTCGAACCCGACTCCGCTGTGTCTCCTTCGGCAGTGGTGCCGTCGGGGGCATCCGTTGCGCCGGTATCGGTCGGATCCTCCGTCGCGGACGACTCCGCCGCGGAATCCTGCTCCTCCGTGTGCAGGCAGGCAGACAGCACCATGCAGCCGGCAAGCAGGCACAGGGCAACCGCCAGCCAGACCGCGCGGGACATATCCCTCCGTGCTGTATACAGGTGTTTTCTCATGTGTTCATCCCTTTCGAACTCTTCCGGCATCCCTCTCCGCCGGGGCACTGCAGGGGACTCGCCCCTTTCCGCCCCCATTATACCAGTATACCCGTTCAATGTCAACCGTTTTGCGCATTTTTGTGCAATTTGCAGTTCCTCCCTGCGTGCGACGGTGTACAGCGGGGAGGAACGGGAGAGACGGGAGAGACGTTGGGGGCTTCTTGAAAGAAGCCCCCAAACCCCCAAGAACTTTTCTCGATTATGGATTGACCGGAGGCGGAGTTGACAGCGGCAAAGCAGGTGTTCCCCCGGCAAAGCCCGAAGAACCGGTTTCCCGCAAGCATAGCCAGTGCCGCGCCCGGTCTATTCCCGGGGATGCAAGGGGCGAAGCCCCTTGCATAAGATAGCAAAAAATCTCCCCCTTCCCACTGGGAAGGGGGCTGGGGGGATAGGGGGCAAAAGGCAAGGCTAAAGGCAGGGGCGGCGGGCGACAAGGAGGGAAAGCCCCCGCCGGACGCAGGCGCACCCCTGCCCCCGAAAAATCCGCAGATACCGCCCAAAAAAGGATTGACAAAGCAGTGGCAGTCCTGTATAATGGAATCGCTCTTCATGAGCCGCAACCAAACAAAGAACCAAAATCCGAAAGGAGTTTTTCCTATGAATCAGACTGCCATTCCGCGCCCCGAATACCCGCGCCCGCAGTTTGTCCGCGCCGCGTGGATCAATCTCAACGGCACATGGTCGTACAGGACAGACCGTCCGGAAAGCGGCGAAGCTCGCGGCTTCCAACACGACGCCCCCTTTACCGAAACCATCACGGTACCCTTCTGCCGGGAAAGCCGGCTGTCCGGCATCGGCGACACAGACTTCTGCGACAGCGTCTGGTACCGCCGCACCGTCACCCTGCCGACGGACTGGCAACGTCCGGGGCGGCATACCCTCCTGCATATCGGCGCGTGCGACTATAAGACCTCCGTGTGGGTCAACGGACAGCACGTCGGCGACCATACCGGCGGCTATGTGTCCTTCTCCTTCGACATCTCCCACGCACTGAAGGCGGGAGAAAACACCCTCACCGTCCGCGCCACCGACCACGTCCGCACCCACGAACAGCCCGGCGGCAAGCAAAGCGATCAGTACGCCTCCTACGGCTGTATGTATACGCGCACCACCGGTATCTGGCAGACAGTGTGGCTGGAAAACCTGCCCGAGGCATACATTTCCCACACCAAGTACTATCCCGACATCGACCGGCAGAAGCTGGTCATCGAGGCACAGACGGTCGGCGGCGAGGGACTGACGCTGGCGGCATCCGCCTCCTATGCAGGTAAGCCGATGGGGCACGGGGAAGTGACGGTGCACGGCGGCAAAGCGGTGCTGGAGCTGCCGCTGAATGAGCTGTACCTCTGGGAGGTCGGCGCGGGACGTCTGTACGACCTGACTCTGACCTTCGGGGAGGATCGCGCGGACAGCTACTTCGGTATGCGCCGGATCGAGTGCCGGGACGGTATCCTGTACCTCAACGGCAAGCCGGTCTTTCAGCGGCTTGTGCTGGATCAGGGATTCTACCCGGACGGCATCTACACCGCCCCCACCGCCGCCGAGCTGGAGGCGGACATCGACCGCTCCCTCGCCATGGGCTTCAACGGCGCACGCCTGCACCAGAAGGTGTTTGAACCGCAGTTCCTTTCGCTGTGCGACCGCAAGGGGTACATCGTCTGGGGCGAGCACGCCAACTGGGGGCTGGACATCGCCCGGCAGACCGCCTATGAGAATTTCCTGCCCGAATGGTGCGAGGTGCTGGCGCGGGACTTCAACCATCCCGCCATCATCGGCTGGTGCCCGCTGAACGAAACGCAGCTGAATCAGAATCCCGCTTTCGTGCGTCTGCTTGCCACCGTCACCCGGCAGTACGACCAGACGAGACTGTACATTGATGCCTCCGGCTGGACGCACATCCCCGGACTGACCGACATCATGGACATCCACGACTACGAGCAGGATCCCGCCGCCTTCGCCGAACGGCTGGCACCGCTTGCCGGGGACGGCACCTATAACGTCCACCGCTTCTTCGGGCACGGGCACGAGCTGGAAGCCCGCCCGACCTTCGTCAGCGAATACGGCGGCATCCGCTGGGCGCCGTCCGACGCCGCCGGCTGGGGATACGGACAGGCTCCGCTCAGCGAGCAGGAATTCCTGGACCGTTTCAAGGGGCTGACCGAGGTACTGCTGTTCCACCCGCGCATGGGCGCCCTGTGCTACACGCAGCTGACCGACGTCGAGCAGGAGCTGAACGGTCTGTACACCTACGACCGCAAGCCGAAATTCGATCCGGCGTTCATGCACGCCGTGCTGACGCAGAAGGCGGCGATCGAGGAGTAAGGCTCTCTGGCTGATCCGGCGGTTCCGTACCGCGCCGGAGCGCTCTCCTTCTCACCCCGTGTCGCAGTGCGGCATATGCTGTTGACAGCCGCGCGGCACGGGGCACCGTTGCCGCAATCCGGCGGCGACGAGGAGACGAGCAAATGCAACTGGACAAAAAGACGCTGGACAGACTGCTGGATCTCAGCGACGGGCAGCTCCGGGTCCTGCTGAAGCGTCTGCTGGCGGAGTACGGCGTGGATCCTGCGGCAGTTCCGCTGGAGCAGATGGATATCGGCAAACTGCGGGAGGCTCTCCGGGGAACGACGGACACGGACATTGCCCGCTTTCTGCAGCTCATGCAGGCATCCGGGCTGGGCAAGGGAGGCGGCAAAGCATGACGGCTACGACCGATAAGTCCGAGCCGGTCGGGCAGGGGCGCGGCGAGGATATGCAGACACGCCTCGGGCGGCTTCTGGATGAAGTGGAAGCGATGCCTGCCGGACAGCCGGACGCCGCGCAGGAGCAGACCGAAGCGGAGCAGGGTGCGCCCGCCGCCGGGAATCCGCTCGGCGGTCTGCTGTCCAATCCGGAGCTTCTGGCGGCTCTGCCGCAGTTGATGGGCGCGTTGGGACCTCTGATGCGGAACTTCGGCGCGGCGCGCAGCGGGGATGCCGGTGCGCCTGCCCGGAAATCGCCGCCCGACCGCCATACGGCGCTGCTCCGTGCGCTCCAGCCCTACCTTTCACCGGAGCGGCGGCAGGCGGCGGAAACCGCGCTGGAGCTGTTGGGAATCTGGGACGCGCTGGCAGGCATGGGGCTGTCTCTGCCGTCTTTGGCGGGAAGCCGCCCCGCCGGGGGAGGTGAGGCGTGATGTACAGCCGCATTCCCCGCCAACCGCCCCGGCCGGCGGGCGTACCCAGCTACCGTCAGCGCGTCACGCCGCCGCCCAATTACAGCGGCAACGCCTTTCCGGCGGAGCCGGATCCGGACGATGCACGCCCGCGCTTTGACGGTCTGCCGACCGTCAGCACCCTGCCCGCCCGCGATATGCCGCCCGCGTCGGAGGAGCCGGTATCCGCCTCCGCGCAGGAGTCAGACGCCGACTGCTCCGCCAGTGCCTCCGCGGACAACATACCCGCCCCTTCCCCGGACGCGCCCCGCTTTGCCCTGCCGGATCTTTCGCATTTCCCGTTCGGACACGGGCTTGGGCAGGAGGAGCTGCTGCTGCTCGGTCTGATTCTGCTTCTCCTGTACGAGGGGCGCGCCGGGGGCGGCGACGCCGACAGCGATCTGTTCCTTACGCTGACCCTGCTGGGCTTCCTGCTTGTCTGCGGGTAGGGAGAGGGCGGAAACTTACCGCCGGGGGACACTGGTCATGCTTGTGGAAAACCGGTTCTTGGGGCTTTGACGGGCACACGCCTGTTTTGCCGCTGCCAACTCCGATTCCGGTCAATAAAAAATCGCGAAAAGTTCTGATGTCCGGGGGACTCTTTCAAGAGTCCCCCGGCGTGTCTCCCCCGCACGCCGCACAGGAAAGTCACGATCACACTATGCCGATGAGCCGCCGGATGCGGCTCATATTTTTTAGCCGGTGCGCATATGTTCTAATGAAAATCTGCCACACACAAAGGAGATGGATGGAATGAGCATGAATCAGAAGACCCCGGAGCCGACAATGGGGGCGGAGCCGCCGGTGTGCGGCAATGTACAGGTATCTCTCTGCGACCGGGTCATCACGACGGATCTGGGAGGCGATTTTTCCCTGCCCGACTACCAGCCGGAAATCAGGCGGCTTTTGCGTATCGGCGCGTCGGCGACGCCCCCCGCGCGCTATGCGGGCGGCAACGGCATGGATCTGGCGGGAACCGTGGACTATTTCGTGCTGTACATGGGCAACGACGACCAGGTATACTGCGCGCCGCTGTCCGCCGAGTATCGGATGCAGGCGCCCTTTGACGCGGATGCGGGGGAGAATGTGTCCGAGCCGTTCGTCTGCGTCTGCGACGTCTGCGCAGAGGGCGCGGCAGGGCGCGTGACTGCCCCACGGCGGCTGAATATCCGCTGTCGCATCCGGGCAAATTTGCGCGTATACGGGGAGCGGAGCCTGTCCTGTCCGGATGAGAACGGGCTGGCGCCCGGTTCCGTAGAGCGGCTGGAAAGCCACGCGCAGGTCTGCCGGGTGTTCTGCGGCACGAGCGACCCAACCGCATTGCAGGACGACATGATCCTGCCGCAGGGCGCCGATGTGCGCGTGGTCTGCGCCGAGGGACAGGTCATGGTGACAGAGGCGGTCGCGGATCGGGATGCCGTAACCTGTCGGGGCGAGGTCACGCTCAAGCTCCTGCTGGCGCCGCTCGGGACGCCGACCGACGGGGAAACCGTGCCGCCCGCCGCCCCGACCGTCGCACTGCGGCGCGTCCCCTTCACGGTCACGCTGGATATGCCGGGCGTGACGCCGGACTGCACCGCCTGCGCCCACGGTGCCTGCTCCGAACTGAGCGTGCAGGGGGAGGAGGGACATATCCACACCGATCTCGGCATCGTGCTGGAGGCGACAGCACAGCGCAACGAGACGGTCTGCTATACCGGCGATCTGTTCTCTACCCGTGCGGCGGGGGAATGCCGCTTTGCGGACTGCGCCGCCGGACGCGCCCTGCAGACCGTGCAGGGGAATTTCACGCTGAGCGATTCCCTGCCGCTGAGCGAGGCGGGCATTGACCCGGCGGCACAGACAGTGGACATCCTGGCATCCGCCCAGCCGGAAACGGTCAGCTGCAGCAAGGGAAGAGCCGTACTGTCCGGCACCTGCCGCTTCCAGCTCCTGCTCTGCAAGGCAGGCGAGTGGAGCACCGCCGAGATCGTGCGCCCCTTCCGCTATGAATGCGACCTGCCGGTCGGCGCGGACACGGAACAGCCGACCTTTGACGGCACCGTCACGGCTGTCACCTGCCGCGCCCGCATGGACGGCGAGCGCGTCGGGCTGGATGCCGAGCTTGCCGTATCGCTCCGCCTGACCGCGCCGCTGTCCCTGCACCTGCTGGCTGGTGTCACATTCGGCGCCGACGTGCCCCGCCGCCGCGGCGAGTATGTCATCTGCTTCCCCGCGCCCTCCGATACGCTCTGGTCGGTCGCCAAGCGCTACCACGCACCCCTGACCGCCCTTGCCGCCGCCAACGACCTGCCTGCCGCCGCTTCCCCCGACGATGCGGGATCGCTCGCGGGGATCGGCTACCTGATCGTATAAATTATTGAAGATACCCGCCAAAACCCGGCAGGCGGGAGCGTTTTCGGACGCCCCCGCCTGCCTTTTCCGTCCGGGATCCGCAAAAAATCTTCCCCCGCCATACTGTGACAGAATCCGCACCGCCGGTGTGCTATACTTGGGCAAAGGCAATGCCGCACAAAGGCGAAGGAGGACAGGCATATGAATCAGAGAGCGGAATTCACATGGAAGGACACGGACGGCGGACTGCTCGTTTCGGTCCGGGGCGAGATCGACCACCACACGGCTGCCGCCATCCGGACAGGCATGGATGCTTTGCTGTTTGCACGCCGCCCGGCACGTCTCGTGCTGGATCTGTCGGCTGTCACCTTCATGGACAGCTCCGGACTGGGGCTCATCATGGGGCGCTACGGCATCCTGCGGGAGCTGGGCGGCAGTATGTGCGTCCGGGATCCAAGCCCGGAAATACGCGGCATTCTGACGCTGGCGGGCATGGAGCGGCGGGTGCGCATTGAGTACACCAAGCGGACACCGCCTGCCGCACCGGACAGGCAGTCCCCGCGATCCGGGCGGGCAGGCTCCGGTCGCACCGCCGCACCTGGTCGGACAGGGCAGAAAAGGAGGAGAGTCATATGAAACGGACCAATACGGACAGCGCGCCGCGCAAGGCGCAGGTCATCAACCGTATACAGATCAAATTCCCGTCGCTGTCGGTCAACGAGGGACTGGCGCGGTCGGCGGCGGCTGTATTTATCGCCCAGCTTGACCCGAGCGTCACCGAGTTGGCGGACATCAAGTGCGCCGTGTCCGAGGCGGTCACCAACTGCATCGTCCACGGCTACCGGGATGCGCCCGGCATCATCACCATGACGGTATCCCTGCTGGAGGGGCGCACCGTGAAAATCGAGATCAGGGACAAGGGCTGCGGCATAGCGGACGTCCGGCAGGCACGCCAGCCGCTGTTCACCACCGACGCGGCGGGGGAGCGCAGCGGCATGGGCTTTACCGTCATGGAGAGTTTCACCGACTCCCTGCGCGTCAGCTCCAAGGTCGGAAAAGGCACCACCGTCACCATGCTCCGCCGCCTGTCCGAGCGGGGGCGCATCTGAGCCTTGCGTACATAACCCGCGCAGAGCGGGAGAAAGGGAGGCGCAGAGCATGACGGAAGCAGGCGGACGCATAGCGGAGACGGAGGTGCGGGAGGCAGTCCCGCAGGAGGACAGCGCCGGGCGCTTTTCCGGCAACCGGGAACTGTTGCTGCGGGCACGCGCCGGGGACAAGGCGGCGCTGGAACAGCTGGTAATCGACAACGCCGGACTGGTGCGGAGCATCGCGGTGCGGTTCCGCGACCGGGGGACAGACATGGAGGATCTCATGCAGATCGGCACCATCGGCATGATAAAAGCCATCCGCAGTTTTGATACGGCGCGGGGCACCGCCTTTTCGACCTACGCCGTGCCGCTGATTGTGGGGGAGATCCGCCGGCACTTCCGGGATGACGGACTGATCCGCGTCAGCCGGAGCTGTCGCCATCTGGGCGTTTGCCTGATGCGCGAGCGCAGTCGCATCCTGAGTGAGGAGGGGCGCGAGGCAGGCATCGCCGAGCTGGCGGCGGCGTGCGGCGCCTCGGTGGAGGACGCCGCCATGGCATTGGACGCGCTCGCGCCGGTGTCGTCGCTGTCGGATGCCGCCTACGGTTCGTCCGGGAACGGCGACTCCCCGGAGCTGGGCGCCGTCCTGCCGGACGAGGCGGCAACGGACGAGCTGCAACGCGAAACCGACCGCATCGCACTGGCGCAGGTCATCGCCGGACTGCCCCCGCTGTGGCGGCAGATCGTCCTGCTGCGCTACTACCGCGACATGACGCAGCAGCAGGTTGCCGACCGGCTGGGGCTGTCGCAGGTAAAAGTATCCCGCGAGGAAAAGAAAATCATGGCATTCATGCGGACACAGCTGGAAGGATAACACCGCCGGCACGAGCCGCAGGCATCCCGCATATACTGCCCCGGAGGGGGGATGTATATGCGGATTGCCATTGTCGGCTACGGAAATCTGGGGCAGGGGGCGGAGCTTGCCCTGCGCGACTGCCGCGACTGCGAGGCGGTGGGGGTTTTTACCCGCCGTGACCCCGCCGCAATCCGGACACGCACCGGGATCCCGGTCTATCCGGCGGCGGATATCCTTTCGTGGGAAGGAAAACTGGATGTACTGCTGCTTTGCGGCGGCAGTGCGGCGGATCTGCCGGAGGTCACCCCGGCGCTGGCGGCACACTTTGAGGTCGTGGACAGCTTCGACAACCACCGGGACATTCCCGCCCACTTCGCCCGCACAGACGCGGCGGCGCGGGCAGGCGGGCACCTTGCCCTGATTGCGGCAGGATGGGATCCGGGGCTTTTCTCGCTCCTGCGGCTGTACGCCGACGCCGTCCTGCCGGACGGGCAGACCTACACCTTCTGGGGCACGGGCGTCAGTCAGGGGCACTCCGATGCGGTGCGGCGGCTTGCCGGAGTGCGGGACGCGCGGGCGTACACCTATCCGGTACCGGAAGCGCTGGAGGCGGCGCGCGCCGGCGGCACACCGGATCCGACATATCTGCATCGCCGCGTGGTGTACGCGGTGGCGGAGCCGGGCGCCGACCGGGCACGTCTGCGGCAGGAGATCCTGTCCATACCGGGCTATTTTGCGGGCTGTGATACGACTGTCCTCTTTATTTCCCAAGAGGAAATGAACCGCGACCACGCCGGGCTCCCGCACGGCGGGTGCGTACTCCGCACCGGACACACCGGAGCCGCCGGGGAGCACGTTCAGCGGCTGGAGGCACGCCTGCGTCTGGATTCCAACCCTGAGTTCACCGGACGCGTGCTGGTCGCCTGCGCCCGCGCCGTCCGGCGCCTGCGGCAGGAGGGACGCACCGGCTGTCTGACGGTAATGGATCTGCCCCCTGCCGCCCTATCCCCGCTTTCGCCGGAACAGCTGAAGCGGGAAATGCTGTAAAGGGCATATCGGAAAAAGAAAAACGGCGGCTTTCAGCCGCCGGGACCAACGCAGTCGGGGGAAAACTCAAAATGAGTTTTCCCCCTCTTTTTCATATAACTGCCCGCTCAGTCCGCCTGAATGGACGCGGTGCGGTAGATGAACTTGACCTGCCCGTCCATGCCGTCGGCGATACCCGAGAAGTTGTTGTAGTCGCGGGACACATCGGCAGTCGCGCGGATGCGGGTCAGCAGTCCGGCAAGGTCACCCTGCACGGCATCGACCAGCTTCTGTACGCCCTCCTCGTTGAACTTTTTGAGTCCGTCCGAAAGGCTCATGGCACCGTCACGGAGCTGAGTCACGCCGTCAGTCAGCGCCGGCGCACCGTTCTTGAGTATCAGGATGCCGCTGTACAGCTGATCCAGTCCCGCTTTCAGCTCGGCGGTTCCGTCCTTGAGCTGTCCGGCACCCGCCGTCAGCCGATCGGCGCCGTCCTTGGCGGAATCCACGCCCGCCGTGTACTGTGTCAGCCCGGTATAGAACTCGTTGTAGCTGTTCAGCTGAGCCTTGAGGTTCACGATGCTCTCGCGTCCCGCCTTCGCCTGTGCAAGACCGGCGGCGATCTGCGCCTGCACCTCGGCGGAAGCAAGGTTGGAGGCGATCAGCTTGCTGACCTGCTCGTCGGTATTGGCGGCGATGAGCGCCTGAACCTCCTCCGACTGCATCTGCGCGTCGGTGGTGGCGCGAATCGTCTCCTGAACCTCGTTGCTCTGCATCTGCGCGTCCACGGCGGCACGGATCTGCGCCTGCTGCTCCTCCGTGACAACACCCGCCGCCACACCGGCGGCATACTGCTCATCCGTCATGCCCAGCGTTGCCAGCACGCGCGTCTGGACATTGGCGCGCACGGCGGCAAGCACCTTCTCCTGCACCTGCGCCCGCACGGCTTCGGTCACGGCTGCCGTGATGGCATCGCGCTGTCCGTTGACGGCGGCTGTCACCTTCGCCAGCGCCGCCGCCTGCACCTGTTCCTCCAGTGCCTCGTCACGGAGCGAGGTAATCACGCCGTCCAGCACGCCGGCGTAATTCTCCACCGTCAGAGCCGGAACCGTCAGTCCGGCGGCTGCCAGCTGTGTATTCGCCGTGGCAAGCAGACTGTCGAACACCTGCTTCGCACCGGCGTTCAGCGTTGCACTGTTGCCGGAAAGCTGTCCCAGTCCGTCCGAAAGCTGCCCCGCACCGCTCAGCAGATCGGCAACGCCGCTGTCCAGCTTGCCCGCGCCTGCCTTCAGGCTGGCGGCGCCGTCAGCCAGCTTATTGATTCCGGCAATCAGCTCGCCGGACTTCTCCAGCAGCGTGTTCAGACCGTCGTACAGCTTGGAGGAGCCGTCCGTCAGCTGCTGCATGGCATCGGTCAGCGTGTTCAGCGATTCCTTCAGATCCTCGACCTTGCCGTCCAGTTTGGAAGTATCCAACCGGCTGAAGATCTCGTTGGTTGCCAGCGTGACGGTGTTGGTCATCCTGAAATTCCGGACGTCCGCCGTAATCTCCACGCTCTCCGGGATCTCAAACTTCTCGGAGGAAAGGTTCAGGTTGCTCTGCATACCGGGGAAGGCGATGCCGACCACCACGGTATGACTGCCGTCATCCACGACCTTGCCGTTTGTGACGGTCACGTTGGAGAACACCTTATTGTCCAGCATCAGTCCGGTCAGCATGGCAAAGGGAACATAGATCTTTTCCTGCCTGCCGTCGATCTCGACCGTCTTGTACTGGCGGTTGGTGTAGGTATACCGGATGGTAACCTTGCCGCTCTTGCCAGCCAGCTCTTCGGCAGTGATGCTCTTGCCGTCCAGCTGATATGTCACGCTCAGTCCCACGGGCAGCTGCTTGTCGATGTTGCCCTGATAGTAGATGTCCTTGCCTGCGGCATCCCACACCTTGGTGTTGTCGCCGCCCGGCGTGTAGCTCTCATTGCCCTTGACGTTCTGGATGTTGTCCAGCCCGGACTCGTCGCGCAGCGATCCCTCGCCCAGCGTGTTCTTCACCCAGTCGCTGACGATGATCTTCTGCACGCTCCCGTCGGTGCCGGTCAGCACATAGACGGTTTCGTCCTTGCTGTTGGTCAGCGTCGTTTCCTGCTTGGATCCGGCGGGCTGCTTCGCCTCCCCGGTAAGGGGCGCGTCCTGCCGCGCCGCGCTGACCGCATAGGCGGTCACGCCCGCGCTGCCGCCTACCAGCAGTGCCGCACACAGCGCCACACTCACGGGCTTTTTCAGTATATCTCTGATACGCATATCACTGTACCTCCGCTTTCGCCGTATCCCGGCTTTCATTTCCGTTATCGGTAGTTTTTGTTCCCTTGCCAATGTGGCGCATCCCGATTGTCGTGGCGCATATAGGCTTATCGCACAGCAGAAGCAGTGCCGGCAACAGGAATATGACGCACAGCATACTCACCAGGGCGCCGCGTGCCATCAGCATACACATGGAGCTGATGATATCAATGTCCGAATAGACAGCCACACCGAAGGTGGCGGCGAACAGTCCCAGTCCCGAAACAATGATAGACGGGATGGAGGCTGTCAGAGCCGTGACCACGCTGTCGTGCTTGCTGTTGCCCCGGATGCGTTCCGCCTTGTAGCGGGTTGTCATCAGGATGGCGTAGTCCACCGTGGCACCCAGCTGAATCGTGCTGATGCAGATGGGGGCGATGAAGGGCAGCGACTGCCCGAGATAGTGCGGCAGACCGAGGTTGATGAAGATAGCCAGCTCGATGACAGCAATCAGGATGAAGGGGAGCAGTGCGCTCTGCTCCACCAGGGCGATGATGACAAAGATGGCAACGATGGAGACGGCATTGACCACCTGGAAGTCACGGTCGGTGGTGTCTATCATATCCTTCATGCAGGGTGCCTCGCCGATCAGCATACCGGTGGAATCATACTTCTTCAGGATGCTGTTCAGGCTGGTGATCTGCTGATTGACCGCGTCGCTGGCGACCTTATACTCGGAGTTGATCAGCAACAGCTCCCAGCGGTCGCTCTTGAGGATGCTCCGGATGCTGTCCGGCAGGATCTCCTCCGGCACCCGCGTGCCGATGACGGATTCCAGTCCGAGGACGTACTTGACGCCGTCCACCTGCTCCATCTCGTCCATCATGGCGCGGACATCGCGGGCAGGCATCTTTGCATTCACCAGCACCATGTGCGTGGAGGCAATGTCGAACTCCTCCGACAGCTTGGAGTTGGCGATGACGTATTCCATATCCTCCGGCAGGCACTGCCCCATGTCGTAGTAGACCTCATCCGTGGTCTTGTTGTACCCGTACAGGGCGGGCGGGATCAGGATAGCGAAGATGACAAGGAACACGGGGAACACTCTGGCGACACCGCCGGCGAATTTCTTCATGTCCGGGATCAGGGAACGGTGGCGCGTTGCCTGCAACGGCTTATCCAGCACAAGGATCAGCGCGGGCAGAACCGTGACGCAGCCGATAACGCCGAAGATAACGCCCTTTGCCATGACAAGACCCAGATCGCGCCCCAGCGTGAAGGTCATGAAGCACAGTGCCGCGAAGCCGGCAACCGTCGTGACGGAGCTGCCGATGACGGAAGTCAGCGTCTCATGGATGGCGCACGCCATGGCTTCCTTGTTGTCTGCCTGTTTCTCGCGCTGCTCGTTGTAGCTGTGCCAGAGGAAAATGGAGTAGTCCATCGTAACGGCAAGCTGGAGCACGGCGGACAGCGCCTTGGTGATGTAGGAAATCTCGCCGAAGAAGTAGTTGCTGCCGAGGTTGAACAGGATCATCACGCCGATGGAGGCAAGGAACACGAAGGGAACCAGCCAGCCGTCCAGCAGCAGCATCATGGCAGCCATGGCGCACAGCACCGCCAGCCCGACGTAGATCGGCTCCTCCTTCTCGCACAGATCCTTCAGATCCGTAACCAGCGCCGACATACCCGAAACAAAGCACTGCTTGCCGGTCAGGGAACGGATCTCCCGGATGGCATCCATGGTGACGTCAGCCGAGGTGGCGCTGTCGAAGAACACGGCGACCAGCGTGGCATTGTCGGAGTTGAACTCCCGGTACAGCTCATCCGGCAGTATCTCCTTCGGAATGGAAAGATCCGCCAGCGTGGAGTACCACAGCACCGTCTCGACGTGCTCGACGCCCTTTATCTTTTCGCACAGCGTGGCAACGTCCCGATCCGGCATATTCTCCACCACGATGAACGAGAAGGCGCCCTTGCCGAAATCCTCCAGCAGCTGGTCCTGTCCGATGACGGTGTCCATGCTGTCCGGCAGGTAATCCAGCATATCGTAATTGATGCGGGTTCCGCACATACCCAGCACTGCCGGAATCATCAGCGCCAGCGTTACGATCAGGATTGGGATGCGGTACCTGACAACCGCCTTTGAAAATCGCATACCGATCAGTCCTCACTTTCCGGGCGGTCGCCGTTGCGTCCGCCGCATACATGGTTTACTTCGTACTCCTCCGTCTCAATGGCATCCGGCATCTGATGCCGGATGATCTTGACGGCGGTGAGCATGGTGCAGATATTCAGAATGCTCTCGCTTACCAGCGTCACGCCGAACAGGACCATCAGCGCCTGCCCGCCCTCGGCGGGGCGGAACATGAGCACCAGTCCGCACAGTCCGCTGACAGCGGCGGCTGTCATGATCAGCCACCAGAGCCGGATGCCGAAGGCGCGTGCCTCCCACGCCATGCGCATCCGGAACAGTCCGTCCGCAAGGATATACAGTCCCAGCGCCACGCACAGGACGGTAAGCAGTCCGCCGGGGCGGAGCAGAACCGTCACGCCCAGCGCGATGAGCAGCGCACCGAAGATGCAGTCATACTGAAACGCCAGCCGGTACAGATCCTTGGAAAAGAATCCGACCAGCTTGATGACGCCAAGCAGGATCATCAGACCGCCGCACAGGCGTCCCAGCGCCACGGCGGAGGTTTCCGGTCGCACGATGAAGACCGCGCCCAGCGAGCCCATTGCGACCGACAGAACGATGTACCCGACCTTTGCCACCCGCATGGGGGCTATCGAACGGGATTTCACGGAAAAACGCCTCCTTTCCGGCGGTCCGGCAGGTGCATACCCGCCCTCGCCGGTTTCCGTGTCACAGTATACAGCATGAGCGCAAAAAAGAAAATAGACAAATCCGGAGGGGCTGCCGCTTTTTTAGGCAATGCCTCCGGTTTGTCCAAGGGAATGCCCGGTTCGGGACGCGGTTCCCGGCTCCCGTGGCAAAACATTCACGGTATGTTTCAAAACGTGTAATAAATATGTGCTACAATGGACACATTCGATAGGGAGTCCGGCAGGGATCTGCCTTCCCTGCCCGGCAGAGCCGCGCAACCTATCCCGCAACGGAGGACAGCTGCCATGAAAGTCGCCATGATCTGTGTTGTGATGGGACAGCCGAACAACGGCACCACGCTCGCCGCCCTGAATCTGATCCGCTACCTGCGGGATGCCGGACACACAGTCACGGTGGTCGCCCCCGGCGGGGAGGCATCCGACGGCTACCTGCCCGTCCGGGTCTGGCACGCCGGTCCCCTGATAGACCGGATCCTGCGCATGAACGGGGTGGAGCTTGCCGTGCCGGACAAGCAGCTGCTGGAGGCTGTCATCCGGGAGGCGGACGTGGTGCATCTGCTGATCCCTCTGCCGCTGGCGCGCGCTGCGCTCAAGATTGCGCGGCGGCTGGGAAAGCCCGTAACCGCCAGCTTCCACTGTCAGGCGGAGAACATCACCGCGCATCTGGGCATGATGAACGCCGGATGGCTCAACCGCCTGATATACCGGAATTTCTACCGCAAGGTATACAGGTGGTGTACCGCCGTCCATTACCCGACCGAATTCATCCGGGAAGTGTTCGAGACGGCGACGCACCCGACGCCCGCGCACGTCATCTCCAACGGCGTCAACGATATGTTCCGTCTGCCGGACAGCCGTCCGGAAAACGGGAAGTTCACGGTGGTCTGCTCCGGGCGATACAGCCGCGAGAAGGCGCAGCAGCAGCTGCTCCGCGCGGCGGCTCTGTGCCGCCACCGGGACGATATCCGGCTGATCCTTGCCGGGGACGGTCCCCGGCGCAAGCACTACCTCCGGCTGGCAAAGCAGTACGGTCTGGACTGTCAGTTCGCATTCTTCCCGCGGCAGGAGCTTCTGCACATCCTGCAGACTGCCGACCTGTACGTCCACACCGCTATCATAGAGATTGAAGCGATTGCCTGTACCGAGGCGATCTGCTGCGGACTTGTGCCCGTCATCTGCAACTCTGACCGGAGCGCGACGCGGTTCTTCGCGTGCGGCGACCACACGCTGTTTGAGCCGGGCGATGTCCGGGCGCTGGCGGATCTGCTGGACTACTGGTACGAGCATCCTGCCGCGCGGGTCGAGCGGGCGGCGGAGTATGCGGATCTGCGGCATTCCTTTGACCAGACCGCCTGTATGCAGCAGATGGAACAGATGCTGAAGGAGGCAGCCGGGCTATGAGTATGCGGAAAACCTTTATCGTCCGTGACCCGATGAACGATGATTTTGCGGGCACCGATATCCGCCCGCGTCCCCTGCCCGCCGACTACGTCTGGCGCACCAACAACCGTCTGCGCCGCCTGCTGGACAGCTTGCTCCATCATGTCATCGCCACGCCGCTGGCGTTCCTGTATCAGAAGCTGGTCTGGCACGAGCGGCTGGTCGGGCGCCGCCGCATTCGTCCGTACCTGCGTCAGGGCGTCTACCTGTACGGCAACCACACCCGCGCCGCCGGCGACGCCTTCACGCCGAGCCTTGCGGCGTTTCCCCGCCGCCCCTTCGTGCTGGTTCATCCGGATGCCGTCGCGGTGCCCGGACTGCGGCAGGTCGTGCGGGCGCTGGGCGGCATCCCGGTGCCGACCGACATCCGCAATCTGGGGCGCTTCCACGGGGAGCTGCTGAAGCTGTCCCCCGGCAATTGTGTGGTCATCTATCCCGAGGCACACATCTGGCCCTGCTACACCGGCGTGCGCCCCTTCCGGGACAGCTCCTTCCGCTATCCCGTCGAGACCGGACAGCCCGTGTTTGCCTTCACTGTCACCTACCGTCGCCACCTCATCCTTCCCCTCCCCCGGACCGTGGTGTACATTGACGGTCCTTTCTTCCCCGACTCTGCCCTCACGCTCCGTCAGAACCAACGCAAATTGCGGGACGAGGTATACAATGCCATGTGCCGCCGCAGTCAGAAGTCGAATTTCCGCTACCACGAATACGTGGAGCAGACCGAGGAAGCGTAACAGCCTTACCCTTGCGCATCGCATGGGCGCACGAACGGCATCTGCGGCACGGGGAAACGCAAAAAAACAGCCCCTGCACCCTGCGTGAAAAGCGATTCACGCGGTGTACAGGGGCTGTCGTGCTATGGTGGAGACAGTTGGGATCGAACCAATGACCTCCACGATGTCAACGTGGCGCTCTAACCAGCTGAGCTATGCCTCCATAACAGGTCGTATTATACCACACCTTCGGACATTTGTCAAGGGCTTTTTCAGAAATTCTCGCGGCAACCTGATCGGGTTGATTTTCCTTGGATTTTCCTGTGCGGAGGGGGGAGAACGCCGGGGGACTCTTGAAAGAGTCCCCCGGACCCCTCAGAACTTTTCTCGAATAAGGGAATGCGGGGAGGCTGGGGGTGGTGACGGTTGGAGGCTTCCCTTTTTGTTGCCTGTCTGCCTTGCCTTTAGCGTACTTCCCTGCCCCCATCCCCCTAACCCCCTTCCCAACGGGAAGGGGGAGATTTTTTTGTTTTCTTATGCAAGGGGCTTCGCCCCTTGCATCCCCGCGACTGAACCCGGGCGGCACTGGCTCGACTTTAAGAAAACCGATTCTGTTTGGTGTCGCCGGAGAACGCCGGTTGCAGTCAATAAAAATTTCGAGAAAAGTTCTTGGGGGTTTGGGGGCTTCTTTCAAGAAGCCCCCAAGCGCTTCCCCGCCCCCTGCATCCCCGCGACTGAACCCGGGCGGCACTGGCTCAACTTTAAGAAACCGATTCTTTTGGTGTCGCCGGAGAACGCCGGTTGCAGTCAATAAAAATTCGAGAAAAGTTCTTGGGGGTTTGGGGGCTTCTTTCAAGAAGCCCCCAAGCGCTTCCCCGCCCCCTGCATCCCCGCGACTGAACCCGGGCGGCACTGGCTCAACTTTAAGAAACCGATTCTTTTGGTGTCGCCGGAGAACGCCGGTTGCAGTCAATAAAAATTCGAGAAAAGTTCTTGGGGGTTTGGGGGCTTCTTTCAAGAAGCTCCCAGCGTTTCTCCAACGCCTCCCCTACACTTCAGCAGGCGCAAAAAATCCGGTGCAGTATTTACAAGGGGGTGAGAAAGTGGTATACTATAGGGGAAACGTCACGGTGACGGACAGAGAAAAGAGGGGAAGAAACCATGAACATAAAGGAAAATCGGCTGTGCGCCGCTTACGTCAACGACGGCGGCGAGGCGGGCATACGGCGCGTTTACGATGACGCAACGCGCGCGCAGACGGAGGGGCTGTTTGACAGTATCCCCGGCGTATTTACGGCGGAGGACATCCGCGCGGGGAAGATACGGGACGCGCAGGTGCTGTTCTCAACATGGGGCATGCCGGTTCTGACGAGGGAGCAGTGGGCAGACGCGGCGCCCAAGCTGGAAGCCGTATTCTACGGCGCAGGCAGTGTCCGGTACTTTGCAGAGCCGCTCCTGTCCGGCGGCGTACGCGTGTTCAGTGCATGGCAGGCAAACGGGATACCCGTGACCGAGTACACGGTGGCGCAGATCATACTGGCAAACAAAGGATTTTACGGCGCGGCGCGGCTGTGCAGCAGGTCGCGCGCAGACCGACAGGCGGCGGAACGGTATTTCCGATCCTTCCGGGGCAACTACGACACGCCGGTGGGACTGATCGGGTTGGGCGCCATCGGCGCGGGCGTTGCCCGGCGCCTGGTGCAGGACTATCGCCTGACCGTGTACGCCTACGATCCCTTCTGCACGCAGGAGCGCGCGGCGGAGCTGGGCGTCCGGCTGGCAGATCCGGAGGAAATATTCTCCACCTGCCTGACTGTTTCCAACCACACCGCCAATATCCCCGCGACGCGCGGAATGCTGAACTATGCCCTCTTTTCCCGTATGCTGCCCAACGCAACCTTCATCAATACGGGACGCGGAGCGCAGGTAGTGGAGGAGGATCTCGTCCGCGCCCTGCGTGAGGAGCCGGGACGCACCGCCGTGCTGGACGTGACCGATCCGGAGCCGTCCCCGGAGGGACACCCGTTTTACGGGATGGACAACGTGATCCTAACGCCGCACATCGCCGGGAGCGCCGGCGCGGAGTGCTTCCGCATGGGCGCGTGGATGCTGGACGAGGCACGCCGCTGGCTGTCCGGCGAGCCGCTGCGCTATGAGGTGACAGAGAAAATGCTGGCAACCATGGCGTAAAACGCCGCCGGACGGTACGCGTACCGCCGACTGCCTGCGCACCGCAGGCAAAACGAGGTGCCCTGTGTTTTCTTTTGTTGCGTTTCCGACACTTTCACGGATGTTGTCGGAAACACATCGCTTTTTGAAAAACTGTTTGTTGACTTTCCGACACTGTGTTGCTATAATTATATACATCCGATATGCCTTGCGGGCGTCCGTGCCTGTTTCACCGCGCGGAGAATGAGCAGAGCCTCCCCGTAGGCATCATAGATAGCGGAGGATTGTATATGGCATTTTTGTCTTTGCATAACGTAAAAAAAGAGTATCACACCGGCACTGTCACCGTGCACGCCCTGGAGGACGTTTCCTTTGACGCGAACGAGGGGGAGTTTGTCGTCATCCTCGGCGCATCGGGTGCCGGCAAGACCACACTTCTGAACCTGCTCGGCGGCATGGATACGGCGACAGCCGGCAGGATTGAGCTTGGCGGAGAAAACATCGCCGCTTTTCATAAGCGGGAGCTGACCGAGTTCCGGCGCCGCGAGGTGGGCTTCGTGTTTCAGTTCTACAACCTGATGCCCAACCTCACCGCCCTTGAGAATGTGGAGATTGCCGTTGAGATCTGCGAGAACCACCTGGATCCGAAAAGCGTGCTTGAATCGGTGGGACTGGCGGACAGACTGAACAATTTTCCCGCAGAGCTTTCCGGCGGCGAACAGCAGCGCGTTTCGATCGCCCGCGCCGTTGCGAAAAACCCGAAGCTGATCCTTTGCGATGAGCCGACCGGCGCGCTGGACTACGTCACGGGCAAGAAAATTCTGAAGCTGCTGTACTCCCTGTCCCGCGAGCAGGGAAAGCTGGTGATCGTAGTCACGCATAACGCCGCGCTGAAGGACATGGCGGATAAGGTAATCCGGATCCGGAGCGGCAGGATTGAGTGTGTGGAAACCAATGCGCATCCTGTTCCGGTGGAGGGGATCGAGTGGTGAAAACCTATTTCAAAACCGTCCGGAGAATGTTCCGGCATCACCTCATCCGCCTGTTTTCGCTCATCGGGATTATCCTGATCTCCGTCGGCTTCATATCCGGCATCGGTTCACCCACCGATATGATCCGGGACAGCATGGAGAATTACTACCGGAATCAGAATGTCAGCGACTTTATCGTCAAAAGCAAAACCGGCAGCTTTTCGGAGGAGCAGATTGCCGCTGTCAGGTCACGCTATGGCGAAAAGCACGTGAACACCGGGATGTCACTGGATATTCAGACAGGCGAAAAGCGCTCCCTGCGCCTGTACTTTCTGGATTTTGACGCGTGGAGCATCAATGTTCCGGAGCTGGTTGACGGAGAAAAAGTGACCGGGGACGGCAAAAACCGCGTTTACGCGGAGGCAGCCGACAATGTAATCAAGGGGTACTCAATCGGCGAAGAGGTGGAGTTCGACCTGGGCGCGGCGTTGAAACTGCCGATGGAATACAAAATCACCGTGACCGTACAGGGGATTGTCCGGAGCCCGCTGACCTTCGGCAAAGACGGCGAACCGAGCTATAACAATCCGGAGGGCACCGAAATCCCCGACAACATGGGGGAGATCGGCAAGCTGGATCTTCTGGATAACATCCTGTACTGCCCGATGTCCGTCCTGCCCGTGCCGGTCAAGGGCGACCTGTATATCACGGCGCAGGACAGGACGCTTTTCGACAGCTTTTCGGACGATTACAAGGCGTACGTGGAGGAGGAAAAGACCGCCCTCGCCGGACTTCTCGGCGATGACATCGAGGTCATCACGCTGTACGACAATTACAGCTTCAAATCCATCCTGTCCAGCGCGGACAAGGTGCGCGGCATCGGCGATATTCTGATGTTCATTTTCATTGCCGTCACCCTGCTGGTTGTCCTCTCGTCGATGATGCGGCTGATGGAGGAGGAACGCGCGCAGATCGCCTGCCTGAAAACACTGGGCTACTCCTCCTTCAGCGCTGTCATGCGGTATGTTCTGTTTGCGCTGGTCGCGCTGGTTGCGGGCGGCGGAGGCGGATTCTTCGTCGGTGACGGTGTCTCCTGGCTGATGTGCTACGTGTTCGGGTACAGCTACGATATGCCGCCGATCTCGGTCGTGGTGAATCCGGGCTATTACTTCCTGTCCATCGGTGCGATCCTCGCCGTGACCGTGACCGCCGTCTTTGCCCTCGGGATGCGCATGACGGGCGACACCCCCGCCAACCTGCTGAGGCCCAAACCGCCGAAGAAGGGCAAGCGGGTTCTGCTGGAGAATATTCCGTTTATCTGGAATCGGCTGGCGTTCCGGTACAAATCGTCTCTGCGCAACGTCCTGCGCTACAAAATGCGGTTCTTCATGATGCTCGTGTCGGTCGCGGTCTCCGCCGGACTTGTTTTCGCCGGGCTTGCGCTTCTTGATATGTGCATCTTTGACGATTTCGGCTCCTCGGCTATCATCGGGATCGCAATCGTTGTCGTTGTGTTTGCGGGACTTCTGACCGCCGTCGTCATCAACACGCTGACAACCATCAATATCAGCGAGCGGAACCGGGAGATCGCAACCCTGATGGTGCTGGGGTATCACGACCGGGAAATCTGCGGCTATATCTACCGCGAGATCTATATCAGCACGTTCATCGGCATTCTGTTCGGCTACCCGGTCGGGATCGGGCTGGCGACGTTGGTCTTCAAAACCATCGGGTTTGGCACGGTCGGCGGGGTCAGCTGGTTCATGTGGCTGCTTGTGCCGGTCATCGTGTTCGGTTTCACCCTGCTTGTCACGCTGTTGCTGAGACCGAAGATCGTAAAAACCAGGATGAACGAAAGCCTGAAAGCAGTCGAATAAAGGGCATCTCTGCGGCATCCCTGCCTATTCGCCGTGCGATGCATTTTCAGAGGCGCCCTGAAGGCAAAAGTGACCGCTCCCATCGGATGGGTGGAGGGCGATCGCTTTTGTGGTATGGTGCGGTATGCGTCCGGCTGTCTGCGGGCTATTCCCAGTCCGAATTCTCAATTTCCGCCGCCATGAGCCCCATTTTGAGAACCAGCTCAGAAAACTTTTTCGCGCTGACGGGAAAATCCTCCTCTATCCATGCGCCGAGCAGTCCGATAACGCCGCTGACGATAAAGACATACTCATACTTGGCGAGCCGTTCGCTGTTGGCTCTGGACAGGATGCGGTACTTTTCCAGCACCGCGTCGATCAGCCTGCGGTTGAACGCCCGGTTGTCGGATTGCAGAATCAGGATGCGGAACATCCGGCTGTTCTCCTCTATGTATGAGAAAAAGCGTTCCAGTATATCGACAAACTGCTTGTCCGTGGTGATCTCGGACGGCATATCCGACAGGACCGGAATCTGATCCATGACGTCGTTTTCAATGTCATGCCGCAGGGCTATGGTGTCCTCGTAGTACATATAGAAAGTGGAGCGGTTGACATCCGCGACCTTGCATACGTCCGTGACAGAGATTTTTTCGGAAGGGTTGCTTTCCAGAAGCTCAAGATAAGCGTCCTTTATGAGCTTTTTGGTCATGCGGACGCGCCTGTTATCTGCCATTGTATGTGTTTCCCTCCATTCAAAAGCAGTGTCGGCGGAATACTGCCTGTTGATATTCCGACACTGTGTCTGTACACCTTATTATAGCATACGGTTTCCGGTCTGTCAATATACGTAGCAAAGCGAGAGGGCGGGATGGCTCCCGCCTTGCCCGTGCGACCGGCAGGATGCCGGCAGACCGAAAAAATGCGCGGGTATATCTTGCAAACCGGTCGGAAACGTGCTATAATGAATCCGCAGGCGGAACCGTTGCCGGCGGGATGCGCCGAAGCCCGGTGCCCCTGATACGCAACCCGAATTAAGCGGAAAGGAATGTACCGATATGCCTACTTTCCAGAGCTCCCCCCTGAATCCTGCCATTTCGTGGCTGTTCCTCGGCTATTTTCTCGTCCTCTTTGCCGAACGGGTGCAGAGTCTTGCGCGCATCTGCCGCACATCCTTTGCGGCGCTGTACCGGACGGGCTTTGACGGCTTCGTTGATACGTTGACGGTTCTTTCGCTGGTCGCCACGGTGCTTCTTTTGGCGTTCGGCTGTAAGGGCTATTGGCAGTCCCTTGTCAATCCCGCCGTCATCCCGGATTATTCCATGCTGACGGTCACTGCCGGTGTCATGCTGGTATCGGGCATGATGCACACAGAATACACGGTCGCGCCGGTTCAGTTCGTTTCGTACGGTATGCTGATTATTGCCATGGTTCTGCGCACCGTGCAGACCGCGGCTGGCGCCGATCATCCCGGTATGTTCTGGTACTCGCTCGCCTTCCTGACGGTCTTCTCGATGGCAATCCCCGTCATGTATCGTGCGGAAATTGCCCATGCCGCGCTCTTTCACGTGATAGAAGCGATTGTGGCGCTGGCGTTGGTCGCCTGCTTTACATGGATGCTGCGGGATCTGTTCCTGGGGCAGGGGCACGATCTTTTGCGCTGGGTTCCCATGCTGATTGCCGCGGTCGGGGATGCCGTGATCCTGGCGATGCGCTGGAAGGAAAACGTCAACACCTTTGTCCTGCTCTTCGTGATCCTGTCGGCGGTGGTATTTGCGGTTGGCAAGGTACTGTTTGCGGCACAACTGCTGTGACCGCTGTCCAAATCGCTGACGGACGGTGCCGGAATTCTCGGCGCAAAGAAGTTTTTTGCAGTTGCAACTGTCGGTTGACATATTGAATGGTCCGGATTGGTTGTTCGCAACTTCCCAAAATGCTATACTATGAGCATAACAACGCAAGCAATGGGAGGATGAATATGATTTTTGCCGATAAGCTGATTTTGCTACGAAAGAAGGCAGGTTGGTCGCAGGAGGAGTTAGCCGAGCAAATGGACGTAACGCGACAATCCGTTTCAAAATGGGAGGGTGCGCAGTCTGTTCCCGACTTAGACAAAATGATACGTCTTTCCGAGCTGTTCGGAGTAAGTACGGATTATTTGCTGAAGGACGAAATGGAAGATGTCGAGCACATAGGTTCGTCCAAGGACACGCCGTCATTAAAGCGGGTATCCATGGAGGAAGCAAACGCGTTTCTTTCTGTAAAAGGCAGAACAGCCAAAACGATTGCGTATGCCGTTTTTTTGTGCATCCTGTCTCCGATAGCTCTTTTGATATTGGCTGCAATCAACCAAAGCACGGCAGGTGCTCTGAGCGAAGGGGTTGCTTGCGGAATCGGCATGATCGTTCTGATTATTCTGGTTGCGATAGCCGCCGTACTGTTTGTATCAAGCGGCAGTCAAACCGCCCCCTTTGCCTATTTGGAAAAAGAGACTTTTGAAACCGAGTATGGCGTGAGCGGCATGGTTAAGGAACGCAAAGCGCAATACAAGGATTTGCACGCAAAAAACCAGATAGCGGGAACCTGCCTGTGTATTACTGCCCTGATTCCCCTCTTTGTCGGAGTACTCGTTGATGCCGATAACGACCTGTTCCTGATGGGTATGCTTTCGCTTTCATTTCTCATTGCGGGCGTAGGGGTGATGTGCTTTGTCAGGACGGGGATTATATGGGCGAGCTATGAGAAGCTTCTGCAGGAGGGCGAATACTCTGAAGAGAATAAGGGGAAAAGCTCATTTTCATCTGCTGTATATACGACATACTGGATACTTGCAACAGCGGTTTATCTGGGATACAGTCTGTCATCCAATAATTGGGGACGGAGTTGGATAATTTGGGTTGTTGCCGGGGTACTGTTCCGCGCTGTCGTTGCAATTACGGATGCTTTTGAGAAAAAATCAAAATGATATCAGAAGGGATTGGAGTAAACTTATGTACATTTACAAAACAGAAATTTTAACGGTCGGCACAAAATGGTTTTCGGACAAGGCAGATGCAGCAGATATTGCGATGCTGGATAAGCTGTTGAATGAGAGAGCCGCCGATGGCTGGGAGCTTGTCACATACGATTACATGGCAACGTCCGCTCAAATCAAGGGTGCCTTCGTTGTTACTTTCAGAAAAGAAAGGGCGTAACCGGAGGTTATACGGCAAGAGAGAGACAACAGAACGAGAATAGCAAAAAGCCTTGAAAACCCAGTGTTTTCAAGGCTTTTTGCTGTGAAAATGCTCCGGATTGCAACAGGATTTGCCAATGTTTTTCTGCCGGAGTAACAAATCCTTGTGTTCAGGTAACTCCTCGGATATACTTAAGGTATCTTCACTTCAGGATCAGAACCTTGACATTCGGCATTTCCGTATGTATGCGCGGAGCCGTTGTCATGACGTGACACAACGCATTCACCTTGATGGTATACGCTGTTGTTCCTGCTCTATCATCCCCATGAACATCCTCGGTACAGAATTCCATGCATGAAACCGTGCAATGAGAAAGCATATCCGATACAAATCTTTCCAAGTCAATCAAGCGACTATTTTCGATGCCAACAAAATCGTGTTGCCCTATCCAAATGCCGTCATATATATCACAGCATTCATTACTGGTCGGATCGTCTGTAATTTCGTAGATCAGGCTATTCCCTGCCAAACAGTCAGGCAAATCCATTTTTTGCAGACAATACTGCGGTACATTTGAGCCTAAATTTAGTCCGAATCGATGTGTAATTGCTTTTGCCATCATGTCATACGCAATTTCCTGCAGTTCCCTTTTATTTTGTTTTTCGCAGAAAATAATCTTTCCGTAAATCAAGGTATTGGGCATATGGTTTCACCTCGTGTAATATCTGATTGAATCTTCCTTATACGCCGAGAAGGCGAAAATCGGCTCAAACGCAGCGTTACCGGATCCGGCGCACCTCAGCCCCGACAGGGGTTCCGGTTCGTGCGGAGGCGATCACGCGATCCACGACGGTGGGGGCTTCCACGGTGAAGAGGAAGTGTCGGTTCAGAATGCCGTTACGGGTCAGCACGTCCGTCCGGTCGGTCATCGAGACAGGCAGACTGTTGAAAACCTGATTGCGGTGTCCGGCACAGCGCAGGACGGGGAATTCCGCCCCGGTACGGTCGCGCAGGACAGCCTCTCCGCGGCGGCAGGCGGCGCAGGAGGCGCCGGCTCCGCCGTCCGGCAGGTGCGGATCGGAGGAACCGGGGTACAGCTCCCGGATGACGCATTTTTCAAGCAGCATGAGGGGAATCCGTCCGTACACGACGGCAGAGGAGCCGGGAAAGCTCCGGCACAGGTCGCGCAGGCGCGGCAGAGTCAGCTCAGGCGACAGGATCACGCCGCAAAGCGGAAGTCCCGTGATTTCGCGGCACAGCAATGTCTGCATCCGTGCAGCGGCACGGTTGGTCACGTTCAGGCGCAGACAGCCGTACAGGCGGACATCTGTCTGCCCGGTCAGCCCCGCATCCGACAGCGCGTTGCGCACAAGCTCCCAGTGCCCCGGATTGCCGACAAGCAGGTCGCGCGCCCCCGCACGCAGGGCGGCAGTCAACGCATTCCGCACATCCCCCGCCTCGCGGTCGGGAATCACGGGCGGCAGGGCAACGCCGGACGCCCGCCCGGCATCCGTCCACGCCGCAAGGGGCAGAAGGCGAACCGAAAAAAAGTCCGCCGCCGCAGCGGTAATCTGCTCCGGACGTTCAAAAGAGGCGGTGTATACCGGCTCCGCGGATGCCCCGCCGTCCGGCACGGGCTCTGCTACGGATGCCGCCGCGATCACTCCGTCCAGTGCCTCCGGCGGCAGCCTGCCCGCTGACGGATCCGGCATCCGGGCGAGCCGCGCGTCGGTCAGCGCATCCAGCGCAGCCCGGCGCAGGGCGTTGAGATGTGCAGGCGGTACTGTCAGCCCGCCGTCAGACACAACCGTGCATCCCCCCGCCGACAGGCGGTACGGCGTGCCCCCCATGCGGGACAGCCGGCGCTCCGCCCCGGACGCAGTCAGCGCGGCGGTCGGCTCTGCGACGGCAGTCGGGATGTCCCCCGTTACGGTAACAGTTGCCGTCGCTGTTACTGTTGCCGTTGCCGTTTCTGTTGCCGCCTCTGCTTCTGCTGCCGGGATCGTCCCGCTCCCCTGTCGGAACAGCGGCGCCGTCATGGTCAGTGCGGCAGGCTGTCCCGCGCACAGCGTCAGCGTAGTGCCGACCGGAAGCCAGCCGGGCGCACGCGCCGGATTCAGTCGGGCGGCGGCGGTTTTTTCGGCGTCTGCCGAGCGCGCCTTGTCCGCCTCGGAGCGCACACCCGTCATGCTGTGGTCAATGCGTCCCGTAAAATACCCGTCGGTGAAGCCGCCGCGCGAGAACAGGGCGGCGAGAAATCCGAGCTCCTCCCGGTCGGCGGCACGCCGTTCGTCCAGAAGGCGGCGGAATATGCCTGTAACACCGCCCACGTAGGCAGAACTTTTCATGCGTCCCTCAATCTTGAGTGACGCAACGCCCGCCCGGATCAGCTCCGGAATGTGCGCGGCAAGCGACAGATCCTTCAGGGAGAGCGGATAGCACGCACGCCCCCGCAGATCCCGGTAGGGCAGGCGGCAGGGCTGGGCGCATTCGCCCCGATTGCCCGAGCGCCCCCCGACCAGCGAGGAGAACAGGCATTGCCCGGAGTGGCATACGCACAGGGCGCCGTGCACGAATACCTCTACCTCCAGCGGACCGTCCGCCACCGCCGCGGCAAGGTCGCAAAGGCGCGTCTCCCGCGCGATGACAAAGCGGGAAAAGCCATGGGGGGCAAGCGCCCGTCCCATGGCGGCATTGTGTCCCGAAAGCTGGGTGCTGGCATGCAGGGGAAGCCCCGGCAGGGCGCGGCGGATGCAGGCGGCGGCGCCGAGGTCGGCGATAATCAGTCCGTCCACCCCTGCCGCCGCCGCGCCGTAAGCGGCGCGCACCGCGTCAGGCAACTCGCGGTCGTACACCAGCGTATTGAGCGTCAGGTACACCCGCCCGCCCCGCGCGTGGGCGTAGGTGACCGCCGCCTCCAGCTCGCGGCTGTCGAAATTGTGCGCACTCATCCGCGCGTTGAAGGCGGAGCCGCCCAGATACACGGCATCTGCCCCGGCGCAGAATGCCGCCTCCAGTGCCTCCGGCGACCCCGCCGGAGCCAGCAGCTCGGGCAGGCGTGTCGGCGCGGAATCAGACCTCATCAAAGGAAAGCAGGTCGAACATTCCGCCTGTCTTGCGGCGCTCGCGGGATGCGGCGGGATCCTCCGGCACGGCGGTGTCGGGGGTGGGCGCGGCTGTTCCGTTCCCGCTGTCGCCGTACTGCGCATCGGCAACCTGCCGCAGGAATTCCTTGGCGGAAACCGGCTTGGCAGCCACCGGCGCAGGCTCCTCCTGCGGCGCACCGTCCTTTTCCTTGTCGGTGAGCAGGGACCGGAGCAGCTCGTTCTCGCTCCGCAGCTTGCCCATCTCGTCATTCAGCTCCTGGTTCTTGGCGCGGAACACCTTCAGCACCTCATCGTACTTGGCGGTAAGCTGCTCCAGCTCGGCAAGGCGATCCTGATTCGCCAGCCGCTCGGCACAGAATTCCAGCGCGCACAGCAGTGCCGCCTCGTTCCGGGTGCAGCTGCGGCTGTTCAGGTATATTTCCCGCATCTTGCGGTCCACGATACCGGAAATTTTGTCCACCTCGTTCTGGGGTGCTTCCGACAGAACATCCAGCTGGATGTCGGCGATTGTCAGCGCGTACTTGTTCTTCATACCATCCGTCCTTTCATCCCACCGCGCGGAAAAATCCGACGCACGGCGCAGAATATACAAAATGTACTTGAAATCCGGGCATTCCGGGAGTATAATAGAAGCGGATTTTTCTATCCCGCCCCTATTATAATACAAAACGGCGGATTTGAAAAGAGCTTTTCGGTAAATTTTCAGCGACGGCGCGGTTTTTCTTTCGCAAGCCGGCGCTCTGCCCCGGAAGGAGGAGTCCCATGCGTCCCTATATCTGCATCAGCCATGCGTCTGCCGATGCCGACGCGGCACAGCGCTTTCTGCGCGAACTGACCCGGTACGGCTTCCGCTACGAGGCGCCGGACGAATCCGTCCCGCGCCGGGAGCGGGAGGCGTGTCTCCTGAACGCCGAGGCTGTCATCGTCCTGACCTCCCCCGCCGCCGCCGAATCCGGCATCTGCGCGGCGGATATCCGCCTGCTGTTGGGACGGGGACGGCAGGTACTGTGCGTCAGTCTGGAAGAAAACGCCCTGGACAGCCGCTTCTGCTCCGACCGGGAGGAGAACGCCGAGCGCATCGTGTACCCGGCGGGCGAAGCGCCCGACCGCGGTCGGGTGGCAGACTATTTCCATCGCCTGTACCTCAACCGGCTGTGCCGGTGCACGGGAGCTTTTTCCGCCGTGCGCTGTGTGGACGATGCGGGCGGGCGGCTGATCCGGCTGGCGGTGCTGGCGTACCGGGTATGCTCCGGGGAGAAGTTCGCGCGGCGGGACGAGTATGCCGCCGCCGTGCAGGCGGTCGGCGATCTGGCGGACATCTACCGCACCGGGAAAATGGTGCCCATGCTGGAGAGCGAGGCGGTGGCGTGGCTGGAGCGCGGTGCCGCGCTGGGACAGCCGGAATCCATGCTCCGGCTGGCTGAATGGAAGATCACGGGCGGTGCCGTGCGCCGCGACCCCGCCGGGGCGCTGGCACTGTTCCGCCGCGCCGCCGACGGCGGGGACGTCCGGGGACTGTATCAGGTGGGGCGGTGCGCGCTGGAGGGCATCGGCATGATGCGCGATCCGCAGGCGGCGGCGGACGCCTTCGCCCGCGCGGCGGCTGCCGGGTATCTCCCTGCCCGCTACCGGCTGGGACTGCTCCGCCGGGACGGCGCAGGCGTTCCGGCAGACTGGTACGGTGCGGCGTTCGACCTGTACGCCGCCTGCGCCGAGCTGACCGGCTATCGCCCGCCCGACACCGACATCAACGCCCCGCAGGCGCAGGGGACAGCCGTGCGTCCGGTCGAGCCGCGCCCGATCCGCGCGCATGGCAAGGCGCGCCGGGTGGTATCCATGCGCAAGATGCGGGAGGACAGGCTGGGCAGACTGCTGTTCGGCTCCGGCGATGCCCGCCCGGCGATTGCGTCCGCCACGCCCGCACAGTGTGCGGCGGAAGACGGGGAACGGCGGCGCCGGATCCGGGACTGCATGGCGCGAAACCGCCGCCGGCGGGTTGGCATCGCCGACAGCCAGCGGCTGGATGCCGCACTGTCCGCCGGCGTGATGCCGCATTCCGGAGACGGCTGGAGCGACTGGGATCCGTCTGCGGCGGCGTATGCGCTGGGGCGGATGCTGGAGAGCGGCTGCAGGGCGGCGAACTGCCAGCCGATGCCGCTGCACGCACTGCATTGGTATCGGCTGGCGGCGGCACGCGGGCACGGCGGCGCCGCCCTGCGGCTGGCGGAGTGCTATCGGCTGGGCTTGGGCATACCGCGCGACGGGAACGAGGCGGTGCGCCTGTACCGCGTTGCCGTGCGGCTGGGAGACCCGGAGGCGCAGTTCCGGCTGGGCGTCTGCTGTGAGCAGGGTCTGCACACGCGGCAGGATGCCGCCGAGGCGGCACGCTGGTACGCCGAGGCGGCAAAGAGCGGCTACGCGCCGGCGCAGAATAATCTGGGCGGCTGTTACGAGCGCGGCGCGGGTGTCCGGCAGGACATGAGCAGTGCGGTGGAATGCTACCGCCGGGCGGCGCAGGCAGGCATCCCGGAGGCGGCGTGCCGTCTCGGGCTGTGCTTTGAGCGCGGCACGGGCGTCCGGAATGACGCCGCGCGGGCGCTGTCCCTGTACGAACAGGCGGCGCGGGCAGGGCATCCGTATGCCATGTACCGGCTGGGACTGTGCTATGATTGGGGGCGCTCGGTGCAACCGCAGTTTGCGCGCGCGGCACAGCTGTATGCGCAGGCGGCGCAGGCAGGCGTGCCGGAGGCGGCGTATGCGCTGGGACTTTGCTGTCGGGACGGCAGAGGCGTCAGCCGCGACGGCGGGCTGGCGTTCTCGTGGTTTGCCGCGGCGGCGGCAGGCTGTGCGCAGGGCGCACTGGAGGCGGGACTGTGCCTGCTGGAGGGGCAGGGCGCCATCCGCAAGCCGGAGGAGGCGATGCGGTACTTTGCCGAGGCGGCGGCATCCGCGCCCGACGCGGGCGGAACCGCACCGTGGCAGGACAGTCTGCCGGCAGCGCCGGTCGGCGCAGAGGAGTTGTACGGCGGCACACCGGATCCCGCTCCCGCCGCCGCGCCTGCCCGCGCCGATCACGGAGGTGACCTGCCCCCGGCGGCGCTCAGCGCGACCGAAACGGCGGCAGAGGCACTGTACCGGCTGGCTTACTGCCGGCTGGCAGGTATAGACGCGCGCAACGCAAGCGGATCGGACGGCACCGCATCGGCGGAAGAGCTGCTGACACGTGCCGCCCGTCTGGGCAGCGGCAAGGCTTGCCTTGCGCTGGGCGATCTGTGCGCGGCGGGCAGGTCGGCAGACAGGGAGCAGGATGCGGCGGACGCCTCGGTGGTCTGGTACCGCCGCGCCCTGCATTGCCCGTACACACCGACAGCCGGCGCGGACAAAGCCTGCGCCGAGGCGCGGCTGAGGCTGGCGCAGGACTGCTTCCGACGCGCGGAGCTCTGCGCCGACGCGCCGGACGCGGACGCCTGGAACCGGCGCGGTTGGTCCTACCTGACCGGCGCCGCCGAGGGCGGCAGTGCCGAGGCACTCATCCGGATGGCGGAATGCGCCTATCGGGGTATTGGCACGGTCTGCAAGCCGTCCATGGCGAAGGCTCTGCTGGAGGGCGTGCGGCGGCGCTTCGGCAACCGGTACGACAGCACGGTCTGCCTGTGGCTGGGCGATTTTTCCCTTTTGGATATCGGAACCGCAGTCCCCGTTTCCGCAACGCCGGATACGGCTGCAGTCCGGGACGCCGACCGTCGTCGCCGTGCGGCGGCACTGTACCGGCAGGCTGTCGCCGCTCCGGCACCGCCCATGCAGGAGGGTATCCTGTATGCGGCAGGCGCCGCGTCCGGCGACAGCCGGCAGGAGCGCGCCCGCGGGGAAGCCATGTACCGGCTGGCACTGCTGGAGGTGTCCGCCCCCGAGGTGACGGACGGCAGGGCGGAGGACCGTCCCTTTGCCTGGCTGTGCCGGGCGGTGCTCGCGGGACATCCCGCCGCGCGGCGGGACTTTGCCCGGATGCTGGCGCGGGCGACCGCGCAGGAGGAGGACAGCCGCCGGGAACTGGAGGAGGCGTGGCAGGCACTGCGCGAGAAGTCCGGCGACACCGGAAAGCGCGGCGCGCGGCTGGCGCACGCCCTCTGGGAGCGCACCGGGGAATTTGCCCGGCAGGATCCGACCGTATGGATGCGGGCGTACTATGCCGCCCTGTCGCCCGTGCCGGAGCCGTTCCGGTACACGGACGAGTCCTGCGATCTGTCCCGCGCGGCGAACGAGGAGGATACGGCGTACACCCGCGCCGCTGTCACACCCCGCATGGATGCCGAGGCGATGTACTATCTGGGTGAGTGCCTGTTCCGCGGACTGCACATACCCGCCGACCGCGCCGCGGCTGTCCTCTGCTACCGGCAGGCGGCTGCCTACACGCCGGGACGCGGCGAACCGGTCTGCCGGGGCGCGCTGTGGGCGCAGTACAGCCTGGGCTGGTGCCTGGTGCGGGGTGTCGGATGTCCCGGCGATCCGCGCGAGGGCGTGGCGTGGCTGAGCCGCGCATCCAGGTACCACGGGCAGGCGGCATATATGCTGGCGGAATGCTACGAGCGCGGCATCGGGGTGGATGTGCCGGATACCCGCAGTGCCGTCACCTACTACCGCCGGGCGCTCAAGCTGGGCTACCGCCAGGCGGCGGTCGGCGTGGCGGCAATGGAAAAAGCCCTGCGGAGCCGGGAATAATACAGGAGAACGAATACATAATGGAGAATCAGAATCAGGAAAAGGCTGCCCGGGCAATCGGGCGCGTGGCGGTGATCGGCTGCGGCAGGTGGGGTTCCCTCATCACGTGGTATCTGTCGGCGTGCCGGGGGCTGGACGTGACGCTGTACGGTCGCCCGGACTCCACGCATATGCAACGCTTCCTGCGCGAACGGCGGAACGACCTGCTGACGCTGCCGGACAGCGTGCAGCTGTCCACCGATCTTGCATCGGCACTGGAGGGGCGGGAGGTCATCGTCATATCCATCGGGGCGCAGGGACTGCGCGGGCTGATGGAGGAGCTGCGCCCGCTGGCACTGCGCGACCGCATTGTCGTGCTGTGCATGAAGGGCGTGGAGGCGGACACCGGACTGCGCCTGTCCGAGATCGCGGGCGCGGCGCTCGATCCGTCCTGCCGCATAGCGGTCTGGGTCGGTCCCGGTCATGTACAGGAATTCTATGCAGGCATCCCCAACTGCATGGTCATCGACAGCGCGGACGGGGAGGTCAAGCGGCGGTTGGTGAACGCTTTTTCCGGCGACCTGATCCGTTTCTACTATGGAGAGGATCTGCTGGGCAGTGAAATCGGCGCGGCGTCCAAAAATGTCATCGGCATTGCCGCCGGGATGCTGGACGGCATGAAGCTGACGACGCTCAAGGGGGCGCTGATGTCGCGCGGGACACGCGAAATTGCCCGCCTGATCCGCGCGATGGGCGGGAATGAGCTGTCTGCTTACGGGCTGTGCCACCTCGGCGACTACGAGGCGACCGTGTTCTCGCCCTTCAGCCACAACCGGGCATTCGGCGAGGCATGGGTCACGCACAGACCGTACACCGAGCTGGCAGAGGGCTACGCCACCGTGCGCGCCATGTGCCTGCTGGGCGACCGGTACGGCGTGGATCTGCCCATCTGCCGGGCGGTGTACCGCATCCTTTACGAGAACGCAGACCCGATCGCGGAACTGCAGACGCTGTTCTCCCGCCACGTAAAAACGGAATTCTATTTCTGAGGTTCCGGCAGGCTGCGTGCCGTGCGAAAGGCGGGAGGGCATCCGTTGCGGCACGGGACCGTGCGGCTGACGCCCGCGCGGGGCGCCTGACAGAAAAGGCAGGGTTGACACGGTAGCGTGTCAACCCTGTTGACGGGTTCAGCGTCGCCTGCCGGTTGTCGGACCGGAGGTGGCATTGCCGTTGTTCGGCTTTGCCGTGGCAGGTGCCCCGGTGGCGGGCGCCGTCGTGGCGGCGCCGGGATCGGGAGTCGTTGCGGGAAGTGTGGCGGGCTCCGTGGGCGTGTGCGTCGCCGGTGCGTGCGTCGTGGAGGGCGCCACCGTGACGGTCGCGGGCTTGCCGGTAGAGCTGTTGGTTTCGGTGCCGTTGCCGCCGCCGCAGGAGGCGAGCAGCAGCGTTGCCGTCAGTGCCGCCGCGCCGGTTGTCAGCAGTCCTGCCGCCAGGAGACTGCCTCTTTTTCTGTTTCGTCTCATAGTATGACCATACCTTTCTTTTTGTGGCATAAAAAGCCTGAGGGAGCCGTCCGGGCGCCATGCGCCGCACGGGAAGACAGACGGCTCTATGGGTAGTATGCGCCGCGCACGATGTAAAAAGCATAGCAATGCATGGAAAATTCCGTCATTGGGCACACGACGCCCGCCGCAGGCGATGTCGGCGGAGCGCTGACAGCTGCGGAGTCTGGGACGGGGATCTGGGACGGGGAGAGGAAACTTTATTCCGTCAATCAGAAATATTTCCGGGAAACCTCTTGACAAACTCCGGGAAATCGTGTATAATCTATTCGTTGTCGATTGGCGGCTGGATGATGTTGCCGATCGGTAAGATGCGAGGGTGGCGGAACTGGCAGACGCGCACGTTTGAGGGGCGTGTGGTTCACACCATACGGGTTCGATTCCCGTTCCTCGCACCACCGTTTCACGGAGCGAGGGTTTCGTGAACGGGTATGCGGGCATGGCGGAATTGGCAGACGCGCTAGATTCAGGTTCTAGTCGGGGCAACTCGGTGGAGGTTCAAGTCCTCTTGCCCGCACCACCTTTTCAAACGGAACGGTGCGGTTTTCCCTCTCGGTCTCCTCTTAATTTAATATGCGGGCATGGCGGAATTGGCAGACGCGCTAGATTCAGGTTCTAGTCGGGGCAACTCGGTGGAGGTTCAAGTCCTCTTGCCCGCACCACCAAAAAGCCTTGAAAACAATGAGTTTTCAAGGCTTTTTGCTTTTCTCTTTCCGTTGTTACACGGCGGTCGGGTGGCGGCATGTTTATGATGTCAATTCGACAAACCGGAATTTGTTTTATAGAGGTCTTTGCAAATACACCATATCTACAAGGTGCACACCACACTCATATATCGGGTGATCATAATGATCCGTAAAGAAATTTGGCACGATATGCGAGCGTACAAAGCCACATTTTTCATAAAAGGGTATCGTCAACGGGCTGTCGCCGGTTCCCACTTGCAGTATCGAAAATTGTCCGCGGTATTTTTCAACAAGAAATTCAATCAGTGCTTGGGCATAACCTTTTCGCTGAAACGGGGGAACAGTAGCGATATTCTTAATTTCAAGTATTCCATTCCCTTCGTCCGTTACGACACACTCGCATTTCACTCCGTCATCATCAAGAACATACATTTTACCTTTATAGAGATAACGGTCAACCATATCTTCCTGCTCATCCGCCAATAGGAGCAAATCAAGATATTGTTTTTTGTTTTCCATAACTTCTGCAATTCTCATCAATCACACCTGCAAATCCCGATTTATCGATATCTTATCCTTGTTCTTTTATATACATTTCAAACTGCCCCCGCACAGCTTGCAGGCGTTTGGTCACGGCGCTGTGCGTCTTATAACCGAGTGCCTCTGCAATTTCCTCAGTTGTGCGGGCGTATTTTTTTCATCGAAGGCAGGGATGTTTCCGGTAAAATCATGCGTTTCATAATATGCCTGAAGCACATCCCGCGTCTTTTTGTCGTATGGCATGGCGAGTCCTTCCACTACATATTTTTATAATCGTTCCCCCACTTTGCCATAGCATCCGCGCTTTTTCAAGCCCTTAGCCAAGGGTTACTTTTTTATTACCGAGGCACAAAAAAGTGCGTACTTTACAAGCCGAGAAACCTGTTGTATACTGTTCTTGCAAGCAGGGGAACGGATCCGCCCCAAAGCAAAAATCAAGGAAAAAAGATAAAGCAGGAGATCATGTGCTCGGCGGTTCAGTCCGGTATCCCCGCATGTGCCAGGAACTTTTTATCCGACTGTATCGCATGCGTTACAAACTTTCCGTCGCAAAACAGCGCGTAAGTTGTAACGGGGGTTGGCGCGCTCTGTGCCTCTTCTCTGCTCTCTATGTGAATAGTCTTTAGCGAAATGCCGTGTTCCTTTGCCGCTTCCCTTACTTTCGGCACCCAATAATAAGTAAACGGACACTGGTCGGTATAATATAGGACAAATCCGTCCTCGTTTACCGTCGGATGCTTGGCGCATTCTCTGAATTTTGGCGGCTCGGCGTTCGGCACAATGGGCAAATACATAAGGTTAATCCCGCAATCGGACACATCTGCGACGGAAAAGCCCTTGTACTCCATATATTTCGGATCGGAAAGAAATTCCCTCTTGCGTCCTTCGGCAGATAGGATGCAGACGCCTTTTTTACCTTGAGCTACGGCGTCATTTATGCACTCGTTCAAAAGGTCGTTGGAATATCCGTGCCCTTTCATAGAACCCGCAATCCACAGGCAGTTGATATAGATGTAACCGTCTGCTTCAATGGGTACCCATGCGCTTTCAGCCGGAATATACTCGATAAAGCACTTGCCGCGTTCCTCGCTTCGATAAAAAACAAGTCCCTCGTCTAAACGCTGTTTGAGCCATTCCTTTTTGGCGAGGCTCTGCTTGCCCGACATGGCACAGCAGATGTGCTCCCTGTCGATGTTTTCCTTCGTAATACGGATGTAATTCATATTTTTTCCTCGCATGTTGTAAACGATACTTATCTCACCGCGACATTTCTTCCCGCGCCGCCAATATCGCGCATTTATACACGCGATCCAAATGGCAATTTTGGGTTTTCTCTTTCTGTTGTTACACGGTGGTCAGGGGATTCACCACCTGAGAGTTCACTTCCAAAAGGTGATCTGGCGGTGGGCTTGTTATTCCTTTACATTGACGAACTTAATTTCGCTTTTGATCATCCTCGCCGTGAATTCGTGCGTTCATTTTCTTGATGCGCCTCTTCCAAAGCAGATACTGTGAAATCCAGACCGCCGCAAAAATCATTACGAAGATTCCCACATAGGAAAGAATACCGGCAATTGAATGCTTCATCCAATTAGCAAAATAAGCAATCGGCAGCATGACCACGCTGATAACCAAAAAGTATACGCCGCTTTGCTTTGCAAGACTCCATGAATCAATTTCCCAAATCACGGACGCCATCGCAAATCCCCCACCAAGGATGGCGCACAGGATCGTCTGCAAAATAACTGCATTCAGTTGGTTCCCCGTCGTTTGGATCAGTTCCGGCGTGACAGGGTAAAAAGCGCCGTCTCCGATGCAGATGGAGATCAGCAGCGTAATGACAAACCCGATGGCGATTCCGACAGGCAGTCCGAACAATCCGCGCAAAATCACTTTCTTTTTCATTTTTTCCACCTCATAATCCCAATAATTGTTTGATTTTAGCAACATACCGCCTGGAAACATAAGTAACCGTTCTATTTGAGAGAGAAACGCATATAGTTCCCGTAAAGCTCAGATCGAAGCCCCTGACTTTTTTCAGGTTAATAATCTCGCTGTTTGATATGCGCACGAAGGAAGCGTTCGCAAGACGTTGCTCCGCTTCGTACAGCCGCAGGCGGAGCAGAAATGCGTCGTTTTTCGTTTCGGCATAGACCTTGCCGCCAGAAGCATAGATCCTATCAATCTCGTTTGGCTCCAGCACGGTCACCTGTTCATCCCGAAACCCCGCAAGCACCTCCGATGGCTCCACCGAAAGCTTCTTTATAATTTCGTTAATCTTGTCAGTGACCCTGTCTGTCACGATGACGATTTTCGGTTCGGTGCAGCTCTCCTCAATTTTGATCTCAATCTTCAATCCTATTCCCTCCTTTCCGCGGTTACATTATAAAGGAGCGGGAAAATAAATTCCACTATTTCCCGATAGGTGGTTGTTATTGCCTCACAGATGGTAAACAAAAGCAAACAGCTTATGAGTTTTTGCATTCATAGTGGCAATTATTCTTGCCGGAATCCATTATACCATTTTTTCGGCTGTTTTTCAAGTCGTTATGCTTGCAATGCTCACGGTTTCATGTTATTGAACCGATAGCAAAAAGGACAGGCATTTTGCCTGTCCTTTGGGCGCGGCGCCGCCGAACTTGTTTCTTAATTGTGAATTTCGCGCGTCTCCTCTTGACAGGCGCCACAGACTGTGCTATAATGATTTGGTCGCGGGGTGTGGCACAGCTTGGTAGTGCGCTTGGTTCGGGACCAAGAGGCCGCAGGTTCGAATCCTGTCACTCCGACCATTTTGGCTCTGAGAAGCATTTCTCAGAGCCATTTTCTTTGCCTTCTGCACCGCATTTTTTGAGGGCTGACCGTTTGTTTTGGTCAGCCCTCTTGACGTTTATGCGGTTTTTGTATTTGCCTTTTCGGCTGCGATCTCCGATTTCTTTTCAGCTATCATCTCTGCGAGTAGTTTTTCGCATTCTTCTCTCGTCTTGGCGTAGACGTTAAACTTCTTTCGCTTGCCATCGGCGAGTCTTGGATAGAAGCTACCTTCCCACAGGCTGTCGTTGATCTGATAGACGCATCCCGTGCCACTCTTGCGGATTTTGGGCGTATACGGCTCGAAATTCTCGTCCACGTTGATTGTTTGCACTTGCCGTGGTTCTTCCTTGGCTTCGGGCATTGGAGCGTCTGTACCGCCGATTTTGCGGTCGATCTTCACCGAGGCTTGTGCTCTCATCGTATCCGTGATATGCGAATAGATGTTGAGCGTCGTTTCCGCGCTGATGTGTCCTATCATATCGGATAGGGTTTTCACGTCCATACCATTTTCAAGTGCCATGGTTGCGAAGGTGTGCCGCAGGTCGTGGAAGCGGATGTTCTTGCATCCCGAGCGTTCCAGTATGAGCTTGAATCTGCGGTGTATCGCCGTAGGATTTCTTGGCTCTCCCTCTTTCACGGGCGATGGAAATATCCACTCACAGGTCTTGCTTTTCTCCATATCGGCGAGTTTGGCTACCATATAAGGCGGTAGCACGACGGTTCTTATTGAATTCTTGGTCTTGGGTGGCTGTATGACGATCTTGCCGCCTGCAGGCACGACCTCTCTTGCTATCCGCAGACTGCCACCCGAGAGATTGAGGTCACTCCATTTGAGTCCGAGTATCTCACCTCGGCGCATTCCCGTGGAGAGCTCGAGAAGGAACAATTCATAGTATCCTTCCTCTTTGGCACGTGCGAGGAAGCGACTGATCTCGGCAGGTGTCAGCACCTGCATCTCTCTTCCTTTCTTGGGCGGTAGCTTACAGCCAAGGGATGGATTCCTTGTGATCAGGTTTTCTGCCACCGCCTTTTCAAGAGCCGAACGGCATCTTGCGTGACAGGCGCGTATCAGTCGGTTGGATACCCCTGTTCCGCAGGTTTCGGAGTATTGAAGCCTGCCGTTCTTCTTGAGGTTTGCGTAAAACTGCTGCAGGTCGTTCTGCGAGAGCTTACAGAGCGGTATCGTGCCGATGGACGGGATAATGTGCTGATAGATGCAGTTTTCATATCCTGCCCTTGTGGTTTCCCTTAGCGCAGGCTTGCTGAAGTTCTGATACCAGAAGTCCAGCCAATCACCGAAGGGCATGTCCGGCTTGATTCGCTCGGCTACCTTGCCGAGCTCTTCTTTTAGTGCTTTTAGCTTTTCTTCGCACTCGTATTTTGTTTTTGCGGTTACATTTTTTGTTCTGGGATTGCCTTTTCCGTTGTAGCCTACAACGATCCTGCCTTCCCAGCGACCGTCCGTTCTTTGTCGGAGAGTTCCTTCTCCTTGTTTTCTCTTATTCTTTGCCATCTGTTTCCTCCGTGATTAAGAATTGTTGCATCATATTGTTGACCACCGTCATGGCGTTGCGTTGCATATCGCCTGTCACGTGGGTGTAGGTGTCGAGCGTGAAACTGGCGTTCGTGTGCCCGAGAATGCCCGCCAAGGTCTTTGGATCGACTCCGCCGTCCGTTGCGTGAGTGGCGAAGGTATGCCGGAGGTCGTGGAATCGCATCATGGGAAGCTCGATTTTTTTGAGAATGGTTTTGAGCTTTTTATAAGCAGAGCTGGGATGCAAGGGGTCAGATGGATTCGTATAATGTGGGAAAACCCATTCGCTGACCGCATCCGCTTGCTTTGCTTGGAGGAGCGTTGCCACGCTTGGAGGCATGGTGATGGTTCTCACACCCGCGCCTGTCTTGGTTTCGCCGATGCTCACGCCACCGCCTGCTTTTGTACCGACCGAGCGTGTGACACTCAGCGTTCCTTCTGCGAAGTTGATATCGCTCCACTTGATTCCGCATATCTCGCCACGGCGAAGTCCTGTCATGACCTCCACGTAGAAGAAGTCGTTCCAATACGGTTCTTCCTTGATAGCTTCCATAAATCTTTCAAGCTGACCGTCATCAAGCACCTGCTTTTCGGTGGTTGTCTTTTTCGGGATGGTAGTGCCGTCCGTGGGATTTCGCACGATAAGCCGTTCCTTGACCGCTACGTCCAATGCCTGATGCAGTAGCATGTGTACCTTTCGCACCATCGTATTGGACAGCTCGTAGCCATAAAGCGGATGGGACTTGGCTCTACCTTCCTTTTTGACCTTGTTGTAGAATCTCTGCACGTCAGCCGTGGTAAGAGACGATAGCTGTTTGTTGCCGATAAAGCGTTTGATCTGATGCTCTGCCATACAGCGGTATCCCTCTATGGTACTCTCACGGAGGGAGAACATCATATATTCATCCAGCCACTTGTCCATCCACTCGCCGAGTGTCATTCGGCAGTCCTCGGTGAGATCAACGTCACGGTACAGCTCTATGAGCTGGTGGAGCTGCTTCAACGCGCTTTTCTGCGTTTTTGCGAATGCTGACTTGTACATGGGCGAGCCGTCATTCTTGTGCCCGACAATGATTCGGGCTTCCCATCTACCGTCACTACGCTTTCGTATCGTGCCGTCACCCTGCGGTCTGCGTTTATTTGCCATTTAATTACCTGCCTTTCTTTCGATATTGATTCTCTCAAAGGTGTATATACTATTTTTCGTTGTCAGCGTTATGCGGTTTTTACACTCTACCAAATCACCTGTGCCGGTTTTCAGATAGTTTTTCGCTATATCGTATATCACGATATAGTGCTTTCCGGGGGATTTGTGTTGGCTCTGATAAATATGCATGACACCGCAGAAGCCTTCAAATTCCTTTCGCCAATTCCTCTCTTGGCATATTTCCGACGGATTGCGTAGTTCTACCGACACAACTCGTCCATACTGCTTTTTTATTAACTCTGCCATATCATTCTCCCTTCGCTTGCGTACCCCAAACATATCACACGTTCGAGACAATATCCAGCGTTTTTTTGAATAGTTATCAAATTGTTATCAAAGCTCCTTTCGGTTAATACATAATGATTCCTTGCCTTTTGGCTTGGTTCTCACGGCGTTGCTTCTTGTCAATACCGTGGTAATCGATCTGATGCTCCTGACTGTACATATCCTCGCATCGCTCGTCAAGGAAGTTGCTTGCGTAATAGAACAGGTCGCATACACCGATTACTATTTGCGCGTTGAGATTATTATTGATCGCCCTGATCGCTTCCTTCGCAGGCTCGTAGCCCTGCTCGGCTGCAGAGGAAAGGAAGGCTTTGCCTGCCTCATGATCCTCGTACTCGTAATAGAATAAGAGCCCGACTCTCGTCTGTGTCCACGCATCTGTCCGTGCGGAACGTTCAAACCATTCCTTCGCTTCCTCACGCTTACCCTCGTCAAAGAGCATCTTACCGTAGGTGTATTCCGCTTGGAAGCTACCGTGAGAGGCGGCTCTGCGTAGGTATTCCTTGGCATCATCGGGCGACCTATCCATCAGATATTTGGCGTATTCATACTCGGCATAGCCGAAGCCTGTGTCCACAGCCATGCGGAGATAGCGGAGCTTATCGCCGGGCCTTTCGGTAAACTTTCCGTCACGGTAGCCCTTGTAGACGAGGTAAGAGGCGAGCTCAAGACCTCGGTCAGCCGCCTTGCGAAGCCACCATTCTGCATTCTCCATATCGTCGGTTTTCTCAAAATAATATCTGCCGAGACGGTAGAACGTAATGGGTTCGTCGAATATCTCGGCGCGGTGGGAGAGATAATAAAAATCGTTTTTTCTGTCCTTCATCTCGGAATAATCGTAGTCGATCTCTCGCTCCGGTTGTGCCGACGGAGAGAAAATCTCCGAGGCACTTTTGACAACAGCATCGCGAATCGATTTGAATTCCTCGTTGTCCTCGATGGGAATCTTGTCGGGAATCTCATCGGTATAGGTACGAACGATCTCGCATTTATATCTGTACCACGCATCGTACAGCTCCGAGATCTGCTCGTCAGCCCCGAGCAATTTTACAATCGCGAGACAGGTACGGCTCTTGCGGTCTTGATGACCATACCATCATGTGGACGTGAGGGTTGGCTTCCTTGTTGTGATAGGCGGCTACCCAGCGCAGATTTGAGGGAGCGATGCCCATCTCTTTTGCAATAATATTCCGTCGGGAGCGCAGGAGATTGACCCATTGCTCGGCAGAATTGTAGCCAACTCTCTCGGCATCCTCGCGCTTGAGTGAGATGATAAATCCCCATACGTTACCGGGATGATTGTCGATCTCCTCACTGATTTTTGAAAGAGAAACGTCAACGCCCTCGTCGGAAAAGAGTCCGTGAGAGCCACGGCGCTCACCGATATAGCCTGCCATTCCGCTACGAAGAATTTCTACGCCCTCGCGCGTTCCGATATACTGTGCGTAACCACCGCGTGATTGCCCCTTCTCCGTCTTATGTCCGGGCTTATAGAACGGTGCTTTTACAATAATTTTTGCCATTCATACCTCGCACTCAGAAGCGGAAAGAGCCGTTGGTCTCCTTCAAATGACGGACGGCATCGGCACGAAGACGGTCCAGATCCTCCTCGGAATAATTCAAATGCTCGGCGAGAAGCTCGGTGAGCATGGCAATCTGAGTTGCCATTTTGAATTCAACGTTTCGGATACGACCTTCGCTGTCCTTGATCTTTGAGTCCATAACCGACTCCAGAGAAGGCAGAAGGAAGCGTTCCATGTGTTCCTTTTCCAGCCATGCACAATAGAAATCCACGGCTTCACGGATGAAGGAATTGCGAGACTTTTTGCCGTATTCATCAGTGAGACGGTCGCAACGTTCCCACTGGGCAGGGGTGAGGCTCACGCCTCGTGATTCTAAATTTTGATTTTGGTTGTTCATGAGTGATTACCTCGTTCTTTCTTAAAATTTTCAAAGGTGCCGCAAGCAGACATTCAAAATTGCGTTGCAACGCCTTGTGTTTTTGGGGCTATTAGACTGTTTTCCCCCGATTTTGGCACACGGCAGACATGAAGGCTATTTTTTTGCGATTCGTTATCAATCTGCAAAAAGCCTTGTTACACCGTGCTTTTTCTTCGCTCGGCGTTGCCGTGCGATGTGGTTCGCCATGGCAATCAGACATGGCTTTATCTTGCTAAAAAAATAGGGGGCTTAGGCGGCGTGTACAGTAAGCGATAAATTGAAGTTCAATTTACGCCGCCCCGAAATATTCCTCGCAGTCTAAACAACTGCGTTCCGCAAGCGGAAACGGAATATTTCCAAAACATAGCGCAAACCGCAAGTGCCCCCATTTCAGCGGTATACGGTTCACTTACTGTTGCGTTCACCGTATCAAGCTCTGTTGTATCTCGTCTGCTCATCGAGCCACTCGAGGAGTCTGTCACGGGGGATGATGGTTCGCCCCTGAACGATCTTGAGCTTGGGGAAATTGTCCTCACGCACCAGCTCGTAAGCGCTGGCACGGGAGATGCCGAGGAGACATGCCACGTCCATAACAGTGAGGAACATGGGAAGCTCATCTCGGTTCTTATACATCGACTGCTTCATTCACTCTACCTCCTTTCGTTGAGAATAAAAAAGGAGTGCCGAGATCATCTCGACACTCATAGGTGTGTTGTTTCTGTTATTTGATCAGCAGATGTCCGTGAGGAAAACCGTAGATATCTTCCGTGCGGTATCCTTCGGGAACGCTTTCGGGATCGACTCTGACAAGGTCATAAGGCTCGAAGCCCTCGACGGTTTTGATCTTGGAAAGAATCCTGCGGTTGTCCTCGTAGAGCAGGCTTGCGAAGAGCAGATACCGCGCTGACTTGATATCGTATTTCGATTTGTCAGGATGGTCGATCTCCGAGAGAAGCATGCAGAGGATATGGTCGTTTGCCACGTTCTTGGAGACGATTTTGAGGCAGGCTTGGTAGACCTCGTTTGCCTCATCGCAGAGGATGAGCTTCTCGTCATCGTCGGCATCCTTCATGGCAGTTTGCATCGCCGTGATCTTGGTGTGAGCCTCCTTGACCGCCTTTATAATATTCTGCTTCTTGCGGGTATCGTTTGCGCCTGCATCGCTTGCATCCAACTCGAAGAGCTCGGACAGAGAGAGCGTCCTTGTGTAAGCTGCTCTGCCGGGGAATGTGGCTACCGCATCGTGAACGAAGGACATAGGGGCTTCAAGCGTAGCCGTGTTTTCGCCAACGTCCGCGCTCTCATCTCCCACGATGAATTTATAAAACGCAGGGAGATTACCGCCATTCTTCTTTTTGAAGTTCTGACGGTAATGGCGCAGGCGTGAGAGCACCTTGGTGGAATCGGCAGAATACAAACGCTTCGCCTTATCGATCTCCATGCCCGACATGACGGCGAGGACGCAGATGTCACGGTAGATATCCAAGGGATGGTATTCGCTCTCTCCTGTCACATAGGCTTCCCAAAGTAAACAGTTGAGGAACTGCGAGAGATTGACGATCTCTCCGATCTTATTCTTTGCGATGGTCTGGTCGAGCCCCGCAAGGCTCTTTGGCATGTTGACGTAATCGGTCTTGCCGACAGGCTCTGCCTTGCATACGGGGACTTTGAGAATATCGTATGCGTTGACCACACCGTTTACGATCCATTCGTTATTGGTGACGAGCATAGAGTCGGAGTCGTAATCGCAACCGTTGAGCCTTTGTTGGATATTACTTTCAATTGCATTCACGCAAATGATGTTGGGCGTGAGATTGAAGTACCGCATAAGGTCATAGCTGTGCGTGTTCCGTGCGAGGTAGAGATTGCCCATGGTGATGTGAGGACTGCGTGCGCAAAGCACCATCTCGCCGTGAGCGAAGCCCGTGGTGCATACCTGTCCGTCCTCCAGTGAAAAGGACTCGGTCGGTTCGTAGCTCTCGTCGGTGAGTGCCAATAGAAATTCGTAGGCGTTGCCGAACAGAACCTGATAATTTCCGCAGACGGCGACTCGTCCTTTCTTCAGCTTTCTCTTGAAATACTTGGTGGTATCGCTGCGGAAGGATTTGTAGAACTCGGTCTGCTCGAACAGCGGCGTGCGGCAGGTCATGTCGAGAACGGTATCCCGACGGTATTTGGCAAGGTCGGGAAGTTCCTGTTCCGCAATGGTGGCGTGGTCGGTGGTCATGTTGATCTGATAACGCAGAACGGGAGATCTGTCCAGCATATCCTGCAGATAGCGGAAGGACGGTTCAAGGAGCTTGCCGATGCCCTCACGGGTAAGCCCGAGGGTATTGAGAAGCTGATAGTTGGTGTACGCCATATCTCCGTGCATCAAGGGAGCATCGTGGTCGGCTTTGACCACACCGAATACGGAGTTGTTCTTACCCTCATAGAGCGCGTCAAGGAAGCGCTTGCACTTTTCCTCGAAGGACATATCCTTGGGCATGAATTTGAGATACTTGACGCTGCTCTCGGTGATGACCAGCTTGACGTCCTTGATATCTCTCGCCGTGGTGTAGCCAGCGAGCTGGCTGACGTACTTGATATCGTTATCAAAGAACCAGTCCTGCAGGTTGGTGTTAAAGGCGCAGGTCTTGAAGAAACGGTTACGCAGAAGCATCATGCCGCGTCCACCGTATCCGTTCTCGTTGAATACCCCGGCTTCCAGCAGAGCCTCGCCGTCCCAGATGACGTTTTCAATCTCGGTTTCTTCTTCCTCTGCTCTGAGGTCGTGAGCGTCGTTTTCCTTGACGCATACCACATTCTCGGTAAAACGGCTGACTCTGTCACGGATGATGAGGATAGATTTCTTGGGGAGCCTGATCGTGCTTTCGATACTGCTGAGTGTCAGTGCGATATACGCCTGCCAAGAGGCTTGGTCGGAGGCGGTATCGGCAGAGAGGTCGCAGGAGCTCCATGCCATCATATCCGCATACAGCGGCTCGGCAATGAAAAGACAACGACCGTCACGGCTCGCTCCCGCGCTTCGCTTGTAGCGAACGTAGTGGATGCCGTCGATATCGAAGCCATGTGTGTAGAGATGCTCACGGATATCCTGACAGGTGAAGGCGGTGGGAATGACCTTGTCGCTTCTGCGATAGGTAAGAGACTCTGCATCATAAACGAAATACCTGCCGAGAATGTCATCCGAGACCGGATGCTCAACGGGAGCATATCCGCCCTTATCTCTGTAGGACACCTCGATGGCAACAAGCGTCGGTCTGCCGTTTTCGGTACGGATGCAGACGTGGTCTTCCATATCCGCATCGATCACTGTATAGCCGTTCCGGACATAGCGGTTGCCGCAGGACTCAAACACCTTGACTGCCCGTTCAAAGGAGACGTTGACAATGGCACGGCAGTAATTGTGATCGCCTTCAAGATAAGGGTAGCCGATTTCATCCTCGTGACGCTCGTATATCTCCGCAAGTTTCAGCGTGTCCAGACTCTCATCAAGCACGCCGCGAAAAGCACCCGGATTGGGCTTGCCGTTCTTGAGGGCGGTAAATCCCTCGTTTTTATACAGCACGCTGCCCTCAAGGGACATGATCCGCATACTCTCATACTTTTCTTTTTTCGTCGCCATCGTAACACCTCCTTCTTCTGTGATGCTTCTATTTTACCATATTTTGCGACTTTTTTCAAGGAACTCTTTGTGAATTCCGGGCGGAGAAATCTGTCCTTCAAAGATTTCGGACAAAGGGGAAAGGGAAAAAATCAGTGAATCAAAACGACCCACTGAAATTCTCGACTCTCGCCGAGCCTCTTTCTTTGACTACAGAGGCGTAATATTTGCGACTTTAGATGAGTGGATGCGCCACTACTGTGAATTATTCAAAGCGACATTTTGTCGCTTTGATAGCGGTATTCATGCCCTCAAAATGAGGGCATGAAGCGTAACTCCGATATTACGGTTCGTTTTCAAGTCCTCAAAATGAGGACTTGCTTTTTATCTCTAACCGCAATCGAACTGAGTATCTCTACCATTTATCCGAAATCACATTTTTGCACCAAACGGTACAAAAGGCTTGATTTTCAAGGCTTTTTGGCGTTTTTGAGCCGTTCTCACGGAAGGCTGATAAAGAAAACTGTAAATTCGAGACTCAAAAATGCAAATCTATGTTTGAGGTTTGGTTGGGTACATTTCATACTCACAAACCACTTTTGCGGCGAATGCCTCTTCTTTGTCTTCAGTAGGTCAATATTTGGTTTTCGGTAGTTCGGATCTGTCCGTTGGAAGAAATGAGTTTTTCGTATTTACTGTTTGAAGCGGATCCAAACTGATGTGGCAGTTCGAATCTATCCAAACTGTAAAAGCATCATTTTAGGATTGTCCTTGTTTTCGGTAGGGGACGGAGTGTGGTGGTTCAAATCTGTCTACAGTTTTGGCTCTGTGGGGAAATTGAAATGAAATCGTGCTTTGCACGATGAAATCCGGGAAAGTTCGGATGAAATCTTCGGCGTGCCGCCTCAGATGAAATTAAATCCGCCGCCTTCTCCTGCCGAAAGGCAGATTTCATCGCGAAGCGATTTCATCCACCAAAGGTGGATTTCTTCCGCCGGCGGCGGATTTCGTTGCAAAAAGCACCTGCTCGCGCAGGTGCTTTTTGCTGTGATGTGTGTCCGATTCAGATGCAAAACCGTGACGCTACAAAATAGATGTACGGATCATCAAGCGAGGCTATCAAAACAATAGCATATAGTGTTGTTCCGTTAATTATAATACAAGCGACGGTGCGGAATATACTCTTGCCGCAAGTTCCTGGTTGAGCATATACAGACTCTTGGGATCTGAACCGAAAAGCTCCATTTTGGATATCAGATCATTGGCATTGGTCTCCTCTTCGCCCTGCTCCTTTACGAACCAGTCAAGGAACTGCATCGTGCGGAAATCCTTTGCTTCGTATGCCTCGGCGTAGATGTTGTGGATCAGCGAGGTAACATACTTCTCGTGATCAAGTCCCGCCTTCAAGACGTCCATATGGCAAGAGAAAGCATTGTCGGGCTTGTCGATAGCTTCAAGCGTCACCTTCTGATTTTCATTCTGCAGGTACTGATAAAAGAGCATTGCATGGTCGCGCTCTTCCTGCGCCTGAATCTTATACCAGTTGGCAAAGCCGTCAAGACCTGCATCCTCAAAATAATTCGAGAAATCGAGGTAGAGATATGCGGAATAGAATTCTTTGTTGATCTGCTGATTTAACAGCTCATGTACTTTTGTGTTCATTTTAATTTTCCTCCATGTTGATTTTTCTCTATGTTAAATTTCCGATTTCCACAAGCCGTGGAGATTGCAATATGCATATGCGGCAACGGGCTTTTCATCAGCGAGAGCAAATGTCACTTCAGGCGCTTTGCCCACTTCAAGGCACTTGCGCTGACCGCCCTTGGTGGTTTGTAGATATACCCACAGGATGCTATGCTCCTCGACCATGGGGTGCTCCACTGAGCCGATGACGACCTTTACGTTGTTTCCTTCAACGGTGACTACGGGAATGTGCTTTTCGTGGCTTGCCTCAACCGTTCCGGGTTCAAGCTTTGTCATTTTCTGCCCGCAACACATCATAGGTACCCCTGCATCGTGAATCATACCGATAAGGTTGCCGCAATGTTCGCAAATATAGAATTTATTGTTGTCACACATATGGATGGTTCCTCCCTAAATCAATAGTTTTCTTTTCTTACTTCAAAATAAGCCTGCGGGTGGTTGCATACGGGGCAAACCTCGGGTGCCTTAACACCGACAACGATGTGTCCGCAGTTGCGGCATTCCCAAACGGTTACGCCTGACTTTTCAAATACCGCTTTCGTCTCAACATTTTTCAGAAGTGCACGGTATCTTTCCTCGTGCGCCTTTTCAATAGCGGCAACTCCACGGAACTGTGCGGCAAGAGCGGTAAAGCCTTCTTCTTCTGCCTCACGAGCCATTCTCTCGTACATGTCGGTCCACTCTGCGTTCTCACCCTCCGCGGCATGGAGCAGGTTTTCCGCCGTGTCGCCAAGCTCACCCAGAGCCTTGAACCACAGCTTTGCGTGTTCCTTTTCATTCTCTGCGGTCTGAAGGAAAAGTGCGGCGATCTGCTCGTATCCTGCCTTCTTTGCTACGCTTGCGAAGTATGTATACTTGTTTCTTGCCTGAGATTCGCCGGCAAATGCTTCCCATAGATTCTTTTCGGTCTTTGTGCCTGCGTAAGGATTCTTGGGAGCTTCTTCGATCTTGACGAACTTCTCTTTGGGTTGCTTGCAGA